>Ga0181537_10001848_pt1 | contig 19047 bp, 16 predicted proteins | sample PEATcosm2014_Bin_39_FD_119765 | JGI IMG/M metagenome (GOLD analysis project Ga0181537, IMG submission 119765) | Peatland microbial communities from MTU Mesocosm Facility, Houghton, MI, USA - PEATcosm2014_Bin23_10_metaG | ecosystem: Environmental > Terrestrial > Soil > Wetlands > Peat | place... | reverse complement strand
GCTTATACGCAGGAGAAAAACATTCACGTGCGGCTGCGGCCGGCGAAGGCTTAGGGACTTTCGTTTACCGTAAGCGGTGATCGATGAGGAGGAAAGGCGTTTATTCTTCCCCGCACTACGCGGAGGCGGAGAAGGTCAAAGCTTGAACGTCTCGTACGTCGCCGGATGAAACAATTCATCGACCGCGACGCGGCGGGGCGACAGTCCCTCGGCGTGATGCTGGCCGAGAAAATAATCGAGCATTTTGCGGTTGGCGCCGACGCCGTAGGACCAGAAGTCCTGGCCCATAAGATCGCGGGCTTCTTTCAATCGTTCCTCGACAAAAGGCAGCATGACCTTGGTCGCCGACGTGTCCGATAACTTTTTCATGCCGGCTTCCTTGGACTGTTCGAACGCCTTGAACACCGCGCCCGGCAGCCAGGGATGGCGCTCGGCCAATTCGCGTCGCATACCGACGACGTGCATGATCGGAAAAAAGCCGGTGCGCTTGAAATAATCCTTCGCCACCGCCACAGGATCGGCAAACAGCCAGCCGATATGCGGATGGCCTTTTTCGACCAGCGTCGGCGGCCGCGGCGCAATAAAACCGTCGATCTCACCTCTTTCGAGCAGTTCTGAAATCGTCGTGCCCTCGGGCGCATTGTCGAGCCGCACGCCGGGCGGCAGTTTGACGCTGATTTTTTCCGGCCGGCCCGCCTCCTCGATGCCGCCGCGGACCCAATGGATGTCCGAGCGCTTCACGCCATAATCGTCTTCGAGCATGGCGCGCGCCCAGACATTGGCGGTGAGCTGATATTCCGGCACGCCGACTTTCTTGCCCTTGAGGTCTTCGGGCTTTTTGATGCGGTCGGTGCGTACATAAACCGAGGTATGGCGGAAGGCGCGCGAGACGAAGGCCGGCACGGCGATATAGGGGCAATTATTCTGCGCGGTCTTGACGGTGTAGCTCGACAGCGACAATTCGCAAATGTCGAATTCGGCGGCGCGGAAGGCGCGGAAGAAAATCTCTTCCGGAACGAGCGTCATATAAACCGGATCGACGCCGTCGATCGGAACCGAGCCGTCGATCAGCGCGCGGGTGCGGTCGTAGTCGCCGATAGCGACGGAGAGATTAAGCTTGGCCATTTCACGTCCCTATGTGCATATTTGCCACCCCAATAGCCGTCTCCGACGGGTTATGCCAAGGTGCAATGTCGGCGGCCTCGCCGCTAGTCCGCAATGCTGCTATGAATAACGAGATTTTTATGCCGGATGCGTCATGCTGAGAATTGAAAGCGAGCAAGAAGAAGACGGACGGTGGATCGCGGAAGTGACCGCGCTCCCAGGCGTCTTGGCCTACGGGAAGAGCAAAGCTGACGCTAGCGCCAAGGCCCAGGCCCTTGTCTTGCGCGTTATCGCCGATCGGCTGGAAAATGTCGAACAATTGCCCGGCGAAAAACGCACGGGTCTTAGCCCCGACGATTTCTGACTCTCTATCGCCCCGCGAACGGCTCGGCCGGCGCGATGTCGGTGAGCCTGAACTGCACGCGCTCCTCGCCCTGCCAGCGGTCGAGCGCGAAGGAGCCCGCGGCATGCACTTGCCGGCCGCGGCTGTTGCGCAGCGCCATGCCGAGCTTTTGGCCGGCGGCGCGGAAGGCGATGGCGTTGACCGAGGCGCCGTCGTTCGATTTGAGCCGCAACCGCACATGCGCTTGGCCGACCTCTTCGGCATAGGTCAACGTGTGCGCGGGCAAGGCAATCACCGGTTCGGGATTGCCCGAACCGAACGGCCCGGCGCGGCCGATCATGGCGACGAGATCGGCGTTGGCCGCCGCCGCGCTGACGGCGCCGTCGATCGTCAAGCCGCTGGCGCGCCGCGCCGTCTCGACATCGGCCCCAAGCGACGTCTCCAAAAATGCACGCAGCGGCGCCAGCGCGCCCTTGCGCAAGGTCACGCCGGCCGCCATGGCGTGGCCGCCGCCTTTGACCAGAAGACCCTCGGCCACCGCGCGCCGCACCGCGCGGCCGATATCGACGCCGACGATAGAGCGGCCCGAGCCGGTGCCGATACCGCCGGGCTCGAGCGCGATCGCAAACGCCGGGCGGCCGTATTTTTCCTTCAGCCGCGCCGCGACAAGGCCGACGACGCCGGGATGCCAGCCCTCCGCGGCGGTGACCACCACGGCGCCCTTTTCCTCGATGCCGAGCGCCGCCATGGCCTCGGCGTCGGCCTGCGCCAGCGTGTCTTGCTCGATGGTCTGGCGCTCGCTGTTGAGCCGGTCGAGTTCGGCGGCAATTTTGGCGGCCTCTATCGGATCGCTTTCGAGCAGCAGCCGCACGCCTAAATCGGCGCGGCCGATACGCCCACCAGCGTTGATGCGCGGCCCGAGGAGAAAGCCAAGATGCCAGGCCTGCGGCGGACCGGACAGTCGCGCGATGTCCATCAGGGCGGTGTGGCCGACGCGCTCGCGCCGGCGAAGCGCGATCAAGCCCTTGGCGACGAAGGCGCGATTGAGCCCGATCAGCGGCACCACGTCGGCGACGGTGCCGAGCGCGACATCGTCGAGCAACGCCAGCAAATCCGGCTCGGATCGCTGCGGGGTCCAAAAACCACGTCCGCGCAGCACCCGGTTAAGCGCCACCACGGTCATAAAGACGAGGCCGACGGCGGCGAGATAGCCGAGCCCCGACAGATCGTCGCGCCGGTTCGGATTGACGATGGCCACCGCGGGCGGCAACACCTCGTCGGCCTGGTGATGATCGATCACGACCACCTCCATGCCGAGCTTGTTGGCTTCCACCAGCGGCTCGATGCTGGTGGTGCCGCAATCGACGCAGACCAAGAGAGTCGCGCCGCGCTCAGCGAGAGCGCGCACGGCCTCGACATTCGGGCCATAGCCTTCGAACAGCCGGTCGGGAATGTGGACGATCGGGTCGAGACCGCAGTGGCGCAAATAGCGCGTCAGCACCGCCGCCGACGTCGCGCCATCGACGTCGTAATCGCCGAAAATGGCGACTGGCTCCTGGCGCGTGACGGCGTCGGCGAGACGCTCGGCCGCCGCCTTCATGGCGGTGAGAACGTCCGGATCGGGCATCGCGTGCTTGATGGTCGGATCGAGGAATGCGTCGACCGCGTCGGCCTCGACATTGCGGCCGGCGAGGATGCGCGCCAACAGTTCTGGCAAATCGTGCCGTTGCGCGATCGCCAGCGCGCGCGCGTTGCCGCGCGCGTCGAGCCGATCGCGCCAGGCGCGGCCGGTCGCCGAGTTTTCGACGCCGAGGAAAAGGCGATTATCGGTCATCACGATGTCATTGCGGGAGCGCCATCCAGCGCGAGTCCGCAATATAAGCCGGATAAATAAGGCCGCGCGACCCGCGTACGGACGTCAGCTAACTAAATTTATCAAGCTTGCGGTGTTCGGCCCTGATCCAGCGGATGGTGCCGCTCGCCGAACGCATCACCACGGTCTCGGTTTCGACCATGTCCTTGCCGAATCGTACGCCGCGCAGCATGAGGCCATCGGTGACGCCGGTCGCCGCGAACAGGCAATCGCCGCTCACCATATCCGCGATCTGGTAGATTTTACGCGCGTCCTTGATGCCCATCTTCTTGGCCCGCTCGCGCTTCTCGTCGGTATCGAGCACCAGCCGGGTTTGCATCTGGCCGCCGATGCAGCGCAACGCCGCTGCCGCCAATACACCCTCCGGCGCGCCGCCGATGCCGAGATAGATGTCGATGCCGGTCTTCTCCGCATCGGCGGTGTGGATCACGCCGGCGACGTCGCCGTCGCTGATCAGGCTGACCGCGCCGCCGACCTTGCGCACCTGCGCGATCATATCGGCGTGACGCGGGCGATCGAGAATCATCGCGGTGATGGCGTCGGGTTTCACGCCCTTGGCCTTGGCCAGCTTGAGGATGTTGTCGCCGGCGGGCGCGTCGAGATCGATCACGCCTTTCGGGTAGCCCGGACCGACCGCGATCTTGTCCATGTAAATATCGGGCGCATGCAACAGCGTGCCGTGCTCAGCCATGGCCAATGTGGCAATGGCGCCGGGCATGTTCTTGGCGCACAGCGTCGTGCCTTCAAGCGGATCGACCGCAATGTCGACTTTCGGCCCGAATTTGGTGCCGACCTTTTCGCCGATGAACAGCATCGGCGCCTCGTCCATCTCGCCTTCGCCGATAACAACGGTGCCGTCGATGGTCAGACTGCCAAGTTCGCGCCGCATGGCGTCAACGGCGGCCTGGTCGGATTTCTTTTCCGCCCCGCGCCCGCGCAGCCGCGCCGCCGCGACCGCGGCCCGCTCGGTCACGCGCGCGATTTCGAGTGACAGAATCCGCTCGATGGCCTGGAGCGATTGACCGGACTTCGACGACATGGGGCAGAACTCCCTTGAGTGTGCGAGACCTTAGGCGCATGGCGCCGCACCGGTCTAATTCTTTTCGATTCTGATCACTTGCGGCCGGCCCGATATGACCCGATCGCGGCGAACCGCGGCCAGCGCCTTGCGCACCGCATCCTCGCTGGTGGCGTAAGTAATCATGATGACGGGCACCGCCTCGCCGGAGCGGCCGGGTTGCGCCGCGCCGCGCGATCCGGCGGCATGGCGCTGCACGATCGATTCGAGCGAGATTTTCTGTTGCGCCAAACGCCGCGCGATGGTCGCCGCGGTTCCCGGCCGATCGCGCGCCAGAAGCCGAATGTAGTAGCCGCCTTCGTGGTGCTGCATCGGCGCTTTGCGGATGACGGTCATCAGCGCCGCCGGGCGTCCGAACGGCGACGTGCGGACGCCGCGCGCGATATCGGCAAGATCGGCGACCACGGCGCAAGCCGTCGCCGCGCCGCCGGCGCCGGGACCGACCAGCGTGATCGGCGCCAAACCTTCGGCGTCGACGGTGACCGCGTTGGTCACACCCATCACCTGAGCCAAAGCGGAATCCCGCGGCACCATGGTCGGATGCACACGCTGCTCGATGCCCTGAGCGGTCTTGACCGCCACGCCCAACAGTTTGACCCGATAGCCAAGCTCGCGCGCGGCGTCGAGATCGGCCAGGGTGATCGACGAAATACCCTCGACGTAAATCGCATGCGGATCGACTTTGGTGCCGAATGCGAGGCTTGCTAGGATGGAAAGCTTTTGCGCGGTGTCGTGACCTTCGATGTCGAATGTCGGATCGGCCTCGGCATAACCCAGACGTTGCGCGTCGCGCAGGCCGTCGGCGAAGGCGAGCCCATCCTGCTCCATCCGCGACAGGATGTAATTGCAGGTGCCGTTGAGGATGCCATAGATGCGCGAGAATGAAGCGCCGTTAAGCCCCTCGCGCAACGTCTTGACGATGGGAATGCCGCCCGCGACCGAGGCTTCGAAATTCAGCGCGACGCGGTGGCGTTCGGCCAAAATAGCAAGCTTTTGGCCGTGCCGGGCGAGCAGCGCCTTGTTGGCGGTGACGACCGCTTTACCGGCGGCAAGCGCGGTTTCGATGGTGCGCTTGGCGGGGTCGCCCGCGCCGCCGATGACCTCGACAACGGCATCGATCGACGGATCCCGCGCCAGCGCCACAGGGTCGCCGACCCAGCGAAACCGGCTTTGATCGAAATCGCGTTTTTTGCCGCTGGATCGCGCACTGATCGCAACGATCTGGATGGCACGGCCGCAGCGCGCCAAAAGTTTTTCGCGTCCCTGGTCCAAAAGCTGGACTACGGCGGTGCCGACGGTTCCCAGTCCGGCAAGACCGACTTTCAGCGGCTCGGCCATGAAACGTCGCCCAAGACTGGGGTGTAGCGCGCGACTAGCGCCGCGTCGCAAGCGGAACGACGTTGTGCAGCATTTCGGGCGCGGTTTCAAGAAAACGGCGGATATTACGGGCCGCTTGACGGATGCGCTGCTCGTTCTCGACCAGCGCAATACGCACGTGACCTTCACCGTGCTCGCCGAAGCCAGCTCCCGGCGAGACCGCGACGCCCGCCTTCTCGACCAAGAGCGTTGAGAATTCGAGACTACCGATAGGCCCGAACGGTTCCGGGATCGGCGCCCACGCGAACATCGAGGCCAACGGCGCCGGCACATGCCAGCCGGCGCGGCCGAAAGAGTCGACCAGCGTATCGCGGCGGCGCCGGTAGATCGCGCGCATTTCGTGAATACAATCGTCGGGTCCATTGAGCGCCGCCGTCGCCGCCACCTGAATCGGCGTAAACGCGCCGTAGTCGAGATAGGATTTGACCCGGCTCAACGCCGAGATGACGCGTTCGTTGCCGACGGCAAAGCCGATGCGCCAGCCGGGCATCGAATAGGTTTTGGACATCGACGTAAACTCCACGGCGACGTCCATGGCGCCTGGAACCTGCAACACCGACGGCGGCGGATTGTCGTCGAAATAGACTTCGGCATAAGCCAGATCGGACAGCACCAGCAGCGCGTGCTTCTTCGCAAAGGCAATGAGGTCGCGGTAGAAGTCGAGGCTCGCGATACAGGCGGTCGGGTTGGACGGGTAGCACACCACAACCGCGATCGGCTTTGGAATCGAATGCAGCACCGCGCGTTCAAGCGCGCCGAAGAAGGCGTCGTTCGCCTCGACCGGCACCGAGCGAATGGCGCCGCCAGCCATCAGGAAGCCGAAGACGTGGATCGGGTAGGTCGGATTCGGAACGATGATAATATCGCCCGGCGCCGTGATCGCCTGGGCGACGTTGGCAAATCCTTCCTTCGAGCCGAGTGTCGTGACGATCTGCGTTTCGGGATTGAGCTTCACGCCGAAGCGGCGCGCATAATACGCCGCTTGCGCCCGGCGCAATCCGGGGATGCCTTTGGAAGCCGAGTAACGGTCGGTGCGCGACTTGCCGACGACCTCTTTAAGCTTCTCGACCACGTGCGCGGGCGCCGGCAAATCGGGATTGCCCATCCCGAGATCGATGATGTCGGCGCCGCCGTTTCGAGCCCCCGCCTTGGCGCGGTTGACCTGCTCGAACACATAAGGCGGCAACCGACGAATGCGATAAAAGTCTTCCATGCGAGCACCGGCGCGTCGTATCGGCAAAATATTACACGAAACAAGAGATTACACTAAGATTGCAGTCTTATCACGGCTTGGTTTCGGGCGCGGCGGGTTGGGAGCCGTCCGTGGCGGCGGCCTGCGCTTGCGCCGCGGCCGGCCTTTTGGCCGGCGGGTTCGCGGCGCTGGCCGCCATGCTCGTCGATGACTTTGCCGGGGAGTTCGGCGGTGCATTGGTTGAGGCATTTGCCTTGGCCTGAGTTTGGGCCTCGGCGGTCAGATGGTCGCGCGCGCTGATAAGATCTTCGGTCGCCCGTTGGATTTCGAGCGAATCGAGTGGCGCCTCGGCCCGCGGCGGCGGCGTGTCGTGGATCGCCGGAAAAAGCGACGGATACTCGGCGCCGGGCGAGCAAGCGGACAGCATCATGCCAGCCACCGTGATCGCCACGACCGCAAGCCCCCACTTCGTTACGCTGCCCCAGCGATGCACACCTGTCTCCGACATCCCCGTCGCGAGGCGCCGATGCCGGCCCTGAGCGACCGCGGCAACACCTCACCGACCCCCATACTCCACAGAAATACACACAACCTCAATAATTTACGAACATCAACTCAGAGTTCACAGTAGCCGCCGAAGTATCGCGCTAATATGTCGAAACAAGGACGACCGAGTTTCCGCTTCGCGTCACCAGCCGGGGGCGAGTTCCGCAACCGCCCAACCACATGGCTTGTGCATCGGAACTCCACAAGCCATTTCTAGGCCGAGAGAAATGGGTCGACAATAGATTCGGCCATTGAGGAACGCTCGTGCGGGCTCCAACGCAAGAACCTGGCAGACTGGAAACTGGCAGGCAAGAACCTGGCAGGCTAGAACTTGGCAGTCTAGAACCGCTGGACCAATCGGCGAAGCCGCCGGTCCCGATGAAAATCGGCCCGGTCGACGTCGAAGTGTTCTCGCGTAATCTGGCGCGGCTTGTCGAGGAAGGCGGCCGGGCGCTGGCGGCCTATCTAAAACCCCGCGAGGAAGGCCGCATGGGCGGCGAACTCGCCGAAGAAGTGACCGACATTGTCAAGACGCTTGGTCAGGTCGCCGAGTACTGGATGGCCGATCCGCAGCGCACCGTCGAACTGCAAAACCGGCTCGGCAAGTCTTACCTCGATCTATGGGCCGCAGCGGTGAAGCGGCTTGCCGGTGAGGCGACCCCTCCCGTCGCCGCGCCGGCATCCGGCGACCGGCGCTTTGTCGATCCGGAGTGGAGTTCGAACCAGTATTTCGACTTCCTCAAACAAGCCTATCTCCTCACCGCACGCTGGGCCGATGACCTGGTGCACGACGCCGCCGGCCTCAATCCGCACACCAAGCAGAAGGCCGAGTTCTATATGCGGCAGATCACCAATGCGCTGTCGCCGACGAATTTCGTGCTGACCAATCCAGAACTGCTCCGCGAGACTTTCACAAGCAATGCCGACAACCTGGTCCGCGGCATGCACATGCTTGCTGAAGACATCGAAAACGGCGGCGGCGAGTTGAAAATCCGCCAATCCGACGCCTCGATGTTCGAAGTTGGCCGCAATCTCGCGACTACGCCCGGCAAGGTGATCTTTCAGAACGAGTTGATGCAGCTTATCCAATATTCGGCGTCGACCGAAACGGTGCTCAAGCGGCCGCTTCTGATCGTCCCGCCGTGGATCAACAAATACTATGTACTCGATCTGACGCCGGAGAAATCTTTCATCAAATGGTGAGTCGATCAGGGCATTACCGTGTTTTGTATTTCCTGGGTCAACCCCGACGCGCATCTCGCCAAAAAGAGCTTAGAAGATTATGTGCGCCAAGGGCCGATCGCGGCGCTCGACGCCATCAAGCTGGCGACCGGCGAGGAAAAGGTCCATGCCATCGGCTATTGCGTCGGCGGCACTTTGCTCGCGGTCACGCTCGCGGCGATGGCGGCGTGGCACGACGAACGCATCGTATCGGCGACTTTGTTCGCCGCGCAGGTCGATTTCACCTATGCCGGCGATCTCAAAGTTTTCGTCGACGAGGAACAGATCGCGGCGCTGGAACAGAAAATGGCCGAACGCGGCTATCTCGAAGCGGGCGCGATGGCCAACGTGTTCAATATGCTGCGCTCGAACGACCTGATCTGGCCTTATGTCATCAACAATTATCTCAAGGGCAAGGCGCCGTTTCCGTTCGACCTGTTGTATTGGAATTCCGACGCTACCCGCCTGCCGGCCGCCAATCACTCGTTCTATCTGCGCAATTGTTACCTCGAAAACAATCTCGCCAAGGGCAAGATCATGATCGGTAACGCGCCGATCGACCTCAGATCGATCACGGTGCCGATCTACAATCTGGCGACGCGCGAGGATCACATTGCGCCGGCAAAATCGGTGATGTTCGGCTCCAAGCTGTTCGGCGGCGACATCAAGTTCGTGGTTTCCGGCTCCGGCCACATTGCCGGCGTGGTCAACCCGCCGGACAAGAAAAAATATCAATTTTGGACCGGACCCAGGCCGCGCAACGCCGATATCGATGGCTGGCTCGCGAAGGCCAAGGAATATCCGGGTTCATGGTGGCCCGACTGGCTGGTCTGGCTCAACCGGCAAAGCTCGACCGAGGTGCCCGCGCGCATCCCCGGCGACGGCGCGCTCAAGGTCATCGAGGATGCGCCGGGAAGTTACGTGAGGGTGCGCGATTAAGGCAGCCGCTTACGGAAACAGCGCCACCTGCTCGAGTCCCATGGTCTCCGGAAAGCCGAGCATGACGTTCATGTTCTGCACCGCCTGGCCGGACGCGCCTTTGGTGAGATTGTCGAGCGCCGCGCCGATGATGGCGCGACCGGCGATGCGGTCGGCCACCACCCCGATAAAAGTCATGTTGGAGCCGCGCACGTGCCGGGTTTGCGGCACCGCGCCGAACGGCAGCACATGAACAAACGGTTCATTCGCGTAAGACTTTAAAAGTAGCGTATGAAGATCCTGCGGCGAAGCTTTCGGACTGCGCACATAAATCGTTGATAAAATGCCGCGATTCATCGGCACCAAATGCGGCGTGAAGCTGACGACGACCTCGCGGCCGGCCGCTTTTGAGAATTCCTGGTCGAGTTCGGCCATGTGGCGATGATGGCCGACACCGTAGGCATGAATGCCCTCGGAGACTTCCGAAAATAGCATCTCCTCCTTCGCCGCCCTGCCCGCTCCGGTCATGCCCGATTTGGCGTCGATCACGATCTCATCAGGATCGATGGCTTTGGCTTTGAGCAAAGGGATCAGCGCCAGTTCGGCGCAACTCGTGTAACATCCCGGATTGGCGACCAGCCGCGCCGCTTCGATTTGAGCGCGATAGATTTCGGTCAAGCCGTAAACGGCCGCTTTTTGCAGGTCCGGCGCGAAATGCTCATGACCGTACCAGCGCGCATAGGCGGCCGGATCGGACAGGCGAAAATCGGCCGACAGGTCGACAATTTTGGTGTCCGGGGCTCGCGTCAGCAAATCGGCGATGACCTTTTGCGTGGTGCCATGGGGCAAGGCGCAAAAGGCCAGATCGAGCCGAAGCCGCTCCCAATCCGCACCCTCGACGGCCGACAGTTGCGGCAGCTGGTACGGCGAAAATTGCGGAAAGACATCCGCCATGGCCTTGCCGGCCCGGCGATCGGCGGTCAACAACACGATCTCGACGCGCGGATGGCGCAACAGGATTCGCACAAGTTCCGCGCCGGTGTAACCGGAGGCACCGAGCACGCCGATTTTAGCATTCGCAGGCAAGGTATTCGCAGACGGAACGTTCGCAGACATGGCATCACCCTTATGCGCTTTGAGGCGGCGTCGGGCCGATTCCGCGGCAAATACAGGGGGCGTGGGTATCGGGAGAGAGGTGCCGCGGAATCGGCGGCACGGACTCTGTCTACGCGCGAGCGCGCAGCCGTGCCGAGGTGCGACAGCGGCGGCGGCGGCGGCGTTCCGAAGCGAGGGTCGGCAATGACCTTTTCATGAGCGGCGATATAAGGCCGGCGCCGATCATCGTCAATGCGCCGCGGTCCGCTGGCGACCCCGGCCAAGGTCGCATTGGCGGCCGGTTCATGCCCGCCCGCCCAGATGGCATAGTCGCCGCCTGATTCGTTGCCGCTGTTGCGCGGCCCGGATCGAACCGCCACATGGAAGACGCCGTGGGAAAATCAGCCAAAACGCCCAAACCGCCCCGACCGCCCGATCTGTTTGCCAGTCCGCCTGAACCGCGGCGGGCTGCTGGCCGTCGCACCGGCATTGCCGCCGCCCGCGGCTCGTCGGCCGAGGCTGGCTATACCGCGCGCCATATCGAGGTGCTGGAGGGGCTCGAGCCGGTGCGCCGCCGCCCCGGCATGTATATCGGCGGCACCGACGAAAAGGCGCTGCATCATCTGTTCGCCGAAGTCATCGACAACGCCATGGACGAAGCGCTGGCCGGCCACGCCGACTGGATCGAGGTCGAGCTCGCGGCCGACGGCTTTGTCACCGTGACCGACAATGGCCGCGGCATCCCGGTCGATCCGCATCCGAAATTTCCGAAAAAATCGGCCCTCGAAGTCATCATGTGCACGCTGCACGCCGGGGGCAAATTCGACTCCGAGGTTTATGAGACATCCGGCGGGCTGCACGGCGTCGGCGTCTCGGTCGCCAATGCGCTGTCCGAACGCATGGAGGTCGAAGTCGCGCGCGGCCAAAAGCTTTATCGGATGGCGTTCGAGCGCGGCAAGCCGGTGACGAAATTGCAGGACGCCGGCAAGGCGCCGAACCGGCGCGGCACCAAAGTACGCTTCCGGCCGGACCCGCAGATCTTTGGCGCCAAAGTCCAGTTCAAAGCCGAGCGCGTTTTCAAGATGACGCGCTCGAAGGCCTATCTATTCGGCGGCGTCGAAATCCGCTGGTCCTGCGCCAAGGAGCTGTCGCGCGGCACCGACGGCGTGCCGGAACAGGCGACCTTCCATTTCGCCGACGGCTTGAAGGATTACTTGTCCGAAACGCTGGCGAGCGCCACGCTGGTGCACCCCGACTTGTTCACCGGCAGCGCCGGAAAAACCGGCGCGCATGGCGGTGCGCAATGGGCGGTGGGCTGGACCGCCGACGCCGACGGTTTTCTCAATTCCTATTGCAACACCATCCCGACGCCGGACGGCGGCACCCATGAGTCCGGCCTGCGCACGGCGCTGGTGCGCGGACTCAAGGACCACGCCGAGCGCGTCGGGCAGAGTAAGCGCGCCGCCGCCATCACCAGCGACGACGTCATGACGGGCGCCGGCGCCATGCTGTCGGTATTCATCCGCGAACCGGAATTCCAGGGACAAACCAAGGACCGCCTCGCCACCGCCGAAGCGCAGCGCATCGTCGAGCAGGCGATCAAGGACCCGTTCGATCATTGGCTCGCCGGCAATCCGTTGCAGGCCAACAGGCTGTTCGATTTCGTGGTCGAGCGCGCCGACGAGCGGCTGCGCCGCCGCCAGGAAAAAGACATCGCGCGCAAGAGCGCCGTGCGCAAACTGCGGCTGCCCGGAAAACTCGCCGATTGCACCAACAGCGCCGCCGAGGGTTCGGAGATTTTCATCGTCGAGGGCGACAGCGCCGGCGGCTCGGCGAAACAAGCGCGCGACCGTGCCTCGCAAGCGATCCTGCCGCTGCGCGGCAAAATCCTCAATGTCGCTTCCGCCGGCAAGGACAAATTGGCGCAAAATCAGCAGCTCGCCGACCTGGTTCAGGCGCTCGGCTGCGGCACCGGGGCGAATTACCGCGACACGGATTTGCGTTACGGCCGCGTCATCATCATGACCGACGCCGACGTCGATGGCGCCCACATCGCCTCGCTGCTCATCACCTTTTTCTACCGGCAAATGCGGCAACTCATCGACGACGGGCATCTTTATCTCGCCGTCCCGCCGCTCTACCGGCTCAGTCACGGCGGCAAGAATTTCTACGCCCGCAACGACCAGCACAAGGACGAGATTCTCAAGAAGGAATTCAACGCCAATGCCAAGGTCGAAGTCAGCCGCTTCAAGGGCCTGGGCGAGATGATGGCGGCGCAACTGAAGGAGACCACCATGGACCCGAAAAAGCGCATGCTGCTTCGCGTTGTGCTGGTCGCCGACGCCCAAAAGGCGACCGACACGTCCGTCGAGCGGCTGATGGGCACCAAGCCGGAGGAGCGCTTCGCCTTCATCCAGGAACGCGCCGAATTCGCCGGCGAGGAAATGCTGGACGTGTGATCGTCGCCGCTGTTTTCGCGCCTCACCTCCCCTTGTTGCGGCTGGGCGCGCCTTGTATCGTGCGGCCACAAAACGGGAGGCACACATGGCTACGGGTACCGTGAAGTGGTTTAATCCAACAAAAGGCTACGGCTTCATTCAGCCCTCGGGCGGCGGTGGCGGCAAGGACGTGTTTGTCCACATTTCGGCCGTCGAGCAGGCCGGCTTGAGCACGCTCAATGAGGGCCAAACCGTCGAATACGAAATCGAGAGCAATCGGGGTAAAGAGGCCGCGGTCCGACTGAAGGTCAGGTGACCGTTTTATCGGCAAACGCCGACGCATTGACCGCCGCTGACTGCCAGACCTGTGGGGCGTGCTGCTCGTTTTCTGCGCAGTGGCCGCGCTTCGCACTGGAAAGCGAAGCCGAACTCGATCAAATCCCCCGCGAATTTGTCGATGACGAGCGCGGCCGCATGCGATGCAGCGGCAATCGCTGCACCGCGCTCGTGGGCGAGGTCGGCGTGGCAACGTCCTGTGCGATCTACGCCGTGAGGCCGGGTGTATGCAGGGATTGTTTGCCGGGAGATGACGCCTGCCTAATGGCGCGGCAACGTTTTAAACTCCAATCATAGGACAACGACCGCCGCAGCCGGTCTTTTGCGTTCAACGAATACGGGCGGCGACCAAAAATAATTCTATTAGCCAGTAGCCCGGCTACGCAATGTCTGCGATGATCGGAGCGTCTATAGAAACTTCCCCACCGCCGCAACGAGTGGGTCGTCATCGGGAGGTAACGTCGCAGCCGCCGCATCGGTTAATCGACGATGTGGGCTGCGTTTAAAGCCATCGGAGGAGTCAACGTGAAAATCAAAGTCAGTTCAGCAAAAGCCGGCACCGGGGTCGACAAGCAGCGCCGCAAGCTTCTGAAGCTCGCCGCGGCAGGGAGTGCCGGCGCCTTTGCATCGCCGTGGATGTTTCAATCCGGCCGCGCGGCCGGCCGTACCATCAAAATCGGGATGGTAACGCCGCAGACCGGGGGCATTGCCGCGTTTGGCGAGGCCAACCAGTTCGTGCTGGACGGCGTGAAGAAGATATTAGCCGATGGCATTACCGTTGCCGGCGAAAACCACCCGGTCACCATCATCTCCAAGGATAGCCAGTCGAATCCGAACCGCGCCTCGGAGGTGGCGGCCCAGCTTATCAATGACGACCGGGTCGACCTGATGATCGCGTCGTCGACCTCCGACACCGTCAATCCCGTGTCCGACCAATGCGAACTCAACGGCGTCCCATGCGTCACCTCGGACGATCCGTGGCAGGCTTGGTTCTTCCCCCGCAAAGGCGACCCGAAGAAGGGCTTCGAATGGACCTATCACTTCTTCTGGGGCTTCGACATGGTCGGCAACATGTTCGCCGACATGTGGCAGTCGCTGCCGACCAATAAGGTCATCACCACGCTGTTCAGCAACGATCCCGACGGCGTGGCGGCCAACGATCCGGTGCATGGTTTGCCCGGTCTATTCAAATCGAAAGGCCTCGACGTTCACAATCTCGGACTTTACCCGCTGTTGTCGGACGATTTCTCCTCACAGATCGCTGAAATGAAGAAAGCCGGGTCCGACATCGCCTGCGGCATTTTCATCCCGCCGCAATTCGCGATTTTCTGGACGCAGTGCGCGCAGCAGGGATTTCGCCCCAAAATCATGACCCCGCTCAAGGCGCTGTTGTTCCCGACCGCAGTCGAGGCGCTGGGCGATCGCGGGGCCGGGCTGTCGACCGAAGTGTGGTGGTCGCACCATCATCCCTTCAAGTCGGGCCTCACCGGCCAGACGGCGCAGCAATTCTGCGATGCTTACGAGGCCGCGACCGGCAAGCAATGGACCCAGCCGATCGGGTTCAAGCACGCCAATATCGAGGTCGCGATCGACGTCCTCAAGCGCGCCAAAAAGCTCGACCCGGCCAGCATCCGCGATGCCATCCTCGGCACCGACTACGATTCGTTGGTCGGCCATATTACCTGGAAAGGCGGTCCGACCAATCCGGTCCCGAACGTATGCACGACGCCGATCGTCGGCGGACAGTGGGAAAAAGGCAAGAAGTTCAAATACGACTTGAACATCGTGTTTGACAAGAGCGCGCCGATGATCCCGCTCGACAGACCCTTCGAGCCTATTCAATATTCCTGACGCGTTCACAGGTGGGCGAAATACGGCCGTCGTCTCGTCTTCCTTCTCGGCCCGACCTCAAGCGGCAGAGAAGGACGAGCGACGGCCGCCGTTAAAAGCTGTTCATGACGGTTCTTCTCAAACTCGACGCAGTTTCCAAATCCTACGGCGCGCTCAAAGCCGTCGACACCGTCAGCTTCGCCGTCAATGACGGCGAAGCGCTCGCGGTGATCGGCCCCAACGGGGCCGGCAAATCCACCATGTTCAATCTGATCACCGGCGATGTGGCGCCAACCCACGGGCGCATCGTGTTCGGCGGAACCGACATCACGGCGACGTCGCCACACCGGCGCTCGCGGTTCGGGATCGGTCGTTCCTATCAAATCCCGCACCCGTTCGCGAACATGAGCGTCTTCGAGAACCTTTTGGTCGGAGCGATTTTCGGCGGCGGCGCGACCGAGCAGCGCAGCTACGGTCTATGCTGCGACGTTCTCAGAACCACCGGCCTTTACGACAAGGCCAACATGCCGGCGCGCACCTTGACGCTTTTGCAGCGCAAGCGGTTGGAGCTTGCCCGGGCGCTGGCGATGCAGCCTAAGCTCTTGCTGCTCGATGAGATCGGCGGCGGACTGACCGAGTACGAATGCGGCGAACTGGTCAAGACCATCAAGGAAATTCACGCGCGCGGCACGACGATCATATGGATCGAGCATATCGTCCACGCGCTGGTCTCCGTGGCCAGTCGTCTGATCGTGATGAATTTCGGTCAAATCCTGGCCGAAGGCGAGCCGCACGGCGTCATGGCCGATCCGCGCGTGCGCGAAGTTTATATGGGCATTCCGGTTTCATGACGCTTCTGCAGACCCATAACCTCGCCGCCTTCTATGGCGATTTCCAGGCACTGTTTGACATCAACGTGGAGGTCGCGGAGGGCGAGACCGTCGCCATCATCGGCGCTAACGGCGCCGGCAAGACCACCTTTCTGCGCGCCGTCGCCGGCGCCTTGGCGACCGCGCCCGAGACCGTCATCTTCGACGGGGAGCCGATCGGACACAAAGCTGCGCATGAGATCGTGCGGCTCGGCATCGCCATGGTGCCGGAAGGCCGCCGGCTGTTTCCGAGCCTGTCGGTCGAGGAAAACCTTTTGCTCGGCACCCACAGCGAGCGAAGCGGTCCGTGGACCCTCAAGCGCGTCTATGAGTTGTTCCCGCGGCTGCAGGAGCTGCGTCACCTGCCGGCGCCGGCGCTTTCCGGCGGCCAACAGCAGATGACCGCGGTCGGCCGCGCCTTGATGTCCAATCCGCGGCTTTTACTGTGTGACGAGCTCTCGCTCGGCTTGGCGCCCGTGGTCATCCGCGACATCTATCGTTGCCTCACCGCCATCGCGGCCGACGGCATGACCGTGGTGTTGGTCGAGCAGGACATCAACCGCGCGCTTGATGCTTCGGCGCACTTTTATTGCTTCCAGGAAGGCCGTCTGGCGCTGAGCGCTCCGACCAAGAATTTCGATCGCGCCGCGATCACCGCGGCTTATTTCGGCTTATAGAGCAGGCATCGCGATGGACTGGCTCAATGCTTTAATTCAGGGCATCCTTCTCGGCGGAATCTATGCGCTGTTCGCGATCGGCCTGTCGATGTCGTTTGGCATCATGCGGCTGGTCAACATCGCTCATGGCGATCTCATCGTGTTAGCAGCTTACGTCGCTCTGGTCGTCAGTCAGGGCACCGGCCTCGATCCGATTTCATCTCTCGTCGTCGTCGTGCCGGTCATGTTCGCGCTTGGTTACGCGGTGCAACGCGGCTTGTTGAATCTCACGCTCAGCGGTGGGCTGTTGCCGCCGCTTCTGGTCACTTTCGGCATTTCGATCATCATCCAGAACGGGCTGCAGGAAGTTTTCGGCGCCTACACGCACCGCCTTCAGGAAGGCGCGATCGAGACGGCGAGCCTGCGGCTTCCGGGCGGCATTTCGATCGGCGTCTATCCGCTCCTAGTATTCGGCGTGGCGGTGGCCGCGATCGCCAGCCTGCAAGTTCTGTTCTATCGCACCCGGCTCGGCCGCGCCTTTCGCGCCGCATCTGACGACGCCGATACGGCCGAATTGATGGGCATCGACAATCGCAACCTGTACGCGCTAGCGCTCGGCATCGCGATGATCTTCACCGCGATCGCCGGTGTTCTGTTTGCGATCCGCACCAACTTCGATCCGTCCGCCGGGCCGATCCGGCTGATCCTGGCCTTCGAGGCCGTGATCATTGGCGGGCTGGGCAGCATGTGGGGCACGCTGATCGGCGGCATGGTGCTCGGCATCGCCCAGGCTTTGGGCTCGGCGCTCAATCCGAATTGGCAAATTCTCGCCGGACACCTGGCGTTTCTGGTCATCCTGATTGTTCGCCCGAGCGGACTGTTTCCACGCACCAAGGATTGACATGAATTCCGATCGGGTCGAGCGCGCGACCAAGGCCAGCCGTGCGTTCGCATTTGTTGCCCTGCCCATCCTGGCCGCGCTGGTGGCGCTGCCTTGGTGGGGCGAGCCTGGCGAAATGCGGCTGGTCGGCGAGATGGCCTATTACGTCGCTCTGGCGCAGCTGTGGAATCTTCTGGCCGGCTATGCCGGTCTGGTGTCGGTCGGACAACAGGCCTATGTCGGGCTGGGCGGCTACGCGCTATTTTATCTGACCGGCCCGCTCAATATGAATGTCTATCTGGCGCTGCTACTCGCCGGGCCGTTCGCCGGCCTGGTGTCTATTCCGGTCGCGTTCGCGGTGTTTCGGCTTCGCGGTGCTTATTTTGCGATCGGCACTTGGGTCGTCTCCGAAGTCTTTGCGCTGTCGGCGAGTTTGATCGTGGTCCTTGGCGCCGGTTCCGGCCTATCGCTGACGCCCGCGATTTTTCGTCAGATCTCGCCCGATCGGGACAGCCGCGATGCGCTGTTATATCTCATGACGCTTGCCGCCTCGCTGTTGGTGTGCGCCGTCGTCTACCTGCTGCTGCGTTCGCGCCACGGTCTTGCGCTCACCGCCATACGCGATTCCGAGCCGGCGTCGGCGAGCCTCGGCGTCAATACGTTCCGCACCAAATTCATCATCTACATCGCGACCGCCGCGTGCACCGGCCTGGTCGGCGGACTGATCTTTTTGCAAAAACTCCGCATTTCGCCGGACGCCGGCTTTAGCGTCAACGATTGGACGGTCGTGGTCATTTTCATGGTCGTGATCGGCGGGATCGGCACCATCGAAGGGCCTTTCATCGGCATGCTGGTCTATATCACGCTGCGCGAAGTGCTGGCCGACTATGGTACGATCTATCTGATCCTGATGGGCATTATCGCCATCATCGCCATGCTGAAGGCGCCGATGGGCATCTGGGGCTGGGTGTTGCAACGTTACGACCTACAGCTTTTCCCGGTCGGGCGGCGGCTCGCGCTCGCGCCGACGGAAAAGCCGCCCGAGCCGTAGCATAAGCTCAGCGCAAGCCGGCCTGCTGGACCAGCGGATAGACATTATTTTTGAACCAGCGCTGGTCTTCGATGTAACGCGGCCAGTTCAACAGCGTGCCGTCGAGTCCGATCTTCGACAGCCGGATAAGACCGTCGACGATCTGCTCGGGCGTTCCGATCAATGGATAGCCGCCCCATCCGGCAATGAAGTGTTTCTTCATCTCGGCCAGCACGCCGGGCGGCAAAGTTTTGGCGTTGG
>Ga0181537_10001847_pt1 | contig 19049 bp, 18 predicted proteins | sample PEATcosm2014_Bin_39_FD_119765 | JGI IMG/M metagenome (GOLD analysis project Ga0181537, IMG submission 119765) | Peatland microbial communities from MTU Mesocosm Facility, Houghton, MI, USA - PEATcosm2014_Bin23_10_metaG | ecosystem: Environmental > Terrestrial > Soil > Wetlands > Peat | place... | reverse complement strand
TGCGTTCGATAACTTGCGTTGATGCCAGCGCGTGATTGTGAAGCGCTGATTGAGTCTTGCGGAACCAGACGCCGAAGAGGACGCCGCTTAGGACGATGAGGGCAAAAATGGGAGCCAGCCATTTTTCCGGGCCGGGAGCGCCAAGGTTGAGACTGCCTTCCAAAGCCCAGGCGAGAAAAAGAATCGTGATGGCCGCGACCGCGATGTTCCACGGGGTCGATTTGCCTTTGCGCTTGAGGCGCAGGGCTGCGGCGAAGACGACAAACAAATAAGCGACGACGAAGCCAAAGGTCGCGATGGTGCCCAGCCAATTATAGAGGTCGAATCCGGTGGCGCGTCGCAGAACCAGATAGCCGGGAACGGCGAGGGAGGCGATTCCGCTGGCGACGACGGCGATGTGCGGAGTTCGATTGACGGCGTGGGCGCGCTGGAGCGATTGCGGCAAGCTGCCCTGGGCGCTGACGAACAGGGCGGTGCGAGCCGAGGCGGTGATGCAGGCAAGGGCGCAGGCGAAAAAGCTTACGCCAGCGCCGATGCTCAGTACCGGAGCGAGCCAGGAGATGCCTTTCATCTGGGCGAGGGTTTGCAGCGGCGCGGAATTAACGTCCAGCAGGTTGAGGCGTCCACTGAAGGCGGAGAATTCGGCGTAGGCGCAGAAGACGAAGAAAAATCCTGAAAGGATGGTTGTGCCGAGAACGGCGCGAGGAATGGTGACGAGAGGATTCTTGGCTTCGGCTCCGAGGGCGGTTGCGCTCTCAAAGCCGACGAAGCTGAAGGTCGCAAGAATTAGGCCGGCGCGAATGGGCGAAAGGGAAAATGCGCCGGGGGCGAATTGGCCGGCGGAATAGGCGAGCGATTGGCCGTGGCCGGGATAGACGAAGACGAGAACGATGAGCGCGATGGAGGCGGCTTCGATCCAGAGCATGAAGCGGGTGGAGAGTTCGACGTTGCGATAGGCGAGGGCGACGGCAAGGGTAATTGTGGTAGCGACGACGAGGAATCCGCCTAGGGGGCGGAGCATGAAGCCGCCGAAGAGGCCTTGCGTGTATTCCATCACGCCGCCGGTCACGGCTTGGGCAGTGCAGATGTACGCGACGATGAGGCCCCAGCCAGCGATTAATCCGGGCCAAAGGCCCAACTCTTCGTGAACAAAGGCGTAGAGGGAACCGGGCGAAGCGGAGTCTTTGGCAAAGACGTTGACGTGGATGGCGACGAGCAAGGCGCCAGCGGTGGCGAAAAGATAGGAGAGCCATGAGGAGGGTCCGGAGCCGGCAATGACGAGCGGGATGATCATCGCGGGCGAAGCGGTGGGAGCGATGCTGGAGAGAGATTGCGCGAGGGTTTCCCATTGCGTGAGGATGGCAGGCTTGAGGCCATACTGCGGGGTCTCGGTCGGAGTGGGGAGGGCCATGGCTCTCAGCATTGTACAGGCAGATTTCCGGCCAACCGCGTGGTCAGAGAGTGAGCAGCTGTTCGTAGAAGCCGCCGATTTTGCGGGCGCGATCGACGAAATGGATTTCGAGAATCCAGTGCCGGAAGCGGCCGTCCGAGTCGGGGTCGCTCATGCGGAGAGGGTTTTCGGGATGTACATAGAGGGAAATCTTGTCGTTGGGGATGCGTTCGTGAGGAAATTGGCCAAGCAGATGGCCAGCGATGGGGCCGCCGAACTCCCAACCGTGTTTTGTGGCGAGCGAGGTCGCGTAGTGATAGAACTCGTTTGCTTTGATTTCGGGATGTTCGTGAAAGTAGCGCTTGCCTTCGGCGAATGCAGTTTCAACGTCGGCGCGGAGTTTTAATTTGTGCGGATCGTTGCCGAGGACAAAGGTACGGCCGAAGTCGGCCTCCCATTCGGCGAAGACGGGGCCGAGATCGAGGAAGAGAATGTCATCTTCTTTGAGGACAAGATCGGGAGGATTTTCGTCGTAGGGCAGGAGGGTGTTATGGCCGGCGCGTACGATGCGTTTGTGCCAGTAAGTATCGACACCGAAGAGGCGATGGGCGAGATCGTAAATCTGCTGATTCAGTTCTGTTTCCTTCAGGCCGGGGCGAATCAAGCCGTCGCGCTCGATTTGGCGAAACAGGTCATCGGCTTTCGATTGCGCGTCGAGGAGGGATGCGGCGCGGTCGTCTTCGAGTTGTTGTCCAGCGAGTTGCGGTCCGGCGAGACGTTGCATGAGGCGAGTATTTAAAATACCATCCGCCGATGGCAACTGCGGGCAGGCGAAAGGGACGTATTGAACAGCGAAGCGGGCGATAGCGAAGCTGAACGAACAACGAATGGTCTGCGCCGCGCGCTCGGCCGTTGGGACCTGGCGTTGCTTTTCGTGGTTGCGGTACTCAACCTCAACACCGTTCCCGCCATTGCGGCCAATGGAGCCATTTCACTGTGGCTTTGGCTGGCCGCGTTGTTGATTTTCTTTTTGCCGGAAGGAATTGCCGTCGTTGAGTTGTCGCGGAGGTATCCCGGCGAGGGCGGCTTATATCTCTGGAGCAAAAAGATATTCGGCGAGTTTCATGGATTCATCGCCGCATGGTCTTATCTGTCGGCGAACGTGTTTTTTATTCCTTTTACGCTTTTGTATTTTCTCGGAACGGTCGTATACGTGGGAACGCCGCGAATCCGAGCCGCGATGGACAATCCGGCGATCGCGTTCGCGTCGGTGCTGGCAGTGTTAGTTTTACTCACGGTGATCAACATCCTTGGCGTTGAGTTGGGAAAGTGGATTAGTAACTTCGGGGGAGTGGGGACGCTGGGATTTGCGGTTGCGCTCATTATTTTGGCTGCGTGGGCCGTGCATGGGCATGGTTCCCAGTTGCAGCTGCGGGATGTGCGTGACGCGCACATAGATTGGCCGGTTGTGTCTGCATTTGGGGCGATGTGCTTCTCGCTGACGGGGCTCGAGTTGGCGTCGGTGATGGGAGATGAAATACGGGAACCACGGCGCACGCTGCCGGGCGCGATTGGGTTGAGCGGCGTTCTATGCGGATTGCTTTACATCGCCACAACGGCCGCGATGCTGTCAGCGATTCCCGGCGACCGCATTGGCGCGGTGCAGGGAACCATGCAGGCGGTCACAAGCATCACCAACGAGATTGGGCAAAGCTGGCTTGTTCCGGTGATGGCGGTGATGCTGGCTGTTTCTGTAATCGGTGTTGCATCGGCGTGGCTGGCGGGCATGGCGCGGCTGCCGTTTGTGTTCGGGCTGGATAGTTATCTTCCGGCCGTTTTCGGCAAGATACATCCTCGTTACAAGACGCCGTACATCGCGCTGATGGTCCAAAGTGGCGTTTGCGCGCTGTTTTTATCGCTGAGTTTTGCGGGGGCCGCAGTCAAAGAAGCGTTTGTGACTATGCTGGATCTTGCCGCGATTCTAAATCTTGTGCCTTATCTCTACATTTTTGCGGCCACGCTGGCGCTCTCGGCGCGGTGCGATGAACGCGTATTCTTTTCGCGATGGGCGCTGCGAGTGGCGGGCACTGCGGGCCTTTTAATGACGCTGCTGGCGATGGGGGTTTTGTTTGTGCCCTCGAAGCAGGTGGAATCTGTGGCGTTGTTTGAAGGGAAGATGTGGTCGGGAACAATCTTTTTTGTGGGATTAGGTTGCCTTCTTTTTTGGCGCAACAGAAAGCGACTGGGCATGCAGCAGGGCTAAAAAGAAAGCCGCCAGAAAAACTCCGGCGGCTTTTGCAGGAATGCTTTGGGTTCGACTCTAGTTTGGTTGAGGCAGCCGTGCCAGACGCGAAGCGGGGATGGGCATTTCTCCTTCGTCATCGTAGTAAGCCTTCAGGGCATGATCGGACTTAGCGTTGGGCACAGGCTTGTCATTTACGGAGCTGAACCGGGGTTCGTCGAACGCCGGCAACAAGGGTTGGACGGTTGTGTAGATCTCTTCATTGAGGATGGACCCGGTTGGCGCCTTGGCCACGGGAAAGACGCCGAAGGGATTTCCATTGCTGTAAGAGACGTGGATGTAGTCGGCGAGCATGGGCCCATCATCGGAGACTGGCAGCCAGGACAACTGCATCGGGCCTGCCAGGATCTTCCCGGCTGTCCAAGTTTGGCCGCCATCGTTCGAACTGGTAAAGCCAGCATATAAGCGGCAGGTGTTGCTATTGCAGTTCGTGTTGGAATAACCGTAGAAAACGATGGTGAGATTGGCGTTGGCTCCGGAAGTCGTGTGATCGACGCCTATGCCGGGGATGAAGTGATCGTAGGGAGTGGTAACCGGGTCAATCGGGATGCGCGCGGGAGCGCTCCAGGTTTTGCCGTCGGAGGAAGTGCTCATGACGATGTCATTCGCGCTGCAACTCTTGCGGAAGCGGCAATCATCCCAAACGACATAGACTTTTCCCGCCGCATCGATTTCGGCAGAGGGCAGGTCGAAGTTGCGAATGCCTCCGCCATCGGTGTGGCTATCCACAGTGGAGACGAGAACGCTGCTGCCCCAGGATGAGCCGCCATTGGTTGAACTGAAGGAATAGATATTGCCCGCTGAGAAGGGGACGATGACGGCCCCGTTGGGTTGAACGAGAGGTTGGCCACCTAGGCCGCCAGCGTGATCGGCGGAAGCTTTGCCCGGCCCCCAGGTAAGACCACCGTCGCTGGAAACGCTCATGAGAACATCGCCGCTGCCGTAAGCCTGGTCCCACTCGGTGTAGCAGTTGCCGTAGTAAGGACTGGTGGAGGTGTTGTCACACACTGTCCAGTTCTTGTCGTCCAGATGCGTGGTATCGATAGGAACGGGATTGCCCCAATGAATGCCATCGGTGGAGCGGCTGACGGCGACATCGCCGATGTATTGGGAGCCGCCATTGAGCCCGACGAGCGGGAGCGACGAAATGAGCCAGACGCCATGCTTGGCGTCGTATGCCACAGACGGGTCGGCGGCGGCGCCGTAGGGTCCGCTCTCGTAGTTCACAGTCAGGCCGGGCAGGTATCCGTAGGTCCAGGTCTTACCGCCGTCGGTCGAAGTGGAAAAGCCAACATCGGCGCTGCCCCAACCGATAGAACCGGGACGACGTGCCACGTGGTACGTGAAAACGATGGTTGATCCCCAGGCGAAGGATGTGGGTTCGACTTCGGTTTTGTGCACGCTGTCAGAGTTTGTGAACTTATCAACGCTTACTTGCTTGAGCGTGTATTGCGCGTGAGCGGGCAAGACGCATGGCAGCGCGAGAACCAGCGTGAGAAGAAGAACGGGGAAGTAGACCGGGGAATTCCCGAGTGAAGCAAAGACTCTGCGATGCATAAGCATTTCCTTTTCGGTTTGAAGTACCTGCGTATCGTTGCCCGCACGGGGAGATCCTGGGAACCGCCAGCGCCGCGTGGCCTGCGACTGATGTGGGCACTATATAACCTAGTTGTGGCTGTGTCTATGTGAAGAAGTTTGCACAATTGCGATTGACGAGCGGGCATGCCGTAAAATTGACCCTTGCCCTCCAAGATGGAATTCGACAAAGTTTGTGTGGTGCTGGTTTCCACCCGTAATCCGCTGAACATAGGCGCTGCAGCCCGGGCGATGAGCAATTTTGGATTTTCCGATTTGCGCGTGGTGAATCCTTATGAGAAAGCATTTCGAGAGGCCAAATCCGCAGTAGGAGGAGCAAAGGTGCTTGCGCATGCGCGCGAGTTCACCAGCGTCGCCCAAGCGGTGTCGGATTGTACCCTAGTGGTAGGAACCACGGCGGTGCGCGATCGCGAATTGAACCATGCTGTGCACAGGCTTGAGATCGGCGCGCGGCGCATCAAGAAAAGCTCCGGCGCGGTCGCGCTGCTTTTCGGCTCGGAAAAATACGGTCTGTCGAATGATGACCTGAGTCATTGTCATTGGCTGTTGAGGATTCCAACCAGCGATCAGAATATTTCCATGAATTTGGGCCAGGCGGTTGCGGTGTGCCTGTATGAGTTGATCCGGGAGGGACGGCGCGTTACAAAGGAAAAAAAGACGCAAAAGCTGGCAAGCGCCGAAGAGATGGAGCGCATTACGACGCTTCTTCTCGATGTATTACACGGAAGCGGTTTTCTTAAGCGACGCCAGGTTGCAGATGCCGATGTCCGCATTCGGCGTGTGGTAAGGCGTTTGAATTGGCCGGAGCGCGATGCGACGGTCTGGACCGGCATGCTGCGGCAGATCTTGTGGAAGCTGCGCAAGGGCGGTCCACCGGAGGGCTAGTCCCTGGGTACAACGCAAATATCCGGGAGATTGCGATAGCGTTCGGCGTAATCGAGTCCATATCCGACCACGAATTCATCGGGGATGGTGAAGCCGACGTAATCGGCTTGCAAAGGCAATTTTCGGCGTGAGGGTTTATCGAGCAGAGTTGCGATCCTGAGGATTTTCGGCTGTCGGCTCAGGAATAACTGTTTTAGGTAAGTAAGAGTCAGGCCGGTGTCGAGGATGTCTTCGACGAGAACAATGGTTTTGTCTTTTACAGATTGGTCCACATCTTTGGCGAGGCGCACTTCGCCGGTTGAATCCCATCCGTGAGCCAGTTCTTGAGCCGGAGTTGGACGATTGCCATAGCTGGAAACTGCGATGAAGTCGAAAGTAGCATCGAGCGAGATGTGACGGGCGAGATCACTCAAGAAAATGGCAGCGCCTTTGAGGACGCCGACTAATACGATGGATTCGCCGGCAAAATCACGGCTGATTTCTGCGCCGATCGCAGATACTCTTTGCGCGACAGCTTCGCGCGAAATGAGAACCTTCAGTCCCGTCATCGCGAATCATAATAAACTAGAGGTCGGCGAGGAATGAATTATGGATCTTAAAGGCATCAAAGTGACATGGCTGGGACACGCGACATTTCGAGTAGAAACTCCGGGTGGGAAAATCGTTCTACTCGACCCATGGGTGATGGGCAATCCGATGTGCCCGGAGAAAGAAAAGACAGTGAAGCGCGTGGATTCGATGCTGTGCACGCACGGTCATTATGACCACATTGGTGATGCGGTGGAAATCGCAAAGAAACACGAACCTAAAGTCGTAGGAATTCCTGAACTTTGCGGATGGCTCGAGAAAAAGGGCGTGAAGAATACGCTGGGCATGAACAAAGGCGGCACACAGACAATCGATGACATCAAAGTAACGATGGTTCACGCCGATCACTCATGTGGGATTTTCGATGATGGGGAAGTGGTTTATGGCGGGGAGGCGTGCGGTTACGTCGTCGAGTTTGCAAATGGAGTAAAGATTTATCACGCGGGAGATACGAATGTATTCGGCGATATGAAGATTATTCACGAGCTGTATCGGCCGGATATTGTGATGATTCCGATTGGCGACCACTACACGATGGGCCCGCGCGAAGCGGCGTATGCGTGCAATCTACTGCAGGCGAAGACGGTGATTCCAATGCATTTCGGGACCTTCCCGCCGCTTGTGGGCCGGCCGAGCGAACTGAGGAAACTGGCTTCCGGATTTGAAATTCTGGAAATGAAGCCAGGTGAAACAATTCAGTAAAGATGCCTAAGAAAGGTGAGAATCATGTCGGAAAAAGTAGCGGCATGGCGTCATCGGGGATTGATCACAAATCCGGAGGTGGATGACTACCTCTACGCGCTCCTGCCGATACGCGACGAAGTGCTGACCGAAATGGAGGCGGAGGCAGATAAGCGCGATATTCCGATTGTCGGACCTGTCGTAGCGAGCGTACTGCACCAGCTTGCCTTGATGATTGGCGCAAAGACAGTTTTCGAGATGGGCTCGGCTATTGGATATTCAACGATCTGGTGGGCGCGGGCCGTGGGCAGCGGCGGACTGGTCTTCTATACCGATGGAGACCGCAAGAATGCGGACGAGGCACGAGGGTATTTCAAGCGGGCGGGTGTCAGCGACAGAATAAATGTGCAAACGGGCGATGCGCTTGAATTGATTTCGGAGCAGAAGCAGGAATTCGACATCGTTTTCTGCGACATTGATAAACAGGACTATCCCCGCGCGCTAAAGCTGGCCTTACCCCGCCTGCGCAAGGGGGGCCTATTCGTCGCTGACAATGTTCTCTGGAGTGGGCGGGTCACGGAAAAGAAGCCTGACGAGAAGACGCGCGCAATTCTGCAATTTAATCGCGCGCTTTATGATTCTGCTGACTTGATGACAACAATTTTGCCGGTGCGCGATGGGCTGGCAGTCGCGGTGAAGAAGTAGCTAAATCGATTTTACTGGTATTGCCGTCACGTCCTCGACCAAGCCGACCTCCTTTTGTAGGAACGGTTCAGCATAAGTGACACCGCCCAACATTCCGTAAAAGCGCGCCATGGCTTCAATGCGTGCGCGAATCTCCCCCCGGGCGGGGAAGAGGTCTTTGCCTGCTTCCTGATCGCTGAATTGCGTCTTGTAGGCCATCAGCGACTCAAAGCGAGCTTCGAATTGGTCGGTGATGTCCACGACGAATGTCGGGCGAATGTCGTAGTAGAGGGTGGCGTAAATAATCTTGAAGGGACGATGCGCAGCCGGTTGAGTCGCCGACGAACTCGGGGAAATTGTACTGGCGATAGCGCCAGCGACGTTGCTGAATGCGGATGAGCCACCCAGTGCCTGATTGACATCGAGTTTGGCCAGCCCCGCCAAAAAACACGCTTCATAGCCAAGAACCGAGGCGGTGTAGTGGTCGGGATGGCGGCCTTTCCAGTAAGGAAGAATCACAACGCGAGGCTTCTGCTCGCGTATAACACGGGCAACCTTCAGGCGATTTTCCCAGGTATTTTCGACGCGGCCATCGGGAATGTCGAGCGCCCCGCGCCAGGAAACTTTTAGAATTCCGGCTGCATCCTCCGCTTCGCGAGCACGATCCTGGGCCGAGCCGCGAGTCCCCATTTCGCCTCGGGTCAAGTCTAGGATGCCAGTGCGATGGCCCAGTTCGGCCATCTTGAGTAAGGTTCCCCCGCAGGTTTGTTCCACGTCGTCGCGATGCGCGGCGATGGCAAGGACGTCAAGGGAGGACATTTAGTCGAGACTTCCTTGCTCGATGACGACGTTTTCTCGCACAATAAGCCGGTGCGCCGCCATCTCTTTCAATGTCGGGAGAACGCGGCTCACATGTTCGTCGGTATCCACGAAAATGATGATCACCGGCAGTTTGCCTCCCGCATCCACGAGATGGCCTGCTTCGACCCGATGCCGGCCCAGAAACCCAGCGACACAATGCACAGCTGTAGCGGCGTATGCATTTTCTTTGCGAAGGTAATTCAGAATTTCGACATGCAGAGGCTTCCCGTGCCAGCGGTCGCCCTCGGTAATATAGATGGTGACTTGAACTGCCATGCCATTTTGCATTTTATAGCACCCTCGCCAGTGCGATACCAGCCAAGGCTCCACCGAGGCAAAGGAGGTTGTTGCTTAGCACATTTCCGAGCGCGAGCAGCCACTGTCCTTTGTCGAAGAACGACATGCTCTCGAAGGCATAGCTTGAGAATGTGGTGAGCGATCCGCAAAAGCCAACGACCACCAAGAGCCGCCATCGAGGGTCGATGAGGACACGCTCGGTTGTCCAAATCACGAAGAACCCGACAATAAAACTGCCGACGACGTTGATGATGAGTGTGCCGTAGGGAAAAGCGGCGCCGAACTCCCGGGCGGCGAGGCGGCTAATAAAATAGCGGGCGTTGGCTCCGAAAATTGCGGCTAGGGATATGACGACGACGTCGATCATGATGGAGTTCTCCCTACAAGAATTGTAGGAGTCATCAGCCCGGTATTTTGGTGCAGGAACCCAGGCGGTTAAGGCGAACTCCATCGCCGTGACAAGCCTTTTTTACCACATGCAGTTAGGAAAATCTATTTTTTACGTTCCACCAGAAATTGGGCAAGTTCCTTAAGAGTCGCCGCGCGCGACCCAAAACTAGCCAAGGAAGCGAAGGCCGCCTCGACCAGACTGTCCGCCCTGGTTTGGGACTCGCTAAGTCCGAAAAGTGCAGGGTAGGTCGCTTTCTCAGCCGCAGTGTCTTTTCCCGCGGTTTTTCCGAGCTGCTCGGATGTCTGCGTTACATCGAGGATGTCGTCCACAATTTGAAACGCCAGACCTATGGATTGTCCAAAGTAGCGGAGATTACCGATATCTGCATCGTTGGCGCCGGCATATAAGCCGCCACTGACCACGCTGGCAGTAATTAGAGCAGCAGTTTTCGCGCGATGGATATACTCCAGAGTTTCGAGTTGGGGCTTGGTTCCTTCCGCTTCGAGATCAACGACCTGGCCGCCAATCATGCCGTTAATCGTACCGGTGCGGCGAGCGACTTCTTCGATAATGCGGACACGGGCATCCGCTGGGCATTTCAAGGTGGCTAACACTTCGTAGGCTTGCGTTTGCAGCGCGTCCCCGGCAAGAATCGCAATCGCTTCGCCGAAAACCTTGTGACATGTGGGACGGCCGCGCCGCAGATCGTCATTATCGAGCGCGGGTAGGTCATCGTGGATAAGCGAGTAGGTGTGCAGCATCTCGAGGGCTGCACCCAGGTCCTCGATGCCGTCGGGCAGAGAGCCTGCAATCATCCGGCCGGCTTCCATGCAGAGGATAGGACGTATGCGTTTGCCGCCCGCAAAAACACTGTGCCGCATGGCTTTGTGAATGGATGCGGGGCGCTGACCCTCAGAGGGCAAAAGGCGCTCAAGTGCCGCATCGGCCAGAATTCTGCCTTGGTCCAAGGTCTCGCTTAGCATGAAAAACGAGTATAACAAGCAAGCCCGAAGGCAAGGGAGACGGGTCGCACAACTTTATTTGCGATTGGATTGGTTTTCAGAGGCGGGATCGAATACTTCGGCTTGCAGCTTTCCGTTTTGCTTCAAAAGGATCTCAACCTTGCCTTCAGCTGCTTCCAATTCCTTGCGGCAGGCTCCTGAGAGCTTCATTCCTTCCTCGAAAAGAGTGAGAGATTTTTCGAGTGACACTTCACCTTTTTCAAGCTCTTGCACAATCTTGTCGAGCCGTATCAGGCTATCTTCGAATTTCTCCACAGAAAACTCCTGTCAGGATTTTACGCCTATCCGGAAACTAGAGAACGGCGTTTCCAACTCACTTCACAGCGGCACGTTCAGCGGTCGCCGAGCTCCCGCCAAGAGCTTCAAGCACATCAACGGCTGAGGAATATCGCCCTTGCGGCGCGCTAATCTGCGCACCTTGCACAATCGAGCGCACGGCTGTCAGCATTTCCCGGGCAATGGCGATACCTTCCTCACGCGCTGCCTGAGGCGACGCTGCCCGCGCCATCCGTTCGAGGATGGAATCCGGAACCGAGACGCGCAACTCGTTTTTCATAAACTCGGCATTGCGGGCGCTGACGAGCGGCCAGATGCCGGCTACAACCGGAATCCGACAATGTTCGATACGGCGCAGGAAAGCTTCGAGCAGGGCTAGGTCGAAAACCGGCTGCGTGACTGCATATTCCGCACCGGCCTCAACTTTGTATTCGAAGCGTCGGATTTCTTCATCCAGATTAGGCAGGCCTGGATTAGCGCCCACGCCAATGACGAAACTTGTACCTGTGCCGATTGGGTTGCCGCCAATATCGAGGCCGCGATTCAGATTATGCACAATGTTCACCAAGCCGATAGCGTCCACATCGAAAACCGCGGTGGCATCGGGATAGTCGCCCATCTTCGGCGGATCACCAGTGATACAGATGAGGTTCTTGATGCCGGTGGCAGCCGCTCCAAGAAGATCCGATTGCATGCCCAGCACGTTACGGTCGCGACAGGTGAAATGGAGAATGGCCTCAATGCCCACTTCCCGCTGAATCAATAACGATAATGCCTGGTTACTAATGCGGGCGGAGGCGCGCGGGCTATCGGGAATGTTGATGGCGTCCACACCAACGGATTTCAAAAAGCGCGCGCCTTCTACCTCTTTGCGAATGTCGGTGCCCTTCGGAGGTACGATCTCAACCATGGTGACAAATTCACCTTGCGCGAGTTTTGCTCCAAGAAGAGACCGCTTTTCTAATGGAACCGAAGGCGCAATCACGGGTTTCGCTTCGGCAGCCGCGTGCGCCGCCGGCGTCTTTGCCCTAGCTTCGCTCACGCGCAGGGCCGATTTCATGACCCGGATATGGTCCGGTGTGGTGCCGCAACAGCCGCCCACCAGGCGAACTCCGGCCGTCACAAACTTGCGGGCATAACTCGCCATGTATTCCGGCGAGCACAGATAGATGTTTCGACCTTCGACGTTACGCGGAACACCGGCATTGGGCTGGGCGGAAAGCGGAAGGGAAGTGGCTTGCCGCACGCGTTCGATGGCATCGAGCATATCCACCGGGCCGACACTGCAATTACAACCGATGACGTTGGCGCCCCATTCCTCCAAGCGCGGAGCAAAGACTTCGGGGGTAGAGCCATCGAGACAATTGCCGTCCTCATCGATGGTCACCTGCGCGACGACCGGAATCTGGGGGTTCACATCCCTGGCCGCGAGGATGGCTTGATGCAGTTCGTCGAGCGATCCGAAAGTCTCGAGAATTAGTAGATCGACTCCGCCATCTATAAGGGCCTTAATTTGTTGGCGGAAGGACTCACGCGCTTCTTCGCGGGAGGTTTTGCCGAGGGGTTCAATGCGAATGCCGAGAGGTCCAACTGCGCCCGCAACCCAAACGTCAAAGCTCTTGGCGGCTTCTTTTGCGACCTTAGCGCCGGCGAAGTTAATCTCGTAGCCCTTGTCGGCAAGGCTATGGCGCGCCAAACGAAATGAGTTGCCTCCAAATGTGTTGGTTTCAATGACTTCCGCGCCAGCCTGGAGATACTCGTGATGAACCGCCCGAATCAACTCGGGCTGCGAGATGTTCAATTCGTCATAGCACCGGTTGATGAAGATGCCCTTCGAATACAACAGGGTACCCATGGCCCCATCGCACAACACGGGGCCGTTCTTAAGCCGTTCGAGGAAGTTGCCAGCCATAAGGACTAATTTTCAGGATACAAGAGGTGGTCGGGTTTTGCATCGTGCGAATAGCGGATCGGGGTCTGACGAAGTAGACTCCTTAAAGCGCGCAAGGATGTCGAGAGAGAAAAACCCCTCTGATATAATCCAATTTCTCGCATCTAAATCTTTGTCCTTCATGCTCTTCGGAGTCCCAAGTTTGAAAAGAGTCCTGTCAGGGGTCATGATTTTTTCCGTTGTGGGGTTGCTTGCGTCCTGTGGAGGCGGTAGCTCAAAAACTAATTCAAGTGGACTCAGCTATCGCGCCTTTATTTCCAATCCTTTGTATGCAGGCACAGCCCCCGCGTTGCAGATTGTTAACGCCCAGAACGACTCGCTATCCCCGGCCACGATCGGTCTCAGCGGCGACCTGACGCAGCCGAACATGATGACGCTTTCGCCGAATAAGCGCTATTCGATGGTTTATAGCCCGACGTCCCCGGCGATCGCGCTGATCGATAACACCACGGAAGCTTTGGCTACAACTGGTTCCGGGGGCAATACGACCTTTATCACTTTGCCTGGCTTGGCCGACAGTATGTTCATCGCAAACGACAATGCCACCGGTTATGTGGCGGTGCCAAATGCGCCAAACCAGAATGGGCAATTGCCGGGCGCAGTTTTCCAGTTGCAGCTATTGGGCAGCACGATTTCGGCAACAATCCCCATACCAAGCGCGCACTATATAGCGCCCAGCAACGACAGCAATAAGATTCTTGTCTTTAGCGATAATTCCGATGCGATTAATATCATCAGCCCCATCCTTGTCGGCACAAACTCAAATCCTGTGACAACCGTGCAGAGCGCCAACTTGGATCGTCCTGTCGGAGCCATCTTCAGTGCGGACGATTCGGTCGCATATATTTTCAATTGCGGCCCGGAGTGCGGAGGCAAGAAGGCCGGCGTCACGGTTATGCAGATGAGTGACTATAGCGTCGGGACACCGATTCCGGTCGGCGGGGCAACCACCGGACTACTGAGCGGATCCGTGTTGTATGTAGCTGGAACCCCGCCGGGGACACTTTGCGGGTCGAGCACGGCAGCAAAGAACTGCGGTGTATTGAACATGATCAATACAAACTCGATGAGTTTGATCGATTCCAGTCCGATCTTGATTACGGATGGCTGGCACAACCATATGGAATTGAGCGCGGATGGACAGCTCTTTATTGGCGCGCATAGCTGCTCGAATGTGAATATTTCCGGCGGCGAAGTACGTGGGTGCCTCACCATTTACAATTCGACTGCAAAAACCACGGTATTTCCGGCCTTCATCGGAGACGTAACGGGAATAGCGCCAATTTTAGGGCGTCAGATCGTTTATGTGGTGCAGAACGGGGTTTTAAATATCTTCGATACGACGACCGACCAGATTGAAGTACAGAATCCCCAACCGTTGTTTATCGGCGGGCTGCCCTTTGATGTGAAATACGTGGACGCGCCGATTCCAAACTAATCGGTGGGCTGCAAGATGAGTTGATGTGCTTGCGCGGCGGCAACTGATCTTCGAGAAAAGGGTAATTGGAAGGTAAAACCCTCATACCACGCTTTCCATTGATCCATGTAATAGGGGCTTAGCGGGTTGCCAGACTGGCCGGTCACTACGTTCAAGGTCGAGCGATCCATATCAGCGAGATCGACTGTCATCCTTTCGGAAGGTCCATGCGTGCGCGATACTGCCTTGACCGTGTAAGGGCTGCCCGATTGTGGTTGCACCCCTGGACCAGACCAAGCGCGCAGAAGTGGAATCCTGCCCAAAATCGGATGCTCAATCGTCACTGCGTTCACCTCACCCCACTTCCACGAAGAAAAATTGGATGGCAATTTTGGGTCTTGCAGCACAGACTGCATTGCAGCCGTCAAGACATCGTCGTAATTTGTGTAGCCATCTGGCAGCCACCTCTTTGGTTCTTGGCGGAGAATATTCTCCAGCCAGACCGTCCGCATCATCCACTTGTAACTCCTCCAGTTCATCGACGCTTCTGATGCAGGGTTTTCGCTGCGCAGTTTCGGTTCGAGCAGCAGGCGAACAAGATCTTCCCGAGCCTGGACGGCGATGACAGGGGCCGCAGAGTTCGCCGTCATCCGGCCATCCCAATTGCGCAGAAGGTCCGCAGCAGCTCTAAGATTTGGTGGAGCGTTCTTGCTATGGTCCACGGCGGCGGCCATGCGTCCGGCGACGTAGCGGTCGAACTCTGAACTGATATCGTTTTGTAAGGAGAGCATATCAGCAGATGAAAATGTCTTTCCCGATTCCAATACGCGATAGATTCGCGCCGTACGCCAAGGGGCTTCCCATTCGACGCTGACGGAATACGGGTAGCCATCGGGGGTGATCCGGCCGTTGGCGGTGGCAATAATGCCCGATGAAGGATTGAAAACGCTTGGCAACTGGTCGAAGGGAATGTAGCTCATCCACTCAGACTTGTCGGTCGAGCCATCTTCTGGGAGGCTGCCGTCGCCTGACGCGCGAATGGGAATCCTGCCTGTCGCCTGGTACCCGATATTACCGTCAACATCGGCATAGACGACATTCTGCGCGGGCGCGTCTAGTTGCGCAAAGGCCTGGCGAAATTCTGCCCAATTCTGGGCGGAGTCCACCGCGAAAAAGGGATTTCGCACGCCGTCGTACAAGGTCCAGCGCAAGGCAATTGGCCGCGTCTCGCCGGGATACAATTCATTCACAATCGGCCCATGACGTGTTACGACGACATCTAAAACTTCACCAGCCTTGCCCTTTATTTTTATGACTTCTTGCCGGTGCTGGGGCGACTTCCACCCCTGGGGCGTCAGGTAGTCGCCTGTGTTGTTGAAGGTCTCATAATAGGCATCCTCAACTGTTGGTCCGATGTTGGTAAATCCCCAGGCGACGCGCTGATTGTGTCCTACGACGACGTAGGGCATGCCCGGAAGTGTGACCCCGGTGACGTCAAAATGCCCTGATCGCAGATGCGCTCCATACCAAAGATTGGGCATTTGCTGCCCCAAATGCATATCGTTGGACAGTAGCGGCTTGCCCGTCGTTGTATGAGCGCCGGAAACAACCCAGTTATTGGAGCCCACGACAAAACGGCCATCCTCCGAGGGGATGTAGGAGAACGCGTGGATACTCGTTAGATCTGCGACGGAGCTATCGGCGCCAGAATCATCCTCATCATCGCTGTCGCCGTCACTATTCGGTGCTGCCCACGACCGCGAGGTTGTCGGCGGACGGTCGTGTGATGAGATATTGACGAACAGGTCAGCCGTGAGTTCCGGGCCGAGTTTCGCCAATATTTTTTCGCGCAGCAGCGCTTCATCGGGCGGTGTGCTCAAGTCTTCCACCATTTGTGCTGCAATCAGCGCGGAGTCCTCAGGAGTCCAAGGCTGTGGCTTATAGCGAAGGACACGGAATTCGAATGGAAGGTTGCGGTCATGGCTTTGAATATAGGCGTTCACGCCCCGCGCATAAGCCTCAAAATGCGAGCGTACCTCCGGAGAAAATTGGTTGAGTGTCATTTGTGCCGCTTGGCGCAGGCCGAGGATTCTCTGTTTGCGGTCATGTTGCACCAAGTCGGCTCCCAAAATCTCCGCTAGGTCACCGCCCGCAAACCGGCGCATCCCATCCATTTGCCATAGGCGATCCTGTGCGGTCACGAAACCCTGCGCAAAAAAAAGATCGTCCAGGTTGGCGGCGTCAATAGTTGGAACGCCATGTAAGTCGCGGGATACGCTCACCCCTGCCGAAAGACCGGGAAGCTTTATAGTTCCATCGGTTTGAGGCAAGCTGGAGCGAACAGTGGTGTAGAACCAAGCTGTCAAACCACCCAAGGCCATCAGGAGAAGTAAGAGCAGAAACAGGGTAATGCGTCCCCAGTGAGTGCATTTGGGGGAGGCGGTCAATGCGATACGCGGGCTGGACATGGAGTCTTAATATTAGGTTGCGGTAGCGACAGAACACAAATTTTGGGAAACAATGGCCAGGATTGGCGGCGTCGGCGTCATCCCAGTATCATTTAACAGACGCATGTTGCAGAAGCGCATTGACGATCAACCGACCATCTCCCGGGAGATGGTGCGCGAGGCGCAGGCCATTCTGCATCGTCACCTTAAACGTGTTGGATTTAAGCAAACCGCCCAGCGGGATTCGATTCTGCAGGCATTTCTCGAGACCCGCGAACATCTTTCCATCAGTGAGTTGCACCGCCTCGTTCAAGAAAAAGACTCGCATATCGGCTTTACCACTGTGTACCGCACGCTGAAGTTGTTGGCGGAATGCGGTTTGGCGAGCGAGGTTGCCTTCCATGACGGTATCACCCGGTACGAACACCAATACAACCGCCGCAGCCACCATCACATGGTGTGCACGAGTTGCGGCAGTTCGGTTGAGTTTTTTTCTCCCGAAGTGGGTCACCTCGAACAGGAAATTGGGCGCAAATATCAATACGAGACGACACGCCACACCTTTCAGATTTACGGGATGTGCGAAGACTGCCGTAAGAAGAATGCCGCCCGCCCGCGACGTTGATCCCGTTGTTGCATCCTTAGGCCCGATTCTGATACCTTCGCGCGCAGAGTTTTCTGTCTAGAAAATGTATTCCACGGGGGCGTTATGGCTTTTTGTTCCGGGTGTGGGAAGCAAATGACTGAAGGAGTCGCATTCTGTCCAGCCTGCGGGCGCGCCAGCGCCGTCGCGGCACAAACCGCACAACCTTCTACCGGCGGCTTGGCTGACAATGTGGCGGGAGCCTTGGCCTACGTCACTATTATTCCGGCGATAATCTTTCTTGTGCTGGAGCCATTCAATCGCAGCCGCTTCGTGAGATTTCACGCTTTTCAATGTTTATTTTTCGCTTTGGCATGGTTTGCTCTGTCGATTGCCATGAATATTGTTGTGCACATTCCTATTTTCGGCTGGTTGACCCTGCTCCTGTGGCCGATAATCGGTCTCGCAGGATTTGTAATTTGGGTCGTGCTGGTGCTCAAGGCCTATCAGGGCCAAATGTTCAAATTGCCTATTATTGGAGATCTGGCGGAAAAACAAGCCGGAGTCTGATTCGGTGACGCGGCATGCCTCTTTCGATTCGCCGTCAATGCTGATACGCTGTTGAATTCAATTTCTGAATTCAGGAGCGTCGTTTGAAAGTCCGCGTTTTCTTTCATGATCGTTGTTTTGACGGCGCCTGTTCAGCCGCACTCTTTTCCCGTTTCTACCGTGAGCGCATTCGCAGCGATGTTCATTTTGTTTTCTCCGGCCTTCTACACCGGGCCGGAGCCCTGTTCAATCAGAACGATTTCGATGGTGACGAGAACGTCATCGTTGACTTCAAGTATTCCAGTTCCCCCAAAATTACCTGGTGGTTTGATCATCACGAGAGTGCATTTCTAACTCCTGCGGATTCCGCGCATTTCGAGCAGGACCAAAGCAATCAGAAGTTTTATGATCCGAGCTTCAAGTCGTGTACCCGATTTTTGGCGATGATCGCGGAGGAGCGCTTTGGTTTCAAACCTGCTCCGGTGGCGGAGATGATTCGGTGGGCCGATATTGTGGATGGCGCACTTTATGCGGATGCTGGCACTGCCGTAGAAATGAAGGAACCTGCAATGAAGTTGACGATGGTGATCGAATCGTCGCAGGATCCAAGTTTCGGTCCTCGATTAATTCCGCTGCTAGCCACACAAACGCTGGCTGAAGTGCTGGAAGCATCGTTCGTTGCGCCTCTTCTGCCACCACTCCTGGCCCGTCACGAGCGGTCCATCGAAATTCTCAGAGAGCGCACAGAATCGAAAGATGGCACCTTGTTTTTCGATGTGACTGACCAGGAGCTCGAAGGGTACAACAAGTTCGTTCCCTACTATCTGCATCCCGAATCCGTCTACAGCGTTGGATTAAGTAAGAGCAGTTTTCGGGTCAAAGTGTCAGTGGGATCCAATCCCTGGGCACCCACCGAACCGGTGGTGAACCTTGCCAAGATTTGCGAACGCTATGGCGGCGGTGGCCATGCGCGTGTAGGCGCCATTTCCTTTGACGTCACGCAACGTGAAGCGGCTCGCAGGGCGGCCCAGGAAATTGTGCAAGAACTTCGCGCCAGCATTCGGCAAGGAAAGTAGCCACTTCCGGCTGCAGGATCTCTGCGTGGAACAACCCTCGAACTCGCAGCCGA
>Ga0181537_10001846_pt1 | contig 19060 bp, 13 predicted proteins | sample PEATcosm2014_Bin_39_FD_119765 | JGI IMG/M metagenome (GOLD analysis project Ga0181537, IMG submission 119765) | Peatland microbial communities from MTU Mesocosm Facility, Houghton, MI, USA - PEATcosm2014_Bin23_10_metaG | ecosystem: Environmental > Terrestrial > Soil > Wetlands > Peat | place... | reverse complement strand
CACGCCCCGCACGTGTTTGATCTCGGGGTGAAACTCCGCCTTCAGAGGGCGGACCCATCGATCCGCGTAATGTTCCGGCCCTGACGATCGCGTCTGCCCATTTCCACCCTGCAAAACGAAGCCTTTAGCCAGGCGATGGAATGCGGTGCCGTCGTACCATCCGCTTGTCACAAGCTTGAGGAAAGCGCGAACGGTCTCAGGCGCCCAGTCCGGCTCCATTTTGATTCCTATCGCGCCGAGCGTGGTCTGCAGCGTGACCGTTCTGCGGAGCTCTGCGATAGACGCAGTCGCGAACGGCTCAACCCGCTTCGGAACGATGGTGATCTTGACGATCCGGACCGGCTTCTGCAGGAGTCCTCGATCGTCCAGTGGCATTTCCGATATCCGCTCGACTGCCGCCATTCCCTCGATGACGCGGCCGAAGGCGGTGTATTTGCCGTCGAGAGAGTGTTGCGGCGTTACACACACGAAGAATTGCACTCCGTCCAGCCCGGCCTTATCCGAGATGGACACTGCCGAGACGATGCCGCGATCGTAAGCTGTGTCGTTCAGCTCCATGGCGATCGGCGCGCCCATTCCCGCGCCCCACCGGTTGCGTGGTGTAGCAGCGTCCTTAAGCAGAGGATCGCCGCCTTGAATCATGCCTCTCGGGACAGCGCGATGGAACGCGCTGCCGTCGTAATAACCGCTGCCTGCGAGAGCGATAAAGCTGGCGGCGTGCTTCGGCGCCTTATTAACCAGGAATTCGAAACGGAACGTGCCTGCGTCGGTGGTAACTTCGGCTTCCACCGAATCCGGCTCGATCTCGGCCGCGGGTGGTGCGGCCGCGCCCACTCCAAGCGAAAACAGCAGGGCCAGGCAATAACTTAAGAAGCGCATAGCACTGATTTAGAGCGGGATGTTGCCGTGCTTCTTCTTCGGCGTCGTGTCCACTTTGTTTTCGAGCATGGCGAATGCGTCGATTACTTTGCGCCGCGTCTCATGCGGTTCAATCACGTCGTCGATGTAACCTCGCTCGGCAGCCTCGAACGGACTCGCGAAGCGCTCGCGATACTCCTCAATCTTGGCTTGCCGGACCGCGTCCGGGTGTGAGGACGTCATCAACTCGCGCCGGTAAAGAACGTTCACCGCACCCTCGGCGCCCATCACGGCAATCTCAGCCGTCGGATACGCAAAATTAACGTCCGTCCGCAGGTGCTTTGAGCCCATCACGCAATAGGCGCCGCCGTATGCTTTGCGCGTGATCACGGTCACTTTCGGCACGGTTGCCTCAGCGTAGGCATAAAGCAGCTTTGCGCCATGCCGGATGATTCCGCCAAACTCCTGCGCGGTTCCCGGCAGGAAACCCGGCACGTCTTCGAAAGTCAAAATTGGGATCCCAAACGCATCGCAAAACCGCACAAACCGCGCGCCCTTCGTGGAAGAGTCGATATCGAGGCACCCGGCCAGATGGGCGGGCTGGTTCGCGACGATTCCGGTGCTTCGCCCGTCAAGACGCGCAAAACCGATGACGATGTTGCGGGCAAAATAGGCCGCAACCTCGAAGAAGATCCCATCGTCCACCACGCGATGGATCAGGTCGCGGATGTCGTACGGCTTGTTGGCCTCATCCGGAATCAGCGTGTCGAGCTCAACGTCGGCGCGATCTATCGGATCGCTGGTTGGCCGGCGCGGCGCGCCATCCATATTATTGGCGGGCAAAAATTCCATCAGCTCGCGAATATGCCGCAGGCAATCGGCGTCGTCATGCGCTAAGAAATGGGCCACGCCGCTGATGCTGTTGTGGGTTTCGGCGCCGCCCAGATGCTCCTTGGTGACGTCTTCGTGCGTCACGGTCTTAATCACATCCGGCCCTGTAACGAACATGTGGCTGGTGGCCTCCACCATGAACACGAAATCCGTGAGCGCCGGCGAATATACGGCGCCGCCCGCGCATGGCCCCATGATCGCCGAGATCTGCGGAATCACGCCGCTCGCCAGGGTGTTTCGCAGAAAGATGTCCGCGTAACCCGCGAGCGAAGCCACGCCCTCCTGAATGCGGGCGCCGCCGGAATCATTGAGGCCGATCACGGGCGCGCCAACTTTCAGCGCCAGGTCCATCAGCTTCGCAATTTTCTGCGCATTGGCTTCTGAAAGCGAGCCCCCGAATACCGTGAAATCCTGCGCGAAGACAAACACTCGCCGGCCGTGGATGGTGCCGTGCCCGCTCACCACGCCGTCCCCGTCAATCAGGCTCTCTTCCATGCCGAAGTTCCGCGAACGGTGCCGAACCAGCTTGTCCAGTTCTTCAAAGCTGTCTTCATCGAGCAGCAAATCGATTCGTTCGCGCGCGGAAAGCTTCCCTTCGCGATGCTGGCGCTCGCGGCGCTCCTCGCCGCCGCCTGCTTCAGCATTGGCGTGGCGCTTCCGAACCTCTTCGCGGCGACTTTGGCTCATGGTTCTCCATCATACATACTGGAGCCGGGTTTCCGGTTGCTGCCGCTCGTTCGCCCGGACCCCGCGCCCGGCCTCCCTCGCGATAATGGACAAAGGCGCTCCGCGTGAACATGAGTTTGCCTCCTCCCAAGACGCTGGTGATTGGCACCTCGGGCCATATTGACCACGGCAAGACCGCGCTGGTTCGCGCTCTCACCGGCATCGATACGGATCGTCTCGCTGAAGAAAAGAAGCGCGGAATCTCGATCGACCTCGGCTTCGCCCACCTCAACACGCCTTCGGCCGCGCTGAGCTTCATCGATGTTCCCGGCCATGAGCGGTTTGTCAAAAACATGCTAGCCGGCGTGGGTGGTATCGATGCGGTTTTGTTTGTGGTTGCCGCCGACGCATCCGTTCAGCCGCAAACCTGCGAGCACTTCGAGATCTGCCGTCTGCTTGGTATTCGTGACGGCGTTATCGCCCTCACCAAGTGCGACCTTGCGGGCGAATCGCGCCAAAGCCAGGTGATTTCCGAGATTCGCCATCTCGCGCGAGGCTCCTTTCTCGCTGACGCGCCCATTGCTAGAGTGAGCGCCCATACTGGGGCTGGCCTGGCTGAACTCCAGGCGGAACTGGAACAACTGGCTGATCGACACGCTAGCCGCGAGCACACCGCCATCCCTCGCCTCTGGATCGATCGCGCCTTTGCCAAATCGGGCTTCGGCGCGGTGGTGACCGGAACTCTGCTCGGTGGCGAACTCGAGACTGGCCAAACCGTCGAGATCTTTCCACTCCGCCGCAACGTCCGCATTCGTGGATTGCAAACGCATGGCGCAGCAGTCGAACGGGCAGCCGCAGGCCAGCGCACCGCCGTCAATTTGGCTGGCGTCGATCACGGCGAACTGGCGCGCGGATTCATGCTCACGCTCCCAACGAGTCTCGAGCCGGTGCGGTTATTCGATGCCGCGCTCGAGTGTGCGGGTTCGCTTGGCGTTACGCCGGCTGATTTGCCCGCGCGCCGGTTTTCGATTCATCTCCACGTCGGTTCGGCGGAGGCCGAAGGGAGCATGAAGGTGCTTTCGGCGCGTGAAAGCCGCGCGGCAGGTATCGAGCCGCCGGCACAAGTGTTCGCCCGCATTTCGCTTAGCGAACCTTTGCTTCTGGTTCCGGGCGATCGTTTCATCGTGCGGCGCCCCTCGCCCGCGCTCACTCTTGCCGGAGGCCGCATCCTCGACGCGCACCCGCCGCTGCGCTGGAATCGTGAGAAAACTTTGGCGCGGCTGTCCCGCCTGGCCGCCGGAACCGCGGCTGACTTCGTGAGGCAACTGATCGCCGAGAGTGCGCACGGCCGGCAGCTTCAGAATCTGAGCGCCGTTACGGGCATTCCGCCGTCGCGCATGAAAGAGATGCTCGCCGTTGACCGCTCGCTCGTCTTCGCCGAGCAGGAACAGCGCGTGGTGACAAACGAATGGTTGGTTGCCAAAAAGGAACAGGTTCAGGCCTGGTTGACGGCCTATCATCGCGACCATCCCGGGCAGGCAGGCGCACCGGTTGGATTGCTGCGGCAGGCGTTGTTTGCCGGCATTGAGCCCTCGTTTGCCGACCGAGTGTTGAAGCAGACGCCGGGCGTGCGCCAGACCAATGACACGGTGGCGCGCGAAACGCATTCCCTCTCGCGTACTCCGGCGGAAACCGCGGCACTCGAGCGGCTCGAGCAAGCGTATCGGGAAGCGGGATTCCAGCCTCCGGAAATCTCAGCCACTCTGGCGCTCGCCGGCGTCGATGCCAAGCGGGCGCGCGACCTGCTCGAAACTCTCGTCAAGCAGAAACGGCTGGTGCGCGTCTCCGGCGACTTGTTGTTTCACGCCGATGTCCTCGAGCATCTTCGCAAGTCGCTTGCCGCTCATCGCGGAAAGAGGTTCACGGTACCCGAATTCAAGGAATGGACCTCCATTTCGCGCAAGTTCGCGATACCCCTGCTCGAGTATCTCGATCGCGAGCGTGTGACTCGTCGCGAGTCTGACGCGCGAGTGGTTCTGTAAAAAGTTGTCAGCCGTTTGAAAGCTTTCAGCTCTCAGCGTTCGGCTATCAGCCACGCGGGAACCCGTAAAAAGCGGCTGACCCCGGCCTCTTTTCGCTATACTCGAAATCGCTGATGGTACGACAGACTCTCTGCCTGGGCGTCTGTTGTTGAAAAGGGAACCTGGCGTGAATCCAGGACTGCCCCGCAGCGGTAAGCAGGAACGAAAGCCACTTCGAAGCACTGTGTGAGGCGCAAGCGAATCACATGGGAAGCGTGGCCGTAGGGAAGTTCCTTTCTTGAGGAACGCAGCCTGCAAGTCCGAAGACCTGCCTCAGCCCGTGCAAATAAGCACGGAATTCTCATGTTGCCTCGAGGGAGGGCTGACAGATGTTATTTACGTTTTCCATTGCTCCAAATTTTCATTGCTTCGCGCGCCGCGGTATGCTGCTCGCGATCAGCACGTCTATTCTTTTTGCCGCTAATCTTTTTGCCGGGCCGGCTGCCACGCTTACTGGCGTTCTTCTGGATCCATCCGGTGCCGCGGTTCCGGGCGGAATCGTTTCTATCTACCAGCGCTCGAGCACTTCGCCTGAAACTGCCCAATCGGCAAGCGACGGCAAGTTCCGGTTTGCGAATCTGGTTGCCGGCGACTACCTGCTGGAAGCCTCTGCCAACGGCTTGGGCATGGACGCGCCGCTGCTTATACACCTGGCTGCCGGCGAAACACTAGACCAGACAGTAAAGCTGGCTGTGGTTAGCTCCACGTCCGTGGTCACGGTGACTGCGGCGAACGGCCCTGAAACCACCGACCAGACTTCGAAACAGTTGGATAGCGTCAACCTGGACGAAGCCAGCAGCCAGGGCATTACGATGCTTTCCGACGCCCTCCGTTGGATCCCCGGTCTGCGCATCAGCACGCGCGGCGGCCCAGGCTCATTCACCACCATCGAGACTCGCGGCTTGCGTGTTACCGATACGGCCGTGTTGCTCGACGGCTTCCGCTTGCGTGACCCAACCGGCGTTCAGGGCGATGCCAGCGCGCTGCTGGGAGATCTATTCATCGTTGATGCGAGCCGGGTCGAAGTGCTGCAGGGATCCGGCTCCTCGCTCTACGGCACGAACTCGATGTCAGGCACTATTAACGTGATTACGAATCCCGGCGGCGGACCCACCCACGGCGATATCGACGTGGATGGCGGAGGATTGGGTCTGGTTCACAGTGCGGCGCACCTTGCGGGCGGCTGGCTCGATAACCGGCTTATTTACTCGGCGGGCCTCACTTACCTCAATGAAACGCGAGGCGTAGAAAACGGCACTGCCGACCGCAACTGGGCCGGTCAGGGCTATCTCGCCTACACGCTGACGCCGAATATGAAACTCAGCGTGCGCGTACTTGCCGACTCGGGCTATCTCCAATTGCAAAACAGCCCGTTTCCGGCCACAAGCGTGACACCGCCCGCCGATGGAATCATTCCCGCCATCGGTCTCAGTTCCAGCCAATTGCAGCTTGCCAATCTCGACGAGCCTTTCAATCAAGGGAATGCGACCTTCATCCCTGGCGTCGACCTGCCCGACGCGCGAGAGAATTCCTCATTCAGCTCGAGTCTGTTTCGCTGGCAATACGCGAGTTCGCCACTAGTCACCTGGCATGTGGATTATCAGCTTGTCGAAACCAATAGCGACTATCTGAACGGTCCCGGCGGAATCGGCTATCAACCCGAGTTCAACACTTCCGATCTCTATAACGGGCGTGTGGATACCGTGCAAGCCCGGGCCGATTTCGTTCCTGCCTCGTGGAACGCACTCACGGCCGGCTATGAATTTGAGCGGGAACATTACCTCAACGTCTCCACCGACCAAAACCCCGACCCCTCGCAACGCGTCAACGACAATACTGCCGATGCGCAGCGTTACAACGCCGTCTTCCTTCAGGATCAATTGCGGCTCTTCGGCGATCGTTTGCAGATTCTGCTTTCCGGCCGCTGGCAAGTGGTCGCTCTCGATGCTCCGGAATTCGGCGGTGGGCCGTCCCCGTATGAAGGCATTCACCTTCCCAGCCCGCCTCACGCGCTTACCGGCGATGCCTCCGTGGCTTACTTTGTGCGTTCCTCATCCACCAAGTGGCGTGCCCATGCGGGCAACAGCTTCCGGCTGCCGTCTCTCTATGAGCGCTACGGGACGTACTTCTACGGGGGAACGTTCACTGCTTACGGCGATCCGCGATTGAGTCCGGAACGCGCCGTTTCGGTCGATTCCGGATTTGATCAATACCTGTTTCACGAACGCATGCGCCTCAGCGCTACTTACTTCTACAGTCATCTGCAGCAGGTGATCGCGTTCGATGAGACTGGCGCGATCGTCAATCCGGCGACGGATCCCTACGGACGTTTCGGCGGCTACTACAATACCGGTGGCGGCATCTCGCGCGGCGTCGAAGTCAGCGGGCAATATCGCCCCGCGCGTTCTACTACGCTATTTGCTTCCTACACTTACACCAACGCCAAAGACCGTTACTCGGAATACTCAACGGGAACCGGCGTGGATCCGCTCGCCATGCCCCGCATCTTTACCAACGCGGTGACTGTCACGGCGACCCAGCAGATCGGTCATCACATCGACGCCGCGCTCACCTTCTTTGGTGCAAGCGACTACCTCTATCCTCTGTATATAGCGCCGTATCGCTTCCCAGGGCCGCGCACGCTCGACTTATCCGCGGGCTATACGCTGCATCCGGGCGAGAAACTGACCGCTCGTTTCTACGTCCGCGTAGCGAACGCGCTGAATCAGCTTTACTACGAAGACGGATTCCTCACGCCGCGCGCCTGGGCGATTGGCGGCGTGAAGCTGGCGTTCTGAGAACCTGCGCACAAACTGCCTACCGGCCAATCGCAGTAGAGGGAATGGGATGGGCCTTGTCTGAATTCAGTTTGGCCGTCGCGTCAGTCAATTGCGCCTCGAGTGCGATCAGGCGAGCCTCGAGCTTCTGAATCGTTTGTTCTTGCCGTTCGGCCCGGCGGTCTTGCTCTTCCGCGTGACGCGCTTGCTGCTCGGCGTTGCGGTGCTCCTTCTGCAGCTCGTTCAGCAGCATTGCAGGAAGCTTGGCATACTGCACGCTTTCGATCTGGCCGTCCGAGCCCCGGATTACCAGTTCCGGATACACGTCGGCGACCTCCTCGGCGATCAGTCCGTATTCGAGCGGTCTCGTTCCGTCGGAATCGGGCTTCTTGTAGTGGAACGTCACCGGGCGCAATTTCAGCAGTCCCTTGCTCGCATCGCCCATGTCCTGAATATCCTGTTTATATCGACGCGACGATACGATCATGGGTGGTGCAACGCCTAGTTGGCCGTTCGCGTTGACGACGACCGTCGCCGCGTCGGCCAAGGGTGTGCCCACGATGCCGGCAATGTAGGTCGAGGTCTGGGGGTTTCCGATCCTGATGGTGTGGTCGTCGGAAGATAGTCCTAGAGCTCCGATCTCAATGTTGTAGTTGCCTGCGGCCAGGTTGCCGCCCGCCGCGGAGCCGACAGCGATATTGTTGCTTCCGCTGGCGTCGCCAAGCGCCCCGATGCCAATGGCGGTATTACTGGAACCCGTATTCTCGTTCATTGCCTGAAAGCCAACGGCAACGTTGTAACTGCCACTAGTGTTGGCGGACAGTGCACGGTACCCGAAGGCGGTGTTCTCCGAGCCGGTGGTGTCGCTGGCGAGCGCGTAACGGCCGAGGGCCGTGTCTTCGTTCGCGTCGGTCGGCACAGCGTAATATCCGTTGATGTCGACAACGACATCGGTTGAGGAATTGACGACTACGTTCACCGAGCCATCGGAGCTAGCCGCCGTGATCACGGCGTTGCTCTGGTAGGTCGCGTCCGGGTTCCACGTCAGCGACGCGACCGCATTCACAGGGACCGGGAGCTGGGGGTTCGGATACACGAGCAGATATCCACCGGCTGTGGGGCTGACCGGGACTACTGTGACGTCCAGCGAGTAGGCCTCGGCTATCCCTCCGCTCGGAACTTTACAGGCCCCTGCAATCGACAGAGTGCGCGGCGTGTTCGAGGCAAGCGGTGTCGTTCCAAGCGCCGGATATGGCTGGCTCGGGCGCGTATCGGCCAGACGGCACGGCGCGATCGGCACAAAAACAAGAACGTCGTTGGTTACGCCCCCGGGAAGCTGAAACTGCGGCGTCACGGCGCGCTGTTGCGTTTGCAGTTGGGAGCGTTGCAGGTGGCGAGGCGCTGGCCAATTGTTCGGCGGCGCCGCAGTGCGCTCGTGGAGCGGCTGAGCTGGCAAGGCGAAGGGCAAAAGGACCAGAAGATAACCGAGCGGCCGGGTTGTCATTGTCAATTGAACCTCGGCTTAGTCTTTCACCGCTGGACGCTGGATGCAAATGGCAGGCGGCTAGGAAGCATCCGACCCAGCCCCGGAGCGGGAAGGATTGTTACTTGGACCTGGCAACCTCCCGTTGCCGGCGTGATTGCACGAAAGCGCGAAGGACGTTGTTCATGAGGGTTTGGTAGCCCCTGCCGCTGGACTTGAACCACTCCAGAACATCATGGTCGACGCGGATATTGATATGGTCTTTGGGAGCCGGAACACCCATGATGGCCTGCGTCCAATCGGGCTCTCCCTGCACGTCATCGACATCGGCCCGTATGGACGCTCCGAGTCTCTTGCCAGTTATCGAGTTTGCCTTGCGCCAATTCGTCCGGTCCTCACCCTGAGCAATCTTGGCTTTAATCTCTTTGGCCGTATAGCGTACGGTATCGTTTTTCTTCCGCATCTCTCGCCCTCCTTGCTGTGACAATTCGCACGGCGCCGTCGCGCCACAACCATACAACGGCGAAGAATTTACCTTCAATCGGCCCAATACTCAAAAAACGCTCCTCCGCGCCTCGTGGTGTCAGGACGGTGAGCAGGGGACGGCCGTCAAAGAGGCTGAACGCCACGCGGAGGAAATCGATCCCCCGCTCAGCCAGTACCCATTCGCGCTTTGGTTCGTCCCAGCTAAATTCCACAGCGCATCATACCCACAATTGTATCCACAATTATCACATGTTGGCTGAGCCCCTGATTTAATACGCTGCCTTTCGGCTGCGTCTTCTTTGAGGTCGGCGGGAGTGCAGCAAGGTAGGGCAAGAGCGAATGTGAAGAGGACGGAGCGGTCTGACGGTTTCGACGCTTTTGCGAACCGTCCGATTCTCGCTGTCGACTGTCGAAGCCCGCACACAAGTATTGCCAATTGGTTATAATCATCGGACCTATGATGCTCACCATCGGTACTCGGCTCATTGCGGCCGTTCTTTGCGCGACAATGCCGGCCATGGTCCTTGCCGCGGATAAAGGCAACTCCTACAACATCAAGTATGATGGCGGATCCCTCCCGGACGCCAAGGCCGGAACGAATATGAAGCTGTACATCGATCCGGACAAGGTCGGAATCACGAAGGACAAGAAACAGATCATCGTGATATCGGCGGCTTCCATTACAGAAATCAGCTACGGCCAGGACGTGCACCGCAGAGTCGGTACTGCCATCGGTCTCGCGATCATCTCGCTGGGCGTCGGCGCCCTCATGGCACTGAGTAAATCGAAAAAACATTTCGTTGGCATCACGTGGGCAGATGGCGACAAAAAGGGCGGCATCGCATTCCAGGCTGATAAGAACGATTACCGCGGCCTGCTGGCGGGGCTTGAGGGCATCACCGGCAAGAAGGCCGTTGATTCAGACGCCTTAAACGTCAAAAACTGAACTCGCCCGCCCGACTGCGGTCGACCATGAAGCTGGCTTAAGATAATCGCTGCGGCCTGCGGCGTGGCCTTATCTTTGCCGTAGCTTGATCGTCACAGGCCGGAAGGCCACAACGACTCGGAACGAATATGATGCGCAGGAATGAACCGGAGGAGGGAAGAATGGGGCGCGGTCGGGTGGGCTGGTGACGAAGTCCCGTTCTTATTGTCGAGTAAAGGCAGCTCGCAATTTGGGAATCGCGATCAGTAGCCCGCCACTGATGCCAACTGAACGCTCATGGCCCCGCCCGAAACTGTAGTCGAACCCCGGTTCCAGGTACCAGCCGAATTTATGCTTGGCGGAGGGCCAAAACATAAAATCGAGCACTACTTCACCGCCGAGTGAGTTTGTTGTTACGCCGTACTCCCTCGTGTGAATCCACTCGGGGCCAAAACCGAACATAAATTCCACTTTTTCGGAGAGGGTCCAGGGCTTCTTGAATAGCAGATCTGTATCCCATTCTGTTGAGTGACGGGTGAACAGCGGCGTGGTGCCAGCCTCGAGTTCCAGCCAGTTCTCGATCGGCGTAACTTCTACGGCGACGTCGGGGCCAAAACTCGACCCGCCGTTTTTGATATTCCAGCTTGCGGCTCCTCCGAGCTCAACGACGGCTGCCGGCTCGTCATCTGCTGATTGCGCGAAGGCAGTTTGAGAGCAGAGAAACAATGATGCCAACAACAACAGGGATTTTGTAGCAGTCACCTTCATGGGAGTGTAGAAGCTTTCCTCAAACTGCGATCAAGTTCCCCCGATAACAAGCTATACTAAGCCGCATCGCGCACATGCCACTTTCTGCAGGCACAAGATACCGGCTTTACCGCCGAACCGCGAAATGCTCGCCCGGACTGAGCTGGGCATCGGCTGCTCAGGGCTTCGCCGCGGCAGAGGCGCGCTAACGTGAAGTTTGCTCGTGCTTTCCTATGGGTACTTACGGCGGTGAGCGGTTTCGCTGCGGCTACCGATCCGTCGCTTGCGCCCGGCGTGCCCGATAGCCTGGCGCAAGAGCGGGCCGGGACCATCACGTCCCTCAGGTACGAGCTTTCGTTTCGCATCCCGGACAAGCGCGCAGAACCTATCAGAGGTTCGGAAGTAGTACGCTTCGCACTGCGCGCACCTCACCGCATCGTGCTGGATTTTGCGCAGCCGCGTGATCGGGTGGTGAGCGTACGAGTGGGAGACAAAGCAGTCGCGGCTGATTTCGTCGGCGGTCATCTTATTATTCCGGCGTCGGCGACCAGGGCGGGCGAGAACGCGATCCAGCTTGAATTTCTCGCAGGAGAAGATTCCCTCAATCGCAACGATGACTTTCTCTATACGCTCTTCGTGCCGGCACGAGCACGCTTGGCTTGGCCATGTTTTGACCAGCCGGATCTCAAGGCGCGCTACGCCCTGACCCTCGATGTGCCGTCTGCGTGGCAGGTGGTCGCAAACGGCGCCGAGCTGGAGCGGACGACCTCGGGCGAAACCACGACGGTTCGTTTCGCCGAGACGCAGCCTATCTCGACTTACCTGTTCGCCTTCGCCGCCGGAAAATTCAGTGTCGAGACCGCGGAACGGAACGGGCGCACTTTTCGCATGTTTCATCGGGAGACGGATGCGCAGAAGGTGGCGCGCAACCGCGATGCCATTTTCGACCTGCATGCCCGCGCGCTCGCCTGGCTTGAAGACTATACCGGCATTCCATATCCGTGGGGGAAGTTCGACTTTGTCCTGATTCCGTCGTTTCAGTTCGGCGGCATGGAACACCCCGGGGCCATCTTCTATAACGCGTCCGGGCTTCTGTTGAGCGAATCGGCCACACAGAACCAATTCCTGGCGCGCGCCGGCACGATTTCGCATGAGACCTCGCACATGTGGTTCGGCGATCTTGTGACCATGCGCTGGTTTAACGACGTGTGGATGAAGGAGGTAATGGCGAGCTTCATGGCGGCGAAGATCGTGAACCCATCCTTCCCGGGGATCAATCATGAGCTCCGGTTTCTGCTATCGAACTATCCTTCCGCGTATGGAGTGGACCGGACGGCGGGCACCAATCCGATCCGGCAGCCTTTGGCAAACCTTGACGAGGCGGGCAGGCTGTACGGAGCCATCATCTATAACAAAGCGCCGGTAGTCGTCCGGCAGTTGGAAACGATCCTGGGCGAGCAGGGCTTCCATGCCGGAATGCGGGATTACCTCAAGCAGTACGCGTTCGGCAATGCGACGTGGCTGGATCTGGTGCGGCTTCTGGGCGCGCGCACACCGGAGAATCTGGCGGCGTGGAGCCATGCCTGGGTGGACGTTCGGGGGCGGCCGGAACTGACCACTCACCTGAAACTGTCGCCGGACGGCAACGTCTCGAGCCTCACGCTGACCCAGCGCGATCCCCTGGAGCGGGGCGTTCTCTGGCCGCAGCGCCTGAAGGTGACGATCGGGCGCGAGGGCGATGCGGAGTCGCTGGCGGTTTCCGTCGATGGAGCGGTTACCGAAGTGAGCGCCGCCCGCGGCAGTAAGCGCCCGTTCTATATCCTTCCGAACGGAGGCGGATTGGGTTACGGGAGGTTTGTTCTGGATGACGCTACGCGGCGATACCTGGCCGAGCACATCGAGGACATTCCAGACGCACTTACACGCGGAAGCGCGTGGGTGGATTTGTGGGAGAACGTGCTGGAGGCGCCACAGACGGGGAGCGAGTTTCTGGATATTGCGACGCGCGCTCTTCCGAAGGAGCGCGATGAGCAGAACACACAGTTGATCCTGTCGTACCTGAGACACGGGTTCTGGCTTCTGCTACCGCAGAGTGAGCGGCTCGCGCGGGCGCCGGCGCTCGAGACCGTGCTGCGGGAGGGAATTGTGCAGGCGGGTACCGCGAGTCAAAAGTCGGCATGGTTTAGCACTTTCCGCGATGTGGCGCTTACGGCCGATGGTCTTGCCTGGCTCGAGCGAGTGTGGCGGCGGGATGAGAAGATCAATGGCCTCACGTTCGCGGAAACAGACGAAATAACTATGGCGCAAGAGCTGGCCGTGCGGGAAGTTCCGCTCTGGCAGCAGATTCTGGCCTCGCAGCGCGATCGCACGCAGAATCCCGACCGCAAGTCTGAATTCGAGTTCGTCATGCCGGCCCTTTCCGCCGACCCTGCTGTGCGCGAACAGGCCTTCGAGCGCTTTCGAAAAGTGGAGAACCGGCGCCGCGAGCCGTGGGTGCTTGAGTCGCTGCATTATCTGAATCACCCGCTGCGGCAGGAACATGCGTTGCGCTTCGTTACTGCGAGTCTGGAACTGCTGCCCGAGATCCAGCGCACGGGCGATATCTTTTTTCCGCAGCGCTGGATGGACGCCTCTCTCGCGGGACACCGCTCACGCGCAGCGGCCCAGGCGGTGCGGGATTATCTAGCACAGCACCCGGATCTGCCAGAGCGCCTCAGATGGACGGTCCTCAGCGCCGGCGACGATCTTCTGCGCGTCGGCCGATAAGCTGCGACAAGCGGTCGCCCGTAGATTTCGCTTTACAACATAAAGTGACTCCCGTATACTCTTCTCATGGCTTCCGCGCAGCGCGCGACTCGATTTCAGCCTCCGATCCCGATTGAGGGACGGGCTGCCGACAATCTCCGCTTCATCCGCGACACGATGGAGCGCGCAGCTTCCTTTACGGCCGTGCCGGGTTGGGGAGGCGTTGCGATCGGGTGCACCGCTTTGCTGGCAGGCGCGGTCGCGTTCCGCCGTCCGTTGGGGGAGCAGTTTCAGGTTTGGCTGGTGGAGGGACTGGCGGCCATGGTGCTCGGCGCGCTTTTTGTGCGGTGGAAATCGAAGCGGCTTGCGGCCTCGTTGCACTCCAACCCGGCGCGGCGTGTGCTCTTGAGTTTTGCGCCTCCGCTGGTTGCAGGCGCGGTGCTGACGCTGGTCCTGTTCCGCCTGAATGAACTCTCGGCGATCGCCGGGATGTGGATGTTGCTTTATGGAGTGGCCGTGGTCGCGGGCGGCGCGTTTTCGGTGCGCATAGTCCCCGTGATGGGCATCTGCTTCATGCTGTTTGGCGCGCTTTCGTTTCTCGCGCCTGCCCCCTGGCAGAATGTATGCCTCATTGCCGGCTTTGGCGGGTTGCACGTGGTTTTCGGATATCTGATAGCGAGGAGACATGGTGGCTAAAGGAAGCGCAGCGCGAGCCTCTGACGCGGTTGCGACAAAGGGCCGCGTCGCGAAGCAGCTCCGCGCCGAACCGGCAACGGTGGAAAATGCGCTGCCGAATCTGGATCGCCTCATTCACGAGCGCATGCGGCTCGGCATCGTAAGCGCGCTCGCAGTGAATGAATCGCTTACCTTCAACGAGTTGAAGCGGCTGCTCGGCACTACCGACGGGAATCTGAGCGTGCATGCGCGGCGACTCGAGGAAGGCGGATATGTAGCATGCACGAAATCGTTCGAGGGGCGCATGCCGAAGACGGAATACCGCTTGACGTCCGTGGGCCGTAAGGCGCTCGAGCAGTATTTGGATCACATGGAAGCACTGATTCAAGCGATGCGCGAGCGCTAGAGCCGCCAGCCCCCGAGACCACAGCCTGAAGGCTGTGCCACAGTAATCAGCAGCCCTGGGACCACAGCCTGAAGGCTGTGCCACAGTAATCAGCAGCCCTGGGACCAAAGCCTGAAGGCTGTGCCACAGTAATCAGCAGCCCTGGGACCAAAGCCTGAAGGCTGTGCCACAGTAATCAGCAGCCCTGGGACCAAAGCCTGAAGGTTGTGCCACATTTCAATTGGTAATGTTCGGATTTAGATCGGCGCACGAAAGCGCTGCCAGGGCATTGTCCAAGACGCGGTTGGCTTGTTCGATCAAGTCCTGAATCTGTTCGATATAGGCTGCCGCTTTGCCGTCGGTTGTACTGACTTGCAACAGGTAGGCCAAGTGTTCAATGGTGCTCAGCGGCTGCCGTATGTCATGAGCGAACTCAATCATCTTTGCGGCTCTTGAATCTGTCAAGAGATCTTCGGTTTCGTCTGAGCTGTCTTGGGCCAGGCGGGATAACGAGAGCACGGTGGCAGTTGACATGTAGGAACAATCAGTGGGTGCTCCACGGAACCCACTACCTCCGGAGCGCGAATTCCTCAGCGGGTTCGCACTTTGAATCCTAACGACCGTCTGATTGTGACTCGATTGCGACCATGCGTCAATACGTTTTCACATTAAAGTTGTTCGAATTTTTTTCCCTCACTTGCCTGCGTGTGACGGATCACACTTGCCTGAAAGTTTGAATTGCGTTTACTCCTTCGTTTGCTGCAGTGAGCGACTGACCTTCGTTGGGCGCATTCGCTGCCATGGTAAAATTTTCGCAGTACTCCTCCGCGTGGGCCTGTGGCGCAGTTGGGAGCGCGCTTCCATGGCATGGAAGAGGTCGTGAGTTCGAATCTCACCAGGTCCACCAAAATATTTCAAAGACATACGGCAAGTGTTTCAAGCGGAAGCGCACGCGTCGAGTCCAAGAAACGGTTAGTGCGCGTGCATTTTTGACGCCGTGCGAATTCTGATGTCGCAACGATTATTTTTAACCTCAATCCAATCGAAGGAATGAGTGATCGTCGCACCCATTTTCGAGTGGTGTTGTCTACTGGAGACGACAACCTTTCGTTTGTTCGTACTTGGTACCACACCCACGTACCCTCTTCCACCGAGATTTCGAATTTTCTTTCGAAGAAGAGGCGACACTGGTGTGCGGCCTGGCGTAGCGTGAAGAGTAATGTTGGAGTCGTTCTCACTCGTGAAGACTTTTTTTGGATTTTTCCTTGCGCGGCCTTGCCGCAGTGACATCGGAGGTGTTCCTCACACGTTACCTCGGCGCCGGCTTGGCCTCCATTTGAAAGATCGCGGAACGGCGCTCGGCAGATGCTCCCCGGGTGCATCTCTGAATGAAGAAAGGGCACGGCAGTAAATCAGATAGGTTTTCGCATGTCAGGCTGGGTCGTGATCAAGATACTTTTCCACGATGTCCTTCAGAATCGCGATCCGTTCCCCTGCCATGGGACCCGTCTGGTAGAACGGAACGACTTCCTCCCGGAGCTCCCGGATGACGCCGTTCCAGCCCATGGCCGGAGCGTCGAGACGGCGCCCCGGCTCACGCACGATCAGCGCCTGCCCATTCCAGGGACGCGGTTTCCAGATCTTCGAAAACGCGCGGTGCCGTCCCACCACGCCACTGGGAACCAGATCCTCGCTTCGACCCTTAAGGAACGCCGCCGCGCGCTCGCGTAGATAAAGCCAGCGCGAACGATTAGTCCCCGAGCGCAGCACTCCGGCGTGATACGCCAACCGTGCCCGATACTCGCTCCATCGCTCCGCCGCTATGGTGGACCATTTCTGTTCCCTGCGCCACGCCGGGTTGAGCACATCGATGAGTATGAGCCGGTCCACCCGGGCGCCCGCCGCCTCCAAGAACCGAGTTGTCTCGAAGGCGACATAGCCGCCAAAACAATGGCCCGCCAGCCGCCACGGGCCGAGCGCCGGCTGTTCAAGGAGGGCGGCGCCACATTCCGCCGCCAATTCTTCCAACGTCGATGCGCCACGCACTCGCATGATGTCCAGCGCCCAGACGGGCTGATCTTCTCCCAATGCGGCCGACAGCCGTAAGGCGCTATTAAAAAGGCGGTCGTGACCCGGGAACCAGATTAGAGGCGGACGGCTCCCAAGGCGTTGTATCGGCACCAACAGCGATGCCGGCCCCGTCTTCGCGGTCTCGATATCATCCTTCCACCTGCCGTGTTTTTTGAGGATCGCCTCAGCGTCGAGGTAGCTCTCTAGCTCGACAACATCGGAGGGATCGAGGCGAATGCCGAACTCCTCTTCAATTGCCACAACCAATTGGAGATGGCCCACGGAATCCCACGTGCGTGTGTTGTTGGCTTCGGCCGAACTCGTGTCGAAGTCGTTAGGCAGCGCTAGTGCACGCCGAAACGCGGATCGTAGCCGGTCATCCGGAGTCAAGCTACAGTCTACGTGATGCTCGATGCCACGGACGTCATGCTGTCGGTTTTTGTCTTCGCCAGCCTTCGCCGGAATTCCATCTCACTACGTCAAGATGGCTTCCCCAGGATGACGGCCGTTACCGCTGCCAAATGTTCGCTGCGCACCACGAACTTGTCTCCGCATCTAGCCGGATAGAGCGGCAAGGGCGACCCAGTGAGAACAAGTTGGCCCGGATGGATGTTTTTTCGGTACTGCTCCAAGTGCCGAGCTAAGCGGGCGACACTGCCTAGCGGGCCGTCCGGGAGAGCGCGTCCGGTAGCAGTCCCCAAGTTTTCGCCGTTTCGAAAAACCGCGATCGATTCCTGCAGCAGTTCCCCAGGGCCGCGCAGAATGCGGCGCTCCGCAGCGGGCAACACGGCCCCGGCGTGAATCGCGTTGTTGGCGATCAACTCCTGAGCCGTTAATGGCGGCCGGCGGATCACGTAGTTGTGCAACTCGATCACGACGAACTCGGAGACAACGCCTCGAATGTCATCGCCTATTCGAACTGCAAACTCGCCCTCGATCGCTAGACCATCGTAGTTCGCTGGGTCTAAGGTCACTCCCGAGAGGTGCAGTTCTGAGTCGAACACATGGCCGAATACCGGCTGATCCAGACCAAGCTGGGCTTGCATAGCCGCGCTAATGCAGCCGATCTTGTAACCGGCGATGGCCTCTCCTCGTTGCTCTCGCAGGCGTGCGACTTCGAACTGTAAAGCGTATGCGTCGGCAATACTAAGCTTCAGCCTCGGCTGCTCGAACAGGGAACCTGGCCGATGGCTGTCGTAATCGATGAGTTGCTGTTTGGCCAACTCGGCGATGTTCACTGGAAGTTCGTTTTGTTCTTTGGCCCGCGTCATAACCGTAAGTCTTATGACGAAAACCCTGCATCACCGGAAGCTCGATCTTGCCCTGAGTCTAACGATATCAACATATAACGTCTTGCTTCGCATTCTGGAGACTTTAGAAATTGCCAGACTTGCGGCCGCTGAACCGCGGCGACAAGATGATGTGCGGCACCGCAATTGCGAACATCCATCACGACTCTCGTATATTGAGTGAATCTCTTTCGTCCGAAGAGTGCCCAGCAGCGAAAGTTCCGAACGGCATCTGTTCCTCACCTATGATCGACGTAACGCCAGAGCGCTTGGGCGCAAAGCACAAGATCGGCCTGAGGGATGCGCTCGCAACCAACATTCTGAACATGGTGGGGGTTGGCCCCTTTATCACTATCCCCCTGATATTAAGTGCGATGGGCGGCCCTCAAGCCATGCTCGGATGGGTTCTCGGGGCCGGGATTTCCATCTGTGACGGACTGGTTTGGGCCGAACTGGGAGCGGCGATGCCAGGTTCCGGAGGCTCCTATCGCTACCTTCTCGAGGCTTATGGTCCGGCAACGTTTGGCCGGCTGATGAGCTTTCTGTTCCTCTCGCAAACTGTCTTCGCCACCCCGCTGCTTACAGCCTCTGGCGCCGTTGGGTTTGCCGAGTACTCGCGAGTCCTATTTCCGCATGCCCTTCCTTGGCAGCTAACGGCAACGGCGGTAAGCATCTGCTTGGTTTCGACGATTCTGCTATATCGAAATATCCGATCAATCGGCCGATTTGCCCTGCTCCTGTCCGTGATGCTAGCCGTGACCATGGGTTGGATTATCGCAACAGGAATCACGCACTTTCAACCGGCGCTGGCTTTCGCATTTCCGCCCGGCGCCTTTCATTTGTCTCCAGCGTTTTTCCAAGGCCTCGGCGCAGCGGTTTTGTTCGCCATGTACGACTATCAGGGCTATTTTACGGTCTGCCTCATCGGCGATGAAGTGAGAACGCCGCAGACGACCCTGCCAAGGTCCATCCTCATTTCTAT
>Ga0181537_10001845_pt1 | contig 19061 bp, 18 predicted proteins | sample PEATcosm2014_Bin_39_FD_119765 | JGI IMG/M metagenome (GOLD analysis project Ga0181537, IMG submission 119765) | Peatland microbial communities from MTU Mesocosm Facility, Houghton, MI, USA - PEATcosm2014_Bin23_10_metaG | ecosystem: Environmental > Terrestrial > Soil > Wetlands > Peat | place... | reverse complement strand
GATCACCCGCTCGCCTTTGACCAGCGCATCTTCGTGCATTTCCATTTCGTCGATGCCGTATTCCAGCGAGTAGCCGATGCTGACCCGCTTGAACGGCAGCTTGCCCTTCTTGCGGATCGGAATGAAGCCGCAGGATACCTGGGGCGCGATGGCGCCGCCGCGAATGAAGCCGCGCGCCTCGATGCCGGCGACTTTGTCGATCTTATTGCCGGCCCACGGCTGCACCAGTTCGTCGACGGCGCGGCGGAACGCACGCGCGTCGCCGAGCAGTGTCGTGATATCGCGGAACATGATCCCCGGCTTGGGATAGTCGGGGATGTTGCGGATCGCAGCCTTGAGATCGTTCTCCAACGCGGTACTGGTCATGATGTTAGGCCCCAGCCCGCGGCGAAGCTCAGCTGCGATATTCGGTCGGCGCGCGCGGCTTCTCCAAGTCCGGATCGTGCAGTACGGCGTGCCAGACCTTTTTCTTGGTGAAGTAAAGCAGCGTAGTGAACACGATCAGGAAGACGATAACCTGGAAGCCGAGTTGTTTGCGCGCATCGAGCTTCGGTTCCGCCGCCCACATCAGGAAAGCGGCGACGTCGCGGCCGTATTGATCGACGGTCGTTGGCGTGCCGTCGGTATATTCGACCTGGCCGTCGCTCAAAGGCTTCGGCATGCCAATGGCGCCGCCGGGGAAATATTTGTTGTACTGGCCGCCCGGCGGCATCGGGAAACCGGCCGGCGGATCGGTGTAGCCGTTGACGATGGCGTGGATGTAGTCCGGTCCGTCCTCCTGGTACATCAAAAACGCATCGAAGACGAATTGCGGAAAGCCCCATTCGTAGCTGCGCGCTTTGGCGAGATCGGACATATCCGGCGGCAGCTTGCCGCCGAGCGCCGCGCGCGCGGCTTGATCGTTGGCGAACGGCGCCGGGAAATAATCGGCGATTTTCCCGGCCCGCTGGAACATCTGGCCTTCGTCATTGGGGCCATCGGTGACTTGGAAAGTGGCCGCGATGGTGGCGGCTTGCGCCTCGGTAAAGCCCGGGCCGCCCGGATCGGCGAGATTGCGGAACGACAGAAGTTTCAAGCTGTGGCAGTTCGAGCAGACCTCGCGATAGATCTTGAAGCCGCGCTGCAGCTGCGCCGGATCGAAAGTGCCGAACGGTCCGGAGAACGACCAATGCTGCCGCGGCGGGGCATCGGCCTCCTGCGCAAAAGCGGCCAGAGTTGTGACGCCTGAAAGCGAAGCCGCGAGCAGCGACGCAACGGCGATATGGCGAAGAGCTTTCATGGTGCCGCTCCCCTAACCTTTGGCGCCGGACGGCGGCGCCGACGCCCCGGCCGGAACGCCGCGGCGCAGCACCGATTCGGAAATCGAATTCGGCAGCGGTTTGGTTTTCTCGAACAAACCGAGCAGCGGCAGGATGATGAAGAAGAAGGCGAAGTAATAGACGGTCAGTATCCGCGCCGCGACTACGTAGCCGCCGACGGGCTCCTGCGAGCCGAGATAACCCAGGCCGATCACACAGGCGAAGAAGATCAAAAGAAATTGCCGGTAGAGCGGCCGATAATTCGCCGAACGCACCGGCGACGTATCGAGCCACGGCAGGAACGCCAGCACGATGATCGAGCCGGCAAGCGCCGTGACGCCGAGAAGCTTGCTCGGGATGGCGCGCAAGATCGCGTAGAACGGCAGGTAATACCACTCCGGAACGATATGGGTCGGCGTCTGGCTTGGATTGGCCGGAATGTAATTGTCGGAATGGCCGAGATAGTTCGGGATGTAGAAGATGAAATAGGCGAACACGATGCAGAACAGGCCGACAAAGAAGGCATCCTTGACCGTGGCATAGGGCGTGAACGCCACGGTGTCTTTTTCGGTCTTGGGCTCGACGCCGGTCGGATTGTTCTGCCCGACCATATGCAGCGCCCAGATGTGCAGCACCACCACGCCGGCGATGACAAACGGCAAGAGGTAGTGCAGCGAATAGAACCGGTTGAGCGTCGGATTGCCGACCGCGTAGCCGCCCCACAGCCAGGTGACGATAGAGCCGCCGACGCCGGGAATCGCCGAGAACAGGTTGGTGATGACGGTCGCCGCCCAGAAGCTCATCTGGCCCCACGGCAGCACGTAGCCCATGAAGCCGGTCGCCACCATGAGCAGGAACAGGATGACGCCGAGGATCCACAGCACCTCGCGTGGCTCCTTATAGGAACCGTAATACATACCGCGCGCGATGTGGACGTAGACGGCGAGAAAGAAGAATGCCGCGCCATTGGCGTGGATATAGCGCAACAGCCAGCCGTAATTGACGTCGCGCATGATGCCTTCGACGGAATTGAAGGCCAAATCGACGTGCGGCGTATAGTGCATCGCCAGGATGACGCCGGTGACGATCTGCACGCCCAGCATGAAGGTGAGAATGCCGCCGAACGTCCACCAATAGTTCAAATTGCGCGGCGTCGGATAGGCGATGAAGGAGGAGTAGACGAGGCTTGCTATCGGCAACCGCCGCTCCATCCATTTCATGAAGGGGCTTTGCGGCTGGTAAGTCGCGTGTCCGCTCATAATCGAACCTTATGCCTGATGGGGCGAAGCTTCGCCGATCCCGATTTCGCCGGCCGTCACAATCGCAATGGAGAGGAAGTCGCGGCGCGTAGGCTCCGCCGTTGAGATTGCTGTCACAGCCCCGAACCTCATCCGTCTCGCCGGGTACCCATCCGCGATCGCCCCCAGGTAGGCCTCCAGAGAGCCCCGTGCGGCGGCTTAAGAACCCCGTTCGCATCCGGCCCTGGGAAGGCCAGCCGCGACGCATTCCGGCGGAGTTTTATTGGCACCCTTGCCGCGAGAGTGCAAGTGTGGCCGCCACGACACCCACAACGCAACTTGCGTGCCCGCTTGCCAGCCTGAACTATCGATCTGCCCTGGCTTCGCCAGGCTTCACTTCGCCGCCCGAGATTAAGTATGCGCCTTGCCCTCTATGAGCCGGATATCCCCCAAAATGCCGGCACGGTATTGCGGCTGTGCGCGTGCCTCGGCATCGAAGCCCATATTATCGAGCCGGCGGGATTTCCAACCTCCGACCGCGCGTTCCGGCGGGCCGGCATGGACTATCTCGACGCCGTCGCCATCGTACGACACTCTTCGTGGCGGGATTTCGACGCATGGCGGCGGGCCGGGCGCTGTCGGCTCGCGCTGTTCACTACCGCGGGGGCCGTGTCGTATCTCGATTACCGCTTTATGACGGACGATATTCTTCTGTTCGGCCGCGAATCCGCGGGCGTGCCGGCCGAAGTCCACGCCGCGGCCGACGCGCGCCTCGTCATCCCGATGCGGCCGGGCTTGCGCTCGCTCAATGTCGCGATGGCCGCGGCCATGGCCGCCGGCGAAGCGCTGCGGCAGACCGGCGGGCTGCCGCTCCGGAACGCTTCTGCGCTATAATCGCCCGAATTCGAAGGCGTCACGGTGACTGACATAATCGAACAACGCAAAGCGGCGGCACGGTCATGGTTCGAGACCTTGCGCGACCGAATCGTGATGGCGTTTGAGAGGGTCGAGGACACGCTGCCCGCTGGCGCGCCGCTTGCCGATCGCCGCGCTGGCCGATTCACGCGCACGCCGTGGAGCCGCACCGATCATACCGGTGGTCCAGGCGGCGGTGGCGTGATGGCCATGATGAAAGGCCGCGTGTTCGAGAAGGTCGGCGTCCACGTCTCCGCCGTGTTCGGCGAATTCGCGCCGGAATTCCGCAAGGACATTCCAGGCGCCGCCGACGATCCGCGCTTCTACGCCACCGGCATTTCGCTGATCGCGCATATGCACAATCCGCATGTGCCGGCCGTGCACATGAACACACGCTATGTCGTCACCACCAAATCCTGGTTCGGCGGCGGCGCCGATTTGACGCCTGTGCTCGAGCCCCGCCGCACGCAGAACGATCCCGACACGATCGCGTTTCATGCCGCCATGAAAGCCGCCTGTGACGCGCACGCCTCCGTCGCGCCCTACGACAAATTCAAAACATGGTGCGACGAATATTTCTTTCTCAAGCATCGCGGCGAGATGCGCGGCATCGGCGGCATTTTCTACGATTACCTCGAAGCCGATTGGGACAAGACGTTTGCCTTCACCCAAGAGGTCGGCGGCGCGTTTCTTAAAATTTATCCCGAATTGGTACGGAAGAATTTCGCCAAGCCGTGGACCGACGCCGAGCGCGAAGAACAGCTCATCCGCCGCGGCCGCTATGTCGAATTCAATCTGCTTTACGACCGCGGCACCATTTTCGGCCTGCGTACCGGCGGCAATGTCGAATCGATCCTGTCCTCGATGCCGCCCGTGGTGAAGTGGCCGTGACGCGCCGCGAACATATATCCATATAAAGAGCCAACTGAACGCATTAGCCCCAACGCATGTCCATGAAGAAGATCGGCTTCCTGTCATTTGGTCATTGGACCCCGTCGCCGCAGTCGCAAACGCGATCGGCTTCCGACGCGCTTTTGCAATCGATCGATTTGGCCGTTGCCGCCGAAAATCTCGGCTTGGACGGGGCTTACTTCCGTGTTCATCACTTCGCCCGTCAGCTCGGCTCCCCCTTCCCGCTGCTGGCGGCTGCCGGCGCCAAGACAAAACGGATAGAGCTCGGCACCGCGGTCATCGACATGCGGTACGAAAACCCGCTCTACATGGTCGAGGACGCCGGCGCGGCCGACCTCATCGCGGGGGGACGCCTGCAACTGGGCATCAGCCGCGGCTCGCCCGAGCAGGTGATCGATGGCTGGCGCTACTTCGGTTACGTCCCGCCCGAGGGCGTGACCGACGCCGACATGGCCCGGCGCCACACCGAAATATTGCTCGACATCTTGCGCGGCCAGGGCTTCGCGCAGCCAAACCCGCGCCCGATGTTTCCAAACCCTCCCGGCCTTCTGCGCGTGGAGCCGTATTCGGAGGGTTTACGCGAACGAATCTGGTGGGGCGCCGGTTCGAATGCGACCGCGGAGTGGGCGGCCAAGCTTGGAATGAATTTGCAAAGTTCGACTCTCAAAAATGACGAGAGCGGACGTCCGTTCCACATCCAGCAGGCGGAGCAGATCCGGATATTCCGCGAAGCGTGGAAGGCGGCCGGCCACAAGCGCGAGCCGCGCGTGTCGGTCAGCCGCAGCATTTTCGCGCTGGTTGATGACCGCGACCGCGCCTATTTCGGGCGCGGAAACGAGAACGATGACAGTATCGGCTTCCTCGGCGACAACACACGGGCCATTTTTGGCCGCAGTTACGCCGCCGAGCCGGACGTTCTCGTCGAACAATTGGCGAAAGACGAAGGCATCGCCGAAGCCGACACGCTGCTCTTGACCGTCCCTAATCAGCTCGGCGTCGACTACAACGCCCATGTCATCGAGGCGATCCTGAAACATGTCGCGCCTCGCCTGGGCTGGCGCTGACGCTACCCTAGTCTTTGAACGCGCCCAAAATCATCACTGTGCCGCCGATCACCACGATCCCGTCGAGGATCGCGGTATGCACATGAACCGGCAATCGCGCCACGATCAGCTTGGCCAGGAACGTGCATGGAAATCCGACCAGCCCCATCAGAAGCGCAACCACGATAACGGTCGGTGTCAGGATGCCGGCAAGACCGAATACCGAAATCTTGACGACCCCCGTGGCGATGGAAATGGCGGCGTCGGTCGCAATCACGGCGGTGCCCTCGAGGCCTGCCGCAAGGAGCAGCGACAGCAGAACAACGCCGGAACCGCTGGTGCCGCCCACCAAGAGGCCCCAGCCCGCGGCAGCCGCGGCAAAACCCTTTTCGCCCAGATGATAACCGTGGCGCTTGAGGAGACGCCGCAGCGGCACGGTCGCGATCAGGGTCGACCCGATCACGATGGCCGCGCCGCGCCCGGACAAGAGCGTGTAGAGCCAGGCGCCAAATATGCAGGTCGGCAGCGCGGTGGAGAGCGCGATCAAGGCAAGACGCACATGCAGCACTTGGCGAAAAACCGATACGCGCGCGCTGTTGGTGAACATCGACGAAATTGCGATGATGGGCACCACTGGCTCGGCGCCGACAATCGGCACCAAGACGAGCGGCATCAGCGGCCCGGTGCCGTAGCCGGCAATGCCGCCGAGCACCGAGGAGATCGCCGTGACGGCCACGACGAGCGCAATTTCGATGATCGAGATATGTGAAAGCAGCGCAGACAAGTTTCGACTATAGGCGCAGGCGGGATTACAGCGCAATTTCAAGCCGCTCTGGATTTCAACGCGGCGCGTCGATCGAACGCCTTCGTCCAAACCGGTCTGGCGCAATCGGCGATTACCGGTTAGGAAAAGCCCGGCATTTGCCGGTGCAAAGCGGCCATCAGGCGGAAATTTAAGACACGAGGAACGTCCATGGATCTTGGAATCGCCGGCCGCAAGGCGATCGTTTGCGCCTCGAGCCGCGGGCTGGGCTTGGCCTGCGCCAAGGCGCTCGCGCAAGCCGGCTGCGAGGTCGTGATCAACGGCCGCGATCCGGAACACCTGGCCAAAGCCGCGGCCACACTGAAGGCCACTGGCGCCAAGATCATTCCGGTTGCCGGCGACGTGGCCACGCCCGAGGGTCAGAGGGCCTTGTTCGCCGCCTGTCCGGAGCCGGATATTCTCGTCAACAACAATGCCGGGCCGCCGTTTCGCGATTTCCGCGATCTCGACCGGGCGAAAATGATCGACGGCGTCATCGCCAATATGGTTGTCGCCATCGAGCTTATTCAGAAAGTCATCGACCCGATGGTCGCCAAGAAATTCGGCCGTATCGTCAATATCACATCGGGTTCGGTGAAAATGCCGCTCGCCGGTCTCGATTTGTCGTCGGGCGCACGCGCCGGCTTGACCGCTTTCCTCGCCGGCGTCGCGCGCTCGGTCGCGGCGGCGAACGTCACAATTAATTTCGTGTTGCCCGGCACCTTCGAAACCGACCGGCTTCGCTCCAACATGGAAATGACCGCGAAGAAGAAGAATATCAGCGTCGAAGCCGCGAGCGCCGAACGCATGGCCACGGTTCCGGCCAAGCGGTTCGGCCAGCCGGACGAGCTTGGTTCGGCCTGCGCCTTTCTCTGTTCGGCGCAAGCCGGCTACATCACCGGGCAGAATTTGCTGATCGACGGCGGAGTCTTCCCCGGCGCGTTCTGAAGATTTGCATCAAAACACCCAATCCCAAGGAGACAGTCATGAAACTCGTTCGCTACGGCGCCCCGGGGCGCGAAAAGCCCGGCATGATCGATGCCCAAGGCAAGATCCGCGACCTGTCGAAAGTCGTGCCCGATATTTCCGGCGCCGCGCTGTCGCCTTCGAGCCTCAACAAGCTGCGCAAGCTTAAAGCCGAAAAGCTGCCGCTGGTGAAAGGTAATCCGCGGATCGGACCGTGCGTCGGCAAGGTCGGCAATTTCATCGCCATCGGATTGAATTACTCAGACCACGCCGCCGAAGCCGGCATGCAAATTCCGAAGGAGCCGATCATCTTCAACAAGGCGCCGTCGTGCATCTGCGGGCCGAACGACGACACCATCATCCCAAAGGATTCCACCAAGCTCGATTGGGAAGTGGAGCTTGGAATCGTCATCGGCACGCGCGCGCGCTATTTGTCGAAGGACAAGGCGCTCGACGTCGTCGCCGGTTACTGCCTCGCCAATGACGTCTCCGAGCGCGTATTCCAAATCGAGCGCGCCGGGCAATGGACCAAGGGCAAGGGCTGCGAGACTTTCGGACCGATCGGGCCGTGGCTCGTCACCAAGGACGAGCTCAAAGATCCGCAAAAACTCGCAATGTGGCTCGACGTCAACGGCGAGAAGCGCCAGCGCGGCAATACCTCGACCATGATCTTCGACTGCCGCCACATCGTCTGGGCCTGCTCGCAATATTTCATCCTGGAGCCCGGCGACGTCATCATCACCGGCACGCCGCCCGGCGTCGGGCTTGGCATGAAGCCCGAGCCGAAATTCCTCAAAGCCGGCGACGTGGTCACGCTCGGCGTCGATGGCTTGGGCGAGCAGCGGCAGAAGATCGTGAAGGGCAAGTATTGAGGCTTGCGCTGGAGGCCTAGCGAAACTTTCCCGACCCTCCGGTCGTCCGCGGCGCCGCGAAAAAGGCATTGATCGCCTGGGCGCCGCGACCGACAACGACCACGCCGTCGCCGGCTTCGATGAACGTCTTTTTGTCCGGCTGGGTGATGGCCTCGCCGTCGCGCCGGTTGATTTGAACGATGAAGAAGGCGCCGTTGGTGCGCGCTTCGATCTGTTCGACGGTCAAATTGGTCAACGCGCCGTGCTCGGGAGCGACCACGACCTCGATGTCCAAGCCGAGCATGTGCAACTGCCGTTCCAGCTCGCGCATGCCTTCGGATTCGTGGATGAAGCGCGAGGTTTCCGGGAACAGCAGAATCTCGGCGATCCGCTCGGCGCCGATATGGGTCGGCAGCACCACTTTATCGGCACCGGCATGGATGAGCTTGCGCTCCGTCGAAACCGCATCGCCGCGCGCGATAATCTCGATCTTGGAATTCAAGCTCCGCGCGGAGAGCGTGATGAACACGTTCGCGGCATCGTTCGGCAGCACGCTGGCGAGCGCGCGGGCGCGGGCGATGCCGGCGTCCAGCAATGTCGCCTCGTTGGTGGCGTCGCCTTGCAGACAAGGGTGGCCGGCATCGCGCGCCTGCGCGACCCGCCGGTCCTGCTGCTCGACGATCACGTAAGGCGCGCGGCCGTCCTTGAGCGCCTTGGCGAGTTCGACGCCAATGCGGCCATAGCCGCAGACGATGATGTGACGCTCCAGCTTGTCGACTTCAGACTGCACGCGCCGCCCGCCCAGGAGTTGTTGCAGCGGATTGAGCGTCATGAATTGCACGAGCGCGCCGGAGAGAAAGATCATGCCGGTGCAACCGAAGGCCATGGTTCCCATGGTCAGCGCGTGTAAATATTCCGTGTCGATAGGGCGTACTTCGTCGTAGCCGACGGTGAACACCGTCAGCGTGACCATGTAGAGCGCGTCCTGGAGATTCCATCCGGCCCTCATATAGCCAGTTGTCGCGGCGACCCAGACGATAGCCATAAAGGCCGTGCCGCGGATCAAATTGCGCGATGGATGAAGCAGCGGGTTGTCCATCGCGATGTTCGAACCTGTCTGCGCTCCGGCTCCCGGCGACCAAGGCATCAATATTGCCGCCGTCCGCCCGGCCATTGCAACGATTTTTGGCTTCTGCGGCTTCAAGCCGCCGCCGAAATTCCACCGCGGCGGCGCGCTTGCATCTTGCACCGTCAGGTTTTTTCGGACAGAGGTGGGCAAGGCGTGGAGCACGGAGTGGGAGAGCGTCATGGGAGCGAATTTCGGCATCGCGGGGCTGGACTGGCAGCAGCGGGTGAACTGGGACCGGCTGCGCAAATACCGCACCGAGCGGGCGCGTGCGATGATGAAGAAGCACGGCCTCGGCGCCATGCTGTGCATGTATGACGAGAACGTCCGCTACCTGACCGGCACGCTCACTCCGGGCTGGAACCGGCTCAAGCCCGGCCTGCGCTACGCCATGCTTTGCGGCGACGGCGCCCCGATCCTGTTCGAGCAAGGCGATCTCGGCTTTCAGATCGAGCGTCATTCGCCGTGGATCCCAAAGGAAAATGTGCGCCATTCGTTTGCCTGGATCAAAGGCGCCGCCGGACCTGCCTCGACCCAGCAGGTCAACAAATTCGTCAAGGCGGCAAAGCAAGCGATGAAGGAGCACGGCGTCGCCGGACAAAAGCTCGGCGTCGACTTCATCGACATCAACATGATCAACGTCTTCAAGGAAAACAACATCGAATGGACCGACGGCATGAGCGCGATGATGGACGCGCGCGCCGTCAAGAGCGAGGACGAGCAGGAATGTTTCCGCATCGTCGGCGCCATCGGCGACGCGACGCATTGGGAATGCATGAAATTCCTGCGCCCCGGCATCACAGAGAACCAGGTCACCGCGCATCTTATGCAATATCTCTACAACATTCCCGGCATGGAGGACGTCGAGGACGTCATCGTCTCCTCCGGGCCGAACACCTGGCCGAACTGGCGCAATTTTTCCGATCGCATTATCCAGCCGGGCGATATCGTGTTCATGGATTTAGCGGCGCTGACCTGGAATGGCTACAAATCCTGCTATTACCGCACCTATTGTGTCGGCAAGGAGCCGTCGCAGGAGCAGAAGGACACCTACGAGACCGCGCTCAAGTGGCTCTACGATTCCATCGGCGCGGTGAAGGTCGGCGCTACCACGCGTGACATCGCGCTGAAATGGCCGTCGGCAATGGAGACCTGGGGTTACGAAGACGAGGACCAGGCAGCCGCCAATCTTTGGGGCCACGGACTTGGTCTCGCCCAGTACGATCCGCCGGTCATCTCGCGCATTTGGTCGCTCGATCATCCAATCGAGATTCAGGAAGGCATGACCTTTGCGCTCGAAACGCAGCATGGGAAAAAATTCCATTACGGAGTGCGCATCGAGGAAATGCTGATCGTCAAAAAGAACGACATCGAGATCGTCTCGAATTTCCCGGTCAAGCAGATCACCGTCGTCGATCCGCTGCCGGGCTACGGCGATCATGTGAGATAAAGTTCACCTCTCCCCGCGTGCGGGGAGAGGTCGAGTGAGCGAAGCGAACGAGGGTGAGGGGGCCTCTCCGCGAGTCTGAGCGCCGCATTTCTGAGTCCAGCGGAGAGGCCCCCTCACCCCACCCTCTCCCCGCACGCGGGGAGAGGGAGTGCGCCGGCGGTAAGGCTGAACGAGATTCGTATGATGTGTTTCATCCTTCCCCTCACCTCCCCCGCCGCGGCTGACCCCGACCGCGTCGGGCCGAAGGCAGCAAACCTTGCCGCGCTTGGGCGCGCGGGTCTGCCGACGCCCGGGGGATTTTGCATCAGCGCAGATGCCTATCGGCGTCAGATCGAGCATCTCGGCTTGACCGACATGATCGCGGCTTATGCCGACGCCGATCAGCCGACACAGCGGCGCCTCGCGGTCGAGATCAGGCTGAAACTTTATCAAAGCGATCTCGCGCCTGATGTTCTTGCCGGCGTGCTTGCGGCGTGGTGGGCCGAGGAAAAGCCTGCCGCCGTGCGTTCCTCGTCGCTGGTCGAGGATCGCGCCGATTCGAGTTTTGCCGGCCAGTTCGAAAGTTTTCTCGGCGTCGCCGACGACGCCGAATTCCTCACCGCGTTGCGCGCTTGCTGGGCGGCGCTGTGGACCACCACGGCGCGGCGCTCGATGGCGCAGCACGATCTCGATCCCGCCGGCACCGCGATGGCGGTGCTGGTGCAGCCGCTGATCGCCGCGCGCGCCTCGGGCGGCGGGTTAAGCGAGACCGCGGACGGCCAGATGCTGATTTCCGCCACCTGGGGGCTTGGCTCGGCGATCGCGCAGGGCGAGGTGGTGCCGGATCGCGTCGTGCTCACCCGGCACGGCTTTGTGCGGTCGAACGAGGCCGGCCGCAAGCACCACCGCGAAGCGTGCGGGCATGGCGTAGGCACCTCGCAACAAGTGGTGCCCGACGAACTCGTGCGCGCGCCCTGCCTCGAAGCCGGGCAAGCGACAACACTCGGACGGCTGATGCGCAAGTGCGAGGACGTGCTCGGCATGGCCGTCGAGATCGAATGGGCGCTGGACGATAGCGGCTTCAAATTGCTGCAAGCGCGGCCGCTGCGCGTTCAGGAACCGCACGTGCCGGATGAAATCTGGCTCAAGCATCCCGGCCTGAACGGCCATCCCGCCGGCATCGGCTGGGGCTCCGGCCGCGCCGTGGTGGTGAATTGCGAATGCGAACTCGCCCGCGTCGCGCCTGGCGATATCTTGGTCACGCGCGTTGCCGGGCCGGCGCTCAGCCATATCCTGCCGCGCGTCGGCGGCGTCGTCGCCGAGCTCGGCGGCTCGACCTCGCATCTGGCGTCGCTGGCGCGCGAGCGCGGCATCCCGATGGTGCTTGGCGTGCTCGACGCGACGCGGCGCATTCCGGACGGCGCCCAGGTTGCCGTCGACGGCGTCGCCGGCGTGGTGCGGTGGCTCGACTGATGGCGAAGGAACCCGCCCGACCGCGTATTTTCGTGACGCAGCCGGTGTCGGAACACGCGCTCAAGCGCCTGCGCGCGGCAGCGAGCGTCAAGGTGTTTTCCGATGCGAGCCGCATCGTCCCCAAGCGCACGCTGATCGAAGCCCTGCGCAAGGCGGATATTTTGTTTTGCTTGCTGCATGATCGCATCGATCATGCCGTGATCGGGGCCAATCCGAATTTGCGCCTGATCGCGGCGCAATCGATCACCCCGTCCAATATCGACGTCGAAGCCGCCACGGCGCGGCGCATCCCGGTCACCGTGACGGCGCCGCTCACCACCGAGGCGACCGCGGATCTCAATTTCGGCCTGATGATCGCGGCGGCGCGGCGAATGATCGAAGGCGACCGGCTGGCACGCGCCGGAACATTTCCCGGCGGGCAGTCGGCGCATCTGATGGGCTCGCTGGTCTTCGGCAAGACGCTAGGCTTGATCGGCGGCGGCGGCCTGATCGGCAAGGCGGTGGCGAAGCGCGCCCACGGCTTCTCCATGCGCGTGCTTTACTGGACACCGCGGCGCAAATCGGAACACGAGGAGCGCGCGGCCGGCCTCACTTACGTGCCGCTCGACCAATTGCTGCGCGAGTCCGATTTCGTCTCGCTGCATTCGCCGCTCACCAAAGAGACGCGGCATCAGATCGGCGCACGCGAGCTGCGTCTGATGAAAAAGACCGCATTCCTCATCAATACCGCGCGCGGCGCGATCATCGACGAGGCCGCTTTGGTGCGCGCGCTCGCAAAAAAGCAGATCGCCGGCGCCGGTCTCGACGTGTTCGAACATGAGCCCAAGATCGACAAGGCGTTGACCAAGATGTCTAACGTCGTGCTCACGCCGCATCTCGGCAGCGCGACGCCGGACGTTCGCGAGGCGATGGCGAATATCGTGGCCGACAACATCCTGGCGTTTTTGGGCGGCCACAAATTGCCGAATTGCGTCAATCCACAGGTGTTTGCTCTTTAGTCGTCATTGCCGGGCCTGACCCGGTAATCCATGGTGCGGCGAAGCAAGCGGAAACGCCGCATGGATGCCCGGATCAAGCCCGGGCATGACGCGCGGAAAAACTTGGAGTCTCGCCATGCCCCGTACGCTGATCGCCATCACCGACAGCCCCTTCCCGTCGCTCGATCCGGCCAAGAAGGCGCTGGCGCGGCTCGATCCGGAATACCGCATGGCGAAAAGCCCGAGCGCCGACGACATTCTCGCCGTAGCGCGCGACGCCGACGCCGTGCTCGTCACCTATGCAAAGCTGCCGGGTCAGCTGCTGCGCGAACTCAAAAAGTGCAAGGCGATCGGCCGCTTCGGGCTTGGCGTTGACAATATCGACCTGCCGGCGGCGAAAGAGCTCGGCATCGCGGTCAATTACGTGCCGGATTATTGCCTGCGCGAAGTCTCCGACCACGCCATGGCGCTGTTGCTGGCGCTGGCGCGCAAGGTGACGCTGTCGAACAAGCTCGTGCAATCCGGCCGCTGGGAAGTGCCGCCGCTCGTACCGCTGCGCCGTCTCGAAGGCCAAGTGCTGGGGCTCGTCGGCTTCGGCAATATTCCGCGGGCGCTCGCGCCCAAGGCCAAGGCGTTTGGTCTTACGGTCATCACTTACGATCCTTACGTGAACGCCGACGCGCTAGCGGCGACCGGCGCCGAAAGTGTCGGCTTCGACGATCTTCTGGCGCGCTCCGACTTCATCTCGGTGCACGCCCCGCTGCAGCCGGCGACGCGCGGGCTGATGAATGCCAAAGCCTTCGCCAAGATGAAAAAAGGGGCTTACCTCATCAACACCGCGCGCGGTCCGCTGATCGATGAGGCCGCGCTGATTGCCGCGCTCGATTCCGGCCATCTCGGCGGCGCCGCGCTCGACGTCGTGACGACGGAGCCGCCGACCAAAGACTCGCCGCTCCTTGGCCGAGACAACGTGATCCTCACGCCGCACACGGCCTTTTACTCAGTGGAAGCGCTCGAGGAATTGCAGACCAAATGCGCCAGCGACGTGGCGCGGGTGCTGTCGGGCGAGAAGGCGGTTTATCCGATCAGCGCCTAATCCTTTTCGCGTTGCCACTCGACAATCACCCGAACGATCGTGTTGTTGATGTTCGGATGCGGCATGGGCGGGCTTTCGATATAAAGCCTGTCGCCGTCGAAGCGGATGCTGCGCACCTGCTCGCCGCCGACCCAGGCCTCGTTCCATGCGGCTTCGACCTTGGTGATGACTTTGCCATCCTCGACGCGATAGCGGCCGGTATAGGCGATCATGGTTTTGAGCGCCTGCGCCCGCTCCTCGTCGGTCTTCGGCACCGGGCGGTTTTCCGCGGTCATCAGCGCCAGCCAGCGGCCCTCAGGCGTCGCAATCTGAATCCCGCGCGGATGCTCGCCGTAGACCGGCGTGCGCTCCTTGGTCGCTTGGTCTTCATAGACCACAGAAACGAGTTTCCAGGTGCCGACGATTTGCTGGCGCAGCGCCGCATCGTCGGCATGCCCGACGGCGGGAATACACAAACTCGCCAGCACACCGATTACGAATGCGCGCATCACCGCCCCCGCCGACTGTTCATTCCGCCGTCCAGCCGCCGTCGAGCACCAGCGCCGAGCCGGTCATCAGCGACGAGGTGTCGGAGGCGAGAAACACGATGGCGCCGGTGAGCTCGTCGAGCTGGCCGAGCCGGCCGAGCTTGATCTTCGACAAGACCTCGTCGCGGAATTGCTTGTTCTCGAAGAACGGTTTTGTCATCGGCGTTTCCAGAAAGGTCGGGCCGAGACTATTGACGCGGATATTGTGCGGCGCAAGCTCGATCGCCATGGCCTTGGTGAAGCCCTCCATGGCGTGCTTCGACGCGCAATAGACGGTGCGGCGCGCGGCGCCGACATGACCCATCTGCGAGGAGATGTTGACGATCGAGCCGGGCAATTTTGCCTCGACCAGCCGCCGCGCCACCGCCTGCGCCATGAAGAACGCGGCGCGCACATTGAGCGCGAAAATGGCGTCGAAGTCCTCGACTTTAACGTCGGGCAGCAGCGCCGGCCGATTCATGCCGGCATTGTTGATGAGGATTTGAAACGGCTCTGCCGCAGCCACCGCCTTGCGCGCGGCCTCGATGTCCGTGACGTCGAGCATAAGCGCATCGGCACTCTCGCCGCGCCCGCGGATCGCGGCGGCCGCGTCTTCGATCTCGGATTTGGTGCGCGCCGCAAGCGTGACATGCGCGCCGGCCGCAGCCAGCGCCGATGCCGCCGCAAGCCCGATGCCGCGCCCGCCCCCCGTGACCAGCGCGCGCTTGCCGTTGATGCGGAAGGACGGAGTTTTCGCGAGGTCGATTGATGTCACCAGTCTCACCGCTTGCTGCTCCTTCTCCCCGCGCGGCGGGGAGAAGTGAATTTCTTACTCCGCCGCCTCGCCGTAGGGCACGTTGCGCCCGCCATAGCGGCGCACGCGGACATTGGCCTGCTCGGCATGCGCGACAAAGCCTTCGAGCATGCACAGCCGCGAACAGACTTCGCCGATCTTGGCGCTGGCTTCGTCGGTGAGCACTTTCTGATAGGTGCAGGTTTTCAGGAATTTCCCGACCCACAGCCCCCCGGTATAGCGCGCTGCTTTCTTGGTCGGCAGCGTATGATTGGTGCCGATCACTTTGTCGCCATAGGCGACATTGGTGCGCGGGCCGAGAAACAGCGAGCCATAGTTCTTCATATGGCTGAGAAAATAATCCGGATCGCGCGTCATGACCTGCACATGCTCCGACGCGATGCGATCGGCCTCGCGCACCATCTCGGCTTCGTCGTCGCAGACGATGACCTCGCCGAGATCGGCCCAGGCCTTGCCCGCGGTTTCGGCGGTCGGCAGGATTTTCAGCAGCCGCTCGACTTCTTTCATGGTATCGCGCGCCAGCTTCTCCGAATTGGTGATCAGGATTGCGGGCGATGTCGGGCCGTGCTCGGCCTGGCCGAGGAGATCGGTGGCGCACAGTTCGCCGTCGACGCTGTCGTCGGCGATGATCAGCGTTTCGGTCGGTCCGGCGAGAAGATCGATGCCGACCCGGCCGAACAATTGCCGCTTGGCTTCCGCGACATAGGCATTGCCCGGGCCGACGATCATATCGACTGCAGCGATGGTCTCCGTGCCGAGCGCCATGGCGGCGACCGCTTGCACGCCGCCGAGGACGAAAATCTCGTCGGCGCCGCCGAAATGCATCGCCGCCACGATCGCCGGATGCGGCCCGCCGTGAAACGGCGGCGCGCAGGCGATGATGTGCTTCACGCCGGCGACGCGCGCGGTGACGATCGACATATGCGCCGACGCCACCATCGGGTAGCGCCCGCCCGGCACGTAGCAGCCGATCGAATTGACCGGAATGTGCCGATGCCCAAGCACGACACCGGGCAGCGTCTCGACGTCGAGATCGCGCATCGTCTCCTTCTGCTTCTGCGCGAAGTTGCGCACCTGGGCCTGTGCGAACTTGATATCGTCGAGGTCGCGCTTCTTCACCTGGCCGATGGCGCGCTCGACTTCGGCCGGCGAAAGCTTGAACGAGGCCGGCGACCAGCCGTCGAATTTCTGCGACAGGTCGCGCACCGCCGCGTCCTTGCGCGCCTCGATATCGGCCAGGATTTGCTCGACCGTCTGCCGCACTTTGGCGTCGGCTTCCTTGATCGCGCTTGCGTCCATGCCGCGCTTGAGGTGCTTGGCCATCGTAAACTCCTTGTGCTTCACCTCTCCCCGCGTGCGGGGAGATGTCGAGCGAGCGAAGCGAGCGAGGGTGAGGAGGCCTCTCCGCGAGTCTGAGCCCAGCGGATAGGCCCCCTCACCCTACTCTCTCCCCGCACGCGGGGAGAGAGACATTATTTTATCGCCTGCGGATTGATCGGCGAGCCGGTGCCGCCGGTGATGATCAAGGGCGGGCCGCAGAAGAAGAATTCGTACACGCCGTCCTCGTCGCAATCCTCGGCGAGCTCCTTGAGGTAGAAAATTTCGCCCATGCACAGGCCCATGGCCGGGATCACCACCCAGTGCCACGGCTGGTTGGCGTCCTTGGTTTCGTTCGGCCGCACTTCGACACCCCAGGTGTCGGTGCAGATCGCGGCGATCTCTTTCTCCTGGCACCAGTAGCAGTTCTCGAATTTGACGCCGGGCGCGTCGCCGCCGGCATAGCCGCCCCATTCCCTTTCGGCGAGGCAGCGCTCCATCTGGCCGGTGCGGATGATGACGAAATCGCCGCGGCCGATCGACACGTTCTGGTCCTTGGCGCATTTGTCGAGTTCGTCGTTGGAAATGCTTTCGCCGTCGGCCATCCATTTCACGCCGCGAAAGCGTGCGATGTCGAGGAGCACGCCGCGGCCCACCATCTTATTCTTGGAATGCTCGATGCCGAGGACGTTGAGGCCCTTGGAATCGATCAGCCGCGCGTCATGGCCGTTATAGGCCTTGTCCTCGTAGAAGACGTGACCCAGCGCGTCCCAATGCGTGGCGCCTTGCACGCACAGCATCAGCGTGTCGTCGGCATAGCGGATCTTGTTCCAGTCCTGGCGCTCGGCAACGGCGTCGGTGCCGGTCGCCAGCATCTGATGGATCGGATTGAAGCGGCCGCCGAACAGTCCGTTTTGCGGGCCCCCCGCATCGAGCGGAATGCCGAGCGCAAACACCTTGCCGGTGCGGATCAGGCTCGCAGCCTTGACGATGTCCTGCGGCGTGACTTGATTGAGCGTGCCGATATGGTCGTCCTTGCCCCAGCGGCCCCAATTCTTCAGCTTCTCCGTCGCCTCGGCGATAGCCTTCCTGTCGACCTTGATACCCATCGCGTTCTTCCCTTCCCCTGGTGTTTAACTCCCGTAGCGGTCAGAGGGCCGCCAGCGGGTGCGGCGTCAGTTTGACACAATATCCGGCTCCATGCGGAACCTATTCTGCGTCGGCCGCATACGAGGCAAGCTCAACAGAGGCAGGGGCTCCTGGCGCCCCGGGTTCCGGGAAGGATCGACATGAAGCTCTTGAGTTTTGCCGCCGGCGGCAGGGATTATTTCGGCGCGGCGGTCGGCGACGGCGTTGTGACGTTGAACGACAAAGTCGGCCAGCCGAACTTGCGTGCCGCGCTCGCGGCCGGCGCCATCGCGGCCATGCGCAAGGCGGCGGCGGACGCCAAGCCCGATCGCAAGCTCGGCGACGTCACATTCCTGCCGGTGATCCCCCGGCCCGAGAAAATCCTCTGCGCCGGCATCAATTACCGCTCGCACGCCGCCGAGACCGGGCGCGAAATGCCGAAACAGCCGAGCATGTTTGTCCGTTTCGCCGACACGCTGGTCGGCCACGGCGGCGACATGATCAGGCCGAGGGTGTCCGACAATTTCGATTTCGAGGGCGAGCTTGCGTTTGTCATCGGCAAAGCCGGTCGGCACATCAAAGCCGAGCATGCGCTCGATCATGTCGCCGGCTATACCTGTTTCGTCGACGGCAGTGTGCGCGATTTTCAGAAGTTCTCGGTGACCTCGGGCAAGAATTTTCCCGGCACCGGGCCGCTCGGGCCGTGGCTGGTCACGGCGGACGAAATTCCCGATCCGAGCCGGCTTACGCTCATGACGCGGCTCAATGGCGTCGAGGTGCAGCACGCCACGACCGATCAATTGATTTACACGATCCCGCAAATCATCGCGTTCTGCTCCGACTTCACGGCGCTGTCGCCGGGCGATGTCATCGCCACCGGCACACCGGAAGGCGTCGGCCACCACCGCAAGCCGCCATTGTGGATGAAGCCCGGAGATAAGCTCGAAGTCGAAATCTCCGGCATCGGCACATTGCGCGCGCATATCGCCGAAGAGCGGAGCTGACACCGTGGCAACTCTTAAGACGGTAAGTCTCAAGACGGCAAGTCTCAAGACGGCAAGTCTCAAGCCTGGCGGCCTAACCGCTTGGTTCTCGTTGCAAAGAAACATGTGATGCCCGCTCCTGTTCTATATGAAGCGCGCACCACATTTTTGATATTTGGGACCTAAG
>Ga0181537_10001844_pt1 | contig 19077 bp, 15 predicted proteins | sample PEATcosm2014_Bin_39_FD_119765 | JGI IMG/M metagenome (GOLD analysis project Ga0181537, IMG submission 119765) | Peatland microbial communities from MTU Mesocosm Facility, Houghton, MI, USA - PEATcosm2014_Bin23_10_metaG | ecosystem: Environmental > Terrestrial > Soil > Wetlands > Peat | place... | reverse complement strand
TTTCGAAATCCAAACCGGCAACCTGCCGCAAGCACTTGCCGAGGCGGACGTCGCCATCGCCTCGACCGGCACGGTGACGATGGAGTGCGCGTTATTCGGCGTGCCGACGGTGACGCTCTACAAGACATCGTGGCTCAATTATGAAATCGCCAAACGCATCGTCACCGTCAAATGGGCGACGATGCCGAATATTCTTGTGAACGAGGATATTTTCCCCGAATTCATCCAAAACACGGCGACGCCGGAAAGCATCTCGCACGCCGCGCTGGAACTGTTGCAAAACAAACCGCGCCGGACAAAAATCAAATCGCGGCTCGCTCAAATTATTTCATCGCTTGGCGAGCCGGGCGCAGCGGGCCGCGCGGCTGCGGCGATTTTAAGTTTGTTCTCCCAGTCGTAGCGGGTTTCGGCAGAAAGCCGGATTTTGCGGCGCTCTGCCGAGACGCCGCCACGGATAAATTCAATTTGAGTCTCGTTACCTCGACTCCTACACTGGATTCATGGAATCACTGCACGCGCCGTGGCGAATTGAATATATCCTGTCGCCGAAGCCCGAACTCAAGGAAGGCTTGTTCACTCGCATCGCGCAATCATCCGACGACGAGGCGAATTACGTCATCGCGCGCGACCGCACGTGTTTCGCGCTGCTCAACAAATATCCCTACAACGGCGGTCACCTGATGGTCGTGCCTTACAAGGAAGTCGCGGACTTGAACGGATTGACCGAGGAGGAGCTTGCGGATTTGTGGAAGCTCGTGCGCCGCTGCGCAAACGCCTTGAAGCAACTGATGAAGCCGGATGGATTCAACATCGGCATCAACCTCGGCAAAGTTGCGGGCGCGGGCATCGTGGAACACCTGCACATCCACGTCGTGCCGCGCTGGAACGGCGACACGAACTTCATGCCGGTCATCGCCCATGCCGGCGTCGTTCCGGAGGCGCTGCAGGAAGTCGCGGCGAAATTGCGGACGGAACTGGCAAAGTAATTTCAATGGCCACGGAAACCCTTCATTTCGAGAACGCGCGCCTTGCGCAGCAGCTTTTCAATCATGAGACGCGCAACCTGCAATCGCTGGAAGCGGAACTTGGCGTCAAGGCCACGGCGCGCGAAGGCTGGATAAAACTGGAAGGCACGGCGGATGGCGTCGAACGCGCGAAACAACTTTTTGCCTCATTGGAAAACATGTTGAAGGCAGGTTCGCCGGTGAAAAACCGCGAGTTCATCCACGCGCTGAACGTCGTGAAGCATGAAGGCGCAGAGACGTTAAAAAATCTGGTGAACGACCGCGTGACAACGCACGAAAAGAAGCCCGGCGTCACCGCCAAAACCGTCGGCCAGAAGAAATACCTCGACGCCATCCGCAAGCACGACATCACGTTCGGCGTCGGCCCGGCAGGCACGGGCAAAACCTATCTGGCTGTCGCGCTCGCGCTCGCGGCATTGCGCGACGGAAAAGTTTCGCGGATAATTTTGACGCGCCCGGCGGTTGAGGCTGGCGAGGCGCTGGGATTTTTGCCGGGCGATCTGTTTGAAAAAATCACGCCGTATCTGCGTCCGCTCCACGACGCGCTGCACGACATGCTGCCCGCCGAGGAGATTGCGAAACACACCGAACGCGGGACGATTGAGATTGCGCCGCTGGCCTATATGCGCGGACGGACGCTGAACGGTGCGTTCATCATCCTGGACGAGGCGCAGAATTCGACGACGGAGCAGATGCTGATGTTTCTCACGCGGCTCGGCCACGGCTCCAAGGCGGTCATCACCGGCGACGAGACGCAGATTGATCTGCCGCCGCACAAACATTCCGGACTGCTGGAGGCGCATCACGCATTGAAACATACGGAGGGCATCGCCATCGTCGAATTTTCCAAGCGCGACATCGTCCGGCACCCGCTCGTCCAGCGCATCATCACGGCTTACGAGGAGCATCGCGGCCGGACAAAACCCGAATGAACATCGTTGTCGCCAACCGGCAACGGACGCGGAAGATTAATACGCGGCTGTTGAAGGAAATCACGGATGCGCTGCTGGCGGATTTGAAAATCGGCGAGGCCGACCTCGGCATCAACCTCGTAGCTGCGCGCGAAATGACTTTAATCAACGAAACTTTTCTCCAGCACGAGGGCTCGACGGACGTCATCACGTTTGACCATTCGAATCCGAAAGCAAGGAGCAAGAAGCCAGGAACAAGGTTGCACGGCGAAATCTTTATTTGCGTGGACGAGGCTGTTTCTCAATCGAAAGAATTCAAGACGATCTGGCAGGCGGAAACCGTCCGCTACCTCGTTCATGGTGTTCTGCATTTGCTCGGCCACGACGACCTTCAAGCCGCAGACCGACGAAAGATGAAGCGCGAGGAAAACCGCCGATTGGCGCACCTTACCAGAAAGTTTAGCCTCGCGAAAATCGGCGGCGCTTCTAAACTTCGCGCGTGAAGAAATCGCTTTTTGCGCGCTGGCGGGCCAGTTTTTTTACCGGGCTTGTGATTGTGCTGCCCGGCGTCATCACGCTGGCCGTGGTCAAATGGTTTTTCGGCAACGTAACGAGCCTGACGAATTTGCTGCTGTTCTTTCTGCCGCCGGGCTTGACGCACGACGCGGCCGGCACAATGTTCTGGTATTGGAGCCTGCTGGCACTGGTGCTGGCGGTCGCACTTGTCACCATGGTTGGCCTTCTGACCCGTTATTACATAGGCAAACGGATGATCGCCTGGGCTGATTCCCTGATGCTGCGCGTGCCGGTGCTCAACAAGATTTACGGCACGATCAAGCAGGTGGATGAGGCCTTCAAATCCGGAAAGAAAAGCTCATTCCAGACCGTCGTGCTCGTCGAATATCCGCGCGAGGGGATTTATTCGGTCGGCTTCATCACGAGTGACCAGGAAAATCCGATACACCGGGCGACCAATGAAAAGATCGTCTGCGTTTTCATTCCGACGACTCCCATTCCAACGGGTGGATTTTTGATCCTGGTGCCGGTGGATAAAGTCACCAAGCTCGACATCTCCGTGGCCGACGGCTTCAAATACATCATCAGCCTCGGCGCCCTTTCGCAGGAATGCACGCCGCCCGGAAAATCGTCCTCCTCGTCCTCGTGATGGGAAATGAAAAGTCGAGGAGAACGAGGACGGGGACGAGGAGGATTTGGAAATGATTGAATCCGCCACCGGCCTGATTTTGCGGACGCGACCGCTCACGGAAACCAGCCTCATCGTCCACTGGCTCACGCCGACCTTCGGCCGCATCGCCACCGTTGCAAAGGGCGCGCGCCGGCCCAAATCACCGTTCCTTGGCAAGCTCGATTTGTTTTACGAGGCGGATTTTTCGTTCAGCCGCAGCCGCCATTCGGATTTGCACAATCTGCGCGAAGCCGCCCTGCGCGAAACGCACGGCGCAATCCGCGAAGACGTTTTGAAATTGCGCCAAGCCGCCTACGCCACTGCGCTCATCGAGCAGGCGACGGAAACGGAAACGCCACTGCCCGCCGTTTTCGAATTGCTGCGCGGATTTCTCGATTGCCTCTGCCGGCAGAAACCGGCGGCTCAACTGGTTTTTGCGTTTGAACTGAAGTTGCTGCGGGAGCTTGGCCTTAATCCTGATCTGCGAAAATCACGCCTGACGGCCGGCGCAAATCGGATTGTCCATGAATTTCTGAAAGACGGCTGGCAGGCGTGCTTGCGTCTGAAACTGGCGGATGCGCAAGCGTCTGAACTGCGGCAGTTCCTGCATGGCTTCCTGATTTTTCACCTGGGCCGCCTGCCCAAGGGCCGCTCCGCAGCACTGCCGGACGTAATTTGAAATTACTTTCTGTAGCACGGATTTAAGGTTATGTTCGGAACGGATTTCAGGACGGCTGAATGATAAAAGGATTTTTTAAGTTCTCCACCGTGCGGATGAAGCTCGTTGGCAGCGTGCTGCTGCTGATCGTGCCGTCGTTGCTGTTCATGTATATTTACGACCTGCCGATGAGCGGGTTCGTGGTGGGGTTTCTGGCACTGGTGGCGGCGTGGATGGGGGGCGAATTTTTCGTGCGCCGACAGGTGCAGGCCATGACGCAGACAGCCCAAAAAATCGCGGACGGCGACCTGGATGCGCGCACGGGATTGACGGCTTCGGAGGACGAACTGGGGCAACTGGCGGAAATTTTCGATCGAATGGCGGAATCGTTGCAGCAGCGGAACACTGAACGCGAACGGACGGAAAGAATTTTGTTGAACCGCGCCCTGGAACAGACGGTCGTCGCCGCGCTCGGACAGTTCGCCCTGACGAGCAACGATCTGGACGCGCTGCTCAACCAGGCCGTCATCCTCGTCGGCCAGACGCTCGATGTGGAATTCGCGGAGATTTTTAAACGGTTGCCGGACGGACAACTGCTTCTACAGGTGGGTGCGGGTTGGAATTCGGAACACATCGGCCGCATCCGGCTGCCCGGGGACAGTTCCACTCAAATCGGCTTCACGCTCAATTCAGGCGAGCCGGTGGTCACGACGGATTCCAAAAAGGAGGCCCGGTTCGCCGCATCGCCGTTTCTGGCCGGACATGGTGTCGTCAGCAGCGTGACCATCGCAATCCCCACGCGCGGACAATCCTTCGGCGTGCTGGGTGTCCACACCAAGCGGCAGCGCGAGTTCACCGCGGATGAAACCCAATTTTTAATCGCCGTGGCCGGTTGCATCGGCATGGCCGCCGACCATCTGAATCTGGAGGAGCAGTTGCGCCAGTCTCAAAAAATGGAATCCGTCGGCCAGCTCGCCGCCGGCGTCGCGCATGATTTCAACAACATGCTGACGATCATCCAGGGGCATTCCAGCGCGCTGCTCGCCCGGCAGTCGCTGCCGCCGGAGATGCTGGAGCCGGTGCAGGCGGTTTTTTTTGCCGCCGAACGCGCCGCCAGCCTCACGCGGCAGCTGCTCATGTTCAGCCGCAAAAATATCATGCAGCCCCGGCCGCTCGACCTGCGCGAAACCGTCGGCAACACCAGCAAGCTCCTCGGCCGGCTGCTCGGCGAGACCGTCGCGCTTGAATTTCACGCGCCCGCCGGATTGCCGTCGGTCCAGGGCGACCCCGGCATGATTGAACAGGTGGTGATGAATCTCGCCGTCAACGCCCGCGACGCCATGCCGCGCGGCGGAACCCTGACCGTCGAAATCGAACCCATGGTGATTGACGCCGCCTATTCCGAAATGCGCCCGGACGCTCGGCCCGGATCTTTTCTGCGGCTGCGAGTCGCCGACACGGGCACCGGCATGAACGCCGCGACGCTGGGCCGCATCTTCGAGCCATTTTTCACCACCAAGGAAGTCGGCAAGGGCACCGGCCTCGGGCTGGCCACCGTTTATGGCATCGTCAAGCAGCATGAAGGCTGGATCGAAGTCAACAGCGAGTTGAGCGACGGCACGACCTTTGATGTTTTCTTCCCGACCAGCGAAGAAACGGCGGCGCCGGGGAAAAATGAAAACGCCTCGAACGCGCCCGTCGCTGGCGGCGACGAAACCATTCTCATTGTCGAGGACGAGGAAATCCTGCGCGAAATGGCCCGCGACATCCTCAAGGATTGCGGTTACCGCCTGCTCGAGGCATCCACCGGCAAGGAGGCCCTCGAAATGTGGCGCAAACGCGCGGGTGAAATTGACCTCGTCCTAACCGACATGGTGATGCCCGAGGGCATTTCCGGCGTGGACCTCGCCGAACGGCTGCTGGCCGACCGGCCGGATTTGAAAATCATCTTCACAAGCGGTTACACCTCCAACGAAATCAACGCTGAACTGCTTGCGCGGTCGCAGGCGCGCTTTCTTCAAAAACCCTACTCGCACACCACGCTCGCCCGCGCCGTCCGCGACTGCCTGGATCGAACCGGTGTGGATCATTGACGCCGCATGGAACCTCCCGCGCGCGGTGAAGCCACGGTCGCCATTTTGAGCGACATCCATTACGCCGGCCCGGTCGAACGCGCCCGCGGTGAGGATTACGAGCTTCGCATCATCGCCAATCCCCTGCTCCGTGCGTTCGCTCGCGCCTTCCGGCATTTGATTTGGATGCGCCATCCGCTTGACCAGGGACGGCAGCTTGACCGTTTTCTGGCCGAAGTCCCGCCGGTGGATTATCTCGTGGCCAATGGAGATTATAGTTGCGACAGCGGGTTCGTGGGTGTCAGCGACGCGGCGGCATTCCAAAGCGCGCAGGAATGCCTCGGCAAACTCCGCTCGAAATTCGGCGACCGGGCGTGGTTCGCCTTTGGCGATCACGAGTTGGGCAAAATGCCGCTGTTCGGCGGGAACGGCGGGATGCGGCTGGCAAGCTGGCATTGCGCCACGCAGCAACTTGGCTTGCAACCGTTCTGGAAACTTGCCATCGGGCGCTATCTGCTCATCGGTGTGTCATCGCCGCTCATCGCGTTGCCCGCCAACCAGCCCGATGTGTTGCCGGAGGAATGGCCGGAATGGCAGCGGTTGCGCGAGGCGCATCTCGCTGAAATCCGCGCCGCGTTCGACGCCTTGCAGCCGGAACAGCGTGTCTTGCTGTTCTGCCACGACCCGACAGCGCTGCCGTTTCTGGGACGCGAGGAATCAGTGCGCCGCCGGCTGCACCAAGTGGAACAAACGATCCTCGGACACCTGCACACGCGGCTCATTTTGTGGAAAAGCCGGTTGCTTTCGGGAATTCCGCACGTCCGGTTTTTGGGCCGCAGCGTCAGCCGTTTCACCTCCGCGTTGCATGAAGCCCATGAATGGTGGCCATTCCGCGTGCGGCTTTGCCCCGCATTGTCTGGCATTGAACTGTTGAACGACGGCGGTTATTACATCGTGCAGCTCGACCCAGCGGCAAGCCGCCCCGCCCGGTTCACCTTTCATCCGCTGCCAAGGTAAAATTTACGCGCCGCGCAAACCGCCATTGCCTTCCTTCAATAATTTCATCACGGCTTCCACCGCCTCTGCGGCTTTCACGGATTGCAATGCGCCGCCCCGCGGCTTGATTTCCACCTCGCCCTTGGCCAGTGATTTTTCGCCTATGCCGATGCGGATGGGAAAACCGACCAGTTCCGAATCCTTGAATTTTACGCCGGGCCGCTCGTCGCGGTCGTCCAGAATCACGTCAGCGCCTTTGGCCGTCAGTTCAGCATAAATTTTCTCCGCCAGTTTCATCGGTTCGCTCTCCGGCGCGACGGCCAGCGGTGTGATGCAAACGGTATAAGGCGCAACGCTCAACGGCCAGATGATGCCGTCCGTGTCATTGCACTGCTCGATGACCGCCTGCAACGTGCGCGTGACGCCGATGCCATAGCAGCCCATCACCGACGGCTTGCGCGAACCGTCCGTGTCGAGGAAGGTGGCGTTCAGCTTCTCGCTGTATTTCGTGCCAAGCTTGAAGACATGGCCGACTTCAATCGCACGGCGGATTTTCAGCGGCTTGCCGCACTTCACGCACGGCTCGCCGGCGGTGACGGTGCGCAAATCAAACCAAGCCGTCACCTTGATATCGCGCTCGACGGAGACGTTCTTTAAATGGAAGCCGTCTTCACTCGCGCCGGTCGTCATGTCGTTCGCGCCTTGCAAACGCTCATCGACATAAACCTTGCAATAATCCCACCCGTCGCGCTTCCATAAATCCAAGCGCGCTTCTTTGACTTCGGGCGGAAGGTTTTCGAACTTAGGCGGAAAATTGACTCCGCCAAGACTTCCAGGCTTTGCGCCAAAGCCAATTTGGATTTCTTCAACTGTAGCCGGTCGCGCAGCCACCGCGCCCGTCTTTGCCAAAAGCTTCGTTTCGTTCAACTGATCGTCGCCACGAATCAAGACAATCACAGGTTTGCTGTCGGCAATGTAAACCAGCGTCTTGATTTGCCGGTTGGCAGGAACTTTGTATGGTTCCTTGCTCAACGCTTCGATGGTCACAACGCCGGGCGTCGCAAATTTCTCGATGGTCGCGCCGATGTCGCGCGCAGCGGTTTTGGGAATGTTGCTTGTCGCCTTTTCGATGTTCGCTGCGTAACCGCACGCCTCGCAGAATGCCACTTCGTTTTCGCCGGTCTCAGCGGGCACCATGAATTCGTGCGAGTAGTTGCCGCCGATGACGCCGGTGTCAGCCTCGACCGGAAACGCCTTCAGCCCGCAGCGCGCGAAGATGCGAGTGTAGGCTTCATACATTTTTTTGTAGCTGGCCATCGCGCCCTCGTCCGTGGTGTCGAACGAGTAGGCGTCCTTCATGATAAATTCCTTCGCGCGCATCAGGCCAAAGCGCGGACGAATCTCGTCGCGGAATTTCAGGCTGATCTGATAAAAGTTTTTCGGCAACTGGCGATAGGAATTGATCTCGTTCGCCGCGAGCGTGGTGATGACCTCCTCGGCGGTCGGACTCAAAAACCATTGGCGACCGGAGCTGTCCTTGACCTTGAACAAAACATTGTTGGCGGTTTCCGCGCGCCCGCTCGCCTCCCAGATTTCCGGTGGCTGGAGCGCGGGCATGAGCACCTCGACGGCACCAGCGCGGTCCATTTCCTCGCGGGCAATCTGCTCCACTTTGCGCAGGGCGCGCAAGCCGAGCGGGAGAAAGGTGTAAACGCCGCCCGCGAGTCTGCGGATCAATCCGGCGCGCAGCAAAAGTTTGTGTGAAATGATTTCCGCGTCAGCCGGGGCTTCGCGGAGCGTAGGAATTAACGTTTGAGTCCACTTCATGCGGCGAAAAGTTTAACAGCAAAGGAACGAAGGAACGAAGATTTTTATTTGGCAACGTAGCGGCGTCTCGGCAGAGCGCCGTTGATTAAAACAAAAAATGCGGCGCTCTGCCGAGACGCCGCCACGCTTTTACCTCACCTGGTTCACCAGCGGCGCAAGGCCCTGAATCCGCACTTCCAGCTTGTCGCCGCTCTGAATCGGGCCGATGCCGCTGGGTGTGCCGGTCAGAATCACGTCACCGGGCAGCAATGTGAGACTCGTCGAGATGAAGCTGACGAGTTGGGCGGGTTTGAAAATAAGCTGGCTCGTGTTCGAGTTCTGGCGCAACTGGCCGTTCTGGAAAAGCTGGATGTTCAAGCCGTTCGGATCAATCGCCGTTTCCACCAGCGGCCCCAGCGGCGTGAACGTGTCGAACGACTTTGCCCGCGCCCACTGGCCGTCGGATTTTTGGATCGTCCGGTCGCTGATGTCCTGCGCGGCGGTGTAGCCGAAAATGTAGCGCGACGCCTGCGCGGGAGAGACGTTGCGGATTTTGCGCCCGATGACGATGCACAATTCCGCCTCGAAATCCGTGCGGTGCTCCGGAAACGGAACCTCAATCTTCCCGCCATCCGGCAGCAGCGAAGTCGTGGCCTTGAACCAGATGAGCGGCTCCTTCGGCAATTCCTTGCCCGTCTCTCGCGCGTGGTCGGCGTAATTCAGCCCGACGCAGATGATTTTTGACGGCACGACCGGCACCAGCGTCCTCACGCCCTTCCGCGGAGTCGGCTTGCGGTCGAACGACGGCACGCCGAAAACATCGTCCCGCACCCGGAAAAGCCCCCCGTCCACGACCTTCGCGTGGAAAATGTCGTTGCCCTTCTGAAATCGTCCAATGGCCGCCATAACACCTGAAACAGAGTAACAAACACCTTTCCACTGCCGCAAGATTAAAGCCTTTGTTTCCGGTCTTAATCCTAATCTTGCTCATAATCTTAATCTCCTGAACTGCCAAATTCGAATGAAGCAGATTAAGATTACGATGACGATTAAGACATTGTTGCCGTTTGCCTCTTTTCCGGCTACATTAACCCCGTGAAAGGCCTGACAAAACAGGAACAGATGTTTCTCTGTATTGTCCTGGGCCTGTTGCTGACCGGCTGGGCGGTGAAGACGTGGCGCACGGCGCATCCGCCGGCACCGGTGGTGATTCAGCAGGCAAAACCATAAAATGCAAGAGACCAATTTTGACGAGGCTGTGGAGTTGATCCTGGCCAGGGACAAGCGTTTCGCGCGCGACGCTTATGTATTCGTCCGCGAGGCGCTCGACTTCACCCAGAAGCTCGCCGGCAAGGAGGGCAAGGAAGTCCGAGGCATCCGCCACGTCAGCGGGCAGGAACTGCTCGGCGGCATCCGCAAGTTCGCCCTCGAACAATTCGGCCCGATGGTCGTTACCGTGTTTGAGGAATGGGGCGTGAAAAACTGCCGCGACTTCGGCGAGATCGTTTTCAACATGGTCGAAATCGGCCTGCTCGCCAAGACAGACAAGGACACGCGCGACGATTTCCAGGATGGCTACGACTTCACCGACGCCTTCCGCAAACCCTTCTGGCCGCAAAGCAAATTGAAATCGGAGATCAAGCCGGTTGCCAGTCGCGAAGCGACGGACGGAAATTAGCCGGGGACAATGCCCCCGGTGGAAACCCATGAATGATTCGTCCCGGCGGGACGATGGATTTCCGCCAATGACATCGCCGCCCTGCCCCTGCCTTCAAAATTTTTCAATATGGGTATTTCACCTGAATTGACAGGATTCCAATCATTCGCTTATTGTAAATGGCGATGAGCGAATCAGAACCTTGGCATCCATTTTCCTCCCTCCCGGAATTTCTTCAAACCATCAATGGCAAACCTCTGGATGAAGCCAGACATGATATTCAGGCTGAATATGCCGCCGTTTCACGCTTGATTGAAGAGGCCCGGCGCGCCCGCAAGAGCGGGAGTCCAACGCGTATCAACCCGGAGATGCGCCAGTATTTTTCGGACCTCCTGTGTCTGGTGAATGGATTAGAAGGACATCCTGTTGACTTGGACAACGCAAGTGAAGACGCGCGGAAATACATCGAATCGGCGTTAAAGTATTGGCATCCCAACAAGTGACACAAGGGGCCAGTGATGAAAATGTAGCAGCGGACGTGAGTCCGCTCATTATTTCGCCGGGAGGAGTTTGAGCCGGCTCACGCCGGCTGCCACGGGAAAACGATGGATGGGAGCGGGTGAATCCCGCATAGCGGGATGATGTGATTGAAAATTTGTGGTTCTACAAACAGGCCGCGCCGTCGGCGCAATAGTCGCGGAGCGACAACGGAAATTAGCCGGGGACAACGTCCCCGGTGAACGTCCCCATGTATAATTCGTCCCAGCGGGACGATGGAACGATTCCGCCGTCCCTTCAGGACGGATTTAATTGGTGGCGATGAACCCGGCACGGTGTGCCGGGCTAATTTCCGGTGTCCCTGCCGGGACGAGGGTGAATCCCGCAAAGCGGGATGATGAGATTGAAAATTTGTGGTTCTACAAATAGGCCAGCCGACGGCGGTGCGTTTGAAAATGAGCGTTCGGCAAATCCGGTCACTTAAGTCTGCTTGGATTCCCATGAAAAGCTTCGTATGCTGATTTCGCTATGGGAAGCGACATTCAGCGGCAAGATTTTCTCGATCTCTTAAAAGAAGCCGTCAAAGACGGCATAACGCATGTCAAAAGCGCCATAACCGAGAAAATGTTTATTGGTGAGCATTTTCGTTTTCCCAAGCTTCAATATTTCGATTCAGGCTTCCCACAGTTTTCCGAAACCTTCGCTGGGGAAGGGCCTATTGAATATAGCGATCTTTTTGGTTATGGCCTATCACTTGCGAGCAGGATGAAAAAATATGTAAATGCAGAAAGCATTGAATCTTGGAACAAATTTAAATTATTTGCTGAAAACGATCCCTTTTTTAAAAAATTCTACGGCTTTGGCGAATATTATACTTCGCGGTTTGATGACCCGGCGTCCAAGGATTGGCACAATGCTTATTATACGTATGGATTGATTGCTAGGTTGGTCGACCGTTGTATCCATGTTGCAGCAAGTCCAGAATTTGATGCGCGGATATTTGTTGATGTCTATTCAGAATGGGAAAAATCTGTTTTTCTGCCCATACTTCCACTTTCTGTCTATGTGCCTGTTATCTGCGCGCATTTTGACTTCGATGTCGGAACGCTTGATTACAATGCAGTGATTGAGAAAATGTCTAATGGGGTTCAGTTGGCGCGAAATCACCAACACGATGTTACCAATGCGCCCCACAAGTGCGTGATAGGCGCCGCAACTCATGCCCTGGTTATGCACGGCTGGACAATGCCTAACCAAACACGAGATAAACGAGATGAGATTCTTTTCGACTTTCATGCTTTTACAAATGTTCTGCCTCAGATTGATATATTTTTTGCAGCTTTGCGTGTCGTGACAGGCATTGAAACTGGTTACAGCCAACTCGTCATAAAGCCCCATGACTGGTCAGACCGTTGGAAAGCTTATTTGCCATCTGTTTATGTGGTCACTACCCGCGCCTACCCCGACCATTTTGAAAAATTCGGATGGTTAAGAAACCCTCCTTCAATCAATCTTGAGACACTTGCCGAAGTGTCCGAAGTTTTCAAAGCACTGAAAAGCGCAACAAATAATAGTTTGGGAATTGCAATGCGCAGGCTGAATGCCGCGTTCTTAAGAACGGACGAAGAAGACTCAATTTTGGATGTGACCATTGCGCTTGAAGGCTTATTCGGTGACAACTCGCCAACAGAAATGACGCATAAGTTGGCGATGAGAATGGCATCTTTAAGCATGATCGAGCGATGTCCTGAAGGTGAACCTCAACAGATTTTTGATTTCGTGAAGAAGATATATGCGTATCGATCTGCGATTGTGCATGGCTCTAAAAAGATTGAATCTAAACGAACAATTGCAATCAAGGACAAAGAGGAAATTCCACTTGTTGCCTTGGGTGTAAGATTGCTGCGATATTCGGTTTTTGCTTTAACAAAGCATCCTAAATTTCTTGATCCCAAGCAACTGGATAGATTTTTAATCACAAAACCAATTTGAATTGCCCCAAGCGCATTTCCGAATATCCTCCCATCCGACTCAATTTGACATGACACATTCATCCGCCAACGACATCGCCGCCCTGCCCTCCGGCGTCAAGCTCACCACGCTGGACAACGGCCTCGTCATCATCGTGCGCGAGGACCACAGCGCGCCGGTGGTGTCGGCGCAGGCATGGGCGATGGCCGGCAGCATTCACGAAGGACGCTGGCTCGGCGCGGGTTTGTCGCACGTGCTGGAGCACATGCTGTTCAAGGGCACCACGACGCGGCCCGGCAGCCGGATTGACCAGGAGGTGCAGGAGGCCGGCGGTTACATGAACGCCTACACGAGCTTCGACCGCACGGTATATCACATTGACGTGCCGAACACGGGCGCGCGCACGGCGATTGACATCCTGTGCGACATCATGCAGCACGCGTCCTTGCCGCCGGATGAACTGGCCAAGGAGATGGACGTGATCCGCCGCGAGATGGACATGAACGTGGATGATCCTGGCCGCCGCGCGGGCCGGCGGTTGTTTGAGACGGCCTACACGCGCAGCCCGTATCGCCTCACGGTCATCGGGTATCCGGACATCTTCAATGAGTTGAAGCCGGACGACATCCGCGGTTATTACACCGAGAAATACGCGCCGAACAACGTCTTCTACGTCGTCACGGGCGACATCAAGAACGACGAGGTGGTGGCGCAAATCAAAACAGCTTACGAAAAATCAAAGGCGCGCGCGATGCCGCCAATGGTTTTGCCCGAGGAACCGAAACAGACGGCGGCGCGCGAAATCGTGGAGGAAGCGCCCATCGAGCTGGGGCATCTGCATTTCGCGTGGCACATCCCTGAATTGCGCCATGCCGACGTGCCGGCGCTGGACGTGCTGGCGGTGCTGCTCGGCAGCGGGCGCAGTTCGCGGCTGTTCCAGCAAGTGCGCGAAAAGGCCGGCCTGGTGCATCACGTGGATGCGTGGACTTACAGTCCCGGCAATCCCGGCCTCATCGGCATCAGCGCGATTGTGGACGCGGACAAGTTCACGGCCTCGCGCGACGCAATTCTTGCCGAGATCGAGAGAATCAAATCCATGTCGGTTTCGTCCAACGAGGTGAGCAAGGCGGTGAAGCAATTCATCTCCGCCACGCTGTCCGCGCGCAAAACGATGGAGGGCCAAGCGAACGATCTGGGCGGAAGCTGGCTCGCGGCGAACAATCTCACGTTCTCGGAGCGCTACCTCGCCGCTATCAAGCGCGTCTCGCACGCGGATGTGCAGCGCGTCGCCCGCGAATATCTCACGGCGGAAAACCGGACGCTTTATGCGCTGTTGCCGAACGGCACGTCGCCGAAGCTTTCCGCAGCGGTCGAAACGAACAGCGACCAGCCGATACAAAAATTCACATTACCGAACGGCCTGCGCCTGCTGGTGAAGGAGAATCACCGGCTGCCGTTCGTGGAATTTCGCGCGGCGTTCAAGGGCGGCGTGCTGGCGGAGACAACCGCGAACAACGGCATCACGCAATTGCTCGCCAAGACGCTGCTCAAGGGCACGCCAACGCGCAGCGCGGAGAAGATCGCCACGGAGATTGAGTCCGTCGGCGGCAGCATAGACAGTTACGGCGGCAACAACAGTTTTGGCGTGAACGCGGAGGTGTTGAGCAGCGATTTTGCGACCGGACTGGACTTGCTCGCTGATGTTGTGCTGAATCCGACGTTTCCCGCCAACGAAGTGGACCGCGAACGCGAGGTGCAGATCGCGAGCATTTCCGCGCGGAAGGATGATTTGCTCAAGAGCGCGAGTGTGGCGATGCGGCGCGGATTGTTCGGCGACACCGGCTACGGTCTGGATGCGCTCGGCACGGAGGAATCCGTGGGGAAGATTTCGAGCGGCGATTTGCGGTCGTTCCATCAAAAGCTGACGGTGCCGAACAATTGCGTGCTGGCGATTTACGGCGACGTAAAGGTCAACGATGTCAGGAAGGCCGTCGAACAGGCTTTTTCGGGCTGGAGAAAATCGGCTGCCATTCCTCTCAACATTCAACCTTCAACCCTCAACTCGATAAAGCGCGTCGAGGAAACGAAGGACAAGAAGCAGGCCGTGCTGGTCATCGGCTTCACCGGCACGACAATGGACAATGAGGACCGTTACGCGCTGGATGTGTTACAGGAATGTTGCAGCGACCTCGGCTCGCGGCTGTTCCTGCGCATCCGCGAACAGCTTGGCCTCGCGTATTACGTCGGCGCGCAGAATCTGGCTGGACTTGCGCCCGGTTACTTCGCGTTTTACACCGGCACCGAGCCGTCCAAGGCCGTGCAGGTGGAAAAAGAATTGTTGAAGGAGGCGGAATTGCTGCGCACGGAAGGCTTGACCGCCGAGGAACTCAAACGCGCCAAGGCCAAAATCATCGGCCAGAAAAAAATCGCGCGCCAGGACCTCGGCAACCTCGCACAACTCACGGCGCTCGATGAACTTTACGGCCTCGGCTGGCAGCGCGCGGAACTGGATGACGCGAAATACGAAGCCGTCACGCTGGAACAGGTCAAGACCGCCGCGCAGAAATATCTCAAGCCGGATGGGTTCGTGGTTTCCATCGTGAAGCCGGAAAAGTCTTAAGACAGGATTTACAGGATTAACAAGATTGGTTTGCAGTTAAATCCTGTTAATCCTGTCCGCTCAAGCCTTCGCCACCAACTGTCGCAAGACGTAAGGCAAGATTCCGCCGTGCTGGTAGTAGTCAATTTCGATGGGCGTATCAATACGGCAGCGGACGGCGACGTTCTCCACCGCGCCGTCTTTGCGCGTGATCTTGAGCGTCAAATCCTGCTGCGGCTTGATGTTCGCGTCGAGGGCGACGATGTCGTAGGTCTCCGTGCCGTCGAGTTTGAGGCTTTGTGCGGTGGTGCCGTCCTTGAATTGAAGCGGCAGCACGCCCATGCCGACGAGGTTGCTCCGGTGGATGCGCTCAAAGCTCTGCGCGACGACGGCTTTGACGCCAAGCAGATTCGTTCCCTTGGCCGCCCAGTCGCGTGACGAGCCGGTGCCGTATTCCTGTCCGGCCAAAACCACGAGCGGCGTGCCGCGCTTTTGGTATTCCATCGAGGCTTCGTAGATGGAAACTTTTTTACCTTCCGGTTGCAGTAACGTGTCGCCGCCTTCCTGGCCGACGAGCATCAGATTTTTGATGCGGACGTTCGCGAACGTGCCGCGCGTCATCACGCGGTCGTTGCCGCGGCGCGAGCCGTAGCTGTTGAAATCCTCCGCCGTCACGCCGTTCTCGATGAGGTATTTTCCAGCGGGCGAAGTTTTCTTGATGGAACCGGCGGGCGAAATGTGGTCGGTCGTCACGCTGTCGCCAAAGATGGCCAACGCGCGGGCGCCGGTGATCGGCGCGACGCTGCCTGGCTGCAACGCGAAGTTCGTGAAGAACGGCGGTTCTTGGATGTAGGTGGATTTGCAATCCCATTCATACACGTTGCCGGTGCTGGAGGGGATTTCGTTCCACTTCGGATTTTGCGCGGCGAAATCTTTATACAAACGGCGGAACACTTCCGGCTGCAAGGCGGTCTGCATCAGGTCGCGGACCTCTCGGAGGCTCGGCCAGAGGTCGCGCAGGTAAACGGGCTTGCCGTCCTTGCCGGTGCCAAGCGCGTCGTTGGCGAGGTCAATGTCCACGCGACCCGCGAGCGCGAACGCGACAACGAGCGGCGGCGACATAAGGAAGTTCGCCTTGATGTTCTGGTGGACGCGCGCCTCAAAATTACGATTGCCGGAAAGCACGGACGCGGCGACCAAATTATTTTTGACAATGGCGTCCTCAATCGCCGGGTGCAGCGGGCCGGAATTGCCGATGCACGTCGTGCAGCCGTAGCCGACGAGATTGAAGCCGAGCTTGTCGAGGAACGGTTGCAAACCGGTCTTGTTCAAATAATCGCTGACGACGCGCGAACCGGGCGCGAGCGATGCTTTGACGGTTGAATTGACCGTGAGGCCGCGCTCGACGGCTTTTTTCGCGAGCAAACCGGCGGCGAGCATGACGCTCGGATTACTGGTGTTGGTGCAACTGGTGATGGCCGCGATGAGCACGGAACCATTGCGCACGTTGCCATTCAACCGCAAGGCGCGGGCGTGAATCGGATCGGCGGTGGGATGTTCGTTGGCCATTTCCCGTTCGCTGCACAGGGCATTTCCGTCCTTCTGACTGCCGCCGCCGGGATGAATCTCGCCGCCCGCCGAGACATGCACGGAACGGGACAACTCTTCGGCCTTCATGCCGAAACCATTTTCCGCGACCGGCTTGCTGAACGCGCTGATGAATTCGCTTTTCAGCTTCGGCAATTCAATCCGGTCCTGCGGGCGTTTCGGGCCGGCAACACTAGGCAACACGGTGCCGAGATCGAGTTCGAGTTCTTGCGAGTAAGTGATTTCGCCTTTTTTCGGAATGCCCCACAGGCCTTGCGCCTTGTAATAATTTTCGTAGGTCTTGACGGCTTCATCGGTGCGACCGGTGGCGCGAAGATAATTCACGCATTCGGTGTCAATCGGGAAGAAGCCCATCGTAGCGCCGTATTCGGGCGCCATGTTCGCAATCGTCGCGCGGTCCACCAGCGGCAGCGCCGCCGCGCCGGGGCCGAAAAATTCCACGAACTTGCCGACGACCTTCGCCTTGCGGAGCATTTGCGTGACGGTCAAAGCGACGTCCGTGGCGGTGACGCCTTCGCGAATGGATCCCGTCAGGTGAACGCCCACGACATCCGGCGTGAGAAAATAAACCGGCTGGCCCAACATGCCGGCTTCCGCTTCGATGCCGCCGACGCCCCAGCCGACGATGCCGAGGCCGTTGATCATCGTCGTGTGCGAGTCGGTGCCGACCAGCGTGTCGGGATAAAAAATAGTTGAGGGTTGAGAGTTGAAAGTTGAGGGTGCAGACAAAACGCCCTTGGCGAGATATTCCAGATTCACCTGATGCACGATGCCGATGCCCGGCGGCACGACCTTGAACGTGTCGAACGCCTGCATGCCCCACTTTAAGAACTGGTAACGCTCACGGTTGCGGGTGAATTCCAAATCCAGATTGCGCGCCATCGAATCAGCGCCGCCGGAAAAATCCACCTGCACCGAGTGGTCCACCACCAAATCTACCGGCACGAGCGGCTCGATGATTTTTGGGTTTTTGCCAAGCTTGGCGACGGCGCTGCGCATCGCGGCCAAATCCACCAGCAGCGGCACGCCGGTGAAATCCTGCAACACGATGCGCGCGACCACGAACGGGATTTCCGCCGTGCGCGTTTCCGTGGGTTTCCAGTTGGCAAGTTCCTTGATATTCGCTTCGCTGACCTTTTTGCCGTCGCAGTTGCGAAGGACGGATTCGAGAACGAGGCGGATGGAAACCGGCAGTTTGGAAATCGGGCCGATGCCGGCCTTTTCCAGCGCGGGCAGAGAGTAGAATTTTCCCTGTTTGCCATTGCCGAGATCGAATTCCTGCAAGGTCCCGAATAAATTGTGCGATACGTTCATGTAATTATCAAAATAACGCGAAGAAAATGAAGCCTGCGCGCCGATGTGTCAAGCGAAGCGATTTGCAGTTCAAGCTTCAGCCTGACTTTCGGAGACAAGCTCAAGCTTGAACTCCCGCTACTTCGCCGATAACAGTTCGCGTTGTAACAATTCAGTGATGCGAAGCTGTAGCCGTTCCAAATCCAGCGGCTTGGTGAAGAAATCGTCGGCCTGCATCGCCACGGTGCGCTTGGTCACCTCGCTCGACAACGCGCTAATGAAGATGATCGGGATTTTTTTGGTGGACGGCTGGCGGCGCAGGATTTCACAGACTGACAGGCCGTCGAGGTCGGGCAGCAGGATGTCGAGCAGGATCAGGCTGGGCTTGAACTGCCGGGCCTGGCTCAACGCCTGCACGCCGTTGTTCGCCACGATGAATTCGCAGCCCAGCCCGGCGAGGCGGTATAGCACCAGCTCGATGAAATCGCGCTCGTCATCCACAATCAAAATTCTAGGCACCACGCTGCCAGCTTAAGCCAGTATCGCGCCAGACCAAATGGCGGGACGGTTAAAGCCCGGTGACGAAATGGAAACGGAAATCCGGCCAATAAACTTGTTGCGCCGCCGCGACTCTGGCAGTTTCCAAAAATGCCAACGCGAAGCGGCTCAATCCGGTTGTTCAAACTTTTTGGAATCACGGTTTACCTGCACTGGGCGTGGTTCATCGCCATCTGGTATTTCGTAAGCCAGGCAAAAGGCTATGCGTCGCCGGTCTGGAGCGTGCTGGAATGTCTTTC
>Ga0181537_10001843_pt1 | contig 19077 bp, 19 predicted proteins | sample PEATcosm2014_Bin_39_FD_119765 | JGI IMG/M metagenome (GOLD analysis project Ga0181537, IMG submission 119765) | Peatland microbial communities from MTU Mesocosm Facility, Houghton, MI, USA - PEATcosm2014_Bin23_10_metaG | ecosystem: Environmental > Terrestrial > Soil > Wetlands > Peat | place... | reverse complement strand
TTTATTTTGTCGCGGAAGGCGCCGAGCGTTTCGCAGCCGAGCACGGCATCGCGCTCTGCGACAACAAGGACCTAGTCATTCCCCGCGAAGTCGAGAGGCTACGGGAGTATCAGGCGAAATTCCCCACTTCTGGCGCAAACAGCGCGCCAGAAATGGGGCACCCAAATCAAGACGGCCGCGACATGTTTAGCGCTCATGATGCAACAATTTCCCACGACACCGTGGGCGCCGTCGCCCTCGACCGCAACGGCAACATCGCCGCCGCCACTTCCACCGGAGGCACGCTCAACAAGGCTCCCGGCCGCCTCGGCGATTCTTCGCTGATCGGCTGCGGTTGCTACGCGAACAACGAGAGCGCCGCCGTTTCCACCACCGGATGGGGCGAGCCCATCATGAAGTTGGTGCTGGCCAAGTGGACCGCCGATCGCATCCAGGCCGGCAATCTCCCCGAGTGGTCCGCGCAGGAAGCCATGAACTATCTGCAGCAGCGCCTCAACGGCCACGGCGGCATCATCGTCCTCAACCCCACGGGCCACATCGGCATCGCCCACAACACCCCGCGCATGGCTTGGGCGTATAAGACGGTGAAGAAGGAAGAAGCGGGCGTGGAGCGTAGCACGGGCTAGAAAACCGTCGGAGGCTCAAGCGCATGGGCGCAATCTTTCGTATACGGATGATCGCAACGTGCGCCTTGGCGTCGGCACTCTGCGTCGCGAGCAGCAATTCGAAAAATGCCGAGACCCCAAGACCGCTCTGGAGTCTCGATCTAGTAGAGAACCTCAAAGATGCCGGCCGCAATCCTCCAGGAATCGCGTTCCTGGATAATGACCGTCTGATCGTGCACGAAGTCGACGTCGACACCAGCCAGCTTTCGTCGCGCGAGAGCCCCGATATCTCAAGTCCCTTCCGGTTGCGCACCTCAATCATTGATGCCAACTCGGGCAAGACAGTTCTGACGAAGGAATGGGGAGCCCGGTCGAGGAGCACATCCCTTCAAGTGACGAGCGGAGGAGTCGTCATCCGCACTGGGGACGTCCTACGGCTCTGCTCGAGAGATCTGAAGGAATTGCATCAGCTCGCGATTCCAACCGTTCCGTTTGAGGGTTGGGAGATACGTGTGTCCCCGACCGGAAGGACGGTCCTGTTGAATGATCGCCATTTGAACCGGTGGCAATCGATAAGCTCCAGCCGGCTTCAAGTGCTGGACGGAGATACATTCAACACCAAGTTTGACTGGACGGAGTCGGCGCTCATAGGCAACTATGGAATTACAGACCGCTTAATCGCCGCAACTCCATTCGGGAGTCGCCGCCAAGTCATCGCAACTGAATTTGGAACCGGGATTTGGAAACCTATTTATGATTTGTCGGGAGAGAACTGTGCGCCCGGGCTATCTCAACACTTTGTGACCGACACTTTGATGGTATGTGGCGGGCGCAAGGACATAACCGTGTCCTCAACCAGCGGCGAAGTTCTCTTCCAGGATGCTCTCGCTAAAAACGAAGGCTTTGTCCGTGAATTCGAAATCGCGCAAGACGGCCACACCGTTGCGGCGATGCTTGAGAACTTCAGCGACATCTGGGACACTGGCGGGCACATCAGCTCGCTGCGCGCCCTTGTATACGACTTGTCGGCAAGAAAGCGAGTGATGACTATCGTGGTGTCCCCGCCTCCCAAGCATCGTTATGATGCGGCTCTCTCACCCGACGGATCGAAGCTGGCAATCCTGAACGACCACAGGGTATCTCTTTACGCCGTCGCTCACTGAGCACTGTTCCTAAAGCCAGCCCTTGGTTCTCGCGATTCTCGCCGCTTCCACGCGATTGCTAGCGCCCAGCTTGCTGATCGCTTCGGAAAGATAATTTCGCACCGTGCCGTCGGACAATCCCAGTTCGCCGGCGATGTCGCCACTGGCCATGCCCTCGCCGGCCAGACGCAACACCTGGCGTTCGCGGTCGGTCAGCGGATCCATTTCGGCCCACGCTTCCGTCGCCAGTTCGGGATGAATCACCCGCAATCCCTGATGCACGCGCCGCACGGCGTCCGCCAGTTCTTCGGCGCGCATGTCTTTCAGCAGATAGCCGGAGGCTCCGGCCTCAAGCGCGCGCCGCAAATATCCCGAACGCGCGAACGTGGTGACGATGACCACGCGCGTCCCCGTCCGCCGCCGTTTCAACTCCGCCGCCACGTCGAGGCCGCTCATATGCGGCATTTCAATGTCGGTAATGAAAACGTCGGGCTTGTGCGCGAGCACGGCTTCGAGCGCTTCTTTGCCGTTGCGCGCCTGACCCACGACGGAAATGTCGCCTTCGATTTCAAGCAGCGCCGCAAGCGCGCCCAACACCATCCCCTGGTCTTCCGCCAGCACGACGCGGATGGTCTTGCGACCGTCTTTATCCCGGGCGCTGTCTTTATCCTTGCCACTCTCTCGGGCGGTGTCTCGGGATGCTGGGTTCAATGGCGGCTGCCTTCGTCCTGCATGGCGACTGCCTTGGTGGGCAGGGTAATCGTGAGTGTCGTCCCGGCTTGCGTTTCGCGCGACAGAGTTCCGCCCAGCATTTCCACGCGTTCCCGCATGCCGCGCAACCCGTTGCCTTCGCCGTTGGAGCTGCCCAGGCCGTCATCCTGAATCTCCAGGCGGAACGATCCATTCGTCTGCTCCAGCCGCATGCGGCAGGTGTGGGCCTGCGCGTGCCGCACCACATTGGTCACAGCCTCGCGCACCGCCAGCGAAAGCACGCTTTCCTGCATCGCAGGCAGCTTCACCGTGGTAGCAGCGTCACATTGCACGGTCAGTCCCGCGGTTTCGAGCGTGGACTTGGCTTGCGCCAGTTCGGCCGCCAGTCCTTGCGAGCGATAGCCGCGAATGGCGTCGCGCACATCGGTCAAAGCCTGCCGGGAAATCTGTTCGACTTCGCGGATCTCTCTTCCCGCCCGCTCCGGATCGCGCTCAATCAACTTGCCCGCAAGTTCTGATTTCAACGTAATCACCGAAAGCGTATGCCCGAGAACGTCATGCAGATCGCGCGCAATGCGTTCGCGCTCGGCAACCTTGGCGAGGTTTTCAATCTCTTCATTGGCCTTGCGCAGTTTCCGGTTCATGCGGTTGCGCTCGGCGAAGAATGTATTTCCCGCGCCGATGATCACCGGAAAGACCGCGGAGTAAAAAATTGCCAAGCCACCGTCGTGATGCCAGATCGGCCGGATAGCGCCGATAGCTCCAATCGTAGCCAGACCGATGACGGCAGCGGTCTGCGTTTCCACACAAAACGGCAGCATGGCCGCCGCGAAGATAAAGAATGTGCAAGCCCCTCCATTAATGGGTTGGAACAGAAGCCCGAGCAGCACCATCCCGCCCACGTGCGCCAAAGCCAGGGGATTCTCGAGAACGAACAAGCCGAAATAAAGAAACAGAAATACAACCGCGCCCAGCACATCGAGCAGCCACACCCGGAGTACGGCGTGGCTCAGCACCGGGTCCATGAAGAAGAAGCCCAGATACACCACCCAAAGCAGAGGACTCCATCCGTGATCTCTATCCTTAAAGATCATCTTCCAGGGCTTGAGCTTCAGCGGACTCCCGGTTGCGCACGTCGTATCACGATCAAAGTTCATCACTGGCATACGTCTATTGTCGCCCCTGCCGTCAATTCCGACCCCGCCGCAGGGCGGTTCCAGTTCCATACCACACCAGCAGCGCGGCAGGAATCAAGGCCAGCAGCCACTTTTCGCCGGCGAACAGCGCGATTAGACCGAACAGGATCAGAACCAGCGTACCTCCCATCGATGTTCTTGCGCGCGCGCTCATAATCAAGTCCTCACTTCACCGACTGCTTTTCTCTGCTGGCGTTTTGTCGGACCAGCGGCAAAACTTAACCGTACATTTTGTCCTGATCGCGCTGGAAGCCGATGCGCGCCACGCCCAGGCAGATCAGCGTGAAAGCCGCCAGCATTTCCCAATGCCCCGCATTCGATTCATGCTTTCCCGCTCCCACGATGCCCAGCGCCAGTTGCGCCAGATGATACGGCGGCATCGCCAGCGCGATCTTCTGCACTACATTCGGCAGAAACATGATCGGCACCCACAATCCGGCGCAGAATGACATAGGCAGATAAATCAGGTTGATGGTCGCCGGCGCTGAGTTCGGTCCGGTGAAATATCCCAGAGCCAGTCCCATCGCCGAAAACGGCAGCGAGCCCGCGACCAGCGTTCCCACCAGCCGGGCAAATTCGCCCACCGGCATGCGCACGGCACCGAACGCGAAGCCGAGCGCGAACAGCACCAGCACGATGGTCGCACTGAAAATCATGGCGGTCACAACCTTGGCCACGAAGTACGCGAACGGCGGCATGGGGCTGGCGCGTTTCACCTGCAGCCACCCCAAGCCGCGGTCTGAAGCGAGGCCGGCGGCCGTTCCAAACAGCGACGCACCCATCACGCCGAACGTGCCATAAGTCGCAATCATATATGCCGGCACCGGCGTGCCCGCGAGGCTCTGCTTCGCATTCAGCACCAGCCCGAACAGCACGTAGAACATGATCGGAAAGCTCAGCACGGAAACCGTGTACATGCGGAGGCGCAGGTTCTTCAGGAACTCGTACTTCGCCTCTTTCAAATAGATCGTCGCCGTGTGGCCGGGCGAACGCTGAACTTGGAGCTTGCTCGGTGCCAGGGTTGCGCTGCTCATCATGATTTCCTCCGCGCTATTGCGCCAGAACATCGTGAACCGAAATCGATCCCTTACCTATCGCCTTGAAAATTGCCGGCCTCATCGCGCCACGCCGCGAGCTTCCACAAGGGCCGCCCGGAGAGCCGCACCGCGCCCAGCAAGAACACAATCGCGAACACCAGCACACCGGGGACCAGCGGCCAACGTCCTTCCATGCAATCCATCGCAGCGTCGAGAAGCTGAATGAACGCAGTGAGCACCATCAGACCGCTGAGCACGCCGCGGGCTCTCACTCCGAGCATGACGAAAAGCATGACCGCCAGCGCCAGATTTCGGGAAACCAGATAGCCGGCATAAACCCGCACCGCGCCATTGGTCTCGGCATCCGGTGATACGAGCATGGCCGGGTGGATCAGGGCAATGAGGCCTCCGGCAGCCAGTAGAAGCGCTCCCAGCACCACGCTGCCCGACAACCACCAGGGCGGCGATCCGTGCCCTGTTGATCTCGCCGCTGATGCTTGAATCGATCTCATATCAACCTTCCGTTCTCACGTTCCCCGCGAAGCTAGCTCTGATGATTTCCATTTCGACCATCGTCTTGCGTCAGCGCCAGGAACGCCTCTTCCAGGCCCGCGCTGGTCACTTCCAGGCCCGAGAGCTTCGCGTCCCGCGCCAGCAACTCGCGGACGATCGCTTCCGCCTCGATGGCATGAATCTCAACCGCTTCGCGGTCTTCCTTCACCTCCGTGACGCCGGGAATCTGGCGCAGCGTATTCAAGCCGAGACCGGTGATGCAGCGAATTCGCTTGCCCGCAGTTTTCGCCTTGATCTCCGCCGGAGTGCCCTGCGCCACAATTTCGCCCTGGTTGATCACAGCGATGCGGTCGGCCAGCGCGTCGGCCTCCTGCAGGTAGTGTGTGGTCAGCAGCACGGTCTTGCCCCGCGTGACCATCTTGCGAATTTCATCCCACAGCCCACGCCGCGCTTCTACGTCGAGCCCGACTGTGGGCTCGTCGAGAAAAATCAGGTCGGGATCGCCGCAAATCGCCAGGGCAAACAGCACCCGCTGCCGCTGTCCTCCCGAGAGATCTCCGAACTTGCGGTCGCTCAGTTTCTCGAGGCCCGCCGCGGCCAGAACTTCCGAGGGCGCCATCGGCTTCTCGTAATAACTGGAAAAAAGGTCAATGTGCTCGCGCACCCGCAGCGTTTCCGGAACCCGCCCCACCTGTAACATGGCGCCAGTTCTCATCCGGTTTTCAGGATTCGTCGGGTCGCCGCCGAAAACCCGCGCTCTTCCCGAATTGGGCTGCAGCAATCCCAGCAGCAGTTTCACGGCAGTGGTCTTGCCTGCGCCGTTCGGTCCAAGTAAAGCCACGACCTCGCCGGCGCGCACCCGGAAATCCACGCCGCGCAGCGCCCGAATGGTTCCATAATTCTTGTTCACCCCTTCGAGACTGGCGACGATCAGGTCCGTGTGCGCTGCACTTGCAAGCTTCGGTTGTTCCAGGGTGGCGATCATTTACACTCCTCCCGGCGCTCTGTGCGCGCCGTGCCGCGGGAATTGATTTCATTCTTTCCCCGTCCAGCAATTGCATCATCGTGCAAACCGAAACCATGCACCAGTGCCATCCATCACGCAGCGGGCGTGACAAATGTCATCCACAATTTGAGGGGTAATTTCAGGCTTCGGGCAAACAACGGCGAGTGTCGTCAGACCATGCCCCGGGAAAAGCGTAATAGAAGGTTTTAGCGCCTCCGGAATCCTGTTACGAATTCCGAACAGGCACAGGAAATCCACAATGCCGGAGTGGGCGCTCGGTACGCGCCGCTTTACGTCTCCAGTACTCGCGCCTCCGCGACTGACGAGGGCTGGCGCGTGTTCGGAATTCGTAACAGACTACTGCTGCTCAAATTTTTGCACAAATCCACCGCCACAACTGCCCTGTGCTTTGGTATGATTCCCTCCACTTTCCCTGGGAGGCGTGCCATGTTACCGGCGGGAAAAAGTCTTCGTACTCTGCGCGAGAAACTCGGCCTCACCATGCGTGATGTGGAGAACTCGAGCGCACGCGTTGCTGACAAGTATCGCAACGAAGAATTTTCGATTCCTCCCAGCCGCCTCTCCGATATCGAGACCAAAGGAATTCTTCCCAGCATCTTCCGCCTGTATACGCTGTCGGTGATCTACCGCCGCGACATTCGCGAACTGATGTCCTGGTACGGCGTGGATCTGAACAATCTTGCCTCCGATCTTGGCCTGGTTTCGCCGCCGAAATCGCATGTCTCCGACGCGCTGTTGGGCCTGGCATCGGTGCAGGTTCCGGTGCGCCTTGATCCTGGCTTTGACGACCGCCGCACCACCAACCTGGGCCGCATGGTCGAGCAATGGGGACTGGTTCCCGTCGCCTACCTGGCGCAGTTTGCCACCAGCGATTTCACTTACGGCTACGTCGGCACGCAGGACTTCACCATGTATCCGATTCTGCCGCCCGGCAGTTTCATCCAGGTGGACGAAGCGAAAAACAAGGTCGTGGAAGGCTCCTGGCGCTCGGAATACGAGCGTCCCATTTATTTTGTCGAGACCCGCGACGGCCATACCTGCTGCTGGTGCAGCATGCGCCGCGAGGAAATTATTCTGCAGCCGCATCCTCTGTCTCCGGTTCCGGTGCGCATTCTGCGCCACCCGCAAGAGGCCGAAGTGCTCGGGCAGGTGGTCGGCGTGGCTATGAAATTGACCGAGTGGCACGCCCTCGATGCTTCTGCAGGCTCGAAAGGGCCAGCAGCACTGAACTAAGGTGACTCGCGGCCGGGGAATCCGGTTGCTCACCCGGCAGCAAATCCTCCGCCCGCTTCCGCATCCCATCCACGTAAGAGTACGCCGCAATCCCGGCGGCCCGGCTCGACTCCTCCAGATCTTCGACCAGCGACGCCAGCGGCGTGCGTAAAACTCCGGCCACCACTTCCGTATGCGCGGTTTTCCAGGCGCGCTCGGAAGACTCCGGCCCGTGCACCATCTCCATGCCCCAATGCTCGTACCGCCCCTGGCCGCGGCGCAGCGAGGCCAGATAAACCAGCTTCCCCAGCAGTCCCGAAACGGCAGCGAGGGTGGTCTCCTTCACGTCCTGTAGTGCAGATTTCAGCGTCATTTTGTTACGAATTCCGAACGCTCAGGGCTTTTAAAACCCTTTGCGCGCCGCATTCCGCCCATGAAATTATCACGGTCCAATTCGCAGTCCCAAGGAGAAAACAATCGTGAAACGTATGCTGCTGGTCTTCGGAGTTGCTGTGCTGTTCCTGAACACGCTGGTAATTCCAACCGCAGTCCGGGCCGACGGCGGCGGAGGCACCACGAGCTGCGGCAGCAATGGAACTATTTGTAAGCCGTAGCGCGTGATTTTAGGCACAGTCCGGGTGTTTGTTACGATTACCGGACGGAAACTCGCGTGACTTTGCGGCCTGCAGCATTTGACTGTATAGTTTTTCGGCAGAGCTATGCTGCAGGCCCACTCTATACTTTGGCACTACCTTTGGATCGCGCCGAATATTCTTTGTTTGGTCTTGGCCGTCGCGGTCGGCCGGAGTAGTTTTCGCAGGCAGTACCCTCTTTTCTTTTCCTATCTGATCTTCTCCGCTCTAGAAGGAATCTGCCTTTATGCATTAGACGTTTCTCCGAAGATCAGTGCCATTACTTGGTGGCGAGTGTTCTGGGGTGGAACGATCGTCGACGGACTCCTGAAGTTTGCCGTTGTGGCTGAACTTCTTCACCACCTGCTTCATTCCTGGCCTGCCGTAGCTAGGTTGGGGCGCAATCTCGTGTCTGGAGTGGGCGCGCTTTTGGTTCTTTTGGCTGCCGTGGCCGCTGCATTTGCTGCGCCGGATAACACGCATTGGCTCGTGGGGGGCGCGCACGTTCTCTCACAAACGCTCTACTTGACGGTAGCTGGGCTTATTCTTTCAATCTTCATGCTGGCGGCGAGTTTTCGCATTCCCTGGGAGAGAAGCGCGTTTGGCATCGCACTCGGAGCGGGCGTCGTCTGGTGCGAGCACTTAGCGGTCTGGGCGCTGGTGGCGGGCGGCGTGGTTCGGAATCGCGGCTGGGAGGACATCGCCAATATGGGAGCGTTTCACCTCTGCGTCCTCATCTGGTTCTACTATCTCCTCGTGCCCAAGAAAGTTGCAGCCAACGCCCCGACTCCCTTGCCCGAAAACAATCTCGATGTCTGGAACCGCGAACTCGAACGGTTGGTACACCCGCGAGCCCTACAACCATGACTCTGGCCGTCATTCTCGTCATCGCCGCCGCCCTCGCTCTGCTTTTCATTCTGGGCGTCACGTTCTCTCGCAGCCTCCAGGTTTCAGGCGGCACTGCTCTCGCCACACAGATTCAGCCGATCGACGTCGAGGCCTTCCGCAACCTCGTCAACCCGGCCGAGGATGACTATCTACGCCGCCGCCTGCCCGCTTCCGAATTTCGCCGGGTTCGCCAGAAGCGTCTGCGGGCCACGGCCGCCTATGTCCGCACTGCGGGAAGAAACGCCGCCATCCTGATCCGCATGGGCCAGACCGCCTTAACCGCCAGCGATCCTGCAACTGCCGAAGCCGCCCGCCGTCTGGTGGATAACGCTCTCTTGCTCCGCCGTAACGCCGCCTTCGCTCTGCTCAGAATCTACCTTGCCCTCGCCTGGCCCAACTCTGGCCTCGCGGCCGCGACCGTCCTTCACGGCTACGAGCGCTTGAACGGCTCCGCCATGCTGCTCGGTCGGCTGCAGAATCCCTCAACGCCGGTGCGCATTTCCGCGGCGCTGTGATTCTGCTCACTCTGCCTGACCGCTGAACATTTTTCGATGAACATTTTCCGCTGAACACTCTCTGCATTAACACTCGTTCGTTGTTTCACGTTGCTCGCGGCGCGGCCCGCTGATCTTCCGCAACCGTCACGGGTTAACTCGCAGGCGACCCCTCCTCAATTCCTGACTTGTTTTCAGTCGCCGTTCTGTTATAAAAACCAGCGGGCAGCTAGCACAGCCTTCCACACTGTCTGTGATTACATCGGCAACCTGCCGTGGGAATCGTTCCCGCCGTCTGCTCGCGTCCGCGAGTCCAAGGGAGAACCTTATGATCCGCATCATGCACGCCGTAGCCCTGTCCATCCTCGTGCTGTTTTCCGCCGTCTGTTTCGGTCAGGGTGGCGCGGCCACCGGTGATCTGCACGTCACCGTAAAAGATCCCCACGGAAACCTGGTGGCCAGCGCGACCGTAACCGTGCGCGACGCGGCCAGAGGCGTGGTGCGAACCGCGACCAGCGACGGGCAGGGCGGCTACAGCGCGCAACTGCTGCCGCCGGGAACTTACTCAGTGACCATTGATGCAACCGGCTTCAGCGGTATCCTCAGCACCGGCGTCGTGATCACGGTCGGCGGATTGGTTGAACTTCCAGTCACGCTGGCTGTCGCCACCGGCAAAGAAGTCGTGGAAGTGAGTTCGCAGGCGGAACTGGTCGAAACCTCGCGCAGTTCCACCACTGACACCATCGGCCAGCGCCGCATCGACAATCTTCCCATCAACGGCCGCAACTACATCAACTTCACTCTCACCGACTCCCAAGTCGTGCGCGACAATGCGCCCAACACCGGCGCTGCACCCACCTCCGGCCTCAACATGAGCGGCCAGCGCGCCCGTTCGAACCTGGTCAACGTCGACGGCGCCGACGCCACCGACAATTCCACCAACGGCGTGCGCTCCACCGTTTCCCAGGAAGCCGTGCAGGAATTCCAGATCATCACGAACAGCTATGCTGCCGAATACGGCCGCGCCGCTGGCGGCGTGGTCAACATCATCACCCGCTCCGGCTCCAATGACTTTCACGGTGACGTCTACGGCTACCTGCGCGATCGCGACTTCCAGGCGGTGAATCCCTTCAGCACGGTTCCCAACCCGGCCTACACGCGAGTGCAGGCCGGAGTCGCCTTTGGCGGCGCCATCAAGAAAGACAAAACGTTCTACTACTTCGCTTACGAAGTCACTCGCCGTCACGAAACCGGATTCTCCTCCATCGGCCAGGGCAACTTCGGACTCAGCCCATTCGACGCTTCCGCATTTTTCGGCGCGCCCGCCGGCAGCGTGAACCTGCAGCTCACGCCCGAGCAGATCGCATTCCTTGCCAACACATCCGTTGACGAAACCGTTGCGACCAATCCCGCTTACGCCGCGGAGGTCGGACAATATCTCGGCCTGGTCGGAGCGTCCTCCGGGATGGCAGTAAACGGCTCCTGGCCCGTCGGCCTGACCGGCGGCATCCCCGGGCTGGCAGGCTTTCCCACCAGTTGCACCACACCCGGTGCCTGCTTCGTCCCGTCGTCGTACCAGACGCTGGATTCGCAGGAAGGAAACTTCCCCGTCTTCGAAGGCACCAGCCTGTACTCTCTGCGCCTCGACCACAACCTGGGCGCGAACCATCGCTTGACCTTCCGTGGCAACGTCAGCCCCAGCACCGTCACCGGTATCGAAGTCAGCGGCGAGGATCAGCCCTTCGGCCAGAACGCCTACTCGCGCACCTCGCAGCAAACCTACCGCGACGTCGCCGGCGTGTTCCAAGATACCTGGACCATCGGCAACAACAAGGTCAACGAGTTCCGCTTCCAGTACGCCCGCCGGGGACTTTCCTACTTTTACAACACGCAAACTCCGGGCGGCTCCGACCCCGCCATCAACATTCCGGGCTACGCCTACTTTGGCCGCGAGCCCTACTCTTACATTCAGCGCACTGAGCAGCGCTACCAGTTCACCGATAATTTTTCGTGGACCATCGGCCGCCACAACATGAAGTTTGGCGGAGACCTCAACTACATCCCGCTGAAGGCGATCTTCACCGTGAACTACGGCGGCGTCTACGATTTCGGCCCTTTCAGCGCCTCTGATCTGGGATTCACCAATCCCACCGGCCTTCCCCCTTTCCCCGGCCTTTCGCCCGTGCAGGCCTACGGCGCCGGATTGCCCGGCGATCTCGTGCAGGGACTCGGCAGCCCCAGCGACACGTTCCACAACCTTCCCATCGGCATGTTCTGGCAGGACTCATGGCGCATTAACTCCAATGTCACCCTGAACTACGGCCTGCGTTACGACGTCGAGATTCCCCCCAAGCTCTCTCAGCCCCAGGGATTGGCGCTTCCCGCCTACAACCTGCTGGGCCTGCAGAAAGGCATTCAGACCGCCAAGCACAATTTCCAGCCGCGCATCGGGATCGCCTGGGATCCCGCCGGCGACGGCAAAACTGTGGTCCGCGGATCCTACGGCATATTCTTTGACCACCCGCTGCTCGGCCTTTATTTTCTCGGCGATGCCTCTGACGGTTCTTCCAGCGGCCAACTCGCCTTTGCCGGAACGTCTCCGTGCACCGGCGCCGGCAATCCCGGCAACCTCAATGCCATCCCGATTTTCCAGGGGCTGATTCCCTCGGCGACCGGATCCAGCGCTTCGCCCTGCTCGCCGGTCACGGGTCCTACGGCTGCCGCTACGCTGGCCCTGCTGAATTATTCGCCGAACCAGGAGCTTTTCTCCTGTGGCACGACGGCTCAGAACTGCGGCGTTTCTTCTCCCAGCCAGTCGATCTTTCTCAACCAGAACTACCTGAACGCAGCGGGCGGGACGTTCCTGCCGCTGGCCTTCCAGCCCTTCGGCTATCCGCAGTCGAAAAATTTCGTCTACGCCTACTCGCAGCAGGTAAACCTGACTCTGGAACGCGATCTCGGCCACGGCTATGCGCTCAGCCTGGCGTACAACTTCAATGGCGGACGCCACCTGAACCGCCCCATCAACGCCAACGCCATTCGCGGCGATTTGATGGTCTCCAACTTCGAGGCGGCGGTTGCCGACGCGACCTTGATTAACAATCCAGCCATCCTTCCCGTCCCGGCCAGTCCCTTCACGGTCAGCGGCTGCAGCGGCCCGCAAAACCTGAACGCCCTCGGGCCACTCCCCTTCGTCGACGCCTCGCTGATGAACTTCTTCCGCCCCGGCGGCCTGAATCCCTCCATCATCGGCGCCTATGGCTCTACCGGCGATCCGCTCGGCTGCATCACCCAGGCCTCGACTCTGGCCGCCAACACCAAGGGATTCAACGCCAACTGCAATCCGGCCACCTTCGCCGGCTGCGTTCCCTTCGGCGATATGGACGCCAACTACTCCAACGGCAGCTCCATCTATCACGGCTTCAGCGCCAACCTGCGCAAGCGCTTCAGCGACCACTACGAATTTCTCGGGTCCTACACCTGGTCGCATGCCATCGACGACTCCACCGACCTGGAATCAACGCTCACTCCGCAGGACAGCTATTACCCCGAAAATGACCGCTCCACTTCGCTCTTCGACCAGCGCCATCGCTTCGTCTTCAGCGGCGTTTATCAGAGCGGCAGGCTCTCCGGGAGCAGCTTTGCCGACGCCTTCTTCAGCTTCTGGACCATCGCTCCCATCCTGGAAGTTTCTTCCGGACGCCCCTTCAACATCATCACCGCCGGCGGCGACAACCTTCAGCTGTCTTCGCTGACCTCCCGGCCCAACACCACGGTCGATCCCGCTTGCACCGCGCCGGTCGCGTCCAAGTACTCGCCCACCGGCATGTTGCAGGAACCCTGCATCAACGGCTTCGTCGCGACCCAGACTGCGCCCACGCTGCTGCAACTCGACGGCAATCTCGGCCGCAATGCCGGCATCGCTCCCTGGACCGTCTTCAACGATATGCGCATCGCCAAGCGCATTCCGTTCACCGAGCGCTTCAGCACCGACCTGATCGTGGACATGTTCAACATCGCCAACAAAATGAACGTGGCCGCCGTCAGCCCGCTCTTCACCAACGCCGGCCAGGCCACCGCCGCCTACGACCCCCGCCAGTTCCAGTTCGCCCTGAAACTGAACTGGTGAGAAGTTGAGCTGTTAGCTGTCGGAACCACGGATTTGTCATCTACGAAGTTGTCATCCTGAGCGAAGTTGTCATCCTGAGCGAAGAATGATCGCCCGCAGGGCGATCATTCGCAGTCGAAGGATCCCTACTGCTACTCAGTACTGCGTACTGAGTACCGATCCCCAAGTGTTACACTTTCCCCTTCACCCATCCTTGGCGCTAGCCCGGAGTTCTCTCCCTAATGTCTGAAATGCAAATGCCCAGCGCGCGCACCCGCGTGGTTCGCGAAGCTCATCGCGGCGTCTATGATCGCGAAACCGTGTACGGCATCCTGGATGAAGGCTTCCTCTGCCACGTCGGCTTCGCCGTCGACGGTCAACCCTTCGTCATTCCGACCTCCTACGGCCGCCACGGCGCGAGCCTCTACATTCACGGCTCCGCCGCCAGCCGCATGCTGCGCCAAACCCAGAAAGAAGGCGTGCCCGTCTGCATCACCGTGACCCTGCTCGACGGCCTCGTGCTCGCCCGCTCGATTTTCAATCACTCCATGAACTACCGCTCCGTCGTGATTCTGGGCAAGGCCACGCTGGTGGACGATCCGCAAGAAAAGCTGGCAGCCCTGCGCATTCTGTCAGAACACATCCTGCCCGGCCGCTGGAACGATTCCCGGCAGCCCAACCCGAGCGAACTCAAACAAACCTCGGTTCTGCGCGTTCCGATCGAAGAATTCTCCGCGAAAGTCCGCCAAGGCCCCGCCATCGACGACGAAGAAGACTACGCCTTCCCCGCCTGGGCCGGAGTCATCCCGCTGCAGACCGTTGCAGGCGCGCCGATCGACGACGAGAGATTGTTGGAAGGAAAAGCGGCGCCGGACTACGCAAAGCACTACACGCGCAAAGTCTGAGCGGGGATGGAAGTTCGAGAAAAATGAGAGGTTTATGTGGGGACAGCCGCCCCCGGCTGTCCGCCGGGCGCAGCCCGGCACGGCCCCCAGGCGGCCTTGACCGCTTCTGGTAATACCTGCTATCCTTACCGCTAGGTAAAGAATATGAAGTACTCCAGCACAATCAGTAGCAAAGGGCAAGTCACGGTCCCCCAAGAGATTCGCCATCGTCTCGGTTTGCGCACCGGAGACCGCGTCGAATTCGTTGTCGAAGAGAATCGCACCGTCATCCGTCCGGCCCGCGCGGAAGGCAATCCTTTTGAAAAGTTCATCGGAATTTTGGGTCCATTTCCCGGCGGCGATGAAGGGATCAAAGCGTGGATCGACGATATGCGCAGCGATGAAGGTGACGAATAAGGGCGCTCATGAGAACCGCGCTTGACACCAATATTTTGTCCCTGTTTTGGTCAGGCAGCCCTCTGGCGCCCGCTATTGCGGCCCAACTCTCGGAGGTCCGTTCCCAGGGAGCGGTTATGGTAAGTGCCCCGGTATTTGTGGAACTCTCGGCAATCCCAACCGGCGATCCTCAGCGAGTCGAAAAACTCCTCAGCGATATGTCAATTACGGTCGACTTCGACCTGGGAGAGGAAGTCTGGCATGCGGCCGCCGCCGGATTTTCCGTTTACGCGAATCGCCGTCGCCGTTCCGGCGGGGGTTTGCCAAAACGCCTGCCAGCCGATTTCCTGATCGCCTCGCACGCGCTCCTGAAAGCGGATCGTCTGATGACCCGCGACGCCAAACGCTACGCCACGGATTTTCCCAACCTTCGTTTGATCTGAGGCGCGGCTGCTGCGTGGAAGTCGCGACTGAGTGAAGTTGAATCGTGCTTAGCCTCCACCCATCGTCATGTAGTTCAAATGCCGGCGAACTCGCGATTCGCGCGTCCTCACACCACCAGCAGCAACTTCCCCGCCACCTTCCGCGCTTCCATGTCGCGGTGCGCCGCAGCCGCTTCCGCCAGCGGATACGTCTTCGCAATCCTCACCTTCAGCCTACCCTCGGCGATCATCGCGAACAGCGCGCCCGTGCGCGCCAGCAATTCTTCGCGCGTGGCGGTAAAGTGCGCCAGCGTGGTCCGCGCCATGTAGAGAGAACCTTTCTCCGACAACTTCGCCGGATCCACCGGAGGCACCGGCCCGCTCGACATGCCGTAAAGCACCAGCATCCCGCGCGGACGCATCACGTTGAGATTTTTCTCAAACGTTGCCTTGCCCACACCGTCATAAACCACGTCGACGCCCTTGCCGCCAGTCAGCCGCTTTACTTCCGTTTCAAAATCCTGCCGCGTGAAGACGATGACTTCCTCCGCGCCCGCCTCGCGCGCCAGCGTAGCCTTCTCTTCGCTCGAAACCGTCCCAATCACCCGCGCCCCGATCGCCCTCGACATCTGCACCAATAGCAACCCCACGCCGCCCGCCGCCGCGTGCACCAGCGCCGTCTCGCCCGCCTTCAGTTTGTGCGCGTCGTTCACCAGATAGTGCGCCGTCAGCCCGTGCATCATGGCCGCTGCGGCCTGCTCGTCGCTCACCGCCACCGGCACGGCCACCAGATGCTCCTCCGGCGCCACCACATACTCGGCATACGACCCCAGCACCCCGCTCCAGGCCACCCGGTCGCCAACTTTGACCGTCTTCGCCTGCGCTCCCACCGCCGAAACCACCCCCGCGCCCTCCTGCCCCGGGATAAACGGCAGCGGCGTCCGCAAACTGCCATCGCGAAACTGCCCATCAATCGAGTTCACTCCGGCCACCGAGACCTTCACCACGGCTTCCGTCGCTTTCGGCTGCGGAATGGAGAACTCCGCCAACTGCATCACCTCCGGCCCACCCGTATGCTGTACGCGAATGGCTTTCATGGGTTCATGGAGTAGCGCCGGCATCCTGCCGGCTGTAGCGTGGGCGTCACGCCCACGCTGCCGCGGACGAGAGCTTGCCCTGAGCTTGTCGCTGACACGCGCGCCGCGAACAGCCGTCGGGACGGCGGCGCCACCAAAATCCTACGGTATCAGCAGCAACTTCCCCGTAGTCTTCCGTCCTTCCAGCTCCCGGTGCGCCCGCTGCGCTTCGGCCAGCGGATACATATGTTCAATCCGCAGCTTGAGTTTGCCGGCGGCGATCATACCAAAGACTGCATCTGCACGCGCCACCAGTTCGTCCCGCGTCGCAATGTAATTCATCAGCGAAGGCCGCGTCAGAAACAACGAACCCTTCTGCGTCAGCAGCAGCGGATCAAACGCAGGCACCGCCCCGCTCGATCCGCCAAATAGAGCCATCATCCCGCGCGGCCGTATGATGTTCAACCCCTTCTCGAATGTGGTCTTGCCCACCGAATCAAACACCACATCCACGCCCTTGCCGCCGGTCAGCCGCTTCGTGTCAGCCTCGAAATCGGATTGCGTGTAGAGAATCACCTCATCCGCTCCAGCTTCACGCGCCAGCTTCGCCTTGGCATCGGTCGAGACCGTGGCGATCACGCGCGCGCCAATGTTGTGAGCCATCTGCACCAGCAGAAGTCCAACGCCCCCGGCCGCCGCATGCACCAGCGCGGTCTGGCCACTCTTCAACGGAAACGTATCATGGCAGAGATAGTGCGCCGTCATGCCTTGCAGCATGGCCGACGCCGCCTGTTGTTCGGTCACTCCTGCGGGAATCGGCACCAACCGGTCCGCGGGCACGGCCGCATACTCGGCGTAAGCTCCCAACAACCCGCACCACGCCACGCGATCCCCCGCCTTCACCGCCTTCCCCTCGGCGCCCACCGCCGTCACCACGCCCGCGCCCTCCTGCCCCAGCACCAACGGCAGTGGAGCCTTATACCGCCCTTCGCGGACGTACACATCGATAAAGTTCACGCCCGAAGCGGCCAGCTTGATCACCGCCTCATTCGCCTTCGGCTCAGGAACTGGCAACTCCACCAGTTCCATCGCCTCCGGCCCACCCGGTTGTTTGACTTGTATGGCTTTCATAAGACCTTCGATTCGCGATCGCCCCGGATGGATTCCGGCAACCGATTCCGGCGACAAAAGATTTTACACGCGCGGGGAACCCAAGCGTCCGCGCCCTGTTTTCTGCAAACGCAAGCTGCAAACAGGTCAAGTCCATGTAGAAGTTGGTGGAGGTAGTGCCGGCATCCTGCCGGCTGTCGCGTGGGCGTCTCGCCCACGCTGCTGCGGGCGAGAGATTGCCCTGAGCTTTCCGAAGGGACGCTCGCCGCCACAGCCTCGGGGACGGCGGCGCTGCCTAAAGTTTCTGTCCCTAACTCTGCTACACTGGCACGTCTCACGCCCAGGAGCCCCCACATGGCCGAACCCAAGCCCCAATCCTTCGCAAATCACACCCGTTGGGACCCGCCGTTTCATTTCTTCCTCGCCCCGGTCTTCGTCCTGGGGCTGATCCTGACGCTGGTTCACTTTTTCGCCCACCTCGCGCACAGCGACTTCCGCGACAACTTCCACGCCTTCCTGCTGATTGTGCTGGCCGCCGCTCTCCTGACGCTTGTGTTCAAGACACGCCTGTACTCGCTCAAGGTGCAGGATCGCGTCATCCGCCTGGAAGAGCGCCTGCGCCTGACCCAGCTGATGCCTGAGCCGCTGCGCTCCCGCATCCCCGAGCTGACCGAAGACCAGCTCTGCGGCCTGCGTTTCGCCTCCGATGCTGAGGTTGTAAAGCTGGCCGAGCGCGCGATGAACGAAAAGCTCTCCCGCGCCGACATCAAGAAAGCCATCCAGACCTGGTGCCCGGATTACTGGCGAGTGTAGGAACTCGCCCCGGAAACGACTGCGCGGGCCGCCTGGTGGGTTCGGGGCTGGCCGCGTGAACCCCCGATCTGCACTCAATTGAATGCCGATGAGTGTAATGGCCTGGTTACAACACCCTCGCCCGGCAGGGTCATGGGCGGAGGGTTTCTTCAAGAAGTCTGATAATATTTTCACAGCGAATTGCCGTTAAACCCTCTGATGCCTCACTACAATCGAGCGCCAATAACCGAAGCACTCATTGACATCAGAATCGAGCCGTCCGCGAACCTCAAGTTAGAGGACTTCCAACCGCTTAAAGCGCGATTGGCTGATTATCCAAAAGAGGAAACCCGAAATCTCAATGCAGTCACGATTCAGTTTGGGGCGGGCATTTCTCAAACGACGGAACAGAAACCGTGGGCGCTGGTCTTGCGCAACGCCGACAATAATCAGGTTGTGCAGTTCTCGCTCAACGGTTTTACATTTAGCCGCTTGGAGCCTTATCAGGATTGGGGACACCTCCGTGACGAAGCCAAACGCCTTTGGGATATTTACTCAGAACTGGCCAAGCCCAAGAGCATTGCGCGAATCGCGGTGCGCTTTATAAATGTTTTCAAGTTTCCCGGCGAGCGCGTTGAGCCGGACGAATACCTGAACATTTTTCCAGAAGTTCCAAAGGGTCTTCGTCCTGAATTGCGCGATTTTGGCCCGTTCTCGATGAGGCTGCCGTTTCCGCAACTGGACTTGCAAGGCGTTCTCGTAATCAACCAAGGCAATGGAATTCCGCAGCCCGGCGATGTCATAATTCCGATAATCTTGGATTTGGATTTGT
>Ga0181537_10001842_pt1 | contig 19084 bp, 22 predicted proteins | sample PEATcosm2014_Bin_39_FD_119765 | JGI IMG/M metagenome (GOLD analysis project Ga0181537, IMG submission 119765) | Peatland microbial communities from MTU Mesocosm Facility, Houghton, MI, USA - PEATcosm2014_Bin23_10_metaG | ecosystem: Environmental > Terrestrial > Soil > Wetlands > Peat | place... | reverse complement strand
CGCGGCAACCAAGCGATGGCGGCAGGCCGCTATGCCGAGCTCCCCGCGCTAAATGCCCGCTTTCACGAAGAACTCTACTCGGCCGGCAATAACGGCATCATGGGTGAGATCATGCAGCGCTTACGCGATCGCACCGCGATCCTGTTCGCGCCGATGGAGCCGGCGCGGCAGGATGCGTCATGGCGCGAGCACGCCGCGATTCTGCGGGCGGTTCTCGACGGCGACGAGGATCGAGCGGCGAAACTCGCGTCGGAGCACGTAATCCGTGCCGGCGCCGATGCGCTGGAGGGAACCATCACAGCAACAAACCATGAAGCCACCCCACCCACAACCCGGCAACGGTAGCAGCTCGCGCGCGATCCACCCAAACAGATCGCCGCTAATTACTGTAGCGACGGGGTGATTTTGTCCCTCTTCTTACCATCATCGACATTATATTGTAAAACTAGACGTTGTAAGGTATAATTATTTGACGATTACTGTAAGCCGTATCCGCACCCGAATTTTCGTTGCGGCACAACCTGCAGGAACGGACAATCAGCGCCACTGAACTCGGAATGCGGGAATTGTCGTTCAACCTGGGGGATCGGGATGAAGCATAGTCCTCAATCGCGCAGTACCCTGGTTGCGATTGCCTTTCTTGCGGCGGCTTTTTGGGGCCCTCTCGCGGTACCGGCCAAGGCTCAGAACACGCCGACCAACACAACGGTCACCAACGCTTCAAGCGCTCCGGTCTATGCGAATCTGACGCTGGGGCAACCCCCCACAACACCGCCGGCTAATTGTACCAACCTCGGTCAGCAGATTCGCTTTATCACCGATCCGAGGCTGACGTTCACGTCCAGTATCAACAACCAAAATATTACATTCACCCCGCAGAACCCAGGAGCCACGGAGCTCGGTTACTACCAACTCGCGCCCGGTGAGACGATTACCTACCAGCCGCAGACCTTCCAATGCCCCGCGGGCGGCACCTGCAGTCCCGCGGTGACGTTCAATTTCCTGTTCACTCCCAATGTCTATAACGGCAGCCCGAACAACGGGTGCGGCGGTTCCACCGTGTTTCCGAATTCCAGCACCATCGCCGAGGCATCCATCAATTTCGGCATGAACGGTTCTGCGGGGTCCGGTTGCGCCAGCGCCGATGCCACCGATATCAGCGCCGTCAATGGCATCAACTCGAGCCTTGGGATCGTGGTGACCGGCGGATCGTGGAATCCGCCAGGCCCGGCAGCGAACCGCTGGTTCGGCAAGAATGCGAACCTCGCCGGCGTCTATGGCTGGGCAGCCACAAATTGCACCAACAGCGCCGGCTTTCCTAATCCAGCCCCGAGCTGTCCCGCGCCGAATGCCGCGCCAGTTCCGACGAATGGTCAATGCGTGACGCCGGGCGGAACGTCATATTCACCGATAAGTGCGCCAGGCGGCCCAAGCTATTGCGACGAGCGTAGCGACGCGTCGCCGAACTTCCCTATGGGCCAATGCGTGATCCAACGCCCGAGCAATGTCACAGGCGGTACCGTTGCGGTTACCTTCACGGGGTTCTGTTCCGATGCGTCGTGCGGCACCACCAATACCTCGCTTGTCGCGGCGGTGCTGCCGGAAAGCCGCTCGGTCGGGCCAGGGGCCACGGCGACAGCCTTCGCGACCATGATCAATGCCGGTACCAGCGGCGCCACGAGCTGTTCGATCGCGCCGCAAACGCAGATCCCGGCCAGTTTTGTGTATCAGACCACCGACCCGAACACGAACGCGCTCACCGGCACGCCAAATACCCCGGTGAGCATCGGTCCAGGGGCCAGCCAGAGTTTTGTCATCGCGCTGACTCCGACCGCACCGTTCGGGCCAACCGATGTTGCTTTCAATTTTAGTTGCGCCAATGCCGGCTCGGTCGCGACCCTGACCGGGATCAATACGCTCAATCTGTCGGGCTCGACGAGCCCGGTGCCTGATGTCGTCGCGTTGGCAGCGAGTCAGGATCCCGGTTATGTCGACATCCCCGGCACGACGGGTACCGGAGCCTTCGCGGTGGCGACCGTCAATCTTGGCATCGCCTCGCCGATTACCGCGAGCGCCAATACCGGCGCCGCCAATTTGCCGGTCAACATTGCGCTATGTCAGACCAACCCGGTCAACGGGGTCTGTCTCGCCAACCCCACCGCTACTGTCGCGACCAATATCGGCGCCAATGCGACCCCGACCTTTGGCATCTTTGTCACCGGCAACGGCACAGTGCCGGACTCGCCGGGCGCCAACCGCATCTTCGTGCAGTTCAGCGACGCGAACGGCGTCCTGCGCGGCGAAACTTCGGTCGCGGTGCGTACACATTAATGAACGTGAACGAAGGAGAGGGTGGCGGAGGGGATGGGATTCGAACCCACGATACGGGGTTAACCGTATAACGGTTTAGCAAACCGCCGCCTTCAGCCACTCGGCCACCCCTCCACCGAAGAGTGGGTACACGGCGCATGCCCTATCCGTTCTAGTGAGCGGCCTCGGTGAAGTCAACTCGCCGCCGGAGCGTGTGGCTCTTATAGTGCGACGATGGCGGTGGAGAATGGTTTCGCACGGCTGCTTGGCGAGATCCGCGGCTGTACGCTGTGCGCCGCGCATCTGCCGCTGGGTCCGCGCCCGATCGTCCGCGGCGAGCCCGCGGCCCGGCTCCTCGTAATCAGCCAAGCACCGGGCACCCGAGTGCACGAAACCGGGCTGTCATTCAACGACAAGAGCGGCGACCGGCTGCGTCACTGGATGGGCGTCGATCGCGACATGTTTTACGACGAAAGCCGGGTCGCCGTCATGGCGATGGGGTTCTGCTATCCCGGCCGCGATAAGAAGGGCGGTGACCTGCCGCCGCGGCCGGAATGCGCGCCGCTGTGGCACCCACGGCTGCGGCCGCATTTTGCGGCGGTCGGGCTGACCCTGCTCGTCGGCGGCTACGCGGTCCGCTACTACCTGCCGGATGCGAGGCGCGAGACGCTGGGCGGAACGGTTGCGCGCTGGCGCTGGTTTCTGCCCGAATTCTTCGTGTTGCCGCACCCGAGCTGGCGCACCACCGCCTGGGAACGCAAGAACCCGTGGTTCGCGGCCGAGGCCTTGCCGGAGCTCAAGACGCGCATCGCCGCGCTGTTCAGCCCGCTTCCTCGATCCGCTCCATGTCCTCATCGCTAAAGCCGAGATGGTGGCCGATCTCGTGGATCAGCACATGCCGAACGACGGCGGCGAGGTCCTCGCCGGTCTCGCACCAGTAATCGAGGATCGGCCGGCGGTAGAGGAACACCATGTCGATCTGCGCGCTCGGGTCGGTGACGCTTTTGTGCGGCAACGCGACGCCACGGTAGAGGCCAAGAATGTCGAAAGGGCTTTCGAGCTCCATCGCCTCTTCGGTCTCTTCGTCGGGAAATTCGTCGACGCGGATCACCAGCGGACCCAGATGCGCCTTTAATTCGCCGGGAATGGTGTCGAGGGCGCGCGCAGCCAGCGTCTCGATATCGCCGAGCGAGGGGGCGCGCGTGGTCACCGCGACGTTCCCGCTTGACCGTGCGCGCGATGCCGCGCACTTGCTGCTGTCAGGTTGGTGCGACGAGAGCAAGGCAGGAGGACGACATGGTCGAAAAACTGGTCGGCGCGGCGCGTCACGCGGCACTGGCGACATTGCACGGCTGGAGCGAGGTCGACGATCGCGACGCGATCCGCAAGAGCTACCACTTCAGCGATTTCTCCGAGGCCTGGGGCTTCCTGTCGCGTGTAGCCCTGATCGCCGAAAAGATGGATCACCATCCCGAGATCTTCAATGTCTACAACCGGGTGGAGATCATCCTCGCGACCCATGACGTCGAAGGACTCAGCGAACGCGACATCAAGGAAGCGGCGGCGATCGACGAAATCGCCCCGGAGCGCGACCGCAAGCCGCCGACGCCCTAAGTTCAAGTTCGACACCGGATGCGCCGATACGCTTGGCCGTTATCGCGGGGCCATGCGCAGGGCGCCGTCGAGGCGGATGACTTCGCCGTTGAGCATCGTGTTGCCGCAGATATGGAGCGCCAGCGCGGCGTATTCGTCGGGGCGGCCGAGGCGTTGCGGAAAAGGCACATTGGCGGCAAGGCTGGTTTGTGCCGCCTCAGGCAGCCCGGCCAGCATCGGCGTCGCGAAAACCCCGGGCGCGATCGCCACGACGCGGATTCCGTAGCGCGCCAGTTCCCGCGCCGCGGGCAGGGTCAAGCCGACGACACCGCCTTTTGAGGCGCTGTAGGCCGCCTGGCCGATCTGCCCGTCATAAGCGGCGATTGATGCAGTCAGCAGGATGACACCACGCTCGCCGTCGGCGAGCGGGTCGAGCTCGATCATGTCTGCGGCGGCGAGACGCAGCAGGTTGAAGCTGCCGATCAGGTTTACCTCGATAACCTGTTTGAATTGCTCAAGCGGCATCGGCTTGCCGTCGCGACCGACGATGCGGCCGGCGCGGCCGATCCCGGCGCAATTGACGACGATACGGGCCGGACCGTGCGCCGCGCGGGCTGCGGCGATCGCCGCTTCGACCGCATCGGCGCGCGTCACATCGCACGCCAGGCCGAGCCCACCAAGCTCCTTTGCGGCCGCCTCGGCCCGTTCGCCGTCGATGTCGAGCAGCGCAACCTTGGCACCCGCTTCCGCCAGCGCTGTCGCCGTCGCATTTCCCAGCCCCGACGCGCCGCCGCTGACGAGGGCCGCTAGCCCAGAGACGTCCATCCGTTTCCTCCGGCCCGGCCGGAGCACCGGCTACCAGGGCAATGGGGGCAATGGGAGGTGATAGGCGAGCAGCACTTCCTGCTCGCCAGGGTTGGCCTTGCCGATCCCGGCATTCGATGTGTGCTGAAAAGAAATGCCAAGACGCGACTGATCGGCAAATTTGTAATCGATATCAATGCCCGAGCGGAACTCGATCGGGGCGCCCAGAACGGTTCCCCCCGACCCGTGCTGATACCAGCCGGCGGCGCCATTCGGCGTCAACACCCAATTCGACCCGATATTGATGTCAAAGCCGAAGCCGCCATAAAGATAGGTGCCGCCCTTGGTCGTCACATCGACCCCGAGAAATGGCGAGAACAACGGTATCAGCACGTCGCCGAAATGGTATTCGCCGCGAAACACGCCTTGCGGCTCCGAATAGGGATGGTCGCTCGGCGTGATGTCGAACGCACCGGCGCCCAATTCGAGACGTTGCGGGCCGCCTGGCGAGCCGATCGACACCGGACCGAGGGACCATTGTGACGCCAATTGCGCCGCCGCCGGCCGCGCTACAAGAAGCGCTGCGATTATCGCCGCTACGGCGACGATATGCTTGGCCACCACCGATACCTTCACTGGCTTCCCCACCACTGCGCCAACACAGGCCGCAACGAAAACGCATATTAGGCGCGATCATCCCGGCGGCAAGCGAAACTGCAACGCGATCCGTTTACCGCCGTCCCCTCACCCACGCTTCAACCGCTCCGTCGCCAGGACAAGCTGCTCGCGGATACCCGGTTCCATTGCCGAATGCCCGGCATCCGGAACGATGACGTACTCGGCTTCGGGCCACGCACGTGCCAGCTCATCAGCGCTGCGGATCGGGCAAACCATATCGTAGCGGCCCTGCACGATGATCCCCGGGAGATGCCGGATGCGGGGAACGCGCGGAATCAAATCGTCATCGCCGGAAAACAGATGGCGGGTGAAGAAATGCGCCTCGATGCGGGCCAGACCGAGGGCGAGGCGATCCTCGCCAAAGGCGGCCACCGTCTCGGGGTTGGGCAGAAGCGTCGAGCAGGCGCCCTCGAACAGGCTCCAAGCGCGCGCCGCCGGCATGTGGACACGCGGGTCGGGATCGACCAGCCGACGATAATAGGCGTCAAGGAGATTGTTGCGTTCGGCTTCGGGCACAAACCCGGCAAAGGCGCGCCACGCCTCCGGGAAAACCGTGCTGACGCCATAGAGGAACCAGTCGATCTCGGCGGCGCGCGCGAGAAAAACACCGCGCAAGATCAGGCCGCGACAGCTTGCGGGATGGGTCTCGGCGTAGAGCAGCGCCAGCGTCGAACCCCATGAGCCGCCAAACACCAGCCAGCTGGTGATGCCGAGCTCGCGGCGCAGCGTCTCGATATCGGCGACCAGATGCGCGGGCGAATTGTCTTCCGTCTCGCCAAGCGGCGTCGAGCGCCCGCCGCCGCGCTGGTCATAGATCACGATGCGCCAAAAGGCGGGGTCGAAGAACCGCCGGTGCACCGGCGTCGCACCGGCCCCCGGTCCGCCGTGCAGGAACAGCGCCGGCACCCCATGAGGGTTGCCCGATTCCTCCCAGTACATCGTATGCCGCGAATCGAGCCGTAACCGGCCCGTGCGATAGGGCTCGATCGGTGGAAAAAGATCGCGGCGGCCGGTCATCCGCCGAGGCTAGGCGGGTGTCATGCGCTGTTAAAGCTCCGCGTCGATGAACCGGCCGGACGCGGTGAACACGCGGTTCCAGGCGGTCCATTGCCCACCGGCGACCCGGCGTCTCCAGCAGATGTCGGCGTTCGGCGCGGCGACGATCACTCGCGTGCCCTTGAACGGCAGATCAAACGACGTGCCAGGCAGCGCGGGATCGGGCGCGCAATCGGGCGCCCCAGTAACCATCGCCTCGACCGCGGCATGGTCGAACCGGTAGTTGCTCAGCGCGAGCTGCCCCGGCGGCGGCGTCCATACCCAGGAGGTCGGGCCCCAGCCCTGGTAGGCGGTGCATGACGTGGTCGCGAGCAGCAATGCCGCGGAAAGAAATACGCGCACGGGTCCCCCTTTTTTCATCTTACGCGCCACCCAAAAACTCCTTGGTCCATTCGGCATATTGGTCGCCGCGCGTCACCCGGCGCATCAATTCGGCGGGTGCGATGCCCTGCAAGGCTTCGGGCTTGGTGCCGTCGCGCAGCGCCTTCAGCGTATTGTACACGGCTTGCACCGCGGCGCTGAACGGCGCGTGGCCCTGCAGCGCGACGCGGACCTTGCGCGCCGCCATCCAATCGAGATCGGCGAGCGTGCCGGCGCCGCCGCCGGTGATCAGCGGGATCTTGATCTCGGACGAAATCGCCTCAATCGCCTCGACCGTCACGCCGCCGGCGAGAAAGACCGCGTCGACGCCGGCCGCCTCGTAGGCCTTGACCCGTTTCATCGCGTCGTCGAGGCCCGTGATCGCCAGCGCGCTGGTGCGACCGGCGATGACCAGCTTGTTGTCCTGGCGCGCCGACAATGCCGCCTTCATCTTGCCGATCCCCTCCTCGATCGGGATCAGCGTCGGCTTGCCGGAGGGACCGTAGGGGCGCGGCAGCACCGTGTCCTCGATCGACATCGCGCAGACGCCGGCGGTTTCGAGCTCCTCGACCGTGCGTCGCACATTGAGCGCGTTGCCGTAACCGTGATCGGCATCCACCAGCAGACAGAGATTGCCGGCGCGGCACACGCGATTGGCTTGAGCGGCGAATTCGGACAGGGTCAAGACGACGATGTCCGGCGCGCCGAGCACAGTCATCGAGCCGATCGAGCCGGAGAAGATGCCGACCTCGAAGCCGAGATCCTCGGCGATCCGGGCGGAGATCGCGTCGTAGACGGAGCCCGGGTGCACGCAGCGGCTGCCGGCGAGGAGCGCGCGAAACCGGGTGCGTCGTTCGGTCCAATCCATCGCTGTGACCCCCTGGCTTGCCCCCGGCACGCGTTCTGAGCTTCTGCCGGGCTTGGATCGAAGCTTATCATGTCTCCAAACGGGTCATAGAGGGAGCGAGAAGATGGCTGACAAGCGGATTGTCGTGTTCGGTGCTGGCGCGATCGGCGGCTATACCGGCGGGAACCTCGCGCATAACGGTTTCGACGTCACGTTGATCGACCCGTGGCCGGAGCATATCGAGGCGATCCGCAAGGACGGGCTGGCGCTCGAAGGGGTCAGCGAGGCGGAATTCGTGCGTGCCCGGCCGAAGACGATGCACTTGACCGAGGCGCAAGACCTCGCCAAGGAAAAGCCGATCGATATCTGCTTTATCTCGATGAAATCGTACGACACCGAATGGGCGACGATGATGATGCGGCAATACCTAGCGCCGGGCGGCTACATGGTGTCGCTGCAAAACTGCATCAACGAGGAGCGCATCGCCGGGGTCGTCGGCTGGGGCAAGACGGTCGGCGCGATCGCCGCGCTGCTATCGGCGGAGCTCTACGCGCCGGGCAAGATCCGACGAACCGGCGCGAAAAGCCCGCCGGGGCATGAGGTCTACCGGGTCGGCGAGGTGCACGGAAAAGTGACCGCGCGGATCGAGGAATTGGGCGCGATGATCCGCACCGTCGATACGTGCCGGGTTACCGACAATCTCTGGGGCGAGCGCTGGTCGAAGCTCTGCGTCAACGGGATGCATAACGGGGTGTCGGCCGCATCGGGGTTGTCGGGCAACGCGATGCGGCAGGACGACCGTATCCGCCAGATCATCGTCAAACTCGGCGGCGAGGCGGTGCGCATCGGCCAAGCGCAGGGCTACAAGCTCGAAGACATCGCGGGCCAGGACGCCGAGAAGCTGGCTCGTGCGTCCGAGGGCGACAAGGACGCGCTGGAGGAGGTCGAGGCGCTGATGCTGGCGCTGCGCAACTCGCAGGGCCGCAGCGAGGCCCAGCGACCGTCGATGGGCCAGGACATGCAGAAGGGCCGGCGCACCGAGATCGATTTTATCAATGGTGTCATCGTCGAGCGCGGCAAGGCGCTCGGGCTGCAGACCCGGACGCATGAGCAGCTGATTGCCGCGGTGAAGCAGGTCGAGCTGGGCAAGGCGGCGCCGAGCCCGGATTTGCTCTACGCGATCCATTAGGGCTCGGTCGCGATTCCCTCGCTCGTCACCCCGCGAAAGCGGGGGTCCAGGTGGCGAGCGGCACAGTGGTTGCCCTGGATTCCCGGCTTCGCGGGAATGACAAAAAGGCAGGGCTCACACAAAAGGGATTGAATCGGGCATCGCCGCGACTCGCCGGGAACTCTTAATACCGTGAGCTGTTGCTCAACCGGGACTGTTCATCTTCCGGCGGGCGACGCATGCGGCGAACATTGGCGATCGGGCTCCTGTGCGGCGGTCTGGCGGCCTGCGCCATTCCGCTATCGCCGCCCCTCGGCCCGCCGGGTGATTTGACCGCCGACCGGCAAGCCTGCAACCAGACCTACCCGCCGCATCTCGGCAACTACTTGCCGCACGCACAATGCGTCAACGCCGCTGTCGAGCGCGATGCGATCCCCACCGCGCACTACCCCGATCTGGTGCGGCTGCAGGAGCAGCTCCGCGTCAAGTATTCGGCGCAGATCGACCAGCGCGTGATCTCGGCGCATCAGGGCGAGCAGCGGATGGCCGAGACTGACGAGTTGGTGAACGCCGCGATGCACGATCGCGACATCGGCCGGGCACAGATGGCCGACCACCGGGTCGGTCGCCTTGAAGCGATGCTGCAATAAGCGCGTGCGCGGCGGGCGAGCCTATTGCCAGGTCAGGGTCAGCATGCCGTCGCGCATCTCGTAACCCTGCAGCCGGTTCAGGAAGCTTTGGCCGAGCAGGGAGACGCCACCCGGCGTGTGCATGACCGACGCGTTGACATCGGCGACCTCGAGTTCGCCGATGCGGATCTGCTGCAGCGTGATCGGCGCGGCCTTGGCGATGCCGTTCGCGGTCATCGTCCTGAGCGAGTAGGACAGGCCGCCAGCGACATCGGCTCGGATCGCATCCGCCTGTGTCAGCGATACCAGGGTTGCCCCGGTGTCGACGATAAACGGGATCTGCACACCGTTGACAAAAGCATTGACAAGGACATGGCCATCAGGCCGCGCGCGCAGGCTCAGCGTGTTGGTCACCAGCGGCGCGGGCTGACCGAGATTAGGCCGCGCGATTGCCGGTCGTGGTGCGGGTTCCGGCGTCGACGCTCGAAACAGCTGATGGTTGACCACCAACGCGTAGACGACGTACCCGCCGACCAGCCACAGCACCAGCTGCTTGACCGCCCAGCCGACGAGGCCGCTGCCGCGCTCCGGTTCGAGGAATTGATTGCGCATATCCATGGCGATCCCGCGCCCGGCGCCGCCCAAACTGCCCGAACATGGGTGAGCTCGATTAACAGGCGGTAAAGGCGTCAGCGGTTCCGCGAGCGCGACACCGAGGTAATCGGCGCGCGCGGTTTTCCGGAAACTTCCGCGATCTTTTGATCTTGCGCCTCGATAAAGGTCTTCGCCGGCGTGTCTCCGTCGAAACTGCCCAGTTCCGAACTCGGCACCTTGCGATTGGAGCTGCGCGTCCCGTCCTCGTACAGCACGTCAAAGAGGACGAACTCGGCCGTCCGGCTTACCTTGTCGCGTTTAGCCATCTCTCGATCCTGACGTTTGAGCAGTCAACCGCGGCGACCATCCGGCGATTCGCCGAGCGGTTCTACGCGATATCAATATCAACGAGAACAAATATATTGCTGTATCGCAGCAATAATTATTCACAGCTTTACAGTCCAGTTATTCAATTCAAGCTCAGTTGTAAAATCGAAAATTGGGCCCATTTATGAAGCCATTGGCCGCCATGCAACCAGCCGAGCCGGCTGAAACGTCAACGCCGAGGGCGGCCAAGGTCCGGAGAAAACTAGAAGCTGATGGGCTTGGCTCCGGGACAGATTTTGGCTGACACCGGTCCGGCGTCTATCCGATGACCTTGCGCCGATCCTTTCGTCCGCTGCGGCCCGATCTCGATAAATTCCTGTTTGCGACGGTCGGGGACGAGATCGATGGGATGCCGCTCAGCGTCATTTCCGCCCTTACGCGTCTGGGGCTGGATCCCTGGGAAGAGGCAGGCCGGCTTTCCGCACTGAACCACCGCGAGGCGGTCGAGCAGCTCGCGCGGCTTGTCGCGGAACTACCGGGAAGCTTGCGGCCGCTGACAGAAGCGCGAGCCGTTGCCCGTCACCTGATCAATCTTCTGCCAAAGCACGACGCCAGCCCGATCTCGGTGCCGCAAGCCCCGCAGCGCCGCCGTTTCCGCCTACCGACGCTGCCCAGGCCATCCCTCTTCTGGATCGTGTGTTGTTGCCTCGCGGCAACGGTGCTGGTCAGCGCATTTCTTCATGGCGGATTTCCGTTTGGTATCGGAAGTCCCTAAGCCGCATGGTTCCGCCAAGCGCTTTCAGTTGCGCAATTGGGCCGGAAACTCGTTCGTCGCGCCGCAGGCCGAGCATGTCGCGCTGTCTACCGTGACATGTTGGTTCGGCCCAAAACCCGCAACGATCGCAAAGCCGCAATTGCCACAGACATAGTCGATATCACCGTTGCCCCGGAACAGCGGCCCAGCGCCGCGGCGAGGCTCGTGGGCCTCGACGTCCCACGGCGCATGAGCGATTTTCAGGATGATGCTCGGCATGTCTGCGGCCCGCGCCTTTACTGTCGTTCAAGCTGGTCTTCACGAACGACGCGTTCGCGACCATCGACCTTGGCCTTGATCCGGTATTGCGGGGTGCTGCCTTCCTGAGGCAGCAGCCGTACGACCGTATAGATCCCCCGCCCCGAACTGTCCTCGTGGCGATGCGGCGAAAATTTTACATTTTGCCCTGCCGTGTATTTGTGTTCGCTCATCGGCCCTCCCCGAAAAATACGCGCTGCCGCGCCGCCGGACCTATTCCGCCCGAAGAGCCACCGCAGAGATCTTTCCTTGCTGCCCGCGCTCAAGCTCGTAGCTGAGCTTTTGGCCTTCACGCAGATCGCCGAGATCCGATTTCTCCACGGCGCTGATATGGACGAAAACGTCCTTCGAACCATCTTCAGGCTGGATGAAGCCATAGCCCTTTTGCGCGTTGAACCACTTCACGGTTCCGGTTGCCATCGTAAGCCTTTCAAAGCCAATTGGCCGGCACTCGCATTCGAGTGTCGGGTCAACCGTCGGTATATGCTGAAAGCGGTCCGGCGCTCTGTTCGAGCTGCGAGATGCAAGTCGAACCCGAGAGTCGACATCTCACATGTGGGCCGCCATCCCGCAACCTACAAGGAGCGGCGGCATAGAAGGGCTGTTATCCTCCTCCACCCGGCGTCTGGCGCCGGCATTTTGCGACCGCACCCGGTTCAAACTTGCGGTTGCGCGGTCCTGCATTACGCGCACAACGCCGGTTCAGGGCCGGGACCACCCTGTCGGCTACGCGGCCCTTGCGCTGAGTATGCCTCGCCTGCCTCGTCTGGAGACGTTTGCCCCAGCCCGGCGCATGATATGACGGCTCGATATGGCGGCTCGCGATCGGCGGTGATGATGGTCAGAGGATTTGATATGGGAGATCGAGAGAGTCGAGCGGCGCTGGATCGCCATGGGCCACCTCCGAGCTAACGTCCTGCAGCCCGGCCGCGATAGAGACGGCCACACGCCGCTTTCTCGCGCGGAGCTGCCAATCGATACGGTCTCTCTCGCCCGCTATCTCATCGGCAAGATATTGGTGCGCGAGTTGCCCGAAGGCGTCGTCAGCGGCCGTGTTGTCGAGACCGAGGCATATGTCGTCGGCGACGCCGCCGGCCATGCCTATCGGGGAATGACTCGGCGCAATCGCTCGCTGTTTTTCGAGCGGGGGCATGCTTACGTCTATCTCGCCTATGGCACCTCATACATGCTGAACGTCTCGAGCGAGACACCCGGGATTGGAGCCGGCATCCTCATCAGGGCGCTCGAGCCGCTCGAAGGCATCCCGACCATGCGGCGGAATCGCGGCATCGAGCGTCTGCGCGACTTGGCGAGAGGACCAGGCCGGCTCGCCGCGGCGTTGCGGGTTGATCGTCGGCTCGATGGGCTCGATCTTTGCCGAGATGGTCCTCTCTGGCTCGGACGCGATGACCACGAACTTGGTGAAATCGGTCAGAGCACGAGGATCGGCATCGCGCGCGATGCGGATCGCCTCCTGCGATTTTATCTTTCGGGCAGTCCGTTCGTCAGCGGTCCAAGATCACTCAATAGCCGTTGATGGCGCGAGCGACAGGTCCTCACGCGGCGGCGGATCAAATCGGATTGGGCTTATCTGGCTTTGACGGAACCGCCCGGGCGCTCAAGAAGTACAAGGTGTTGGTAGTAGAACAGCATCACCGTAAAAATGAACGCCGTGCTGATACCGAACAAGAGCACGCCGTCGGCTGCCTCCAGCGCGCCCATCATCTGCCAGTGCGGCTGCAGCATCACCCCCGAGGCGCCTCGCGTGGCCATCGAGTCGACGGAGTAAAGGATCGCAGCTCCAGGTGAATCGAGCGCGCCAACCCACAAATACGCCGCCGCCCAGAACGCCGCTTCGATTCCGTGCAGCAAAGCCAGCAGCAGTCCCATCGCGGTGAATGCAGCAATCACGATTGCGATCACAGACGGTAAACCAAGGCTCCAGCCTTCCAGCCGAACCCGGAAACCATGCAGCACGGAGACCAAAAACGTTACGCCTGTCGCGTGGATAGCTATGGTCAGCGCGATAAGCGACAGACCCCAAGTCCAGTTATCCAACAATGCTGTCCCTGTCGCCGAATTTCCCTAAAAACCGGTTTCGTAATCACATTCACTCCGAGACGGCGCGAGCGCCTTTCTCAGCGACCGAACGTTTCATAAGCAAGACCACGAACGCGACCGCGAGCGTCAACACGGCGACCATCCAGAAGCAGTCGAAATAAGCAAGCGAGGATGCTTGTTGCTGGCGCAGGTTTTCGAGTTGCTGCCAGGCCAGTTGCTGCGACGCGGCCGGATCGCCGGTTTGTTGAAGAAAGAACCCGTGAACTTGCGCGACGAAGGAATTGGCGGCGGCGTTGAAGGGATCGAGATATTCGCCAAGGCGCAGCACATGGAATTGGTCGCGCCGCTCTTGGAAGGTCTGGCCCAACGATATCCCGACGCTGCCTCCCTCGTTGCGCAGGAGGCTTAATATGCCGATGGCGGCGCCACGCATCGCCAGCGGCGTATAGAGGTAAGCCGCGACATTCGCGGGCGCAAAACACACCGACAACCCCAAAACCAAGACCACGCGAGGCCAAACGGTCTGGCCTGGGCTGATGTTCAGGTTCTGTTGGGACATCCAATAATTTCCGGCGGTCATGAGCAGCAGGCCCAGGGCGATCAGCCAGCGCGCATCCATTTTCCAGCCGATCAAGCGCCCGACAATCGGCATCGCTATCACCGCAAAGAAGCCACTCGGCGACATGACCAGCCCGGTGCTCAGCGCGTCGTAGCCAAACAAGGTTTGCAGCAGACCGAGCAGCGACTTGGTGGCCGCAAAGAGCGCGAGGTAAGCACAAAAGATGATGACGCAGCAGGAAGCGAAATTGCGTTCGCCCAGCGCTCGGAAATTGACCACCGGGTTGCGGTGGCGCAGCTCCCAAAAAATGAGCCCCACCAAACCCCCGACAAAGCAAATGACGAGCGTCTGGATGCGCCAGAACGGATCGCCAAGCCAGTCCCACTCCTGGCCCTTGCTGAGCATTACTTCCCAGGACACCATCACGATGGCCAGCAGCGACAATCCGATCGAATCAAAGTGGAATGGCTGCTTCCGCAACGCGGCACGCTGAGCGATGAGATAATCCGGCTCGCGAAGCAGGAAATAACTTCCGGCGAGCGCCAGGAGGCCGACGGGCACGTTGATCAAAAAGACCCAGCGCCACGAGTAGGAGTCCGTTATCCAGCCCCCCAGGGTCGGGCCGACGATCGGCGCGATCAAGGCGGCGAAGCCGAACAGGGTCATCGCCATCCCCTGCTTCTCGACCGGGAAGGCGTCGAGCAGTACGCCCTGGCTGCTGGGCTGCAGACCGCCGCCCGCCAGCCCCTGTATGACGCGAAACAGGATGAGCTGACCGAGACTTCCAGCCAATCCGCACATCAAGGAGCTGAGGGTAAATATCGCGATCGATGCCAGAAAGTAGTTGCGGCGGCCGAGATGCGCGCTCAGCCAGCCGGAAATCGGCAGGATGAAGGCATTGGCGGCAAGATAGCTGGTGATAACCCACTCGCCGTCATCGGACGTCGCCGACAGTCCGCCCGCGATATAGCGCAACGCGACCAGCGCTATTGTCGTGTCGAGCACCTCCATGAACGTCGGCACCACGACGACGGCGGCCACCAGCCAGGGGTTCGCCGCGGCCCGCGGCCTGGCCGGCGAGACGGCCGCAACGGTCATTTGCCGGCGTCCGATGTGTTCTGCGGCGACCCGGTTGTCGGTGTTTGAGGCTCGACGGTTTGCAGGAATTTCCCGGCATCAGGTCCGGTCGGCTTCTTGTCGATGTAGATATAGGGAACAACGGAAGTTCCGATGAACAGCGTGTCCTTGTCCGGGTCATAACCTTCAAGATCGATCCGGACCGGCAGTCGCTGCACCACTTTGATGAAGTTACCCGTCGCGTTTTCCGCCGGCAGCAGCGCCAGCGTCGACCCGGTGCCCATCGTAAAACCGGAGATCCGCCCCTTGAAGACGTGCCGGCCGCCATACATGTCGACATAAAGGTCTGCGGGCAAGCCGATGCGCAGGTCTCTCAGTTCCGTTTCCTTGAAATTGGCGTCGACCCAAATCTCCTTCAGCGAGCGGACCGCCATCAGGTTTTGGCCGACTTGAACGTAATCCCCCGGATTGGTGTTCCGCCGCGTCACGACGCCGTCGATTTCCGAGATGATGTCGCAATAACGCAGGTCGAGTTCGGCCTGGGCGAGGTTCTGTCGGGCGACTTCGAGTTTGGCCTCGGCCTGCTTGACAGTCGGGGCGTCCTTGACGAGCTGGGCGAAGTAGCGGTCGATGTCGCCCTGCTTTTCGAATTCGTCGAGCATCTGCTTGGGGCTCTGGTCGAATGAATGGACCACCCCGAGCTGCGCCGCACTCTCGATCAGGTCTGCCTGGGCCTCGAGGACCGAAGAGAAGGTCTGATCGAGATCGGCCGGCACTTGGCCTAAATCGCCCTGTTCGGGCTCAAGCGGTAATCCCAACGTTGCGCGAACCTGGCGGACGGCGGCCAGTGCCTGAGTGACTTGTGCGCTGGCGGTCGAATAGACCTCCTGGTACTGGTCGTATTGTTGACGGCTCTCGGCCGGGGTTCCGAGCAGTTGCTTTGCCCGATCGAAGTTCACCTGGGCCAGCGCCAGCGTGGCTTTGGCCTTGTCGAGAGCGGCAACCCGATCGTGCAGGAGCGAGACTTGGTTTTCCAGATCTTCCTCCGCGCTCTGCAGTTTCCAGCGCCGGCTCCTGGCCTCTGCCTCCATACCGCGCGCGCCGGCGATGGCCGCCTGCAAATCCGTGTTCGCCGTGTCGACCGCCGCTTTCTTCTGCGCAACGGCGATCTCAAAGGGTTCCTTGTCGATTTGGGCGAGAAGCTGGCCTTTGCGCACGCGGTAGTTGTCGTCGACCAGCACCCGCGAGATCTGGCCGCCGACGCGCGGCGCGACAAAGGTTACGTGCCCGTTGACATAGGCATCGTCCGTCGAAACTGTGGTGAAGGTTAGCCGGAGCCAGGGAATGCCCCACACGCAGGCGGCAACCAGAGCGGCCACGCCCAACACCGCCAGCAGCAATTTCCGCCGCCGCTTGGGCGGACCGACCGACACCGGCGCGGTCTGCGTCGCGCTGGTTCCGTGCTCGACCGAAACTGCTTCCCCAGGCGGCTGCGTTTCCGTCTCGCGAGCTTTCCGCGTATCCGCATCTCGCTTGTCGTTTATCTCAACGGGCATCGCAGCCAACCCTTTGTCTGAGCCAATGCGGGTACTACCGCCGTTCGATCGTCACCGCCGACGCCTCGTGATGCCCGGGCATATTAGCATAGGTACTGGCGAAGTCTGTCGTGGTCACCCGCTCGTGACTGACCCAATTGCAATCGCTGATAGCGCAATGCGCCCATACTGCCGAGCGCCCATACTGCCGAGCGGACGGCTCAAGGTGGCCGATTGGTGCAACCGATCGGCGAAATCGATCAAAGATCTTACGGAAAAGCTGGTGCTGCCGGACAGGATTGAACTGTCGACCTCTCCCTTACCAAGGGAGTGCTCTACCACTGAGCTACGGCAGCGCCGCGTGGGCGAGTGGGAAGGCGCCGGACATACACGAGGCTCCGGCGATTGACAAGGCAAGCGCCCCGTTTCAGGTTGCGCCTCCAGCCGAGAGGCATGGCCGCATCTGGTCGCGGGCTCGCTCGGATAAAACGACTGAGGGAAAATGGCAAGATCGCTGTGGATGGGGCTGTCGCTGCTGACCGCAGCCGCGCTGGCCGGATGCGCGACCCCTCCCGCCGAACCGCAGCCCGAACCGCCCTCAGCCGAGGCACCGCCGTCGGCATCGCCGCGCCCGCCGGCGATCGGTTCGGACCAGAGTTTTATCAACCAGGCGATCGGAATGGGTGAGGCGGAGAGCGGCATGGGCCGGCTCGCCGACGGCAAGGCAGCGTCGAAGCCGCTGCGTGCCTTCGCGGCGCGCATGACCACCGAGCACACCAGGGCGAACCAACAGCTCGCGATGCTGGCGAAGCGCCTTAATCTCCAGGTGGCGCCACCGCCCGACCAGCCACCGCCGGAACTGTTGACAACGACTGGGCCCGAATTCGACAGGCAATATCTCGACCTCGTGATCAAGTCGCATCAGAACATGATCGCGCTGTTCGAGAGCGAGGCGAATAACGGCCAGGATGTCCGCGTCAAGCACTATGCCGGTAGCATGCTGCCGGTGCTGCGCCATCATCTGCATGAGGCCGAGACGATGGCGCATCAGGCCGGCGTCTGAGCCAGCACGATTCGGCATGAGCGAAACCCCGCACCTCACACCGTCGCGACGCGCCGAACACGCGGCACGCGACAAGCGGCTCGCCGAGGCGTTGCGGGAAAATCTCCGGCGGCGCAAGGAGCAAGCCCGCGCGCGAGAGAGCGAGCCCTCGCCGAAAGACCAGGAAAGGGGCTCTACCAAGCCCCAGGGTTGAGCGATGCGCGGCGGTCCAGTAAAAGCTTGATGGGGGGAAGCGGCCAATTACCGACGTGTCGTGTTTGTCTCCGGACACGCGCACAGGAGCCGTCTATATGGATAAAATTGTGATCCGCGGAGGTCTGCCGCTATCGGGAACGATTCCGATCGCGGGCGCCAAGAATGCGGCGCTTCCGCTGATGGCCGCCAGTCTGTTGACCGACGAGCCGGTGGTTCTCGGCAATCTGCCCGATCTCGCCGATATCCGGTCGATGTCGAGCCTGCTGGAACAGCACGGTGTCTCGCTGACCCCGCGCCGCGATGAATCGATGCGGCCGCAAGTGCTCGAATTAAGGGCGCGGCAAGTGACTTCGACGACCGCGCCTTACGACCTCGTGCGCAAGATGCGCGCGTCGTTCCTCGTGCTCGGGCCGCTGGTCGCGCGCTGTGGCGAAGCGCGCGTGTCGCTGCCCGGCGGCTGCTCGATCGGCGCGCGGCCAGTCGATCTGCACATCAAGGGACTGCAGCGCCTCGGCGCCGAGGTCGAATTGCGCGACGGCTATATCGAGGCGCGCGCGCCAAAGGGGCTAAAGGGCGCGGAGATCGCGTTTCCGAACGTCTCCGTCGGCGCGACCGAGAATGTGCTGATGGCGGCGGTGTTGGCCGACGGCGACAGCGTACTCCTCAACGCCGCGCGCGAGCCCGAAATCGTCGATCTGGCTAATTGCCTCGTCGCGATGGGGGCGCGGATCGAAGGCATCGGCACCGACCGGCTGACCGTGCGCGGTGTTAGCAGCCTGCACGGCGCGCGACATCAGGTGATCCCGGATCGTATCGAGACCGGGACCTATCTGATGGCGGCGGCGGCGACCGGCGGCGAAGTTCGCCTCGATGGCGCGCGGTTCGATCATGTCGAGGCGGTGGCGCGGCTGCTCGAAACCGCCGATGTTTCGGTGCGCGCGGATGACAGCGGCCTCACGGTGCGGCGTCGCAACGGAAGGATCACTGGTGTCGATGTGATGAGCGAGCCCTATCCCGGCTTCCCGACCGATTTGCAGGCGCAGACCATGGGGCTGATGACCATCGCGGACGGCGCCGCGATGATCACCGAGACAATTTTCGAGAACCGGTTCATGCATGTGCCGGAGCTGAAGCGGATGGGCGCCAACATCAATGT
>Ga0181537_10001841_pt1 | contig 19104 bp, 13 predicted proteins | sample PEATcosm2014_Bin_39_FD_119765 | JGI IMG/M metagenome (GOLD analysis project Ga0181537, IMG submission 119765) | Peatland microbial communities from MTU Mesocosm Facility, Houghton, MI, USA - PEATcosm2014_Bin23_10_metaG | ecosystem: Environmental > Terrestrial > Soil > Wetlands > Peat | place... | reverse complement strand
TCGAGAGCATCTTGCAAGAGGCCGCGCCGCGCGCCGGCCGCCCGCTCCGTTCGGTGACGAACAGACGGCGCGCACGCCGCAGGGCAAGATCACCCGAATATCGGCTCGCTGCCCGGGGTTGGGCAGAAGCACGCACCAGGAAGACGGAATATGGGCCTCATCGTGATCATTGTTTTGCTCGTTCTGTTGCTCGGCGGCGGCGGTGGGTATTACGGGTATCGGCGCTATGGGGGAACCGGGCTCGGGGGCGGTTTGGGCCTGGTGGTGATCGTTCTGCTGGCGCTCTGGTTCTTCGGTTTCCTGCCCATCCATCGTTGATCCGTGCGACGGGCGATCTGCGCCAATTGACCCGCGCGGGGATAACGAACAGAATTCTTCGCCCCGAACCCCCGCTGGTTTTCGCAGAGGACGGCATCCCATGTTGCGCAGTTTGAAGGAGCTGGAAAGGTGCGTGGTCGAAGCGACCGACGGCGGCATCGGCAGCGTGCAGGATTTCTACTTCGACGATGAGTCGTGGGTCGTGCGCTACCTCGTCGTCGATACCGGCGAATGGCTCGCCGGCAGGAAAGTGCTCATCTCGCCGCATTCGATCGGTGGCCTGGCGGCCGATGGCAAATCCTTATCCGCATCGATCTCCCGCGAGCAGGTCAAGAACAGCCCCGCGATTGACCCGGACAAGCCCGGGTCCCGCGCGCGAGAGAGGGGCTACTTCGCCTACTATGGCTATCCCTATTACTGGGACGGCGCCGGGCTGTGGGGCGAGAATGCGCATCCGGGCATGACGGTGGGCGGAGTGGCCTATGCGGATCCCGCATCCGAGATCGAGGCGGAGCGTGAGCAGCACGTGAATCCGCATCTACGCAGCTGCAATGCAGTCGCTCGCTACTATCTGCATGCCTCTGACGGCGAAATCGGTCACGTGCAGGGCTATCTCATCGATGACAAGTCATGGGCGATCCGATTTCTCATCGTCAACACCTCGAATTGGTGGCTCGGTCATCAAGTGCTGATTGCACCGCAGTGGATAGAGGATGTGAGCTGGCTCGACTCGACGGTGACGACGGATCTCACGCGCCAGGCGGTCAAGCACTCGCCCGCCTACGATCCGGAGGCATTGCCGGATGCCGGAGCGGAACGAGCTCTTTTCCAGCATTATGGGCGAAGCGAGTACCAGAAGACGCGAACGAAGCGTTGAGCTGTCTCGCGCCCTGCGCCACCCCATCAGCCTCGTTGCGCGGCTTCCAGGATGAGCGCGGTGATCTCCTCCGGATGGGAGATCAGCGACAGGTGGCTCGACTTCACCTCGATGGTCTTGGCGCCCATGCGCTTCGCCATGAAGCGCTCGAGATCCGGATTGATGGTGCGGTCTTCGGTCGAGACGGCGTAGAAACTCGGCTTGGACCGCCAGGCCGCCTGGGTGGTCCTGCCCGTCAGCAGAGCCTTCTGGAAAGGCTCCTGGACCGCATACAGCACCTTGGCCTTCGCGGCCGGCAGGTCGCCTGCGAAATCCCGCAAGAAGGCCTCTTCGCTGAGGCGCCCTTCATCGCCATCGAAGATGATGCCGGCGGAGGCGGGTGGCGTGGGAAATCGTTTGGCGAGTGCCGTGTAATCCTCGCCCGCATCCGGCGCTCGTGCGGCCACATAGACCAGAGCAGTCACATTCGGATGCATGCCCGCTTCGGTGACGATCATCCCGGAGAATGAATGCCCGACCAGCACGGTCGGACCGTCCTGCCGTGCCAGCACGCGCTCGGCCGAGGCGACCGCGTCAGGGAGCGTCGTCAGAGGATTTTGCACGGCCGTGGCGTTGAGTCCCGCCGCCTGCAAGCGCGCGATCACCTCGGACCAGCAGGAGCCATCGGCGAAGAGTCCATGCACGAGGACGATATTGCGCGCCTTGATCGGAGCAGCCGTGGCCGCCATGCCGCGGGCGGACGTCAACGAAGCGGCAGCGCCTGCGACGAGAGCGGCCGAGAAAGTACGTCTGTTGATGATCATGCGAACAGCCCCTCGAATTCTTGGAAGCGAATGGTTCCTGGACGGCAGCTCCCCGTGGTCACGTCATCCCGCTTATTTGAACGCCGGCAGGGCGGCCAATTCCTCGCGCGGCACACCTTCCACCGGCAAGCCGGCCTTGATCCACGCGCGCAGGCCCCCCTTGATGATCCTGACGCGCAGCCCCTTGCCTTCGAGCATGGCTTGTAATTCCCGGGCGACGCGCGTGCTCGTGGCCTGACGAAGACAGGTGCAGTACAGGTGAATGGTTCCCGTGCGCGGTATTTCCACGTCCTGCTGATGAAGCGAGTTGGGGTCGAGTCTTCGGGAACCGCGGATGCGCATCGCCCTGGCATCGAAGTAGCCGTGACTGCGGACGTCGTAGATGAAGGCACCTTCGGCCATTTCGCGCGCGGCCTCGTCGGGCGTCGAGACGGCGACGGTGCCCAAGGAGCGCCCTTTGACCCACAGCCACGTTCGAAACAGCAAATAGCCGCCGATCAGCGTGATCACCACCCAGCCCATGATCCGGCCTGCCGCATTGTAGCCTCGAGTCACCGCCTCCAGCGCACCACTGAAAACAAAGCCGACGGTAAAATACGAACCCACGTAGAGCACGGTTCCGGCCAGATCCAGACGCAAAAACGCACCCAGGCGCATGTTCATGCTCCCCGCCAGGGGCGGCGCCATCGTGTTGATTCCCGGAATGAACTTGGCGAAGACGAGAAGCGTGCGGCCACGACGGTAGAAGGTATCCGCCGATCGCAAGATGCATGATTCCGGGTTGAGGGAGACGCGGCACAGGAGGCCCAAGAGCCACCATCCCGTGTAGCGGCCCAGAAGAAACATCAGCGTATCGCCGGCGAGCATGGCGAGCAGAGCTGCGCCCAGAGCATTCGGGATGAGCAGCACGCCGCGGGCAGCCGCGCCGCCCGCGATCAGAAGCGCCAGTGCGGCGGGCACCGGTATTCCGACGGCTTCCAAAAAAACGATGGCGATGAGCATCGAGTAGCCGTGCTGCGCGAGGAGGCTATTCCAGGATTGCATGTGGACGGCTCAGCACCTACGCGCAGAATCGGCGGGGCGCGCCTGCACCCCCTGCCTTCCGGGCACCGGCCGCGCCCGCCGCGCAGCTCAGCTACCGGCGCTCGAGGTACCGCGCGCGAGGAACTCGCGGGGTCCGAGCACACCCTTCTTGCCCGTGTCCATCATGTCGAACACCTTGGTCTGATAGGCGATCCACTCGTCCCGCGAGATTTTCCCGTCACCGTCGGTATCGATCTTGTGCATCATCGTCTTGGTCTGCAACCCACGCGCATAGCCGCCGGTGGCGAAACTGGCCATTTCCGTCGAAGGCGCGAGGAACTCCTTCTCATCGATCGTTCCTTCGTGATTCTTGTCGAGCGCATCGAATACCTTGTTCTGGTATGCGATCCACTCTTCCTTCGAGACGGTGCCGTCGTTGTCGGTATCGATTTTGTGCATCTCCGGCACGGTGCGCAGACCGCGGGCATAGCCGCCCGTGGCGAACGAGACCATGTCGTCGGCGCTCGCGAGCGTTGCGGTCAGCGAGGCGGCACCGATTACCGTTACGAGCATCGAGAGGCGCGGGCGGAGGAGTTGAGTCATGACGGATCCCTCATGGTGGTGTTCTCACTCTGGTTGATGTGGCCGTGTTGGTCGAGGAGACCGTGATCGGGACGCGATTATTGCATATGCCGGGGCTGCTCCCGCGGGAAGGGAGACGGCCGGCGACGGGCGTTTTGCCGGGGCCGGGTTACGTCTATTGCGGCGCATCATGGTCCGCGCGCATCTGCGCCGCGGGATCAGTTTCCGCGAGTCACCCAGACGCCACCCGACGCGAGCTCGAGCGGCGCACACGGATCGTGGCCGCTGCGATAGATGCTCTCACCCGGCGGCGGCGCCTCGAGGCGGCGCGGCGCGCGTGCGAAGTTGACCCACAACCGCCACGCGCCGGCCGCGGGCGCGCGCCACTCGACGCGCATGAGTCCCTCCTCGACGGTGAACCGCCCGCCCTGCGTGATCTGCGCGAGGTGCTCAGCGTGTCGCCGCCGCAGCGCGAGCAGCTGCGCGATCAGCGCCCGGCGGCTGCGATGCGGCTCGCTGAGCTGCTCGTCCCACGCGAGCTTGCTCGCGAAGAAGGTCCGCTCGTCGTTGGGCTCAGGCGGGTTGGGCTGTAGCAGGTTCGTCTCAGGCATCTGGGCGCTGACGCTCGCAACGCCGCGTGCCGCGGTCGCTTGCGGGGGCTGAGGGTCGCTCGACGGGTCACTCGATGCGGCGCCGAAGGAGGCGAAGCGCGCCTGCTCGCGCCGCCGGCCCGCGGCGATGGCGCGGCCGAGATCCCGCCCCAGGTCGCAAAAATAGAGAAACGGTGTCGAGGCCGCGAACTCCTCGCCCATGAAAAGCATAGGCACCTGGGGCGCGAGCAGCAGCAGCGCGTACGCGGCCTCGATGAGCTTCGCCGGCGCGAGCCGATCGATGCGCTCGCCGCCGGCGCGATTACCGATCATGTCGTGGTTCTGCAGGAAGCTCACCAAAGCTGCGGGCGGCAGCGTGGCGCTCTTCTCGCCGCGCGTTCGCGCACGGTAGATCGAGTGCTCGCCCTGAAAGGCGAAGCCCTCGGCGAGCGCGCGGCCGAGGCGCGCGAGCGGGTCATCGGCGAAGTCGACGTAGTAGCCGGCGCGTTCTCCCGTGAGGAGGGCGTGCAGCGCATGATGCAGATCATCGTTCCATTGCGCCGTGGCTACTCGCGGCCGCCCGCTCGAGTCGCGCGCCAGATAACGCGCCTCGTTGCGGTGGTTCTCGAGCACGAGGTGCACCTCGCGCGAGCGCCCGGGACCCTCGCGCAGCGCCGCGGCGATCTCCTCGACGAGGTCGGGATGGCTGCGGTCGCGGAAGGCGTGCACCGCGTCCAGGCGCAGCCCGTCGAAGCGATACTCCTCGATCCAGTAGAGCGCGTTGTGCACGAAAAAATCGCGCACGGTGCGGCTCTCCGGTCCATCGAGATTGATGGCGGCGCCCCACGGGGTGTGCTCGGAGCGAATGAAGAACTCCGGGCAGTAGGCGTGCAGATAGTTGCCGTCGGGGCCGAAGTGGTTGTAGACCACATCGAGCAGCACCATGAGTCCACAGGCATGGGCCGCATCGATCAGCGATTTGAGCTCATCGCCGCTGCCGTAGCAGGGCGCCGGCGCGAACAGCAGCACCCCGTCGTAGCCCCAGTTGCGCACTCCGGGAAAGGCGGCGAGCGGCATGAGTTGCAGCGCCGTGATGCCGAGCGCCTCGAGCTCGGGCAACTTGGCCTCGAGCGCGGCGAACGTGCCCGCCGCGGTGAAGGTGCCGACGTGTACCTCATAGATCACGGCCCCGGCCCACGGGCGGCCCCGCCACTCGCCGCTCCGCCAGCGATAGGCGCGCGGATCGACCACGGCGCTTGCGGCGTGTACGCCCTGCGGATTGGAGCGGCTCGCCGGATCCGGCACCGTCAGGGATCCGAGGTCGGCGCTGTTCACCTCGAAGGCGTAGCGCGCACCGGCCCCGACCCCCGCGAGGGTGAGCTCGTGCCAGCCGTCCGTGCGGCGCTCGAGCCGGTGCCGGTCGGCGCCGACGAGCAGTGCGGATGCGGCGCCCACGAGGGGTGTTGCGGCGGCGCCGGTGTGTGCGTCGAGCAGCAAATCGACACTCGGCGAGGAGGGCGCCCAAATCCGAAAGCGCGTCGCGCCCCAGGCCAGCAGCTCGGCGCCGAACGGCATCTCATGCGCAAAGGCCGATTCGCCCGGACTCGCCGTCAATGCGCGCCCTCGGTCACGAGCCGTCCCTGTCGCCGGTCACGAGCCGTCGCGGTTGCGCTCACGCGGCCACCAGCGCTCGAGCATGGCGGCCGCCCACTCCCGCCCACCCAAGCCGAAGGCGAGCGCCAGGGCGAGTACCACGCCACCGAGAATGACCAGGAAGGTGAACTGCACGATCTCGCTCCCCACGTCGATCTGACGGAGCGCAATCATGATGACGAAGGCCATGATGAGGTAGCGCGAGATCTTGCCGAGCAGGTCCGCATCCGGGATGTTGGCCTCGAGGCAGTACGTCGTCACCGCTCCGCCGACGAAGCGCCCGAAGTAGGATCCCAGCACCACGACCAGCAGGGCGATGAGCAGGTGCGGCGCGTACAGCATGAGCCGCTGCAGCAGATCGCTCACGTATGCGAGGTTCAGCGTGTTACAGGCGATGATGCAGGCGGCAACGATCACGATCCAGTAGGCGAACAGGCCAAAGAGCGTCGTGGTATCGCCGCGCAGGCCGCCCTGCTGCAGGAAATGATCGGTACCGGCGCGCTCGGTGAGCACGTTGAAATTGATGGCCCGCAGAGATTTCTCAACCGCAAAGCGGAACGCCTTGGCGAGCAGCCATCCGACGATGAGGATGGCGATCGCCAGCAGCAGCCGTGGCAGGAGTTGTGCGAGACCGTGCAGGAACTCGCGCGTGGTCTCGACCAGTAAGTCAATGCTTTGCATGAGAGCCTCCGGGACGCTCGAGCGAGGGCGCCCGCCGCTTCACGGCGAGCTCCCATCGAGAATGCCCTGCAGCGGAATGCCCACCCAGGTGGGCCGGTTGCCGATCTCGTAACGCAGCTCGTAGAGGGATTTCTCGAGCTCGAACAGCCCGAGCAGTCCCTGGCCGGGGGTGAGCGCGCGGTACAGGCCCGAGCCGCGGGCTGCCGCATCGTAGGCCGCGAGAAAGGCCGTGCGCACCTCTTGTCGCCAGGCACGCGCGAGCGGCGCCAGCTTGCGGTACTCGGTCTCGACGTGCGCGACGCTCGCGAGCGCGCTCGCCTCGAGGTAGCTGAACGAGCGCAGCATGCCGGCGACGTCGCGCAGCGGCGAGTGCTTCGCGCGGCGCTGCTCGAGGCTGTGGCCCGGTTCCCCTTCGAAATCGACGATCACGAAATCATTGCGCGTGAGCAGCACCTGTCCGAGGTGATAGTCACCGTGAATGCGGATCTTGCGCTGGCCCTGCGGATCCTCGGCGGCGCAGCGCCCGATCTGCTCGATGAGCGCCTCGCGCCGCTCGAGCACGCTCTGTGCGCGATCCAGATCCACGGGGGTCAGCTGCTCGAGGTGCGACTTCAACAGATCGAGCGAGACGCGCGCTTCCTCGCGGGCCCGCTGCCGATAGGCCTCGGTATCGGCGCGCGTCAGCGGTTCGGGATTGAAGCCCGAGTCGTTCGAGGGCGTGGCGAGCGCGCGATGCAGCTCGGCGGTGCGCGTGGCGAGCACCTGGATGAGCGCCAGGAAACCCTCGTGCGCGTTCACCGGCAACGCATCCGTGGCGGGCGCGGTGCGGTGCTCTTCCAGATGCCGGCGCAGATACTCGAGCGCCCAGGTCCAGCCATCGCCCTGATTGGCAACGTACGCCTGCAGCAGCACCAGTACCCGCGGCTCGCCGTCGCCGCCCAGATATTCGACCGAGCCCGCAAGCGGTGCACAGTTCGCGAAGTGCACCACCTCGGTGAGGTACTGGCCCATCTCGAGCTCGGGGCTCGCTCCGGCTCGCAGCCGCCGATAGCCCTTGAGGATCAAGCGCTCGCCCATCACGACGATCGTGTTCGAACTCGAGCCCTGCGGCCGCGCGGCGGGGAGCGCGGCGAACTGCCGTCCCGCGAGCCGGCCGAACGCCGCGGTGGGCCGAAACTTGATCCGTCCGCCATGCGCAGTTTCGAGCTCGCGCGGCTTGGCCATGGTACTCACCAGAGCCCGGCAGAACGACTCATCGGCGAATGCATCGCCCATCACACCGACGTTGGCCTGCTGGCGTACCTTCGCCACGGCCGCGCTCGAAAGCGCCTTCATGCGCTCCTCGTCGCGTTCCTCCCAGGCGAGCGCGAGCGGCATGAAGTAGCTCGCGCTCTCACCCGTGCCCGCGCCCGGAGCTGCGCCCGCGCCTGCGCTTGTGCCCGTGCTCGCGCCCCCGCTCGTGCCTGCTCCCGCGCTCGTCACGTCGAGCAGCGTCAGCAGCCAGCTCGTCCTGCCCTCCTGCCAGAGCAACTGATCGGCGATGCGCGCGCGCTCGACGGGCGCGCCCTTCGAGGCATACCAGCGCTGCGTCTCGATGAAGCGCGGCAGCGCATCGCTCTCGAGTTGCTGGCGGGTCTTCTCCGCCATGGCGATGCGCCAGGGCACGACACGGTCGCGAAACAGGCTCATCCAGCCATCGAACAGCACCAGCACGGGCCGCTCCTCGATCGACTGCACCTGCTCGTGCCAGGAGGGCGCCTCGGCATCGGTCGTGAGGCGAAACCAGTAGAAGCCGTGTGCCGCGAGCGTCAGGAGGTACGGCAGCTCGCCGACGGGCGGGAAGGCCGTGCGGCCGATCATCTCCACCGGCACCCGCCCCTTGAAGGCGGTGAGGTTGAGCTCGACGGGCTGCGCCGAGCGCGACAGATTCGCGACGCAGAGAATCGAGTCGGCGCCGTACTCGCGCAGGTACGCGAGGATCTTGCGGTTGCCGGGGCGCAGGAACCGGCGGCTGCCGCGGCCGAATGCCTGACTGGTCTTGCGCACGTTCAGCATGCGTTTGGTCCAGGAGAGGAGTGAGCTCGGATCGCGCAGCTGCGCCTCGACGTTCACCGACTGATAGCCGTAGACCGGATCCATGATGGGCGGCAGGTAGAGCCGTTGCGGGTCGGCCCGCGAGAAGCCTGCATTGCGGTCCGGGCTCCATTGCATCGGCGTGCGCACGCCGTTGCGGTCGCCGATGAACACGTTGTCCCCCATGCCGATCTCATCGCCGTAGTAAACGATCGGCGATCCCGGCATCGAGAACAGCAGGCTGTTCATGAGCTTGATGCGCTCGTGATCGTTCTCCATGAGCGGCGCGAGGCGCCGGCGGATGCCGAGGTTGATGCGCGCGTGCGGATCGATCGCGTAGGTGTTGTACATGTAGTCGCGCTCGCGGCTCGTGACCATCTCGAGCGTGAGCTCGTCGTGATTGCGCAGGAAGATCGCCCACTGACAGCTCTCGGGAATGTCCGGGGTCTGCTGCATGATCTCGGTGATGGGGTAGCGGTCCTCCTGCGCGATCGACATGTAGATGCGAGGCATGAGCGGGAAGTGGTAGCACATGTTGCACTCGTCGCCATCGCCGAAGTACTCGCGCACATCCTCGGGCCACTGATTGGCCTCGGCGAGCAGAAAGCGATTGCGATAGCGCGCTTCGATCGCGGCGCGCAGCTTTTTGATCACTGCGTGGGTCTCGGGCAGGTTCTCATTGCTCGTGCCCTCGCGCTCGACCAGATAGGGGACGGCGTCCAGGCGGAAGCCGTCGACGCCCATGTCGAGCCAGAAGCGCATGATCTCGAGCACCGCATCGAGGACCTTCGGATTGTCGAAGTTGAGATCGGGCTGGTGGCTGAAGAAGCGGTGCCAGTAGTAGGCCTTGGCGAGCGGATCCCACGCCCAGTTCGATGTCTCGGTGTCGATGAAGATGATGCGTGTGCCGAGATACTTCTGATCCGTGTCGCTCCAGACGTAGAACTCGCGCTCGGGCGAGCCGGCGGGCGCGCGGCGCGCCGCCTGAAACCAGGGGTGCTGGTCCGAGGTGTGATTGATGACAAGCTCGGTCACCACCTTGAGGCCGAGCCGGTGGGCCTCGCGCAGCATGGTGCGAAAATCGGCGAGCGTGCCGTACTGCGGATGCACGTCCGTGTAATCCGCGATGTCGTAGCCGTCGTCCTTGAGCGGCGAGGGATAGAAGGGCATCAACCAGATCGTGTTGACGCCGAGGTCGCGGATGTAGCCGAGTTTGCCGGTGAGGCCCGGAAAATCGCCGATGCCGTCATCGTTCGAGTCGAAGAACGACTTCACGTTGAGCTGGTAGACGACGGCATCCTTGTACCAGAGCGCGTCCTCGATTTCGGGCTCCACGTTGGCCGCGGTGGCAGGCGGGGCGATGACGGCGTCGTTCATGCGCTATCCCGTCACGAGTAGTAATCGAAATCGTGCTCGCTGCGCACGTGCCGGCGCAAGCGCAACACATGAGCGGGCAGGCGATCGGGATCGAGCGTCACGAAGTTGCGCGCGCCGCGCCACTCGAATCGCTGCTCGGACAAGAGATCGTGCGCCTGATAGGGGCGCTCGGCATCGAGCGCGAGCGCGGCGAGATCGAGCTCGAGCCATCCAGACTGCACGTGATGCGGATCCAGGTTGACCACGACGAGCACGAGATCGGTGCGCGCCGGATCGCTTTTCAAGTAGGCGATGAGCTGATCGTTGTCGATGCGCACGAATTCGAGCGACTCGTTCGATTGCAAGGCACGATTCTCGCGCCGGATGCGGTTCACGCGCACGATGAGCGATGCGAGGCTGTCGGGCCGGTCGAGCGTCCAGTGGCGCAGCTGGTATTTCTCCGAGTCCCGGTACTCCTCGCTCCCGGGCTCGCGCGGCGTGCTCTCCATGAGCTCGTAGGTGGGCCCGTAGATGCCGTAGCTCGCCGAGAGCGTTGCCGCGAGCACGAGCCGCGCCGCGAACGTCGCGCGCAGCCCGCTTTGCAGCGCCTCGTGCAGGATGTCCGGCGTGTTCGGCCAGACGTTCGGGCGGAAGTAGCGCCGGCCGGGACCGCGTGCGAGCTCGGTGAAGTACTCGGTGAGCTCGCGCTTGCTGTTGCGCCAGGTGAAATAGGTATAGGACTGACTGAAGCCCACCTTGGCGAGCCGATGCATGACCTTCGGCCGTGTGAAGGCCTCGGCGAGGAAGATGACGTCGGGGTTCTCGCCTTTGATCTCCCCGATCAGCCATTCCCAGAACGCGAACGGCTTGGTGTGCGGGTTGTCGACGCGAAAGATCCGCACGCCCTGTGCCATCCAGAACTCGACGATGCGCTTGAGCTCCGCCCACAGGGCGCGCCAATCCCCGGTCTCGAAATCGAACGGATAGATATCCTGGTATTTCTTCGGCGGGTTCTCCGCGTACTGAATGCTGCCGTCCGGCCGGTGCTTGAACCAGCTGGGATGCTCGCGCACATAGGGATGATCGGGCGCGCACTGGAAGGCGAGATCGAGCGCGACCTCCATCTTGAGTCCGCGCGCGCAGTCGAGCAGATGCCGGAAATCCTCGATCGTGCCGAGCGCGGGCAGCACCGCGCAGTGCCCACCCTCGGCCGATCCGATGGCCCAGGGACTGCCGACATCCTCGGGCGTGGCCTCGAGCGCGTTGTTGGCGCCCTTGCGATGAACCTTGCCGATGGGCTGGATCGGCGGCAGGTACAGCACATCGAAGCCCATGCCGGCGACGTAGGGAAGGCGCGCCTCGACATCCCTGAAGGTGCCGTGACGGGCGGCCTCCGGCGCCGCCGAGCGCGGGAAAAGCTCGTACCAGCTGCTGAAAGCCGCGCGCTGTCGGTCGGCCACGAGCTCATAGGATGCCTCGACCGCAAAGCGTCGATCCGCATGGCGGCGCAGGATGCGCGCGCGCGCCGGATCGAGCGCGAGCGCCTTGAGCGAGGCGGCGTCGACCGCGGTATCGGTGCGGCGCGCGGCATGCTCGAGCTCTTGGGCCCACGCGCGCAACGAAGTACCGTCGGGGTCCGGCCCGCGCGCCGCCGTCCGGCGTGCGGCCGTCTGGCGTGCGGCTGCCTGCTCGATGAGGGCGCTGCCGACTTCGAGTGCGACACGCACATCCGCAAGCTCCACGCGCCGTTCGAGCTCGGCGCGCCAGGATTCGAATGCATCGACCCAGGCGATGACCTTGAAGCGGTAGCGTCCGGGCACGGGGGGCGTGAACTCTGCGCACCACACGTCATTGCCGAGCGCGGTCATCTCCACCTCCTCCTCGCCGGCGTCCGCGGGCATCGAGCGCCGCCAGCGCAGCACCACGCGCAATCGGTCGTGACCGTCGGTGAAGCAGTGTGCCTCGACGCGCACCGGCTCACCCGCGAGACATTTCGCCGCAAAGCGGCCCGCATCGACCACGGGGGCAACGGCATCGATGACGGCGCGCACGCGGCCATCCATCGCCTCGAGTGTCGCGTTTACGGTGGTGGCGCGCGTGCCGGACGGCGTCGCGCTCGCGCGCCGCCGGACGGCCGGCTGTGTGCGCGCGGCCTCAGTCATTGCCGTCGAAGCGCAGCATGAGAGTGGCGAGCGGCGGCACGGTGAGGCTCAGCGACTCGGTGTGCCCGTGCGTGCTCACCGGGACCGATTCGACGCTGCCCAGGTTGCCCCAGCCCGCTCCCCCGTACTCGCGAGCATCGCTGTTCAGGATCTCGCGCCAGCGCCCCCGTTGCGGCACCCCCACCAGGTAGTTGGTGCGCGGCACCGGAGTGAAATTGCACAGCACGAGCACCGGAGGACTCGCATCAGAGGCGCGACGCACGAAGGCGATCAGGCTCAACTCCGCGCTGTCGACGTCGAGCCACTCGAATCCACGGAACTCGAAATCGATCTGGAACAGGGCAGGCTCAGAACGGTAGACGCGATTGAGGTCGCGGACAAAGCGCTGCACTCCGGCATGCTCCGGCAGGCCAGTCACCCACCACTCGAGCTCTCCTTCGTGCGTCCACTCGCGCCTCTGCGCGAACTCACAGCCCATGAACAGCAGCTTCTTGCCCGGATGACCCCACATGTAACCGAACAGCGCGCGCAAGTTCGCAAACTGCTGCCAGTCGTCCCCCGGCATCTTGCCGATGAGCGAGCCTTTGCCATACACGACCTCATCGTGCGAGAGGGGCAGCACGAAGTTCTCGTGGAACGCGTACATGATGGAGAAGGTCAGTTGCCCGTGTGCGTAGCGGCGGAAGATGGGATCGCGCTTGAAGTAGGCGAGCGTGTCGTGCATCCAGCCCATGTTCCACTTGAACCCGAAGCCCAGGCCGCCGAGGTACGTGGGGCGGGACACGAGTGGCCACGCGGTCGACTCCTCGGCGATCGTGGCGGCGGTCGGGAAATCGCGATACACCGCCTCGTTCATCGAGCGCAGGAACCGGATCGCGTCGAGATTCTCCCGCCCGCCGTGGGAGTTCGGAATCCATTGACCTTCGCGGCGTGCGTAATCGAGGTAGAGCATCGAGGCAACCGCGTCGACGCGCAGGCCGTCGATATGGTACCGATCGAGCCAGAAGCACGCCGAGGAAATGAGGAAGCTGCGCACTTCGTTGCGGCCGTAATTGAAGATCGCGGAGTTCCACTCGGGATGAAAGCCCTGCCGCGCGTCCGCGTGCTCATATAGATGAGTGCCGTCGAAATAGACGAGCCCATGGGCGTCGGCCGGAAAGTGCGAGGGTACCCAGTCGAGGATCACGCCGATGCCGCGCTGATGCAGGTGATCGACGAAGTACATGAGATCCTGCGGCGTGCCGTAGCGGGCGGTGGGCGCGAAATAGCCGGTGGTCTGATAGCCCCAGGAGCCGTAGAAGGGATGCTCGGTGAGCGGCATGAGCTCGACGTGAGTGAACCCCATGTCGCACACATAGTCCGCCAGGGCGTGTGCGCACTCGCGATAGCCGAGAAACTCGCCGTGCCGGCGCCGCCACGATCCCAAGTGCACCTCGTAGATCGCCATGGGCGCATCGAGGCCATTGCGCGCCCCGCGTCCGCGCATCCACTCCTCATCGCCCCAGCTCCACTCGAGCGACCAGGCGCGCGAGGCAGTGGCGGGCGAGAGCTCACTGAAAAATCCCACGGGGTCAGCCTTGTCGGCCTCATAACCGCCGCCTCGCGAGCGAATGTGATACTTGTACGCCTGCCCATGGCGCACGTCGGGAATGACGCCTTCCCAGATACCCGAGCCGTCCTCGCGAACCTTGAGCGGATCGGCGTGCGCCGACCAGCCGTTCCAGTCGCCCATCACGCTGACGGCATCGGCATTCGGCGCCCACAGCGCGAAGCTCGCGCCGGCGCCCGAGGCGCTGAGGTGGCAGCCCAGCCCCTCGTAGAGTCGAGCCAGCGTGCCTTCGCGGAACAAATACCGATCGAGATCCGTCAGCACGGCGGGGGTTCTTCAAAGAGCATTCTTGTCCTCGGTCGGGTTCGTCGATGTCCGCAGGCGTCGTCGAGCGGCGGCATATACAGTCGCATTACACGCAGCACTACACGCAGCACTACACGCAGCCGCAGCATACGCAGTGGAGTGCGAGAGCGGATGTCGCTTACGCGCCGGGAAGGATTGTAGGACATGACCGGGGAGCGAGGGGGCGGGAGGTGGACTCTGGTTCGGGGTGCCGGCCGACAGCAATCATGTGAGGCGGCCGAATCTAGTCGCCGCTTCCTGCCTCATTCTTTTTGCCGGAAAATCTGCCGTAAGCACTGTACCGGGGCTCAGGGCGCGGCGAGCACCTGACGGGCGGCGCGCACGCCCGATTCGAGGGCGGCATGCACGGTGCCCCACTGATCGGCGGTGTGCGTGTGCTCGCCCGCGACAAACAGCGTGTCCTCGACCGGCGTCGCGAGCTGCGCGGCGGCGTCGAGCGCGCCGACCGGCACGTAGCTGTACGCGCCGCGCGCGTAGGGATCGCGCCGCCAGTCATGCATGTGGCACTCGATGAGCGACGTATCGAGCCGCTCGTCGGGGAGCCCCAGCACGTGTGCGAGCGTCGTGATGCAGCGGCGGCGCAGCGCTTGCGAGTCGCTCATCGCAGCCAGCTCGTCGTCGAGGCGCTCGGCGCGCGGGCCGCCGGCCCAGCCGGTGAGGAGCGGCGTCGGATCAGGCATCGGTGTCCACCACGTCGCCGGCGTCTCGGTCGGCGTGAACAGAAAGCTCAATGAGCGCAGGCGCGCGGCGAGATCGGGCCGCGCGGCGAGCTCGGGCCGCGCGGCGAGCACCGCATCGTCCTGCCAGATGGCGTGCGAGAATTTCAGCACCACGCGCACCACGTGCCCCATCTCGAGGCGGCGCGCCTGCTCGATGAGCGCATCGGGTCGTGGATCGAAGGCCGGCGTGCCCGCCTGCAGCACGCCCAAGGGAACCGTCAGCACGAGGCAGCGTGCGGCATACTCGGCGGGCCGCCCGGACTGATCGCTGCATTCCACGCTGACGGCACCGCGCTGCCAGGTGATGCGTCGCACCGGATGCGCGATGCGCAGCTGTCCTTCGGCGCGCACGAACTCATCGGCGAGATACTCGGGCAGGCTCGCGTAGCCTCCGTGGATGCGGAACAGCCGATCGCCCTGGATCGCGTCCTCAGCGCGCTGCTGGCGCGCGAGCGCGGTGACGCTGATGCGGCGGACATCGGCGGCATTGAAGCCCTCGACGTAGTTCATCGCGGGCTGCGCGGACTCGCCGGTGATGCCGCGGGCGATGAGATAGTCCGCGAACGTGAGGTCGCGGTCGGGCGCGCGATGCGCGATCCACTCGGTCATGTCCTCGAGCATCTCGTAGGCGCGATCGGGAGGGTCGGTGGGACCGCGCAGGGTGCCGCCGGCGCACCACACCTGGCTGCCCTGGAGCTCATAGGTGGGCAGCTGTGCCTGCTCAATGAGTGCCCAGAGCGAGGGCGGCCGGCCGTGAATGAACTCGGCGCCGAGTTCGATCGGGGCGGCGCTGCCGCCGCGGCTCTCCTGTAGCGTGAAGATGCGCCCGCCGATGCGATCGCGTGCCTCGAGGATCATCACGCGGCGGCCGGCGCGCGCCAGCTCGAGTCCGGCCGCGAGCCCCGCGGCGCCGGCCCCGATGACGATGACGTCGAGCTCGCTCACGCGGTGGCGCCGCCGGTCAGGCGGTGCCGCTTGCCGCAGCGCTCGCGCCGCCAGCCGCGCCGCCGCGTTGCTCGAGCCGCTTGAGGAGTGCGCGGGCGCGCGAGCACACCACTTCCACGGTGAAACCGTATTCGCGCAGCAGCACCTCGGACGGCGCGGAGGCGCCGAACCGATCGATACAGAGCGTCTCGCCGTGACAGCCCGTCCAGCGCTCCCAGCCCTGCGACACGCCGAGCTCGACGGCGAGTCGCGCCGGGACGGTGGGCGGCAACACCGCATCGCGCTCGTGCGGCGGCAGGGCCGCGAACAGATCCCAGCTCGGCATCGACACGCAGCGGGTGGGGGTGCCCTCGTGCTCGAGCTGCTCGGCAGCCGCGAGGATCAAGGCGACCTCGGAGCCGCTCGCGATCAAGATGAGTTGCGGGTGCCCCGATGCGGCTTCGCGCAGCACGTACGCGCCGCGGCGCACGCCATCGGCCGACGCAAAGCGTGTGCGATCGAGCGTCGGCAGCGATTGGCGGCTGAGCGCGAGCAGCACGGGGCGATCGCGCATCTCGATGGCGATGCGCCAGGCAACCGCCGTCTCGTTGGCGTCGGCGGGACGGATGAGGGTGAGATTCGGGATGGCACGCAGGGTCGCGAGCTGCTCGATGGGCTGATGCGTGGGGCCATCCTCGCCGAGCGCGAGGCTGTCATGGGTGAAGATGTGAATCACATGCAGGCCCATGAGGGCCGCAAGTCGAATGGGGGGACGCATGTAATCGGAGAAGATCAGAAAGGTCGAGCCGTAGGGAATGAAACCGCCGTGCGCCGCGAGTCCGTTGACGATCGCGCCCATCGCGTGCTCGCGCACGCCGAAGTGCAGATTGCGTCCTGCATAGCTCGCCTCGCCACCCTCGGAGGCCTTCGCGCGCTGAGCCGTGGGGAGCGGCGGATTGAAGTCACCGAGCCCTTTGAGCGCGGTCTTCGTCGAGGGATCGAGGTCGGCCGAACCGCCGGTGAGCGCCGGCAGGCGTTTGGCAATCGCGTTCATCACCTCACCGCCCGACTCGCGGGTCGCGAGTCCCTTGGGGTCTGCGGGAAAGGCGGGAATCCCTTCGTCCCACCCGGCAGGCAGCGCATCGTGCATGCGGGTCGTGAGCTCGGCGTGCTCCTTCGAGTACGCCGCCGCATACGCATCGAGGCGCTCATTCCAGCCAGCCTCGGCCTCGACACCGCGCAGGGCGCAGGCGCGGAAATGATTCATGGCCTCGACGGGAATGAGAAAGCTCGAATCCTCCGGCCAGCCGAGCTTGCGCTTGGTGGCGCGCACGGCCTCGGCGCCGAGCGGGGAGCCGTGCGCCTTGAAGCTATCCTGGAGCGGCGAGCCGTATCCCAAGTGCGTGCGCACGAGAATGATCGAGGGCCGCGCGGTCTCGGCGCGCGCGGCGGCGAGCGCCTGCTCGAGGGCCTCGAGGTCATTGCCGTCGGCGACGCGCTGCGTGTGCCAGCCATAGGCATCGAAGCGCTCGGCGCGGTCTTCGGTGAAGGTGATGTCGGTGGCGCCTGCGAGCGAGACGGCATTGTCGTCGTACAGGCAGGTGAGCTTGCCGAGTTGCAAGTGTCCGGCGAGCGAAGCGGCCTCGGAGGCGACACCCTCCATGAGATCGCCGTCGCTGACGAGGGCGTAGGTGTAATGATCGATGACGGTGTGGCCCGGGCGGTTGTAGCGCGCCGCGAGCTGCGCCTCGCCCACGGCCATTCCGACCGCATTCGCGAGTCCCTGACCCAACGGGCCTGTGGTTACTTCGACTCCCGGCGCGAGTCCGCGCTCGGGGTGCCCGGCTGCCTTGCTGCCCCATTGCCTGAAATGCCGGATCTCATCGAGCGACAGATCGTAGCCGCTCATGTGCAACAGCGCGTAGAGCAGCGCCGAGCCATGGCCCGCGGAGAGCACGAAGCGGTCGCGATCGAACCAGTGCGGGTGCTTGGGATCGAAACGCAGCCAGCGTGTGAAGAGGAGGTACGCCATCGGCGCGGCACCCAAGGGCAGGCCAGGATGGCCGCTATTGGCTTTCTGCACCATGTCGACGGCGAGAAAGCGCAGGGTGTTGATGGACAGCTGATCGAGATCGGTGGGCATGTGATACTTCCGATGTGGAACCAATGCGATGTGGAACCAATGGTTGAAACCCGCAGACGCGGCAACTCCCATGCCACCGCGAATTGTCGCGCATTTGGCGGCGGCCCACGCAAAAAATCGCGCAGGCATTGTAGTTAATGCAAATCGTGCGCTACGCGGCGCTCGTATCCACACCGTGGAAGAACGGGGCAGGCATCACGCGGGAGATCATCCGGCAACCCAACACCGGCCACTTCCGCTGGCGATTGAGTCTGGCTGACATCGCGCAGTCGGGGCCGTTTTCCGAGTTCACGGGTTATCGGCGCATCATGGCGCTGCTCGAAGGCAACGGGGTCGTGCTGCGCTTCGAGGGAGGCGAGAGTCGCACACTGCTCAACGCGGGCGAGCATGTAGAGTTCAGCGGCGGAGTGCGCACGCACTGCGAGCTCATCGATGGGCCGTGCGTCGACCTCAACCTGATGATTCTTGAATCGCTCCCGGCGCCGGCGGTGCAAGTCCTCGAGCCCTCGGCGCTGCGCGAGCGAGCCACCCTCCATGCCGCTGCGGATGGCGTGACCGTGGTCGTGGCGCTTGCGGGCGGGATCGTGCTGCAACCCACTGCTCCCGGCCACGGCGCACCTGGTCGACTCGAGCGCTGGGACAGCGCGGTGCTCCTGCCGGGCGACGGGGCCGTGCGGCTCGCCGCCGAGGGCGGCGGTGGTGGCGTGGTCGGCGCCGCAGCGCACGGCGGCGCGCGCGGCGCCGCGCTGGGGGAGCGGGCATGGGTCGCCGAGCTCAAGGGACTGTAGGGTCAGGTCATGGGGCGCCGCGGCGTCATGGGCGTGGGGCTGCGGCGCAACAGGTCACGTGCATGACGATTGATCGAGCGATCGCCGAAGGATCACCAGATCGTCTCAACGTGACCCCATTTGGCAATGCGCTCGTCCCGCGTGATCACGGGCACTTTCATTTCGAGTGCAGTAGCCACGATGAACCGGTCGGCCGGATCCCCGGGGAACGATCCGACGAGGCCGGCGGCGCGAATGGCCGCGGCCGGAGTGAAAGGCAGCAATTCGATTCTGGGGCGCTCGAGAGCATGCCCGACCCACGTCGAGACCTCGATGCTCAGCTTCAGTCGTCCGCTGTTGGACAGCATCGCGACTTCCCAGCACGATATGGGATGAACGCCCAGCGCCTCGGTGCGACGGATACGCGCCTTGGCTCTTTTCGACAGAAGCGGATCCTCCGAGGCGTACCAGATCCAGGCGTGCGTATCCAGAACGATCAAGGTGCACTGTCCCACTTC
>Ga0181537_10001840_pt1 | contig 19115 bp, 14 predicted proteins | sample PEATcosm2014_Bin_39_FD_119765 | JGI IMG/M metagenome (GOLD analysis project Ga0181537, IMG submission 119765) | Peatland microbial communities from MTU Mesocosm Facility, Houghton, MI, USA - PEATcosm2014_Bin23_10_metaG | ecosystem: Environmental > Terrestrial > Soil > Wetlands > Peat | place... | reverse complement strand
GAAGTTGATCGCCAGCAAGGTTGACGGAGTGGACAGCCGGTGAGAACCGGAGGATGGCCGCCAGCCCGGACAGAGGGTGAAACCTGAGGCGCAAGCCGCAGAGGGATCGCTGGACGCACCAGAGGTTACAAGTGAGGGCGCAAGCCCACGGTTGTTCAACTGGGTTGATTCCGGAAGATGCAAGGGCCTGTGGAAACGGAATACTCATCGACGGCTCAGCTGTCGATGCAAGGTTCGGTTGAAACAAGGAGTGCATCAGAGGCTCAGCCGGAGAAGGAGCCACGAGGCGCAAGCCGAGAGGTTCACGGCCGGTGAAGACGGAGGGTGAAGCAGCCGGTGCAAACTGGAGGCGGAGCCAGCCGAGGGGAAGGGGCAGCAGAAGGCGCAAGCCGGATGAAGCCGCCAGCCGAGCCAAAGGACGGCATCGATGCGAATCGGAGGTAGGTCGTCGGCCTAGCCGGAGGAAGGATCGCCAGGCGCAAGCCTGAAGGGCCGCCGAAGGTCGAGCGGATGCGCGGAACGGACGACGCAAGTCGGAAGTTTGCCGCCGGTCGAGCCGAAGATACGAAACCGATCCGAGCCGGAGGGTTGGCCACCGGTCGAGCCGGAGTGCAAGCCGTCGACGCAAGTCGGAGGTTCTGTGCCGGCGCAGCCAGAGGATACAGCGCCAGCGAAAGCTGGAGGGCGGCCACTGGGGGAGCTGGAGGACGCAACACCGGTTGTACTGCGAGTGATCAAGATTGAGACGCCAGAGGCTTCGGCCTCTGGCGTTTTCAATTTTGGGGGCTTTTTGCGCGCTTCTTGAATCCGGTCCACCGCACGGCTCGGACATAATACAAAGAGACAGAGCTACGAGCCCGCATCACTGGAAAGGACCTGATTCCCCTGGCCCACGAAAAATCAACACTCGACAAATTCAATCTCAAAGGCAAAACCGCACTTGTAACCGGTTCGTCGCGAGGCCTGGGTGCGGCCATCGCGGTTGGTCTGGCGCAAGCCGGCGCCAACGTGGCCGTGCACGGCTCCGGCACTGCGCCCAAAGCTACGCAGCATAAGCTGGAGGCCGCCGGCGCGAAAGCCATCGCGCTGGTGGGCGACGTTGGTTCGCCGGAGGTGTGCGCGCGCCTCGTGGAAGAGACCGTCGAGCATTTCGGCGCCATCGACATTCTGGTCAACAACGCAGGCATCATTCGCCGCGCTCCGGCTGCCGAGTACTCCGAAGAGGATTGGCTTGCGGTGATTGACGTGAATCTTTCCAGCGTCTTCCGGCTCACGCAACACGCGGGCCGGCACATGCTCAAGCAGGGGTCGGGCAAGGTCATCAACATCGCCTCGCTGCTCACCTTTCAGGGCGGCATCCTGGTGCCCGCCTACGCGGCGGCCAAAGGCGGTGTTGGCCAACTGACAAAGGCATTTGCCAACGAGTGGGCGTCAAAAGGCGTAAATGTGAACGCCATCGCTCCCGGCTATATGGACACTGACAACACCGAGGCGCTGCGCAAGAATCCGGAGCGCGCGCGGCAGATTCTGGAGCGCATTCCCGCGGGCCGCTGGGGCCATCCGGAAGACCTGGCTGGAGCCGCGGTGTTTCTTGCTTCCTCCGCGAGCGACTATATCCACGGTCATATTCTGGTGGTGGATGGAGGCTGGTTGAATCGGTGAAAGAACAGCCAATAGCCAGTAGCCAGCAGTCAATAGCTGACAGCTGACAGCCTGGAGCCGTAAGCTTGAATTCGAGAACAGCTATGCCAGAATCCGCAGTCATATACACGGCCACCGATGCTACCAAGGTCACTACACCCGAACCGGGCATGTTGCGGCAGGTCCTGGCGTACAACCCGCACCTCATGTTGGTGCGTCACACCTTTGAGAAAGGTTGGAAAGGTGCGCGCCACAGCCATCCCCATCATCAGATGGTGTATGTGGTGCGCGGCCATATCCGTTTCCAGGCCGAGGGCAAAAGCTGGGAGATGCGCGCCGGCGACAGCATCGTGGTCGACGGCGGCGTGGAGCACGAGGCCGCGGCCCTCGAAGCCTCTGAAGTGCTCGACATCTTCACCCCCTTTCGCCAGGAATACACATAGGCCGCGGACGGCGTTTCCGATGCCGCCTGCATCCCGCATCGCACCATGTTGAGGAGACCAGATGAAGAATCGTTGGATTGCAATTTCCGCGCTCGCATGCGCGCTCTGCACCGCCGCATTGGCGCAGCCACCCGCGCCTGACGCCGGCATCACCGGCATTGCGCACATCGCCTTCCGCGTTAGCGACCTCGATCGCGAGATTGCGTTCCTGGGCCAGCTCGGCTACCAGGAGTCCTTCGCCATCACCAACGCCGGCAAGACCACGGAAGTCTTCATCAAGGTCAACGACCGGCAGTTCATCGAGCTTTATCCGCGAACCGATCCCAAGCAGCCGCTGGGCTGGATGCACGTCTGCTTTGAGGCGGGCGATTTGAACGCTCTGATCAAGTTCTACGACTCCACGGGGCTGAAGGCAGCGCCGGTGCGCAAGGCGGCAGCCGGCAACCTGATCTCTTCAACCAACGATCCGGAAGGCCGCGTGACCGAGTTTACGCAGTACATGCCAGGCTCGCGGCATACTCTGGACCGCGGCCAGCACCTGGGCGCCAACCGCGTATCCACGGAGCTGATGGGCCTCGATCTGCCGGTGAGAGAGGGCGCGGCGGAAAAGGAGTTCTACGTCGATCTTGGTTTCGAGGCGCAGGCTACTAACGGCAACGTGCGCCTGACCACGCCCGGCGCTCCCGATGTGCGACTCGAGCTGCGCCCTGCTAGCTCCGGCGCCCAGCCGGAGGTTCTATTTCCCGTGCCCGATGCGCGCAAAGCCGCCGATACATTGAAGGCGGCTGGCGTCAAATTCGACCGTGACGGAAAGATCCTGTTCGTCCGCGATCCCGACGGCAACGATTTTGTTTTCCTTGAAACAGGCCGGTAGGTGACCGTTCACTGAGCGAATCGATTCGCTTGAAGGAAGCTTCGCAGCCTACCAGGTATAAGTGGTGACAAGAACGGGCGGGCCCGCTTTTGCGCCGATCACGTTGGTCTTGATCACCACCTCAAGATTCTTGTTTTCCCATCCGCGTGGTAATTTCGCCGAAAGCTCCGCGAGGTGTTGCGGCGACTGCACAAACTCGCCCGCGGCTTCCGTTCCATAAGGTCCGATTCCGGCGATCACGATCACCGGGCACTCCGTGGTGGGATCGTGAAAGCGCGCCACGAGGGCGTAGTCCGTGGTGACCGAAGGGTACGGCTGGGCACTGGGGACGGTCCAGCCCGTCGGCCCCGGATTTGCCGCGTCCACAATGTTTTGCATCCCGTTGGCCGTAACACTGAAATGAAATCGAAGCGGCGCCGTCAGCCGGAGCGTCCAGTTGTTGTTGAGCGCACCCACAAGGACGATGGGACGGGATCGAATGTCTTCGAGGGTGGTTTCCTGCGACTCCTTCACATCGTAGGCCTTCCTGTGCTGCTCGAGGACGGTTGTAACATGCGTCAGCGCCAAGGCGACCCACACGGAGAGGTGGTGATAGGGATTGTTGAGGTGCTCGGCGAACGTTGTGGTCTGCGGGGGCGGCTGCGTGTCGCTGGGGTGCGTGGTTCCGAGAACGATGAGGACAGCCCTCGGGGATTTGAACAGGGGATTCCAGAGTTTCAGCATGGCTACTTCGCCGCTTGACGAGGACTCAAGGTAAAGATATCCGGCAATTCCGCACCCTGCCAGCAATACGCCAGCCAGGACGAAGAGGATATCGCGCATCAGGGACCGGCGCGAGCGCGTAGCCTTCTCTGAGAATTTCAATCGCTCTGGGTCTGCAATCGGTAGGATGGCGTCCGGCGCGCGCAGCAGGAATTCAGGCGCATAAGAACCAAGCGGAAGGTCGATCTGCACGCGCGAAGCATGACCATGCTCGTGGTAGTACTGGGCGATCCGCTTTCTTACTTCACCCGCGCTCACGCGGACTACTGGATCGGCATTCGTGTCGTATCCCGGATCGCGTCCGAAGACCTCAACGCCCAGCGTTCTTTCCTTCAAATCGCCCAAGCGGTTGTCGAGCGCGGCATCTACCACGTATTCCAGCAGGGCTGGGTAGCGCTTGCTACCCCGGAAATGGTAGCTGGAGAGAATTGCCTCCAACTCCTGCAATACGACTTTCCGTTCTTCTGCCGTGGTCGGCATCCACTGTGTCGTCGCGTGGCCGTTTTCGAGTGCTAGCGCCATAGGGCCCTTCTAACAGGGCGTAGCATACCTCACTTTGGCGAGCATTGTCACGGAGAATTCATGTTGGTTTCGTTACTGTCTTGGGTGGATTGATGAACATCGATTATTGCAATAAGATCTTTATTTTCAGTCAAAATCCTCATATGCATCACAGCAAATGATTTGTAGCATACGGTAGCAGCCTTGCATGTTCCTCACGGGACGCCGAGAATCCTCACCGTTTGTCGATCTCCGCCAGCAGACGACCTGAATTATGCGGGCTCGCCTGACGCAAGAAGGCTGTCTGGTGAAGGGGGTTGATTGGGGCATAGGAAAGGGAGAACGAAGTTGAGCCTGTGCGGCCGCCACACTGAAACCGCAGGCAAGTTCGCTGAACAAACGCAGGACCGAATGATTTTGCAAGCGATATGAACCTACGCAATTCGGCGCTCGGGTCTATCGCTGGCCGGTTGCTCACGTTTGTCACAATGCGGTGCGGCGCATCTATAACCAAGATTTAACGGCAGATAAATTTCCAGAAACGGGGTCAAACGGTGAGTCACTTGCCAAGCCTCTATGCAGAGTTGGTACAACTTGCCGGCAGTGAAAACGGCCCTTTTTGTCCAGCTGTAAGGATGAAGAGGGGAATTCCGTGTTTGGGTCGAAGCTTTCGTTGCACCCGAGGATGATCGCAAAATGCAGGGCGCTCTCGATGAATTATGAAGAGCGTCCCCTCAAAAACAGCTCGTTAACCTTCAGGAGGGCAGTATGGATACAAGGAAAAGAGCAATAGGCCTGTTGTCAGGTCCTGGCGCGCGGTTTCTCGCGCTGCTGGTTCTCGTTCTCGGCGGAACATTCGCCGCATTTGGACAGCAGATTACTGGAACCATCGTAGGTACAGTAACGGATGCGCGTGGCGCGGTGGTCACCACGGCAACCATCAAAGCTACCAACGTAGACACGGGGTTCTCCCGTTCTGCGTCCTCCAACGGTGTTGGCGAATACCGCATCGACTACTTGCCGGTTGGCAACTACACCGTTGAGGCGACGGCTCCCAGCTTTGAGCGCTTTGTGCAAAAGAATGTCGCCCTCGACGTGGAACAGGAACTGACGGTTCCAATCTCATTATCCGTGGGTGCGGCGACTCAGACCGTCACCGTCACTACAGCTCCCCCGACCATCAATACCTCTGACCCGGTGCTCGGCAGGACCATCGAGCCGGAAGAGATCATCGGACTTCCGCTCGTCAACCGCAATACCTATACGTTGATTTCTCTCACGCCGGGCGTGATGGCCAATAACAACAGCTCCTATTCGAACCCCACCGGCACGCCAACCACCGCCACCGGACTGTATATCGAAGATGTCCAGATTAACGGCTCCATCGACGGCGGCAGCGCAGGCGTAGCTTTCTATCTTGACGGCGGCAACAACATCACCGAGATGCGCAACTACGGCAACCCGGCGCCGAATCCCGACGCAGTGGAAGAATTTCGCGTAGAAACCAGTTCATTCGGTGCGCAATACGGCCAATATTCCGCCGGTGTGGTCTCGGTCATCACCAAGTCGGGAACCAACCAGTGGCATGGCAGTTTGTTCGAGTTCAACCGCAATACTGACTTCAACGCCAACAGCTGGCAACCGGCCCACAACGCCGCAGGCCAGATCATCGTTGCGCCCTACCACCGCAACCAGTTTGGCGGTACCGTGGGCGGCCCAATCAAGAAGAACGATGCGTTCTTCTTCTTCAGCTATGGAGGCTTGCGCCAGGTCACGTCAAACATCTATACAGGCGCCATCACGCCAACCGCCGCGGAGCGCCTCGGCGACTTTACTGCCGATACCTTCACCGTCTACATGCCCAACACGGGCAAAACGGTGGTGGCTGACGGAGTGAATTCGAGTCCCAACTGCGCGACCGCCAAACCGAACTGCCTTCCCACCAGTGCCCTGGACACGACCGTTTTCAACATGGACAACGTCACCAACTCAGTCGGCTCTTCCATCCCGCTGCCCAATATCGCGGGCGGTATCAAGCCGGCGACGGGAGGCGGCACTTATGCGGGTCTGATCCCCATCCCGGTTACGGAAAACGAATACCTGGGCAAGTATGACCAGAACCTCGGCACGAAGGACCATGTGGCAGCAACCTACTTCTTTTCGAGGAACGTGCTGAAAAACAACCCAGGCGGCAACGTCCCGTGGACCTACAATCAGGTCGCCTCGAATGGCACCAATTTCAACCTCAGCGACGTACACACTTTCAGCCCGACCATTGCCAATCAGACCTGGCTCACGTTCACGCGGGCAGCGGGCGGCCGCACGAACCCGCCGGTGACCGGCCCGTTATCGCAGAGCCTCACATCGTTTGGCTCGAACTTCTACCTCCAAGGCCCGATCTCTCTGCCCAATATCTCTCTATCCGGCGGATTTGCTCCGGACGTTACGAATGCAGGTCCATTCACGGGCTCCGACAACTACGAGCTGCGCGACATGATCAGCCTGACGAAGGGCAAGCACTCCCTCTTTATCGGTGGGGAGTGGGCTCTGGCCAAGACCATGTTCGATGCCAATCTGCTGAACTTTGGCAGCATCAGTTTTGCTACCTCAGCCCCTACCACAACCGGCAATGTGTTTTCCGATTGGGTGACTGGCCAGGCCTCGTCGGCTGAGCAGGACTCGCCCTATACCACCCACCTGAGCACATGGCACTACGCATTGTTTGTGCAGGATAACTACCGCATCACGCCCCGGTTCACGGCCAACCTTGGCATCCGGTGGGACATCGATCAGCCTCCGGTCGATCCCCACAACCGTACGGAATCCTTCGTTCCCGGACAGCAATCCACTGTGGCTCCACTGGCGCCCAAGGGCTTGTTGTTCCCGGGTGACGCAGGCATCGGCCGCGGCATCATCCCCACGGCGTACTACCACGTTTCGCCGCGCCTCGGCTTCGCGTGGGACCCGTTTGGTGACGGCAAGACCTCCATTCGCGGCGCCGCGGGTATCTTCTTCGGCATCCCCGCCGGCAACGAATGGAACCAGCCCGGCAATGCCATTCCATTCGCCTTGCGGCCGCAGACCGGCGAGGGCCCGCTCAACTCGATCACCAACTTCTATTCTTATCCGGGAGACTTTCCCTCTACGGCTTCGGGTGGCGGTCTCTTCCCGTACACCTATACTCCGGCCAAGCCCACATTCATTGAGGGCCCCGGCGGCGCCACAGAAGCCATCTCGCCGCATTTCAAATACCAGTACACTTACCAGGTCAATCTTTCCGTGCAGCGGCAGTTGCCCGCCCGCGTAACCCTGACTGCAGCGTATGTAGGCGCGCTCTCCCACCAGCTACCCAACTTTATTGACGCCAACTACGCGCCGTATTCAACCGCCTTCGGTACGCCAAGCACCTCGGCAACCAGCATCGCCGCGCGGCGTCAATTCGATCCCTGCCCCTCCACGGGTTGTCCCTCAGGCGCGGCCGCCATCAACAACGGCAACGGCCTGCTGGGAGCAGGAATCGTCGATCTGCTGTCAAACCTGAATGCCAATTACCACGCCCTGCAAATCTCGGCATCAAAACAGATGTCGCACGGCTTCAACATCAGCGGCTTCTATGTTTGGAGCCACGCTCTCGATGCCTTTGAGCCGGACGCAGACGGACTTTCCTCACCACAGGACTCCGGCTACTTCGGCGCTCCATTCACCGCCAGCAATAACTCCCTGGGCGCCGTTGGCGGCGGACTCGGAGAGGAAAAAGGTCCCATGAATGCCGACATCCGCAACAGTGCTGCGATGTCCGGTACATGGAACATCAGCTACTTCCACGGCGATAACAAAATCTTCAGCACCCTGGTTAATGGCTGGACGATCTCGCCGGTTATCTACATGCACAGCGGTGGCGTGTTCACGGTCACCACTGGGTCCAACAGGAGCGATGACAGCACCGGCAATCAACGTCCGGATTATGCCCCTAGCGCGCCCAACCCCGTGCTCAGCCACAATCGCTGCCGCGTTTGCACCCCGGCGTCCGGGTCGAACGAGGTGTCCGCGTGGTTCAATAACTCAGCCACGACCCCGACTTACATTTACAACGGTGTGGGCGTGGCTGGCGGCATCGGCCCCGGCGGTGCGGACGGCAACGTAGGCCGCAACAGCATGTTTGGGCCCGGTTTCAAACAGCTCGACATGGGCCTTTTCCGCGACATCAAATTTGAGCGCGGAATTGTATTCCAGCTACGCGGCGAGGCTACCAACCTGTTGAACTGGGTGAACCTCTCCAATCCCACTGCAAGCGGCCCGCCAACAACGGTAGGCGGCAACAACAACAACGGTAACTTCGGCAAGATCACCTCGGCCACAGGCACCCAGCGCGTCCTCCAGGTCGGCGGTCGTCTGACCTTCTAGTCATGTTGTGGTTTTCCTCTTGCGCCCGCTCATTACGAGCGGGCGCACTTTCTTGAGGCCATCTCAATGCACTCTCATTCCTGTCCGGGTGAGCATTTGCATCGCCCGCGGCACAGATCGGAACCCTCTTTTTCGTGAGGGAAGAAGGAGCAGAATCGCGTCAGTTGCGCGCCGTGTGTGCGGCGGCTGCCCGGTCCTGCGCCAGCATTTGCGCCAGGGCCTTTTCCGGGCACATATGATGCGCCTCGCGCACGTCGAGCTCGTTCTCCGACTCTACGCAGGAAGCGATGGTCATAAAGCAGTCGAGGCAACGTGAGTTGTAACTGCCGTTTTCGTTTTGTGTGCGGCTATACATGACGTGACCGTTGGGGGAAAATACCCTTCGATCCTAGGCGCATTTTCGATTCTTCAGGCGTGACTCTCATCACAATCGCATGTTTACGGTGTTGCCGCGTCGGCCGGCGCGCGACCCGCATCGCGCTCAGTATTGCGGCGAGCCTACGTTCTCCCACCGATTGGAATGGCTCTTCAGGTACCAGCACGGCGTTTCTCCGCCGTGAGGAAACAGTGCGAGGTCGCAGGCAACGTTTGCGGTTCCCAGAAAGTCATACTCCGTCTTTTGGCCTTTGAGCGGAACCGACATGAATTGACTCACAGTCACGCTGGACTGCGGCGATCCGCGCAGGACGTAGTAGGCCCAGTCGATCGCAAACGAAACAATCACCACGACCACAAATGCGCCGAGCACGCGAAGAATCCACCCACCGAGCCATCGCATCAGGGTTCGATCTCCTTTGTGCGCGGGGCTTGATCCACGCGCGGCGGCGCCTGAATTTTGAGCGCTACGCCTGTTATCCGTAGCCGGCGCGCTTCAGCAAGAATAAACCCGAGTTGCGCCGCAGCCTGCGCATAACTGAGTCCCTCGGGACGGATATTTGAAATGCAATTACGCTCGGCGTCGGTGCGTCCTGGCCCCGGCTTCCATGTGACGTAGGCGCCCAGCGAGTCCGGCGAGCTCAGGCCCGGCCGCTCGCCGATCAGCACCACCGCAATCTGCGCGCCCAGCGCCGCGCCAATTTCATCGCCAATGGCCACGCGCCCCTGCTCCACCACGCACAACGGCGCCAGCCGCCATCCATGCAGCCGCGGCAACAACTCCGCGAGCAATAGAACCGCGTGCCGCTCGACCGCTAGTGCGGAGAGTCCGTCGACGATCACCAAAGCCAAATCCATTTCGCCCGCAGCCTGCTCGGCCAGGAGCGCGCGGCCCGGCTTGTCGAGCACACGACCCAGGTCTGGCCGCTGCAAATACGTCGCGCGATCCGCAGCCGCCGAATGCAGACGCAGGACGGCGCCGCCCGTTAACTTTCCCAGCGCCGCAGCAAGCGCCGCGCTCTCCAGGCGCGCATGCACTGCGTCGCGCGCCTGTGCGTGGCAGCGCTGGAAATCGAGCAAGTCGCCGGTTTCCAGGCTGACTCCGGTTCGGCCCAGGCCCACCCGCGCCGGAGTCAACGCGCGCCACTGCGCAGCCCGCCCAAGACTCGCGTCGGGAGACGGATGGGAAACCGCCTCGGTGGGCTGTCGCGCCGGGCCGCTCATGCTCTCAGCAACCTTTCCGGGTGCTGAGCTTCGCCGGCCAGCCGCGCAAAATTCTCGCCGGCCAGCCACGCCTCAAACTCCGGCGCCGGCTTGAGTCCCAGCACGCGCCGCACATAGAGCGCATCGTGAAAGCTCGTGCTCTGGTAGTGCAGCATCACGTCGTCAGCGCCGGGAACGCCCATGATGTAGTTCACGCCCGCCACGCCCAGCAGAGTCAGTAGTGTGTCCATATCGTCCTGGTCGGCTTCGGCGTGGTTGGTGTAGCACACATCGCAACCCATGGGCAGCCCCAGCAACTTTCCGCAAAAATGATCCTCCAGACCCGCCCGCACAATCTGTTTTCCGTCGTACAAATACTCCGGCCCGATAAACCCCACCACCGTATTCACCAGCATCGGCTTGAAGCGTCGCGCCACACCGTAGGCGCGCGCCTCCAGCGTCTGCTGGTCGACACCATGATGTGCGTTGGCCGAGAGCGCCGATCCTTGACCGGTTTCGAAATACATCACGTTCGTGCCCACCTGCCCATCCGCGCACACGCCGCCGCGTTGCAGCGCCTGCCCGGCTTGGTTAGCTTCATCGAGAAGGGAAAGCGAGACGCCAAAGCTGCGGTTCGCCGCCTCGGTCCCGGCAATCGACTGGAACAACAGATCGACCGGCGCGCCGCGTTCCAGTGCCGCCATCTGCGTGGTGATGTGCGCGAGCACGCAGCTCTGCATGGGGATGCGAAAGCGCTCGCGCACGGCATCCATCATGCGCAATAGTTCCGTCGTAGTTTCAATGTTGTCGCCCGCTGGATTGATGCCCACCACCGCGTCACCCGAGCCCATCAGCAGCCCATCCAGAATCGATGCCGCGATGCCCAGCGGCGCGTCCGCGGGATGGTTCGGTTGCAGTCGCGCGCTCAAACGCCCCGGCAGCCCCACCGTGGTGCGAAAACGCGTGACCACGCGCATTTTTCTCCCCGCCGCAATCAGGTCCTGCACGCGCATCAGTTTACTTGCGGCGGCAGCCATCTCCGGCGTCAGGCCCGGCGCGACGGAGGCAATGCGCTCGGGCGTCGCCTCGTCGCTCAGCAGCCAGTTGCGCAACTCCCCTACTGTCAGCGACTGCACCGGCGCGAAGGCTTCGGCATCCTGCGTATCCACGATCAGCCGCGTCACGTCGTCGGTCTCGTAAGGTACCACCTGCTCATCGCAAAAATGCTTGAGGGGAACCTCAGCCAGCGCGCACTGCGCCGCCACGCGCTCTTCCGCGCTGCCTGCCGCCACGCCCGCAAGCACATCGCCGCTGCGCAAGGGCGTGGCCTTGGCCAGCAGTTCGCGCAAGCTGCCAAATGTGTAACGCCGGCCGCCGATGGAGTGGGCAAAGATCATGTGCCCTCAGGATAGCCGCAAAGTGGGACGCGCTCGCGCGAGAATCTGCGCGCAGGGCTTGCAGAGCCGCAATAAAAAGGCCAGCCGTTACGGCTGGCCCCTCTCGCGCGGGTACTCCACTTTCGCCGGATGGCGCAGTTTCACGTTCCCTGTTACCCTGTCCGCACCATGCATTCACAGCTTGTGCTCGCTCTTTTTCTTGTGGCAGGTCTCGGGGGATTTGCCCGGAGCCCCGAGGCTCCGCCGCAAGATCTGCCTAAAGATCCGCGCGCTATCTTTGCCGTCGCCGCGCCCTTTTATGATTTCAACGATCCGACGCTCAAACCCTGGCACTTCAAGGCGACGTATCAGCTCTATGACGACCAGGGCAAGCCAACCGAGCAGGGAACCTTTGAGTATTGGTGGGCTTCGCCGAAGGTTTACCGCAGCACATGGACCCGGCCCGGTGGCTCGCACACCGATTGGTATACCGCGGACGGCAAGCATGCCTACCTCTCCACCGGAGAAGGGCCCAGTTTTTTCGAGTACAGGCTGCGATCGGCTTTTCTCTCCCCGCTCCCTGAGGCAAGCGAGCTCGACTCCACCAGTAATCGTCTCGATCGCGAGGAAATGAAACTCGGGACTGCGAAGATGCCGTGCGTCATGGTGGTTCCCAAGATGCCTCAGCACGGGCAACTCCAGGAAGTTCCGCTCGGTCTCTTTCCGACTTACTGCTTCGACCCGAATCTGCCGGCCTTGCGGGTCAGCTATTCCTTCGGCACCGTCACCGAGGGGTTCGACGCCATCGCGAAGGTTCAGGGGCGCTATCTGCCCAAGAGCGTTCTATTTTTCGAAGGCAAACGCCTGATACTCACAGCCAAACTGGAATCGGTTGAAGGCCTTTCTCCGTCCGATCCGGCTTTGACGCCGGGCGTTCAGGCGACCTATCCGCGAATCGAGAAAGTGCAAGTGCAGCCCTCCCTGGCCATCGGGTTCCTGATCAAGAAAGTGCAGCCCATCTATCCCCAAGATGCAAAAGATGCACATGTCTCCGGGAAGGTCGTCCTCGGAGCGATCATTGGCAGGGATGGCAGGATCCACGAACTCCGCGTAATCGAAGCTCCGTGGCCCTCACTTGTCGCATCGGCCATGTGGTCTGTCTCCCAGTGGACGTACAGACCATATCTGCTTAACGGAGAGCCTGTGGAGGTTGATACCACCGTCAACGTCATCTACACGCTCGGCAATTGAAACGGAATCTGGCCAGGTAGAAAACAGAAGGGCCAGCCTCCGCGGCTGGCCCTCTCGCGCTCCGTTTCACATCGAGTTTTTAAAACTTCACGCTACCTGCTCGCGGCGAAATCCCGCTCAGCTCTGCTGCGCGCGCTTCGGCATACGCCGCCGCGCCGATCAGAGCCGTGCGGCTTTCCAAAATGACGCGCACCGGCGTATTCACCAGCAACTGGCTCAGACGACCCTTGTCGGTGAAGGCCTTCATGAACGTTCCGTCCTTCAGCTTCTCCAGGATGCGCGGCGCGATGCCGCCGCCCACGTACAGCCCGCCTACCGACAAAATCTTCAGCGCCAGGTTGCCGGCCTCTGCGCCATAGGCCGAAACAAACATATCCAGCGCCTTCTCGCAGATCGCGCTCTTCGCATTCAACGCTGCTTCAGTGATCGCCGCATTGGGATCTTCCTGGGTCATGCGCTCCGCCAGCCACGCCGGCTCCTCCATGCCCCTCACCTCGCGCAGAAACTCGTAACAGTTGGTCAGTCCCTGCCCGCTCACCACGCGCTCAAAGCTGATGCGCCCATCGTATTTCTGGCGCAGAAAACGCAGCAGGTCGATCTCGTCGTCGTTGCGCGGCGCGTAGTCCGAGTGGCCGCCCTCGGACGGGTAAGGCACGTAATCGCGCCCGTCAAAGACCAGGAACGCTTCGCCCAGCCCTGTTCCCGCTGAGATCAGCGCGCGGTTTCCTACCTGCCGCGCATCGCCCTCGCTCAAGGTGTAAATCTGGTCCGGCCCAAGCTCAGCGATCCCGTACCCGTTGGCCTGCAAATCATTGATAAGAAAAACGTAATCAATCTTCAGGTTGCGCGAAAGCTCGCGGCTGTCCAGCGTCCAGGGCAGGTTGGTGAGCCGCAGCCTCCCCTCCCGCACCGGTCCCGGCACGCCAAAGCACGCCGCCGTGACTTTTTCGGAGACGATGAATTCCTTAACGATCGCTTCCAGCCCCGGATAGTCCTTGGCCGGGAACTGTTTGTCGCGTGAGTGCTTCAGATTGCCATCAATAAAATCAAACAGCGCCAGGTGAACCTTGGTGCCGCCTACATCGCCTGCCAGAATCATTACGTCCTCTCGAGAACCCCACAGCCTTGCGCATCTGGCGCCGGGAGCAGCGCCGCCGCGGACCGGTCCAGAAGCAACGTCAGTATACCGCCCGCAGGCCTAATCAACTGGCTGGGCAGCCGTTCAGGATTGCGCGCGCCCGTAAATACTTCTTTTAGAATCTGTGCTTTATCCGCGCCGCCTATGAGGAAGAAGACTTCCGAACCGAGATTGATCAGCGGCCAGGTCAGCGTCACCCGCCAGGCGTCCTTGTTCTTGACATGGTTCGCCACGGCCAGCCGCTCCACTTCGTGCAGGGCCAGAGTGTGGGGAAAAAGAGACGCAGTGTGTCCATCTGGACCCATCCCTAACTGCACGACATCGAAGCGGGGTAGCTCCGCGCCCTCCAGCCGGAAGCCGCTGCGCAGTTCTGACTCGTATCGTGCCGCGGCCGTTTCCGGTTTCAGTTCGCCTTCCATGCGGTGAATCTGCTCAGGCTGGAGCGGCACGTGGTCCAGCATCGCCTCGCGCGTCATTTGGTAGTTCGAATCGGGGTCGTTTGGGGGCACGCAGCGCTCGTCGACCCACCACAGGTCAAGCTTCGACCACGGCATGCGCGCTCGCCACGGCCGGGCGGGGTCGGCCAGCAGCATAAACGTCGCCTTTGGCGTGGCCCCCCCGCTGATGGCAATCCTGGCCAGGCCGCGCGCGGCCACGGCGCGTTCGGCCTGCTCCACAAAATACTGCGCGGCGCGCCGGGCGAGCGCAGCCGCATCGGGCTCGACGTAGTAAACGATTTTCAGTTCTTGAGGCATGGGGATGTTCCTCTGGCTTCTACGATAAATAGATGCGCCGCACGGCCGGGCAGGCGTTACTCCTTCACCACTTGAATGCTTCCGTCAATATTGATGGCGAACATGTGTTTCGCGGTGCCAATATATTCGGGGATCGAGGGCCTTCGCGTCAGCACGTACAAAACGTCAGTATCCTCCGGCACATCGCTCAACACATGGGAGTGAACGCCGGACACAATTTTGAGCTTGGGATCGAATTGGAAATCGAGAATCCCCTTGTGCAATTGACGTTTCTCAAGGATCTGCTTTCCATCCGCCGAAATTGTGTAGCGCACGTCGCCGCCTAAAGGCCAAACATCGCTTTTGGTCTGCCCTGGATAGAGATACACGTACAGATGTCCGTCTGCGGCAGGAAGAATCGCCGTGTTGTACGAGCGGTTCGGAGTCCCAAAGTCGCTGATCGCCAATTCCAGCGCCCGTTCTTTCGCAACCAGATCGTCCGGGCCTTCCCGCGGCGGATCGTACTTCACAGCCGTGTAGTCTTCCGGCCCTCCCGTTTGTTTCGCTTCGTAGGCCACCAGCAGCCGGTCGTGCGTTTCGTTCCACTTGGGAAACACCACCTCCCAGCCCGTGGGGGTTTCCATGCAGATGTATTTGGTCAATCCATTGGTGTCGGGATGAAGTGCGATGAATGCATCGGTCCCGTGCCACGCCGCCTGATCGTAGGCATACAGCGCGCGGCCCCGCTCCGTAACTCCCGCGAGGTATGCGGCCAGATCCTTGTCGTCCACGTGTCGCATCTGTCCGACAAGAGAGCTCGTAAAAACAAGCAGACACATCGCAGCTAAAGTCAGAGATCTATGCATACCAGCGCCCTTCTCCACGCGAAACCGGCAATGAATCCGTACCGCTGGAATTCAAATCGCCGTAGATCAGGTGGATGATTTGTGGGAATGATACGCCCGACTGACGCGTGGCATGGAACAGTTTTTGAGAGAGACAAATCTCGGCGGAGTTGCCGGTTATCGCCCGATGTACAGGCGGTACTGCTGTTCCAGAACACCGGCGGAGCGCGCCAGCAGCAGCTTCGACACGTTGTACTGATACAGGCTCTCTACCAGGTTGCTTTCGGCCGTGGCCAGGGTGGCCTGCGCGGTCACCAAGGGCAGGTTGTCGTCGACACCGGCGTTCACGCGGTCGGTCTCGTCGCTGAGTGCGCGCGTGGCCAGGTCCACATTCGATCGCGCCACGTCGACGAGCTTTTTGTTCGCGCCCACGTCGAGCAGCGCTGCCCGCACCTGTTCGTCGATGTGATTGCGTAGGTCGGCAAGCTGGGCGTCAATTGAAACCATCTCCGCCTTGGACGCGTCCTCATCGCCGCGCAGCCGCGCTTCGCGGAAGATGGGAAAATTCAGCGTCCCGGCGGCAACGAAATCGCCGTGCGTGCCCTCGCCGTTCACGGTGCTGGTGCCGTAGTAGCTATAAAAGCTGAGCGTGGGCAGCCGCTGGCTGCGATAGACGGCGTGCACCGCCCTGTATTCCACGGCCTGGTTCTGCAGGTTCTGGTAGTCCTGGCGGCTGCGGTAAGCCAGTGCCCGCACCGCTTCCGGCGTTTGTTCAGCCAGGTCACTGTAAGGCGCCGGATCGGTGAGCGCAATCTCCTGCCCGGGATCGATGCCGATCTCGCGCTTCAGCAGGATCAAGTCCTTCGCCTGCTGGTTCTGGGCTCCAATCAGAGCCTGCTGCTGCGCCTCAAGCTGCACGCGCGCGCGCAACTCATCCAGATTCGCCGCGGTGCCCGCCTCGTGCGCCGCATGCACGTGATCGAGCAGCAACTGCGCCTGCGCCACAAGGGCCTTCGCGTTCTCCAACTGGCTCTCGTCGGCAATGGCTCGCAGATACGCGATCGCCACTTGCTGTACCACTTCGCCGCGCGCCGACATCTTGTTGAAATACGCCGACCGCTCCGCCGCACCCGCCGCCTTCCAGCCTTCGATCACCGGTCCGGAAAACAGAATCTGGTTAAAGTGAATCTGTCCCTCGGTGAGATCGTCACGCGTGATGAAGGAGAGCCCAGCCGGCGGTTTGCCGCCGGGAAACAACGACGCGAACTCGGCAATCACGCTGGGCCCAAAACCGAGCGCAGCCAGGTTGTGCATATAGTAGCCGGTGTCGCCGGTGAGCCAGATGGTCGGCAAAAACTCTTGCATCGCCTCGGTCTTCAAGCCGTGCAGCGTCTTCTCGCCGTTCTCGGCTTCTTTCAGTCCCAGGTTGTTCTTCAGGCCGCGTTGCACCGCATCATCCAGCGACAGCTTGAGCGGCTCGCCCGTTACCGGTTGCACGGTGATGCTGCCGTAGAAGGGATTGGCCGCCGATGACGGGTTCTGCCCCTGCGCCCACTTCGCTCCGGCGCAGATCTCCACCAAAGCCAGTAGGAAAAGCGCGGGCGCGGTTCGCCTGCAACCAAATTGAAGCCTTCGGTTCACTGCCATCATTTTCTCAGATGCGCCTCCAGCCGCGAGGGTTCAGAGTCTCGTAAGAAATTCAATCGAATCCGGTCCGAAAATGAAATGCGACCCTGAAAACCCTCTTGCATCGGCGCCCCCCGCCACCGGCACGCCGCTTGCTTGAGGCCCTCCTGCCAATCCGCCGGCCACTACTCCACGGGATGGATCCACATGGCGTTGCCGCCGCCGGAAACCATGTGCACGTCGAGCACCGTGGTGCGGTCCACTGTCTGCTTGGTCAACACTGTATGCTTCGGCTCCTCGGCCGCATCCGGCGAATCGGCGTAGATCTCCGCAACATATTTCCCATCGCCCAGAAAGTCCAGCGGCACCTTCACGTCGCGCGCGTCCCAGTCGGTGAGCGAACCCACATACCAGTCGTTCCCGCTGCGCCGCGCCAGCGTGATCCATTGCATCGGCATGCCGCCGATCGACCGCACCTCGTCCCACGTGCACGGAGCCCGCTTGATGAAGTCGAATTCCTTTTCCCCCGCATAGGCCTCCGGGTAGTCCGACACCATCTCGAGCTCGCTCTCGAAGACCACATAGAGGGCTAGCTCCTGGGCGCGCGTGTTCAGTCCCATGGGCATAAAAAGTCGCGGCGCAAAGTGCTCCAGGTTGGTGTTGTTGAATGCGCCCGGCGTGTAATCCATGGGCCCGGCCAGCATGCGCGTAAAGGGCAGCGTCGCGTTATGCGCCGGCGTCACCCGCGCCGTGAACTTCAAATACTCCTTGCCCATCACGCCTTCGCGCGTCATCAGATTGGGATAGGTGCGCCGCAAGCCGTCGGGCTTGAATGCGCCGTGGTAATCGATCATCAGGTGATGTTCGGCCGCAGCGGCCACCACCTTCCGATACCACTCCACCATCCATTGATCGTCGCGATTCATGAAGTCGATCTTGACGCCCGCAATCCCCCACCGTTCAAAGAGCGGAAACGCCTGGTCCATGTACTTGTCCACTGAAGTCCAATGCGCCCACAGCCACAGCTTCACGTTCTTTTCTTTCGCGTAGCGCAGCAGCTCGGGCATGTCGATATTCGGGCCAACGTGCGTAATATCGGCTAGCCGCGGCTCTGCACCTGTGGCGCTGGGGTCTTTCGCCTCCCAACCCGCGTCGATAAGCATGTAGGGGAAGCCCGACGTCGACGCAAAGTCGATGTAGTGCTTCATGATCTCGGTTGTCATGCCCGGCTTGACCGTAAGACTGGGTGCCGCGTTGCCGCTCCACCAGTCCCACGCCGATTTTCCCGCTTTGATCCACGAGGCGTCGGCGATCTGCGAGGGCGGATTCAGATTGAGCACGATGTTTGACTCGATCAGCTTGCCGGGCTCATCGGCAATCATCAGCACGCGCCATGGACTCGAGAACGGCGTTTCCGTTTCCACCGCATAACTGGGATCGATGTTGCCCGCGCGATCCTCATGCGGCGACAGATCGGCGTGCACCGTGTGGCTCGCGAACCCCTCCGCCTTGCGCAGGTACATACCGGAGTAGTGCTCGATGTCCGCCTCGGTGACCGCGACCCATCCCACTCCTGGTTCGTCTGAAAGATACGGCAGCGCGATGAGCCAGTCCGGATGCAGCCCGCTCACGTTGCGCAGTTGATACTCGTCCTCCCTCGACGATTGATATCCATCCAGGATCAGTGGGTAGGTGGAAGCGTCCTTAGCAAAGGTGAACTCCGTCAACTCGTGCGCAATGCGCGTTTGGCCAATCGCCGGCTGTTTGGGAACCAGATAACGAAACGCCACGCCGTCGTCGAAGGCCCGTAATTCGATGGAGATTTTGCGGCCATCCAGATCGGAATAATCGGCGCGCACGTCGTTGTGGTTGTTGCGTACTTCGCGTGTCTTGCCCACCGGGAGCGTGTACATCTCGTCCGCGCTGCCGGTCTGCGTGCCTG
>Ga0181537_10001839_pt1 | contig 19127 bp, 10 predicted proteins | sample PEATcosm2014_Bin_39_FD_119765 | JGI IMG/M metagenome (GOLD analysis project Ga0181537, IMG submission 119765) | Peatland microbial communities from MTU Mesocosm Facility, Houghton, MI, USA - PEATcosm2014_Bin23_10_metaG | ecosystem: Environmental > Terrestrial > Soil > Wetlands > Peat | place... | reverse complement strand
GGCAGCGACGTCGTCGCGGGACACAGGACGTGCAAGCAGATAGCCCTGCAGGTACATCCCAGGGTAACCCAGTAGCAGAGCGAACTGCTCGGGCCGCTCGACGCCCTCCGCGGTGATCTCCAGGCCCAGGCCCTGACACATGCCAATGATGGCGCGCGCGATCGCCGCCGAGCGTGGGTTGGTATCGATTCCGGCAATCAAGCTGCGATCCAGCTTGACGCGGCTGAGCGGAAGCTGCTCCAGCGAGGCGAGCGAGGAATAGCCGGTGCCGAAGTCGTCCAGGGCGATGGCCACGCCGTGGGCACGCAGACGTTTGAGCGCGTCAATGGTAGTCGCCCCGGTCTGCAGGACGGATTCCGTCAATTCAATCTCGATGCAACGCGCCGGCAGACGGTGCTGCTGTAACAGCTCGCATAGACGGTCGACGAAGCGGTTGTCGAACAATTCACGCGGCGAAACATTGATGGCGACGCGCGCCTCAGGCCATGCGCCGTGATGCCAATGCGACGCGGCTTCAATCGCAGTGCGAAGTACCCAGTCGCTGATTTCGATGATCAGGCCGGACTCCTCGGCGATTGCAAGGAACTGGCCCGGGGTGGCAAGTGTGCCGTCCGGCAGTCGCCAGCGAATCAACGCCTCTACCAGGGCAGTCTCGAGGGTTTCGGCATTCACCTCCGGTTGAAATACGAATTCGAATTCTCCCCGCTCGATGGCGCGGCGCAGACCCTGTTCGGTCGAGAATTTCGCGGCCGCGGCTTCGAGCAGATCAGGAGTGAAGACATATGACTGGCTGCGTCCCAGGGCTTTGGCGCGAAACAGCGCTGCGTCGGCTGCCTTCAACAGCGCTTCAGCGTCCTGCGCATGGTCAGGATAGATACTCGCTCCCACACTTATGCTAACGATGAGATCACGACCGTCAACGGATAACGGTTGCTGGAACGCGTGCACTACACTGATTCCGGCCAGCCTGATCTCCTCCATGTTGTTCGCACGATCGAATACAACTGTAAATTCATCGCCCCCTAGCCGCGTCGCAAAACCGAAATGTCGCGTAACTGCCTGCAGGCGCTGCGCAACACTTACCAGCACGCGATCGCCGAACGCGTGCCCCATGCTGTCGTTGAGATATTTGAAGTTGTCGATGTCCAGGAACAGGACGCCGACAAGGTAATGCTCGTTCCGGGCGCGCTCGATAGCGGCATTAAGCAGGATGAACAGCTGTCGCCGATTCGGCAGGCTGGTCAGAGGATCGTGCTGTGCCAGATCCTGCAATTGGCGCGTACGCTCCGCCACCTTGGCTTCCAGACTTTGTTGGTACTCGCGAGCGGCGGCCCTGGCTGTCGAGAGTTCATCCGCCATGGCGTTGAATGTGACGGCAAGCGTATCCAGCTCCCTGATGCCGCCGCGCGCGACGCGCACGGCAGTGTCGCCTTTCGCCAGCCGCGTAGTTGCATCACGCAGGCGGCGTACCGGCCGCACGACACTCATCACGGTCCCGAGAGCGATGGAGATCAGGAGCATGAAGACTGCGATGCTGATCCATGCAATCAGAACGCGCTTCTCGTGATACTGTGGGGGGAGTGTGGTGACGGAATGCGTCTCCACCAGGGCAGCGGCGGGGACTGCCGCGGTGGGCGACGCCATCGATGGGGAAGTCGGGGCGGTATTTGCACCGATCCCATTGCCATCTTCCTTTTTCCTGGCAGCGGCGGCGACCAGGGGTGTCTCGACCTTGCCTGGAACGCTTGCCGCAACGCTCGCCGCTTCCGCGGTAAAGTCCTGCGAGCCATGGTGCAGCTGATCGTTCAACTGCAATAGAGATTCCCGCAGGGCAACCAGCCGCGCGACATCATCGTGCATGCCGACATACCATTGATTGCCCTCTGACTGCCTGAACCCCTTCTCATTGGTTGCAAGATTCTCAACCACGGCCTTTTCCGTCTTCAATAGCCGTGCCAATTCCGGAGTATCTGCATTATCGTCCGAGGCCAGGGCACTGGAGTCGCGCCGAAGTGCGTCGAAGTCGGCGCTCAACTCGAGCAGCGACTGTCGTGCAACCACGCGGCCGAAGATCTTCCAGGCGCCTTTCACCGACTCATTGACGCGTGCGTACAAGTCCTCAAACAGCGTTGAATATTGGCTCATCAGGGCCCGGCGGTTGTCCGCCATCTGCACAAGATCGCCGCCGTGCTGCGAGTAGACGTGAATGCTGGAATCGAGCTTGGAGAAAGACCTGCCGGAAATCGAGGCGGCTTGAGCGATGAATGCGCGGCACGCACCGGCCAGATCCGACAGCGACCGTTGATAGTCCGCCTCGGCGTGCGTGGCATCGCTGCCGATGCGATCCTGCACGGCACGGTCATAACGATCAAGGGCTAACAGCAGCGGGTCGGAGCTCACGACACGCCGCTCGGTGGTGACCGCGAGCGGTGGCGCGACCGCGGGTTGTGTCGCGGCAACGGGTGCCGGCGGTGCGATCCGCTTTATCTGTGTTGTCCTTTCAACCAGGACGCCTTGCTGGACGATGAAGTTGGCGGCCAGTACCAATGCGCCCACGCCAATAAAGGCGACCACCAGGCGCGAAGCGATGCCAAATCGTATCGCATTCATGGTTCTTCTGACTTTCGTCAATTGGACCCGCAGTGTGCGATCTGCCGGGTCCTGCATCGAGTCTGTCATGAAGGAACTGTGCGATTCATCTCGTGCGCAGTTCACAATCGCGCGCTTTAGTCAGATGCCAGCGGAGCCTTCGATTTGCCATAAGTTGGGGAAACTATGCGATAGTATCAACGTGCTCGCGGATTCGATGAATGAGGTAGCGGGCCATTGCGTAAGCGCAAATCACACACCTGGGCAACCCAGGACGCTGTCCGGCGAGAGCCTGCCGCCGATCGGCGCCGTCATCTCGCTGAGGCGGTATTGCGCTGCATTCAAAAGAATGGCAGTGCCGGCATCTCGGTACGGCAGATTGCAGCCGAGGCCGGAGTGTCGCTCGGGCTCATCCGGTATCATTTCGGAAAATTCGATGATCTCGTTGCGTTCGCCTTCGATATGACGACGGACACGTTCTTTCGTGCCCTGCGCACCGCAATCAGTACAGCCGCGCCTAATCCACAGGCGCGCCTCGACGCCTTCATCGAGACATCGTTTTCTCCGCTGCTGCTCGATCGCCAGGTGCTGGACGTGTGGGTGGTATTCTGGGGTCTGATCCTGCACTCGCGCTCCATGGCCAGGGCGCAGGCACGTGAATACTTGTCGTACCTGGCGCTGGTCGAGGATCTGCTTGCCAACCTGGCGGCGGCCGAGCGCATTCCAATAAGAAATATCAGATTGGCCGCGGTCGGTTTCACCGCCCTGTTGGACGGGCTGTGGCTTGCCTGGTGCCTCAATTCTGCATCGTTTCGACGAGTGGAAGGCGTGTCGCTTTGCCGGATGTGGATCGAAGGACTGCGGCGCGGTGCCTATGCCTGACGCCGGCGCGTAACGCTGGGGCGTAACGCCGGGGCCGTCGACGATTGACACCCTTGACTATACGATCGTATAGTTAATTCTGAGAGGCATCGCCATCTTGCGCGGGCACGCAAGCGAGTCACGCCAATGACGCAACACTCCCGCTACGACGTGCTGTTCGAGCCGGTAAGGATCGGGCCGGTCACTGCCCCGAACCGCTTCTACCAGGTACCGCACGCCAGCGGCATGACCAATGCGCTGCCGCGCGTCAGGGCGGCGTTCCGTGAGATGAAGGCCGAGGGCGGCTGGGGCGTGATCTGTACCGGCGCCTGCTCCATCGACCCGACGTCGGATGATGCGCCGCTTCCATATGCGTCGATGTGGGATGACCATGATGTTCGTGCGCACGCGCTGATGACCGAGGCAGTACATCGGCACGGCGCGCTGGCGGGCGTCGAGCTCTGGCACGGGGGCGCCTCGGTGATGAACCGTGCGAGCCGCATGCCGCCATTGTCGCCCTCCGGTATCCCATGGATGTCGACGCATGTCGGCTTCATGGGTAACGGGCGACCGAAGACCATGGACCGAAGCGATTTTCGCGCCGTGCTGCGCTGGCAGGCGGACGCCGCTCGCAGGTCGCGGTCGGCGGGATTCGACATTGTCTACGTGTATGCCGGGATGGGATATCTTGGTTACGAATTCCTGTTGCCCGAATACAACGGACGGACCGACGCCTATGGCGGGGTGATCGAGAACCGTGTGCGCTTCGTTCGCGAGATGATTGAGACCACCAAGGACGCGGTTGGAAAGGACTGCGGGGTTGCACTGCGCATCAGTCTTGAGGAGCTGCGGCGCCGCCCCGGCCGGCATGGCGAATCCGAGGCGCACGAAGTGATCTCGCTGCTAGCCGATTGCCCTGATCTGTTCGACGTGAAGATGGATTCGAGTCCGAGCGACTGCTCAGCTTCCCGCTTCACCGGGGAAGCCAGCCACGAACCCGTGATTGATTTCGTCAAGCGACTGACCAACAAGCCGGTCGTCGGCGTTGGCCGCTTCACGTCGCCCGATACGATGGTGTCGCAGATCCGGCGCGGCATCCTTGATCTCATAGGCGGGGCCCGGCCGTCGATCGCCGACCCTTTTCTGCCCCGCAAGGTCAGGGACGGCAGGCTGGATGAGATTCGCGAGTGCATCGGCTGCAACATCTGCATCTCGAGCTGGCACGACAGCGTGCCGGTTCGCTGCACTCAAAATCCGACCGCCGGTGAGGAATGGCGGCGCGGCTGGCATCCGGAGCGCATCGATCGTGTCGCACGGCCGGATCGGGTTCTGGTCGTCGGCGGCGGACCTGCCGGCCTCGAATGCGCACTCACCCTTGGCCGGCGCGGCCACGAGGTGACGCTGGTCGAAGCCGGGCGTGCCTTCGGTGGTCGGCTGACATTTGAGACCCGGCTACCCGGGCTGTCGACCTGGGGTCGCGTGATCGATTACCGGCTCGGCCGGTTAAATCTGATGACCAACGTCGAGATGTTTCTCGACAGCCCGGTCGGGGTCGATGAGATCATTGAGTGGGCGCCGGATCGCCTGGTGATCGCGACCGGGGCACGCTGGACACGGATGCTCTATTCCTCGATGGAACTTCCGGAGGGCCAACTCGATCACGCCCAGGTCTTCACCCCTGACGACATCGCTGCCGGCCGTCTGCCGGACGGCCCGACTCTTGTATTCGATTTCGATAACTACTACATGGGCGGCGTGTTGGCCGAGCACCTAGCGGGCCTGGGAACCCGGGTTGTCTACGTGACGCCGGCCGGATACGCGTCCGCCTGGACCATCATGTCCAATGAACTGCCGCTGGTACATCGCGCGCTCGCCCAGCGCCAGGTGCCGGTGACCACTATGCATCTGCTGTCTGCGTTCGACGGTGAAACCGCGACATTGAAGCACCTGTTCACGGGAGGCGAGATGCGGCTCGCCTGCCGCTCGATCGTTATCGTCGGCATGAGGGTGCCCAGAGGCGAGCTGCTGGCGGGCCTCCAGGGACGCGAGCAGGAAGTCGCTGCCGCTGGTGTACGCTCGATCGAGCGAGCAGGGGACACCCTCGCGCCGGGTGCCATCGTACATGCCATTCACAGTGGCCACCTCGTCGGACGGGAACTCGGCCTGGGAGACACGATGTCATCGTATCGACGCGACTTTCCAATCGTCGAACGCGATGGCGTTCCTGTGTAGCATACTTTCCACGAGCCCGAGGCGTGCGGCCGCGGTCGTAAAGGAGACAGTCGATGCGCCACTTCGATCTGCAGCCAAAAGCGGTCGGGCCACTCGAGCAGACACTGCCATCCAGGTACTACCGTTCAGCCGAGATATACGCCAGAGAACGCGAGCGTATTTTCTGCCGCGAGTGGATCTGCGTCGGTCGCGAGTCGGACATACCAGGTGCCGGAGACTCAAAGGTGCTGGACGTGATCGGCGAGAGCGTCCTGCTGGTGCGCAACGAAGTCGGCGCGCTGCGTGGCTTCTACAATGTGTGTCGACACCGGGGGGCGCAACTGTGCGGCACGGCGCTTCCGGGGCGAGCAGCACCCGCTGGCGTCGCCGGAAAACGAATTCGCTGTCCTTACCATTCGTGGAGCTACAGCCTCGACGGGGATCTCGTTGCGACCCCTTACGTCGACGGCATCGACCGTAGCAAGTTCTCGCTATACCCGGTCGGGGTCGAGACCTGGGGCGGATTCGTATTCGTCCACCTGGCGCCATCGTCGGCGAACTCGCTGGCCGAGCAGGTCGGTACAGCTGCGACTCGCACCACCCGCTATCCGTTGGACCGGTTGCGCGCCGGCCATGTGATTCGCTACGACGTCGCGGCGAACTGGAAAATCATCGTCGAGAACTACAACGAGTGCTACCACTGCGGCGGTGTGCATCCCGAGCTCTGCGACATCGTTCCGTCCTTTAGGCGCAACGGCGGTGGCAACCTCGATTGGGAGCACGGCATTCCACATCGCGAAGGCGCCTACACCTTTACCAGCACCGGAGAGACGACTCGGGCGCCATTCCCCGACCTCAACGGGGACGAACGAGTTCGTCACTTCGGCGAAGTGCTCTACCCGAACCTGTTTCTGAGCCTGAGCTGCGAGCACGTCGCGGCGTTCATGCTGCAACCGAAGGGGCCGGATCGAACGTTGATCGAATGCCAGTTCCTGTTCACGCCCGAGGAGATCGGAAGTGCTGCCTTTGATCCGTCGGACGCGGTCGAGTTCTGGGACATCACCAACCGGCAGGATTGGGCGATCTGCGAGAGCGTCCAACGTGGCATCGCTGCACGTCCGCACGATCACGGCTACTACGCGCCGATGGAAGACTATAGCCTGGATATCCGCCGCTACGTGGCAGACCGGCTCGGTCGCGATTGACGGCGCACAGCGGGAAAGTCAGGATTGGGTGGCGAACAAGACGGGGAGCTCTTGAAAGCGATCAGGAAACATGAGGCGGCGCCAGCCGCAGGCCGGCGGCGCGCCGAGGATCATTCGCGCGTCCGTTCGAGTGTTGGCTTTGCGGTCGCGGCGGCGCTGTACGGCGTCACCTGGCTGCGCGTGGGACCGGCGCTGGCGCTGGATGAGACTGGCGCGGGTGTTACCCTGCAGGAAATCGTCGTCACCGCGCGTAAGCGCAGCGAGAGCCTGCAGGAGGTGCCGGAGAGCATCGACGTCTTCACCGCCCAGGATCTTGAGAATCTGTCGATCTCGCAGTTCGAAGACTATGCCACCAAGACACCATCAATATCCTTCATCAGTATCGGGCCCGGTACGCAAATGTTCTTCATGCGCGGCGTTTCCGATGGCAGCAGCCCCAACTCCAGCAATACATCATCGACCGGCTTCTTTGTCGATGACATGTCGATGAGCTACTACGGCAGCATTCCGGACCTGCATACCTACGATATCGAACGCATCGAAGTGCTCAATGGGCCCCAGGGAACCCTGTTCGGCGCAGGCGCAATGTCGGGTGCCGTCCGTATCATCAGCAACAAGCCCGATCCGAGCGCCTTCAGCGCGGGGGTCGATCTGGACGGGGGCAAAATAACCCACGGCCGCTACAACGCAACCTACGAGGGCTTCGTCAACCTGCCGATCGTCGACGGCAGGACGGCCGTTCGGCTTTCGGGCTACTCGCTGCAGGATGGTGGCTTCATCAACAACCTGCTCACCACGCGCGACTGGGTCAACGGCGTCGTGTCCAACAACGCGCCGTGGGCGCGCGACGATTACAACACCCAGCGCGTGGAAGGCATGCGGGCCGCGATCAAGCAAGTCATTACCGATGACTGGAACGCTGTGCTGACCTTCAACTACCAGGGTCAACGCCACAACGGCGCCTGGGATCAGGACCCCGAGCACTATGGCCTGGACCAGGTGTCACGCTTCGCGCCGGAAAACGGCGACAACTATGTCAGAACGCTCGATCTGCACGTCGAGGGTGACGTCGGCATCGGCGATCTGGTGTACGCGGGAACCTATTGGTCGCAGGGTGTTCGTTCGATCGATGAATATTCCAATTACGTCCAGTACTCCAACGTGTCCCCGTTCAACGCCGCCGACATCCAGAGCTTTGCCTGTCAGACCGGTCCGACGATTTCCCAGACCTACCAGGGCATTCCACAGTCGCAGCAATCGCCGTTCAGCGGCTGCGAGGTCCCGGAAATGTTCTACGTCTACAACAACAACACGCAGCGCTGGTCAAACGAAGTGCGACTGCAATCCAAGGCCGGCGGCCGTTTCCACTGGCTGGTCGGCCTGTACATGGAAAAAACCGCAGAGCAGTACTCGCAATTCTATGACATCCCAAACCTGCAGCCGAACGGCGAAGCGCTGCAGAGCCAGATTTCCTATTACAACTTCTACCCGGGCGAGCACGCCACGCCCCTGCCGCACGAGTGGTACAGCTACGTCTCGAATCTGGACTATACCCAGTTCACGGAATTCACCGATCTTAGCTTCGACCTGTTCGATCGCTGGAACATTGAAGCCGGTGTGCAGCATTTCCAGTCGAGTTTCAACGGCGGAAACCAATGGGCCGGATATGCCTGGCAACCGAAGGAGCCAAGCGAGTACGACGGCGCGTCGCACAAAGTGAACGCCAAGGCCGGTGTGAATTTCAAGATCAGCAAGAATCTGTTGCTGTACGGGATCTTCAGCCAGGGCTTTCGTGACGGCGGCATCAATGCCGGCATCGGCGCCTCCTGCACCGCCAACGGTGCGCCGGTCTATTACAAGCCAGACACCCTTAACAACTTCGAGGTGGGCTGGAAATCGACGCTTCTGAACGGACACATGACGTGGAACGGCGCTCTCTACTACATGCCCTGGAAGGATTACCAGACACCGGTGTTCGATCTCGCCATCTGTCCAACGACGTTCAACGCCAACATCGGCAATGCGCGCATCTACGGCGTCGAATCGAATGTCGACTACCTGGTCACTGAAGCGCTGAGTGTGCAGGCATCGCTCAACTACGATGACTCTAAACTTTCCTCAGACAGTTTCTACAATGCCAATTACGTCGTCTATCCGGGCGAGCGGCTGCCGTTCGTGCCGTATTTCAACTATAGCGCCAATGTGCGCTATCAGCGGCCGGTCAACCCCTCGCTGCGCGGCTTCGTGCAGTACGACATTGCCCACAAGGGCGACATGTGGAGCGATCTGCGGGTGGTGGATTCGCACGGCTTCGGGCGCACCCTGCAGCCGGCCTACGAGATCTCCAATCTACGGCTCGGGCTTGAGACGGCGGACGGGAGCTGGACCACGGAGTTCTACGTGAGCAACCTGTGGAATACCAATGCCGTCATCTTCAGCAACACTGGCAACTACGATCATCGACAGACCACCAACGAACCGCGTGTGTTGGGGCTTCGTGCGAACTACCGCTTTGGCAAGATCAGGGCCTCCGGCGAGTGATGCCCAGCACCTCGGTGATGGGAGCGGCGGCGGCCGTGTCCGCCTGCCGGTAGTCCTTGCCCAGTAGCGCCGCGAACGTGGCGGCGATCTGTGCCTGTATGACCGGCTCGGTATCGGTGCGCTCGCCAAGTGGCTGGGTGTCCGGACCCATGACTGCGAGCCAGATGTTTTCCGAGCCCGGCTGCTCGACGCCGTGCTCCTTCCAATCGACCGGGCCGCTGCCGCGGCCATGATCGGTCGTGATGATGAACGTGGTCTTGTCGTGATAGGCCGGCAGAGCCTGCAGCGTCGTCCACAGTTCCTCCACGAAGTGGTCGAAGTCGTGAGCGCTGTGCAGCACCAGGTCGTAGCGGCCGGAGTGCGCCCAGTTGTCGGTTTCGCCATAGCCGACGAACAGCGCCCGCGGTCGATTCTGGCGCAACGAGTCCAGCAGTGGCACCTGCAGGAACGCATCGTAGACGTCTTCATCATCCATGCGGGTCGTGGAACGGTAAAGGCGGTTCAGAAGCTCCTGTCGGGGCGTGAGGCGGCCGCGATAGGGCGGGTCCCATCCGACCTGCAGCGGAAGTCCGCTGCGCGCCACGTTGAATATGTCTTTGAATGTCACCCAGGTTGCAAATACGCTGACGCGCCCGTGCAGGTCCGGCAGCCCGTTCAACCATTCAAATACCGTGCGATTGGGATTTGGTCCGAACTCGTTCGAGTCGATGCGCGGATCCGGGCGACCGGTCAGCATTTCATTGTATCCGGGGTACGAGAAGGCTACGCCGTTGCTGACCTGGGCGATGCTGCCCTTGGCCTGGTTGCCGAAAATCTGGCCGTGCACGGCGACCGTCGTCCACAGGAACGGAAACAGCGCGCGGCGACGCTCCTCCGGTGTGGCGCGCCAGAATTCGCGCCGCAGATCCTCCTCTTTATCCCAGATGCCGCCGTTGGTCTCATTGAGCAGCTCCGGGTCGGCACCGGTGAAAACTTCCTGCCAGCGAAGACCGTCGCTGACGATGAGCACGACGTTGCGCGTCTTCAGCGCGGGAAGCGTCTGGGCAGGCGCTACCGACGGCGACGCCGTGAGCGCCAGCAGCACGGCACACAGGCCGGCCCAGGATCCGGTTCGAGGTATCATCGCTCATTGCTCCCTGTTTCGGTGTCGCATGCTCGCACGGGCCCACTACATCGGCCAGCTTGCGCATCGGCGCGCAGCCGAAACCTGATGGTACAGGCATGGCTCCGCTGCAGTTGCTGATTCTGGCGCTGTGGATGTTGACCGCCAGCGGAGCGGCGTTCGCGGATCAGGTGCTGAACGTGGGGCGTCTGAGTCTGCACCGCTGTGATACCGGTGCGCCGTGGTGCGGCAGTCTCACGCGGCCACTCGACCCGGCTGGGGCGATTCCCGGAACGATCCCGATCTACTTCGAATACTACCCGCGCACGTCAGCCGAACCCGCGGCCGGCACCCTCGTGGCGACCGAGGGCGGCCCGGGCTACCCGGCCACGGAATCCCGGAACGACTATCTGGCGCTGTTCGAGCCGCTGCGGCCGACACACGCTGTGCTAATCATGGACAATCGCGGAACCGGACGGTCAGATGCCGTCGATTGCGAGCCGTTGCAGCATGCCGTGACAACGACGGCAGCGGACATTGGCGCCTGCGGGCGCTCACTCGGGCGCTCTGCACCGATGTACAGCAGCGTACTCGCGGCCGACGATCTGGCCGCAGTACTGGACGCGTTGGCGATCCGACGCATCGACCTGTATGGCGATTCGTACGGTACCTACTTCGCCCAGGTGTTTGCGCTGCGCCACGCGGAAAGGCTGCGTTCCCTGGTGCTCGATGGCGTCTATCCGCTCGATGGCCCGGACTATGCGTGGTACCCGCACTACGCGCCCGCGATGCGCGACAAATTCAACCGCGCCTGCGAACGCGCGCCCGACTGTCACGCGATCGTGGGCAGCTCGATCGAACATATCGCCGCGGCACTCGCTCTGCTGCGGGCCAGGCCGTTCAGCGCTCGCGTGCCGTCGGGGAATGGGCGATCCATTCGCTTCACCGCCAACGCCAGTGCGCTGGCCATCGTCATGTTCGGAGGCTCGCCGGCGTACGCGACGGTCAGCGAGACCGACGCGGCGGCGCGCGCCTTTGCGGCAGGGGATCGGCTGCCGCTGCTCAGGTTGATGGCAGAAGCGCTTACCAGCGCCGAATCGCGGGATGCGAGCCGCTCGCCGATTCAGTTCAGCGCCGGCCTGGCGGCGGCCGTGTCCTGCCAGGATCCGCCGCAGATCTTCGACATGAATCTCGCTCCGGCGCAGCGCGTGATCGCGCGCGACCTGGAGTTCGCGCGGCGCGCCGCCTGGCTCTCCGGCCTGTATGCGCCGTTCACGCTCGATGAATACCGGGGGATGCCGATCGACTATGCGTTCATTGATGAGTGTGTGCAATGGCCGGCGCCGGCGCCGGCGCCGGACTGGCAGGCGTTGCCGCTGGTCTTCGCGCGCGCGCCGTATCCGGACATCCCGGTCCTGGTCATCTCCGGCGAGCTGGACAACATGACCAGCGTAGCGGATGGCGCGGCGGCCGCGGCCCGATTTCCCCAGGGCCACCAGGTCATCGTCGCCAACAGCTTCCACGTCAATGCTCTTCCGCATGCTCGCAGCGGCTGCGCAGCAGGACTGGTGCGCCACTTCATCGAGCAGCTCCAGATCGGGGATGAGGGCTGTGCGGCCGCAGTGCCCGCGGTGCGGCTGGTGGCGCGTTTCGCCCGACATCTGCACGAGCTCGCTCCGGCACGTGCCCTGGCCGGCAATCAGGCCGGGGAGCCGCAGCTACAGGCCGTGACCGCGGCGCTGGCCAGCTGTGAGGATGCCATCGTGCGGGCAGCGGCGAACGTGCCGGGCCGCGGTGTCGGACTGCGTGGCGGCACATTCATCGCCGAGGCAGCGCCCACGGGTTACCGGCTGGTGCTTCAGGACCTGCATTGGACCGAGGACCTGGGCGTTTCGGGAAAGATCGACTGGCCGGGTGCGGGCGGCCAGGTACGCGCCGATCTGGTAGTGCGCGGCCTGCGGGGCGTGCGCGGGGTGCTGCAGCTGCAGTGGCTCGAGGATGGTGAGGATCAGGCGATGGCGAGCGGCACACTGGGCGGCAGGACGGTGGTCGCTGCCGCGCCAGCGCCGTAGGATGGCGTTCATGGTCAACAGGAGCTTCCTCTGCCTGCTGCTGCTTGCGCTGGCCCCGTCAAAGGCGCCGGGGCAGTCGCCGGCCCCCGATTCGCCTGAGCCCGGCTCGATCGAGGATATTGCGCAGGCTACCACCGAACCTCGCTTTCTATCGCCCTGGGTGGCGTATCTGCCGGCCTCGGCGAGCGTGGTCTCGCCGCGCACTTTCCTGCGCCGCACTCCGGGGACAGGCAGCGAGCTCGTAAACAGCGCGACCGCCTATGCCTATTGCCGGGCGCTCGCGGCATCCTCTGCGCGCGTGCGCCTGTTCACGATCGGACGCTCGGAGGAGGGCCGCGACATCGTGTTGCTGGCCATCGCCGACGAGAGCGGCATACAGCAGCTGGATCGATTGAAGGCGGTGACCGCGGCACTGGCCGATCCACGCACCACGGACCCCGATGCTGCCGAGCGTCTGGTGGCCTCAGGTCGCCCGATCTATTACTTCAACGCGGCGCTTCACTCGGATGAGACCGGCTCGACCGAGGCCATGCTTGAGCTGGCCTATCGGCTCGCGGTATCCGACCAGCCGATGATCCGGCAGATCCGTGAGCATCTGGTGGTGCTGATCAATCCGGTCTCCAATCCTGACGGGCGGGACAAGCAGGTCGAATGGTTCGACCGCTATCTGAAAGGCAAGACCGATCTGGCGAGCCTGCCGAGGCAGGCGCCCCCTTACTGGTCGAAGTACGCGTTCGTCGACATCAACCGCGACGCGCACCAGCAGGTTCACGAGACCACCAAGGCGGTCTATCGCATGTTCCACGAGTGGCACCCACAGGTGGTGCACGATCTGCACGAGAGCGTGGCGCTGCTCATGACGTGGAATGGCACCGGCCCGACCAACGAGTATATCGATCCGCTGTCCTACAGCGAGAGGCTCGAGCTCAGCTTCCAGGAAGTCGAGACCCTGACCGGATTGGGCATGCCGGGCGTATGGACCTGGAATTTTGGCGATGATTTTGCGCACCTGTACCTCGACTCGATCGCGACCAACCACAACTCCGATGGTCGCGGCTATGAGACCTTTGGTAACGGCACGGCCGAGACGCTGCTGCAGCAGGCGCCTGCCGATGAGAGCAGCCGCGAATGGTATCGGCCGATGCCGGCTCCGCAGGGCAAGTTTCGCTGGTCCATGCGCGACAACCTCAACTACACGCAGACCGCGGCGCTTGCAGCACTGAATGCAGCCGCGCAGCAGCCACAGAATCTGCTCAGGAATTTTTATCTGAAGGCCTGGCATTCCTGGCACAAGGGGCTCGATGAGGCGCCGTATGCATTCGTGATACCGGACGGGCAGGGCGACCCGGTCCGGGTGGCACAGCTTGTAGCACGGCTGTTGGGGCAAGGGCTGGAGGTGCACCGGGCGGTGTCGCCGCTGGTGCTCAATGAAGGTACGTTTGCAGCGGGAACCTACGTAGTACGCCTCGATCAGCCCTATCGGAACTACGCGATGGATCTGCTGACGCCCCAGCAGTACCCGAAGGACGCAGGCGAGCCGTATGACGATGTCTCCTGGGAACTACCGGCGCATTATCACCTGTCAGCGATTGCGAGCGCGGACCCGCGGGTACGCGCGGCCGATCTGGTGGCACTCAGCGCGGCGCCGCAGCCACGCGGTCAGGTGTCGGGCAGCGGGCCGGTGTATGTGATGCAGGATACCGGACAGGAGGGGTTGCTCGAGGCGCGCTTCCGACTGGCAAAATTCAAGATCGCGATCGCCGAGCGGCCGTTCAATCTGGCTGGGGTGGACTATCCGGCGGGGTCATGGCTGCTTGCGCCGCAAGCGGGTCTTGTCGCCGCCCTGCGCGACACGGCCGCGGCGTTGGGACTGGACTTCACCAGCACTGCCTCGATGCCCAACGTGGCAATTCACGAAGCGCCCGCGCCGCGTCTGGCAGTCTGGGTGCCGTGGGCCGATACCGACACGATCGGCTGGGCCAGGTACGCGCTCGACCAGCGACACATTCCCTACAGCTACGTTCGGGACGAGGACATTCGCGCCGGCAGGTTGCGCAACAGGTTTGACGTGCTGCTCTACGGCCACGTGGACCTGGAACTTGCCGAGCAGATCCAGGGTATTCCGGCTGCCTGGGGTCCGATGCCATTCAAGAAGACGCCGGCAACGCCGAGTTTAGGCACGCCGGCCGAGTCCGACGACATCACGGGTGGCATCGGCTGGAATGGGCTCGCCGAGTTGCAGCATTTTGTCGATTCGGGCGGTCTGCTGATCACGCTCGGGAATGGCTCGATGCTGCCGCTCGAGGGCGGCATCGTGCGTGGAGTGCGCCGCGAATCCGGAGGAGTCCCCCGCAGTTCGCAAGGCGGAGGCGCTGCAGCCGCGGCCGCCGCGCGTTCGTCGCTAACCGCAACTCCCGGATCGCATGTACGCGTGTCATTCGCACGACCCGATCACCCTATCGCGTACGGCTACGCCTCACGCACCTTCGTGTTTCGGCAGAACTTTCCCATTTATTCCGTTCCTCGTCATTGGCTGCGCATGGCGTACTGCACCACCTGCCTGGACGGTCCACTCGACACCAGCGGCGTGGTACTGGAATGGGGCGATCGCGAAGGCCAGCCCTTCGTCGTCAGCGGCCAGGCATGGGGAGATGATAATCTGATCGGACACCCCGCCATTCTGGATCTGCGCTCGGGTTCAGGGCGGGTTATCGCCTTCAACTTCAATCCGCTGCATCGCGATCTCAATCGTGGCGACCAGCGCATGCTCTGGAATGCCATCATCAACTGGCACGCCATTCTGGCGGAGCGCTGACGTGGCAGATCAGTTGTCAGCGGAACTGCGAGCCGCATACGGCGCGGCGCTGGTGGCGCTGCGCATGGGGCGCGCTGGCAGCGCTGAGCGGCAGCTGCAGGCGATCCAGGCAGCCGCTCCCGGCGAAGCCACGAGCCTGCGGCTGCTGGGGGCGGCACTGCTGGCCCAGGGCAAAGTCGAGCCCGCCATCGAGTCGCTCGAGAAAGCCGTGGCCGCCGAGCCGATGTCTTCATCCGCTCGCGTCGATCTCGCACGCGCCTACCACCAGGCCGGACGGCTCGAAGCGGCGCGCGAGCTGCTGCGATGCATAGTGCAGGACACCCCATCGCTTCACAGCGCCTGGCTTGCCTACGGCGACCTGCTGGTGCAACTGCGCAAGTACGCGGACGCAAGCTTCGCGTTCGAGCGGGCGAGGATGCTTGATCCGGAACGCGCGACCATAGAGGAGGCAACCGCGGCGCTCGTCGCCGGGAATCGTCGAGCTGCCGAGATTCTGTTCCGCAAAGTCCTGAAGAGCGACGCCAGCCATGTTGCGGCACTGTGCGGGCTTGCGGCCCTGGCATTGGGGGTCGGCAACACCGATGACTCGGAGCGGCTGCTGCGGCATGCGCTCAGGCAGTCGCTGCATTTGCCGCTAGCGCGGCGCGGGTTGGCGCATACGCTGCTTGCAGCCGGACGGCTGCACGAAGCGGAGGCCGCGATCCGCGCGCTGCTGCAGATCGAGCCGGAAAATCCGCAGAACTGGGTGGCGCTCGGGACCCTGTGTACGCGGTTACTGCGTCAAAGTGAGGCGCTCGCGGCGTATGAGGAAGCCGCGCGGCTCAATCCCGCGCAGATCGGGCTGCGGCTATCGATCGGGCATGTCAACAAGACTCTGGGCCGCCGCGCGGCATGCGAGCAGGCGTACAAGGATTGCCTGCGGATGGATCACGCCTACGCCGAGGCCTGGTGGAGTCTGGCTGACCTCAAGACCTATGTCTTCAGCGACCTCGAGTTCGAAGCGATGCGCGATCTGCTCGCGAGTTCAGCGCTGGTCGATGAGCAGCGGACTCATTTGCATTTCGCTTTCGGGCGTGCGCACGAACAGAGGCAGCAATACCGCGAGGCATTCACTCACTACGCCACCGGCAATGCGCTGCGCCGACGCACATCCTCTTTCGTGATCGCCGATTTCGAGGAGAAATCCGCTCGCGTTGCTGCATGCTTCAACCGCCCGCTGTTCGACGCGCGGGTGGGCGCGGGATGTCCGGAACCGGCGCCGATCTTCATCGTCGGTCTGCCGCGGTCCGGCTCGACGCTGGTGGAACAGATTCTCGCCAGCCACTCGCTGGTCGAGGGCACGATGGAGCTGCCGAACATTCTGACTCAGGTGCGCGAGTTCGACCGCGCCGACGCCCAGGGGGACGCTTATCCGGAGAGCGTTCGGGAGGCATCAGCGCAGAAACTGGCGCAACTGGGGCGCCGCTACCTTGAGGAGACTCGCCCGATTCGCTCCGGGCGGCCGCGCTTCATCGACAAGATGCCGAACAACTTCAGCCATATCGGGCTCATTCACCTGATCTTGCCGAACGCGACCGTCGTGGACGTGCGACGCCACCCGATGGATGCGTGCTTCAGCACCTTTAAGCAGCATTTTGCCGAAGGACAGTCGTTCAGCTACGACCTGGAGGATCTCGGCCGCTACTACCGCTGCTACCTTGCGCTTATGGACCACTGGGACGAGGTGTTGCCCGGCAAAGTGATGCACTTGCAGTATGAAGCGCTGGTTCGCGATCCGGAGACGATCATTCGGCGCCTGCTCGCTCACTGCGGCCTGCATTTCGAGGCCGCCTGCCTGCGTTTCCACGAGACCAGCAGGCCCGTGCGCACGGCCAGCTCGGAACAGGTTCGCCAGCCGCTGTATAATACCGGCGTCGGGTACTGGAGGAACTTCGCCGAGAACCTCGAGCCGTTAAGGTGCAGTCTCGGCGACTGCCTGGAGCGTTTCGCCGAGCTGGATGGATGAAGCAGGCCCCGCTACCAATTCGTCGCTACTTCTCAAACAGCGCCGTGTACCGACGCTGCATCTCTTCCGGCGTCACGGTTTCCAGATGACCCCCCAGCAACCATTCGTGACCAAACGGATCACGCAGAGTTCCGGATCGCTCCCCATAAAACTGATCCTGCAACGGCCGCAGCACTGACGCGCCCGCTGCGACCGCCTTGGCAAACGCCTGGTCCACGTCGGCCACATGCAGGTGAATCGCAAAGCTGGTGCCACCAAGCGAGCGTGGTCCGCGGATGCCGTGCTCCGGGTATTCATCCGCCAACATGATAGTCGTGGGACCGATGGTGATTTCAGCGTGGCCGATACGCCCGCCGGGTTCTGCCAGGCGGAACAGCTCTTTCGCGTCGAACGCGCGCGCGTAGAAGTCAATGGCCTCGGCGGTATTGTGAACCCGCAGGTACGGATAGACTTCATGAATATCGCTCATGTCGTTCTCCAGAGTGCGGTCGCGCATCGGCGTGTATCGTCGTACGTTCAATAGACTTCCGGCACCACCATCTCGGCCGGGACCGCCTGGCGCGAGTAGTGCTCGTGGTGCTCCCGGTCCGGCAGCACCACGGCGGGTTTTGGCACCTCGCGGTAAGGAAATTGCTTCAGCAGGTGGTCGATGCAATTGAGTCGCGCGCGTTTCTTGTCCACCGCCTGCACTACCCACCAGCGCGCTTCGGGAATGTGGGTGCGCTCGAGCATGACTTCCTTTGCCCTGGTGTATTCCTCCCAGCGGCGCCGCGATTCCAGATCCATCGGGCTGAGCTTCCATTGCTTGAGCGGGTCATGGATGCGGCTGAGAAACCGGATATGCTGCTCCTCGTCGGTGATCGAGAACCAGTATTTCAGCAGTCGCACGCCCGAGCGCACCAGCATGCGTTCGAATTCCGGCACTGACCGGTAGAATTCCTCGTACTCCTCGGGCGTGCAGAATCCCATCACACGTTCGACGCCGGCACGGTTGTACCAGCTGCGGTCGAACAGGACGATTTCACCGGCCGCCGGAAGATGCGGCACGTAGCGCTGAAAGTACCACTGCGTGCGTTCACGGTCGTTGGGTGCCGGCAACGCCACCACCCGGCAGACGCGTGGATTCAGGCGCTGGGTGATGCGCTTGATGGCGCTGCCTTTGCCGGCTGCATCGCGACCTTCGAACAGGATCACGACTTTCTGGCGCGCTTCGACCACCCAGTCCTGCAGCTTCACCAGTTCCGCCTGCAGCCGGAACAGCTCGCTGAAGTAGCGTTGCCGATAATCCTTCTCGCCTGCGTCGCCTACCGGGCGGCCATCCTCGATCTCCATCTCCAGCTCTTCGTCGTAACTGTCGGCGAGGTCGCGGCTTAGGCGGCGAATCAACTCTTCGCTGTCGAGCGATGGCATTGATGTCATGGTCGGCCCTTGATGTGGGGTTCAACTATCGTGACATCGCCTGCCTGCGCAGGGCAAGGCGGGCGGAGGCCGCCATGGCTGTCACAAGAGCGCAATATTCGGGGGCGCGCCTGTCGTTAGCCGGCGTGTACGGCCGGCGGCTGCTCAACGCGTTGGCGAGCGAGGGCGCGCTTGTGCGAGGCGCTCCGGCGCGTGGATCAGCGCGATGCTGAGCCAGACGGCGACGCTGAAGTACAGCGTCATCCAGGTCACCTCGCTCTTCCAGTCCTGCCATCGGTAGGAGACGATCCGGCGGACGGCGGCATCG
>Ga0181537_10001838_pt1 | contig 19127 bp, 20 predicted proteins | sample PEATcosm2014_Bin_39_FD_119765 | JGI IMG/M metagenome (GOLD analysis project Ga0181537, IMG submission 119765) | Peatland microbial communities from MTU Mesocosm Facility, Houghton, MI, USA - PEATcosm2014_Bin23_10_metaG | ecosystem: Environmental > Terrestrial > Soil > Wetlands > Peat | place... | reverse complement strand
GACGCCGGCGGTATGTTAAAGAGCTTTTCCCCATGGCAGTGAGCTCACGATGCCAGAGCGCGATGCTGTTCGCCAGCGCGGAACAACTATCGCGCGCGACTTGTTTGCAAACCCGGGTTCCGGCGACACAAACCAGCCGCCTCCCGTTTGAAATGTAACTCTAATCTCCCCCCGCTCGGAGTATTCTTAGGAGTCGGTCCGACCCGCGCACTACCGCGAAGGCAAAAAGAATGGCAGACGTTCTTCCCGGTGTTTCGAGCCTCCGACGCGTGCAGTCTTCGTTCTCCCCCGCCGAGTGGACGCGCATCACCGGACTCTACGGCGTCATCGCGCTGCTGCACGGCGTGGGCTGGGGTCTGTACCTGCATTACTGCCGCGTCTTTCCGGCGCTCGTCGGTCTCGGTTTCGCGGCCTACACCTTCGGGCTCAAGCATGCCTTCGACGCCGACCATATCGCCGCGGTCGACGACACGATTCGATTCATGCTGCAGAAAGGCAAACGGCCGCTCGGCGTGGGCTTTTTCTTCTCGCTCGGACATTCGACCATCGTCCTCGTGCTTGCGCTCGGCATCGCCTTCGCGGCAACCGCCGTCAAGCACGAATGGCCGCACTTGAATGACATCGGCGCCCTCATCGGCGCCGGCGTGTCCGGCACCTTTCTATGGCTGATCGGCATCCTCAATTTATTGGTCTTGCTCGATATGCTGAAGATCTGGCACAAAGCCAAGAGCGGCGCTCATGACCATGCGCACCTCGAGCAACTGTTGCAGCAGCGCGGACTGCTCAGCCGCCTGTTCGGCGGACGGCTGCAGAGCCTATTGAATCACAGCTGGCAGATGTATCCGCTCGGGCTGCTGTTTGGCTTAGGGTTCGACACCGCCTCCGAAGTTGGCCTCTTGGCGATGACCGCCGGCGCGTCGGTAGGCAACATGCCGGTCGGCGCGGTCCTGTCGCTGCCGATCCTGTTCGCGGCCGGCATGACCGCGATGGACACCACCGACGGCATCCTCATGACGAAGGCGTACGACTGGGCCTTCGTGAATCCTCTGCGCAAGATTTTTTACAATATCACCACCACCAGCCTGTCGATCGCCGTCGCGCTCGTGATCGGCACGATCGAATTGTTGCAGGTGTCCATCGGACTGCTTCACCCGAACGGCCGTCTCGTAGACTTTATCGCGCGCCTGGACTTCGGCGTGCTGGGTTATTTGATCGTGGTCCTGTTCTTGCTGGCTTGGGGGGTGTCGGTGGCGCTGTGGAAACTAGGGGCTGTCGAAGAACGCTATGGATGGCGGTTCGTGGCGCACGCCCATACGCATGAGCATGAGGGCGGTCTACGGCACTCCCATCCGCACTCGCATATCCACGAGTAGTCCGCCGACCACCAATGCCGCGGCCTCAGCGCTCCACCGCACCGGCACGCTCCGTACCTCGAATTCTTCCGGCAGGCTCCGGCTGCGAAAAAACTCCTGCGCATGAATCACGCGATCGCCGCGCGCATTGCGCTGCTTCAGCAGCAATCCGCCCGCCGATTGTTGAATGAGCGGCACGATCATGATCTCCTCATCGCGCACCAGCAACGCAACCGACGACACACCCGGCAGGTAGGTCTCGCAAATCTCTCGCGACAAATAGAAATTGCCGCGCGCGATCGATACCTCGGCAGGCGCACTCGCCGGCAACATGTTGCGAACCTCCTCGATGACTCGATCCGCCGAGCGCACGACCGACGGGCTCAATTCCAGGCCAAATCCTAAGTTCTCGGCTTCGATCAGGAATACCGTGACGTCGCCTGGAAATTCCGCACCGAAGATCTTGCGCCCTGCGGTCAACGCATGCTGCCAGCGGAAATCATGCAAGCTGAAGGCCGCATCCGGTTCGCTTTCGAGTTCCCGGCCGGGCACTTTGAAAATCGCACCCGGTTCCGAGCCGCTTCGAGAGGCATCGATGATGATCAATTGACTCGCGCCGCGTGCCTGAAACATCACGTCCATACCGCCGGTGCCGGCATCGAACACACGCACTCGAGGTCTGGGGTCCTTCAGCAGCTGCGCACGCAGGGTTTGCGCGACGTAGACTCCGACGCCATCGTCGGATCGCGTGGAGTTGCCGCAGCCAATCACACAGAGCATGCGCCGCTTCGTCGGGCAGCTAAATCCGCCACAGCCGGCACCACCAATCGGGTTCCACCGGCACGGCAAGTTCCGGCAGATCGCACCATTTGCGATGCACGAGGTAGTACATGCATTCCTGGCAGCGCATCTTGTCCTCCCCATACGGCTTGTTGGTAAAGCCGGACAGCACCAATTTGCCCTTGAGATCGTGCGGATCGAGGTGCTGCAACGCGGCGAGGATTGCGGCGAACTGATGGTTGTCTTCGGGAAAAGGCTCGGTCGTGGTTTTCAAGCCATCGGAGAGCATTTTGTCGATTTGCTCTCGCAGGGCCTTTTCCTCGCCATTCAGCATAATTCAATCCTCCTCCGCGCCAGAGAAGTCGAGGCTACCGGGCCCCATCTGCCATCAGGCTCATGTTCTCATGCAGCCCCAGGTTCTTCGCCCTCCGCCGGGATTTTATTCCGCGAAGGTTGCAAACGACGGCTAACCGGTCCGGAACCGCGCCAGCTCCTTGCCGGTCTTGGCGTCATGCGCGTGCACCGTACAAACCAGGCAGGAATCGAACGATCGTGCCACGTGGCCCACTTCGACCGGATCAGTCGGGTCGGCGATCGGCGCGCCCATCAGCGCCTCCTCGATCGGACCGCGAATTCCCTTGGCGTCGCGCGGCCCGACATTCCACGTGGTCGGCGCAATGATCTGATAATTTTTGATCTTGCCATCCTTCACTTCGATCCAGTGGCACAGTGCGCCACGAATCGCCTCGGTCGCACCCCAGCCGCGGCCGTCGCGTTCCCGCGGCTTGATGTACCACGGGTCGTTCAGGCGGAACTCGCGCAGGCAATGCTCGGTTTGGCGATACAGTTTGACGGTCTCATGCATGCGCGCAATCTGCCGCAGATGCAGGCTGGGACCTCCCATCTTTTTATACATGTCCAAAATGAGCGGATCATAGTGTTGCCAGGACTCGCCCTGATGACCACCGGCCACGAGCTGCCGCGCAAAGGGGCCGGCCTCCAGGCGTCCCAACTGATCGTGATTGACGGCGGTCGCCCACGAGTAGCTGCCGTTGAAGTCGGTCGTATTTTTTTGCCGCGCCTTGGTGGTGCGATCGAAGGGATGCACGTCCGTGCCGCCCTCGTCGTACCAGGCGTGCGTCATATTTTCGCGCGCGCGATCCTGGGTCATCAGCACGTGCGTGTCGGTCTTGCCGTCGTACACGCCGCTCTTCATGATGAGGGCCGCATTGCGGCCGTCGATCGTGGGTTTCTGATACTTGTCCTCATGCGGCAGGTAGCCCCATGAGACGTACCTGCCGACGCCGCCGCCATACTTGTCGAGTCCGATATCGAGCCCCATTCTCCAATAGAACCCGAGATCCGAATTGGCGTGCGCCGGACTCTCGTCGAGCCAGGCCTGGAAATCAGCGTACGTCTTGATCTGCTCGTAGCGCTCGAGCGTGCAGCCCAGCCAGCACGACTCGAGCCAGGTCTTCTTGTAATATTCCAGCAGCGACCAGGAACGCGTGATATCCGACAGCGTCGGCGCGCACATCACGCCGCCCGGCACCATGTAGCTCGAATGCGGCCACTGTCCGCCGAACAATGCGTAGATTTCCACCGGCTTGCCCGACACCGTGACGCCGAGTTCGTAGGACTTGCCGGTGAAGGGCGCAAATCGCTTGACCGCTTCCTCGTAGAACCTGCTGTTGCGATATTTCTTGTTGGTCATGTCGATCGCGTACAGGCCGTAGAAGTAGCGCGGCTGGCTCTGCAGGCTTTCGGTGAGCTGTCCGATATTGCGCGCCAATATGGCGTTGCGCGGCACTTCGGTGCCCCAGGCGGTATCGAGCGCCCAGGCCGCGCACGTAAGATGGGAGGCGCCGCAGATGCCGCAGGCGCGCGGCGTCACCACGAGACCCGCTTGCGGGTCTTTGTCGCGCAGAATGATTTCAAAACCGCGGAACAGTTCCGCGGACGTCCAGGCGTTCTTGACCACACCGTTTTCGATGTCCACGCGCACATCGAGATCGCCCTCGACCCGGCCGACCGGCGAGATGTCGAGTGTTTGCACTGCCATGATTGCGACTCCTCAAAGAACTTGGATTTGAATACCGGTCCCGCGTCGGATCACCAAGGCTCAGACCACGAAAATGTCCTCTTCGGCCCACTTCGGCGCGGCGTTCTTGGCGGCGCCCGTCAGCGCGATATAGCCCTTTTTGTCGACGCCCTGCGGCAGATCCTTGGGCACGCCCATCACCGTCTGCGTCTTGAACACCGTGCCGGGATTGAGTTCAAAATGGGGGAACTCCGGCTCCGTACAGCCCAGGCAGGGCATGCCCGCCCGCGTCTTGGACGATTGGCGGTTCCACAAGATCCGATTGCAGGGCGAATGGGTCATCGGTCCGCGGCAGCCCAGGTCGTAGAACAGGCAGCCCTTGCGCTGACCGAACTCGGTGGCCGAGACCTTGTAGGCAAAGTGCATGTTGCGCGTGCAGCCGGTCTGCGTGAAGCTCTGAAAAAATGTCTTCGGCCGCTGCAGATCGTCGAGGCCGATATCCCCGCCGCGCCCGGTCGCCACCGCGACCACGATTTGCGTGATCCAATCCGGATGGGCGGGACAGCCCGGAATGTTGATCACCGGCAGACCGGACTTGGCCTTGAAGTCCTTGCCCAAGAATCCGCCGTGATTGCGTTTGAGGAATTGCAAACCTTCCGAGTCGCTGGGATTCGGGGCGGTGGCCGGTATGCCTCCCCAGGTGGCGCAATCACCCACCGCAACCACGAAGGTCGCCGCGTCGCTGAGTTCTTTGACCCACTGCTTCATCGGCCGCCCGGCAAAGCGATTCCATTCGCCGGTGCCGCCCGGCGCATTCACCACCGTGCCTTCGAATACGAAGATGTCGAGCGGCAGTTTCCCGGAGGCGCAATCGCGCAGGATCTTTTGCAGGTTGTCGCCGAGCTCCACGCCGAGCGAGGGATGCCACAAGATGTTGATGCCGAAGTCGGTCACCAAATCGACCGCGCTCGGTTCATCGGCATTCAGGAAAGACATGGTATTGCCGGAGCACGCACCACCCTGCAGCCACAATAGGTTTGCCATCTCGAGAGTCCCCCCAAGGTAAATTGTTTCGCGGCAACGTCGCGCTCACACGCTCACCCGCCCCGCGTGCCCACGCGGTCTCACGCCAGAGGCTCAGTCGTTTTATACAGTTGCAATACGTGTGCCAACGGTTGCGGCATCGCGATCTCAAGGTTATCAGCGACTTGTGCGGTACCGGACAAACGCGAGGTGCAAAGTGTGTTTACAGTTCGTCCACAACAGCAAACAAGCTATGCAGGTGCACGACGGTGCACCGTCACCCGTTGCGGTTGCCGCACACCGGACACTGCGTTTCCAGGGTATAGCCGAACCAGATCCCCTGACAGCGGCTGCACCAGTGGCCGTTGGTCTGCTCCTCGGTGAGCCCCAGTTGAATGGCGAGCGGCGTCACTCCCAAATCCTTGAAGCCGCCCCGAGTGCCGGGAGGCTGGGTCCGCGATTGCGGAAACGCCGTGGGTTCATTGCCGCGCTTCGGCACGCCGGAAATCCTCAATGAAGGTCGCCGTGGTCGAGCTTATAGCGTTTGATCTTGTTGGCAAGCCCGACGCGCGAGATGCCGAGTTCGCGCGCCGCGCGGCTGTGATTCCATTTGTGCCGCAGCAGGCATTGGGACACCACGTGCGCTTCGAGCGACTCGACCTTCTCTTTCAGGGTGCTCTTGCCGTTCAGGTAATAGGGTTGCCGCAGAGCGGACGGGTTCCCCGCGAACAGGCGCGAGAATTCCGGCGACATGTGCTTGCGCGACAGGAACTCGCCTTCGCTCGCGAGCGCCACCATGCGCCGCACTTCGTTTTCCAGTTCGCGCACATTGCCGGGAAACGGATGAGTTTGCAGGCGCTGCAGGACATCCGGAGAGATGCCGGCGATTTTACGATTGATGGATTGCGCATATTTTTTCGCGGCGTGCTCGGCCAGCACGGGAATGTCTTCGACCCGATCGCGCAGCGGCGGAATGTCGATCTCGAAACCCCGCAGCCGGTAGAAGAGATCGCGCCGGAACTCGCCCTTGGCCACCAGATCCTGGAGCGTCCGGTTCGAGGCGGCGATGATGCGCACATTGCAATGCCGGCTTTCGTGCGTGCCGACCGGTTTGACTTCTCCCTCCTGCAAAAACCGCAACAAGCTCACCTGGAACGAGGGCGAGACCTCCGAGATTTCATCGAGAAACACCGTGCCGCCGTCGGCCGCCGGAAACAGCCCGAGCCGGTCGCTGATCGCACCCGTGAAGGCGCCGCGCCGATGCCCGAACAATTCGGATTGCAGCAATTCATCGGACAGCGCGCCGCAATTCTGCGCGAGGAACAATTGGCTCTTGCGCTTGCCGAAAAAGTGCACCGCGCGCGCCATCAGTTCCTTGCCGGTTCCGGTCTCGCCCTGGATCAGCACCGGTAAATCGGTCGCCGCCGCGGTACGCGCCAAGTTGCATACTTCGACCATCGATTCGCTCGCGAACACCAGCTTGTCGAATTCGTACGTGTTCTGCAGCAGACTGGTCATGGAACTGTTCTGCCGGTGCAGCACCTCATCCGCGAATTTCAGCTCGCGGCTCAAATAGCGATGTCGGCGCGCCAACTCCCGGCTCTCCAATGCGCGCTTGATCAGCAGGACGATTTGATCCGCTTGCCAGGGCGCCGACACCAGCTGATACACCGCGGCCTCATTGATCGAGCGGATCATCTCCTGATGATCGGTATCGGCGGTGACGAGAATACGAATCGATTCCGGATGCGAAATGCGCGTGCGGCGAAAGAAATCCACGCCGCTCATGTCGCGCAGCCGCTGACCGCACAACACCAGATCGACGTGTTCGCGATCCAACAGCGACAAGGCCTCATGGCCCGAGGTCGCGGCAAAGGTGCGGTAATTCTCTTCGAGGGAGTGCGCCAAGGGAGCGCTGGCGCGCGGATCGTTTTCGACCACCAACACTGTCCATGTTTGCACGTGTTCTGCTTTCATCACAGCCCCCGTCCGTGAAGTGTAAACATAGTTTACATTTTGTAATTGTGTTTGACATCCTGTTTTGGCGATCCTTACACTCAGCCGAAAACAACACCCCGCAAGAACCTAAGGCGATGGATCGACGCGCCGATCTTGCGGCGCGGAAGGAGTTGGCGGTGACGCAGTCGTTGGCTCTGTCTCAGTTCGAAGCCGCGCTCAAAGCCGTCGAATCGGAGTCGGCGACACCCGCCGAGAAGGCCGAGATGCTCATGGAGATCGCCATGGGAATGCAGCTTCGGCCCAAAACCGTCGAACCGCTCGAGCACGCGGTCGCACTCTACCGGCGTGCCCTCGATATCTGCCCGGCCGATTCCCCTTTGCTGCGTGCGCGCATCACCACCCGCCTCGGCACCGCGCTACAGGCGCTGCCCGCGGGCGGCGATGAGTCCCTGAAAGAGGCCCGCGGCTGCTATGAAACGGCACTGCCGACGCTGAAGCAGAGCGGCCGGCCCGAGGAAGTCGCCGAACTGGACATGAACTTAGGTCTGGTGCAGCAATCGCTCAGCGCCTCCGGCGGCGCGCGCCTGCACGACGCGATTCAATGCTACCACCGGGCCTTGCGGGTCTTCACGCGGGATGCGTATCCGCAGGAATTCGCCATCCTGCACAACAATCTCGCGATCGCCTATTTGTCGATCCCGCTTGCCGATGAGCGGGGCAAGATGCGCGAAGCCTTGGCGGTGCAATCCTTCGAAGAGGTCTTGAAGGTCATCAACCTCGTGGATCATCCGAGCGAATACGCGATGATCCAGAACAATCTGGGCAATGCCCTGCAATACGCGGCCAGCGGCCACTCGCTCGAAAACAACTTGCGCGCCCTGGAGGCCTACGACGAGGCGCTCAGAGTGCGCAACCCCCGCGATACGCCGTTTGAATACGCAAACACGATTTCAAACAAAGCCAATGTGCTGCGCAACCTGGGCGGTGCGAGTTTGAGCCAGGCGCAAGCCCTGTACCTCGAGGCGCAGCGCATGTTCGCGGCTCTGCACGACTCGGAGCATGCCGGCGTGGTCGCCGCGGCGCTGCTGGAGATCGAGCGCGAACTCGAGGATCAGCCCGGTTCGCGCACCAACGGCAATGGCAGCGGCCACGCCAGTGTGAAGCATGCATGAGCTCTTGCAGCAGTTGACCCGCGGCCAATTGACCGCTCTTACGATTCCGGTCTGGACCTGTGTGGCGATCGTGCTGTCGATCGCGGCCGGCGCCCTCGCCGGCGTGCAGCTCGCCGGCAAGGATCTCGGCAACAGTCTCGCCGCCTTGATGGGAGCGATGTACGGACCGGTGGCCGCCGTGCCCGGCGTTCTGGTCGGCCTGATCGTGCTCGCATTCATAGGGGTGTGACATGTGGGATATGTTCAGCAATTCGCTGCGGCTTTTCCTCAAGGGCAAATTGTTCCGCGAACCCGCGGCCGTCTTTCGACGCTGGTTGGTCGGGTTTGCCGCCTCGCTCGTCGCGCTCGTGGTCCTGGTGAAGCTCGGCGCGCCGCCGTGGATCGCCGTCAGCGCCGTATCGTTCGGCGCCGGACTGCTGCAGCCCTTCCTGTTCAAGAATTTGAAGTACGCGTGAACGTACGCGCATGAATAGCCGTTTGAGTCATCACGATGAGGCGCCGCGCGATGACCTCGACACGCTGGTGCAGTCCATTACCGCGCTCGAGTCCATCGTTGCGGGCTGGAGCGAGGCCCAGGTCTTGACCGTTCAAGCGCTCAAGTCCGCGATCGAAGCGCTGCACAAAGAAGCGATGAGACGTCTCATCCGCGCTCTGAAAGACGATCCGTCCGCGGGCGTGCGCCTGCGCGAGGCGCTCGGCGATCCCGTGGTCTACAGCGTGCTGCGCTTCCACGGACTCGTCAAAGTGCCCCTGTCCGAACGCGTGCATCGTGCGCTCGAGGAGGTGCGTCCGCTGCTCGCGGGCCACGGCGGCGGCGTCGAGTTGGTGGCGCTCAATCCTCCCGACACCGTCGAGTTGCGCCTCACCGGATCCTGTCACGGGTGTCCCTCCTCGGGTCAAACCTTGAGCGAGGGGGTCGAGCGGGCGATCCGCACCCATTGCCCGGAGATCGTCCACATCCATCAGGTGAGCCGCGCCGCGCCCGAGGCGCGCGGCGATGCCGGTTCCATCGTTCACTTCATCAGTCCCTTCGCGCGGCACGCCGAGAACCGGTGGCTGGACGCCGGGACACTCGCGGAGATTCCGGACCAGGGCGTCAACGAGCGCACGCTCCAGGGACGCTCGGTGCTGCTCGCGAAACGCGGCGGTCAGGTGAGCTGCTTCGACAACGCGTGCGCTCATCTCGGCATGCCGCTCGACATGGGCGAGGTGAGCGACGGCGTCATCACCTGTTCCTATCATGGATTCAAGTACTTATTGGAAACCGGTGAATGCCTCACCGCACCGGAAGTGCAGCTCAAGCTGCATGCCGTGCGGGTGATGGACGACCGCGTGCAAGTGCGGTTGGAGGAATAATAGAGTGCCCGCCGCGTTGCACGTGAGCCTGACGCCGGCGTTGAAGCGCGACCCCGAACCGGCCGCGATGCCCGTGCTCGATCTTCGCGGCCCGCGCGCGCGCGCGGGCGGCGCTCGCGGCGACGACAATCTCGCCATCCCGGTGCGGCCCGACGCCTCGACCCTGTTCGGTCCGCGCGGCGCCTGCATCCAGGGTTCGCAAGGTGCGCTCTGGGTATGCGACACGGGGCATCATCGTCTACTCGGTTGGGCAAGCCTGCCGGCCGGCGATGACGTGCCGGCGGATTGGGTCATCGGGCAACCGGACTTTGCCCGTGAAGGCCGCAATGCCAAAGGTCCGCCCGGCCCCGCCACGCTCAATGTGCCCACCGGCATCTGCGCGGTGGGGGATGGTTTGGCCGTGGCCGATGCCTGGAATCATCGTGTGCTCATCTGGCGACGCTCGCCCACCCAGCACAACGCGCCGGCCGACCTCGTGCTGGGCCAGCCCGACTTCGGCTGCGCCGAGCCGAATCGCGGCGCGCCCACCGCTTCCGCGCACAGTTTGTTCTGGCCGTACGGCGTGCACTGGGACGGCGCGAATCTATGGGTGGCGGACACCGGCAACCGCCGCGTGCTGATGTGGCAGGGTCTGCCGCGGGACAACGGCCGGCCGGCCGACCTCGTGCTGGGACAGCCGGGCTTCGACTGCCGCGACGAGAACGGCGGCGGCGTCCCGTCTGCCGGCAGCATGCGCTGGCCGCACGCGATCACGGCGTGGTGCGGCAGCCTGTGCGTGAGCGATGCCGGCAATAATCGCATTCTGGTGTGGGATGGCATGCCGCGATCGCATAACGCACACGCGCGTTGGGTGTTGGGCCAGCAGGATTTTGGCTCGGTGGACCATAACCAGTCGTTGTACTGGCCGAGTGCCGCCACCTTGCAAATGCCCTACGGCGTGGCCGCCGCCGGTCCCTGGTGCCTGTGCGCGGATACCGCGAACTCGCGCCTTCTCGCCTGGCACATCGATGATTGCCGCAGCGGCGCCGCCGCGCGCGCGCTCACCGGCCAGAGCGAATTCAACGCCAAAGGCGACAACGGCTGGCGATCACCGACCCGCGTCAGCTTGTCATGGCCCTACGGCATCAGCGTCGAGAACGGCCTCGGCGTGATCGCCGACTCCGGCAATAACCGCGTGCTGTTGTGGTCCCTCTCACCGCAATTGTCGGCACGTGAATTGTCAGCACCAGAATCATCGGCGCCGGAATTGTCGGCGCGGGCCCTGCCGGCGCCGACATGGCTCGCGCCATGAGCGAAACGGCGGCGCTCATCCGCGTGCGCGGGCTGGTACAAGGCGTCGGCTTCCGTCCGACGATGTGGCGCCTCGCGCAGCGTCATGGTCTGCGCGGCTGGGTGGCCAACGACGGCGACGGGGTGCGCCTGCACGTGTGCGGCCCGGCGTCCGCCGTGGACGGGTTCGTACTCGACCTGCCGCGCGCGTCGCCGCCCCTGGCGCGCATCGATCACATTGACCGCGAGCCGGCACCGCCCCTGCCGCACGATGCCGGATTTCACATTGCCGAGAGCGAGGCCACGGCGAGCCGCACCGGCGTCGCGCCCGACGCCGCGACCTGCGCCGAGTGCGTGCAGGAAATCTTCGATCCGTTTGCGCGGCGCTACCGCTACCCGTTCACCAACTGCACGCACTGCGGTCCGCGATTGAGCATCATTCACAGCGTGCCTTACGACCGCGCCCAAACCAGCATGACGCAATTCGCCATGTGCCCGGCCTGCGCCGCCGAATACCACGATCCCTCGAACCGGCGCTTCCACGCACAGCCCATCGCCTGTCATGTCTGCGGACCGACACTCACGTTGTGCCGAGCCGACGGCCGCCCCATGACCTTGGAGGCGCTGTCCGCCCTCGATGCCGCGGACGCGGCCTGCACGCTGCTGCAGCGAGGCCACATTCTGGCCATTCAGGGACTCGGCGGCTATCAATTGGCCTGCGATGCCACGCAGCCGGAGGCCGTCGCGCGCTTGCGGCAACTGAAGCGCCGCGAGCGCAAGCCGTTCGCGCTGATGGCGCGCGATGTGGAGGTCATACGCCGGCACGCTCGGCTCACTGATGAGGAGGCCGCGCTGCTGGCAACGCCGGCGGCGCCCATCGTGCTGCTGCCGCGCGGCGAGGCTGCTGTCGCCGACGGCGTCGCGCCGGCGCTCGATCTGCTCGGCTTCATGCTGCCCAACACGCCGCTGCATCACCTGATGCTCAAGCGCATGCGGCGTCCCATCGTCCTGACCAGCGGCAACATGAGCGATGAACCGCAGGCAATCGATGCCGCGGATGCGCGTCGGCGTCTCGGTCACATTGCCGAGTACTTTCTCGAACACGACCGCCCGATCGCGCGCCGCGTCGATGATTCCGTGGCGCGCATCGTCGGCGGCCGCACGCGGCTGTTGCGCCGGGCGCGCGGCTACGCGCCGGCCTCGATACCGCTGCCGCCGGGCTTCGAGACGGCGCCCCGCGTCTTGGGCTTCGGCGGTGAACTCAAGAATACATTTTGTCTGCTGCGGGAAGGCGCCGCCGTGATGTCGCCCCACATGGGAGACTTGCAGGACGCGCTCACCCGCGCCGACTATAAAAAGGCATTGGCGGATTTTCGCGGCTTCTTCGATTTCGCGCCGCAGGCGCTCGCCTGCGACCTGCATCCGGACTATTCGTCCTCGCAGCACGCGAGGGCCGAAGCCGTCGACAGCGCGTTGCCGCTCCACGCCTGCCAGCATCACCACGCGCACATCGCCGCCTGCCTCATCGACAATGAGGTACCGCTGAAGGCGCCGCCGGTCATCGGTGTCGCGCTCGATGGAATGGGGTACGGACAGGACGGCACGCTCTGGGGCGGCGAATTCCTGCTCGCCGACTACGCCGCGTACCGGCGCCTCGGCACCGTTAAGCCGGTCGCCCTGCTCGGCGGTGAAGCCGCCGTGCGCGAGCCATGGCGCAACACCTACGCGCACATCATGGCGCAGATGGGCTGGGCGAGCTTCGCGATGAATTACGCCGACCTCGAGCTGTATCGATTTCTCGAGCGTCAGCCGCGCGCGCTGCTCGACGGCATGCTGGCCCGCCGCGTCAATGCGCCCCTCGCGAGCTCGTGCGGCCGCTTGTTCGACGCGGCGGCGGCGGCCATGGGTCTCGCGCGCGAACGTGCCTGGTATGAAGGCCAGGGCGCCGTCGAAATGGAGGCAGCGGTCGACCTCGATTGCTTGAATGGCGAGGACGTGCGGCTCGACTATCCCTTCCCCATTCCGCGCCTCGCGGGCTTGCCGTATATCGAGCCGTTGGGCATGTGGGCGGCTCTGTTCGGCGATCTGATTCTCGAGACGCCCATCGGTGTGATGGCGGCGCGCTTTCACCGCGGCCTCGCCCACGCCATCGTGCGCATGGTCGACAAACTCGCCGCTCAGATTGCCGACCCGCCCGTACCTGCCGTCGCTCTATCGGGCGGGGTCTTTCAGAACCGCATCCTGTTCGAGCGAGTGTCGGCGCATCTTGCGGCCAAGGGCTATCGCGTCCTCAGTCACGCCCAAGTCCCCTGCAACGACGGCGGCCTCGCGCTGGGCCAGGCCGCCATCGCCGCGGCGCGCATGCTCCGCGGCACCCACTAGAGGAGAGCACCATGTGTCTGGGAATTCCGGGCCGAGTCATCGCCATCACCGATGCCGGCAACAAATTGGGCATGGTGGACGTGTGCGGCGTGCGCCGGCAAATCAACCTCGCCTGCGTGATCGATGACGCGCATACGGTCGACTCGTGCGTCGGCGACTGGGTGCTGGTGCATGTGGGCTTCGCCATGAGCCGGATCGACGAGCACGAAGCGGCGCTCACTCTGGAGCTGCTCCAGCAGCTCGGCGAAGCGCAAAACGAGATCGACGCCATGCGCCAACGACAGGAGCACTGATCATGCGCTTCACCGATGAATTTCGCGATCCGGACAAGGCCCGCACCCTGGTTGGCGAAATTGCCCGCCTCGCCGTGCCGCTCGCCGCGGCACGCGGCCGGCCCCTGCAGGTGATGGAGATCTGCGGCGGCCACACCCACACGATCTTTCGTTACGGGCTGAAAGGCATGCTGCCGCAGGACTCGATCGAATTCGTGCACGGGCCCGGCTGTCCGGTGTGCGTGCTGCCGATGGGACGCGTCGATGATTGCGTGGCGCTGGCGCGCGATCCGAGAGTCATCTTGACGACCTTCGGCGATGCGATGCGGGTTCCGGGTTCGCAGGGCAGCCTCTTGCAGGCCAAAGCCAACGGCGCGGACGTGCGCATGGTGTACTCGCCGCTCGATGCCTTGCAGCTCGCGCGCGTCAATCCCGAACGTGAAGTGGTGTTCTTCGCCCTGGGCTTCGAAACCACGATGCCGAGCACGGCTCTGACCGTGCTGCAGGCGCGGCGCGAAGGCATCCGGAACTTTTCCTTGTTCTGCAATCACATCACCATCGTTCCCACGCTCAAGGCCATCTTGGACTCCGCCGACCTGCGGCTTGATGGTTTCATCGGTCCCGGACACGTCAGCATGGTCATCGGCAATCGCCCGTACGACTTTATCGCTCAGGTTTATGGCCGGCCCATCGTGGTCGCGGGCTTCGAGCCCCTGGACTTGCTGCAATCGCTATGGATGGTCATCAAGCAGCTCGCCGAAGGCCGCTGCGAGGTCGAGAATCAATACAAGCGCATCGTCGCCGAGGACGGCAACGAGCAGGCGCTCGCGGCGCTCACCGAAGTATTCGAGCTGCGCGAGTTCTTCGAATGGCGCGGCTTGGGATCGATCGACCATTCCGGCGTACGCATGCGCAAGGAATTCGCCGCCTTCGATGCCGAGCGAAAGTTTTCCATGCCGAACGTGGCGGTCGCCGATCCCAAATCCTGTCAATGCGGCGAGGTCCTCAAAGGGCTCATCAAACCGCATCAGTGCAAGGTGTTCGGCACCGCCTGCACACCGGAAAAACCCTTGGGCGCGCTGATGGTGTCCTCCGAAGGCGCGTGCGCTGCGTACTATCAATTTGGGCGGATCGACGTCAAAGCGCATCGAGCCGGCGCGGCAGGTTTGACGTGACGGTCACTCTGGCACACGGCGGCGGCGGGCGTGCCATGCGCGGCCTGATCGAGAAGATCATCCTGCCGGCCTTCCATAATCCGCTCCTCGCCCCCCTCGAGGATCAGGCTCGGCTGTCGATGGCCGAACTCTCGGCGCAAGGCGACCGGTTGGCGTTCACCACCGACACCTATGTGGTCACGCCGATCGAGTTCCCCGGCGGTGACATCGGGCAACTCGCGGTCTGCGGGACGGTGAATGACCTGGCGGTGTGCGGCGCGCGCCCGCTGTTCCTGTCCTGCGGTCTGGTACTCGAGGAAGGGCTCTCCATGGAGTCGCTCACCCGGATCGCGAACAGCATGGGTCGCGCGGCACGGGAGGCGGGCGTCGCCATCGTCACCGGTGATACCAAGGTCGTTGAGCGCGGCGCCGCGGATCGCATTTTCATCAACACGGCCGGCATCGGTGTGGTTCCGTCGGGGGTCAACATCGCGGCGACCCGCGCCGAGCCGGGTGATGCCATCATCGTCAACGGCCACTTGGGCGATCACGGCATCGCGATCCTGCTCGCGCGCAACGAACTGGCGCTCGCCGGCGAGGTGTACAGCGACTGTCAGCCGCTGCACGGCCTGATCACCGCCATGCGCGGCGCCTGTCCCGATATCCACTGCCTGCGGGATGCCACTCGCGGCGGGATCGCCACGGTGCTCAACGAATTCGCCGCGAGTTCCCGGGTCGGCATTCGAGTGCGCGAGGCGGCGCTGCCGTTGAACGATACGGTCCGAGGCGCCTGCGAGCTGCTCGGCCTCGATCCCCTGTATCTCGCGAACGAAGGAAAACTCGTCGCCATCGTGCCCGCCGCGCAGGCGCACGCCGTCATCGCGGCGATGCGCGCCCATCCCGCGGGGCGCGATGCCGCCATCGTCGGCGAGGTTTGCGCCGAGCCCGCCGGCAACGTGATTCTGTCCACGAAGTTCGGCGGCGAACGCGTCGTCGACATGCTGGTCGGCGAGCAATTGCCGCGCATTTGCTGAGCACCCAATAGCCATGCACGAACTGTCGATCACCCGCAGCGTCGTCGCCATCGTCGCGGAGCACGCCGCGGGCCGGAAGGTGACGCGCGTGCGCCTCGAAATCGGCGCACTGTCGGCGGTCATGCCCGACGCGGTTCGCTTCTGCTTCGGGATTTGCGCGGCGGATACCCCGCTCGCGGGAGCCGCGCTCGAGATCGATGAAATACCGGGGCTCGGAACCTGCGAGGACTGCGGAACCCAGGTGGGGTTGAAAGCATTGGTCGGACGCTGCCCGAATTGCGGAACCTCGAACCTGCGGCTGATCGCCGGACAGGAATTGAACATCAAGGAAATGGAGGTGGCATCATGTGCGTGACCTGCGGCTGCGGCGATACCGACGGAGCGACGTTCACCCTGCACGAAGTGGCGCATGAGCATGTGCACGCCGACGGGACGCGCCATAGCCACTCTCATCCAGCGGGCGTGCCGTTTCGGCAACATGCGCACGCGGATGTCGACCCCACGCGCACTGACTACACGGATACACACAGCGGGAACGGACATGTGCATGCTCACGCAACCGCTCTATCGGTGCCGGGGCGGGACCCGCACACCATCCACCTCGAGACCCAGATCCTCGGCAAGAACCAACTCACCGCCGAGCGCAACCGCGGTTGGCTGTCGGCGAAGAACATCCTCGCGCTCAACTTGGTGAGCAGCCCGGGAGCCGGGAAGACGACGCTGCTCGAACGCACCTTGACGGACCTGAAATCCGAACTGAAGATCAGTGTCGTCGAAGGCGATCAGGCAACTTCGAACGACGCCGAGCGCATTCGCGCCACCGGGGTTCCCGCCGTGCAGATCAATACCGGCACCGGTTGCCACCTCGACGCCGACATGCTGGAGCGGGCACTCGCTGCACTGAAACCCTTTCCCAAATCACTGTTGATGATCGAGAATGTCGGCAATCTGGTGTGCCCCGCCTTGTTCGACCTCGGCGAACGCGCCAAGGTGGTGATCTTCTCGGTGACCGAAGGCGAGGACAAGCCGCTCAAGTATCCCCACATGTTCAGCGCCGCCGACGTGCTGTTGCTGAGCAAGACGGATCTGGTGCCGCACCTGCGATTCGACCTCGATCGCGCGGTCGAAAACGCGTTGACGGTGAATCCACGCCTCGAAGTGTTTCGCGTCTCCGCCTATACCGGCGACGGGCTGCCGCAATGGTATGCTTGGCTGAAAGGCGAGTTGGCCGCCTGCCGGGGCGACTCGTCGTAGCGAGAGCCATCTCATCGGCGCGCGCGATCGTGCGCCGCACCGTGGGCCGTCGGCGAACATGAAGATTGATCGTGGCATCGTGGCCGCGCTCGGCGCTGCGGCACTGTTCGGACTGAGCACGCCGCTGGCTAAATTGCTGAGCGGCAGCGTGCCGCCGCTGCTGCTCGCCGGGCTTTTATACTCAGGATCGGGCATTGGGCTGGCGCTGGTCTTGGCCGGCCGCGCCCTGAGCACCGCCCGGACAAAGATCAGTTGGCCGCGCGGAATCGAGATCCTGTGGCTGCTCGCCGCCATCGCCGCCGGCGGCGCCATTGCCCCTTACCTGCTCATGTACGGCCTTCAGTCCGTGGACTCGGCCACCGCCTCGCTCACGTTGAACTTGGAAGGTGTGTTCACCGCCCTGTTGGCGTGGGTGGCGTTCCGGGAGAACGTCGATCGCCGCATCGTGCTCGGCATGGTCTGCATCGTCGCCGGCGGCGTGTTGCTGTCGCTGGGTCCCGAAGCGCGCGGCGACGCGACCGGCCGGCTCGCGATCGCCGCAGCCTGCCTGGCGTGGGCAATCGACAATAACCTCACCCGTAAAGTGTCGATGCACGATTCCATGTCGATTGCGTGTGCCAAGGGATTGGTCGCGGGCCCCGTCAGCGTTGCATTGGCTATCCACTACGGCGCGCCGATGCCGAGTGCGGCGCGCGTCTTTCAAACGGCATTCGTGGGTTTCATCGGCTACGGATTGAGCCTCTCGCTGTTCGTCGTGGCGCTGCGGCGCCTGGGCACGGCGCGCACCGGGGCCTACTTCTCCCTCGCTCCCTTCATCGGTGCCGCGCTCGCGGTGTCGCTCGGTGCGCCGCTGACCGGAATGCTGGTTGCCGCTGCCGTACTCATGGGCATCGGTATATGGCTGCATCTGTCCGAGCACCACGCGCATCTGCACCATCATGATTTGTTGACCCACGAACACGTGCATGAACATGACGAGCATCACCGGCACGAGCATGAGGACGGCTGGGATGGACGAGTGCCGCATTCCCACGTTCACACCCACGAGCGCCTGACGCACGCCCATGCGCACTATCCGGATTCGCATCACCGGCATGGCCACTCGAAATAATTACCCAGCCGTGCATCCGTTTGCCTGCGACGAACGTATTGTTGCGAATGGCCCAAACTTTGCTCTCACCCTGGCGGGCGTGCCCCGTCTCATCAACCCAGCCTCGAATAATCCAGGCTCCACCAATGCCGGGGAACACCGTTGAGACCCGCCCAGTTTGACAATAACGAGCTCGAGCACCTGCTCGTTCGTTGTGCCGACAAGGACCCGGCGGCGCTCGAAACCCTTTATGGGCGCGTCTCCGCGCAGTTGCTCGCGGTGGTGATGCACATCCTGCGCCGGCGCGATCTGGCCGAGGACATCCTTCAAGAGGTGTTCATCCGCATTTGGCAGCAGGCGGGGCAATACGATCAGCTCCGCGGCCGCCCGCTCGCGTGGATGATTTCGATCGCCCGCTACCGCGCCATCGATTTGCTGCGCGGTCAACGGCGCGTGGTCTCCCTGGTCGAAGACGAATTGCCCGAGGAATTGATCGCCACCGAGGGCGCGGCGGAATCGGTCGAGGAGTCCTCTCGCACCCAACGCGCGCTCGCGGACTGCCTGAAGGCCCTCACTGTTCCGCAGCAACGCTGCCTCGCGCTCGCCTATCAAGAAGGTCTCTCGCATGAGGCGGTGGCGGCGTCCCTGCAGCAGCCGCTCGGCACGGTCAAGAGCTGGATCAGGCGCGCGCTGCAAAGCTTGCGGCGGTGCCTGGAATCATGAATTACGAGCGCGGCGACATGATCGAGATGCTGGCCGCCGAGTATGTCCTCGGCACCTTGCGCGGCCCCGCCCGGCGCCGTTTCGAGCGCCTGTGCGCGGCCAATTCGGCGGCCGCCGCGGCGCGCATTCGCTGGGAGGATCGCCTGGCGGCGCTCGCGCTGCAGCTCAAACCCGTGCAACCGCGCGATGACACGTGGCGCCGCATCCGGGGCGCGATCAACCCTGACGCGCGCGCGGGGACAGGCGCGCGCACGGTCCGGTGGCTG
>Ga0181537_10001837_pt1 | contig 19139 bp, 28 predicted proteins | sample PEATcosm2014_Bin_39_FD_119765 | JGI IMG/M metagenome (GOLD analysis project Ga0181537, IMG submission 119765) | Peatland microbial communities from MTU Mesocosm Facility, Houghton, MI, USA - PEATcosm2014_Bin23_10_metaG | ecosystem: Environmental > Terrestrial > Soil > Wetlands > Peat | place... | reverse complement strand
TCTCTGCTGGGCGTTTCGCCCGACGCGGTTGAGCGGCTGCGCGAGAAGCACCACATCTATATGTTGACGGACAGCCGCATGAATCTCGCCGGCATCACGCCGCACAATGCAGCCTACGTCGCCGACGCCATCGCCTCCGAACTCCAGGAGCCTGTCTGAGCGCAGTGACCTCGGCGGCGGATTCACGCATCACCGCCTGCGTTTTCGCCGGGTCCAGCCTCGAGCGGGGCAAATTCAGGCAACCCGTCCCGCGGCCGCGTACGGCGCCAGCAGGGCCCCTAACGCAGCGCCGAGGCTCTGCTCTTGAAGCGCTGCTGCACCTCGCCATGGCGTGAGCGCTCGCTATAGCTGCCGCCGCAATATCCGTCGACGACCCGCCGCCAAAATGCCACGGAACCCGGGTTTCGCTGATATTCGATGATTTCCCAGTCGCCGGCGAACCGGTCGAAGATCAACGTGGCCGCGTCCCGCCCCATTCCCACTCTGCGGTATTGTTTTCGCACGAAGAATTCCGACATGCGATAGTCGGCGGCACGCTCTCCCGCAGCCGGAATTCGCGGACGCGTCACGAGCGCAAAACCGACGGGGTCGGGTCCCTTGAGAATCACCAGCGGGTGCGAGTGCTCGTTGGAGAACCAGTTGGCGAAGATTTCGTCTTCGCGGGGATTATTGGCGCCGATGACGGAGAACAGGCCCGTGTTCAAGTCGGCCAGGGAGTCGATGTATTCACCATAGACACTTTCGATCCACTGGCGATCCTTCTTCGAGTGCCGGCAGTCGCGAATGCTGACTAGCAACGAATCCGTTCCCAATCTATGAAAAGACACAGCCCGGACGAACGTGCCTGTCGGCCGCCCGCCCGGGCATGTGAGATCAGCTACCCTTCCGAATTACGGCTTCGCAGCGGACGCTGCGCTCGACGCGGCCTCGGCGGCCGAGTTCGCGGCTGCTGCCGAATCGGCGGCGGCGGAAGCAGCACTATCGGCCGGTGCGGTGGCAGGGGGAGGAGTCGTGTCAGCAGCCGGGGCAGGAGCCTCGGTCTTGCTGCCGCAGGCACTCAGCACGAATGCGGCGGCGAAAGCGCTTAGAGCAAGTTTGGTCTTCATCTATCGATACCCCAGAAATTATTAAGAACGAAATATTAAGGCCGAGCGTGTGGTTGGGCCTTCACCCAAATGTCCGCTGCGATTTTAGAGGGTTTTGCCCCAATTTCATATCTCTTTCGCGGTCCCCTGAGCGCCTTTAACGCGTAACGATAGAGAGTGGGGTTAAAGGTCTATAGCTGCCACGCCGTCTGGCGCATACTTTGGGCAGCCAAGACCCAGGGGAGGAAAGGTGAGCGAATTCAGTCTCGATCAGTTGTACAAGCCTCATTTGCAGACGCTCATGCGGCGCGCGGCGCAATCTCTCGCCGCAAGCGGCTTCGATGCCATGGTCATCCACGCCGGCTCGCCGCCCACGCTGTTCCTGGATGACCAGGACTATCCCTACAAGGTCAACCCCCACTTCAAGGCCTGGGTGCCGATCGTGGATAATCCGCGCTGCGTTCTGGTGGTAGCGCCGGGCGAACGGCTCAAAGTTCTGTTCCACAGGCCCAACGACTACTGGCACAAGCCGGCACAGCCGCCCGAGGCACCTTGGACGGCCGAGGTGGATTTGATCGCCATGGAGGAGCCGTCGAAGGCGAGCGATCATTGGCGGCACCTGGGCCGCGTGGCCTATATCGGGCCCGAGCCGTTCGCGGCCGAGATCGATCCGGCCGGCGTCAATCCGCCGGACCTCCTCGCACGCCTGCATTACGATCGCGCCGTGAAGACGAGTTACGAGCTCGAATGCATGCGCCGCGCAAGCGAACTCGGCGCCCGCGGGCACGGCGCGGCGCTGGCTGCATTTCGCGAAGGAGGCTCCGAGTACGAAGCCCATATGCGCTACTTGCAGGCCTGCGCCCAGCGCGAAGAAGAGATGCCTTACAACAACATCGTGGCATACAACGAAAACTCCGCGGTGTTGCATTATCAACATCTGGAGCGAGTCCGGCCGCAGGCCGTGCGCTCCTTCCTCATCGACGCCGGCGCCCAATATCGCGGCTACGCCGCGGACATCACGCGCACCTATGCGGCCTTCCCAAGCCGCTTTGCGGAGCTCGTGGAGGCACTGGACGAGGCACAGCAGGCGCTTTGCGGCGAGATCGTCGCCGGCCGCGATTACCGGGACGTGCACCTCTCCGCACATCGCCGGCTGGGCGACGTCATGCAGCGATTGGGATTGACGAAGCTGCCGGGCGAGGCCGCGCTGGAATTGGGCGTCACCAGCGTATTTTTCCCGCATGGCATCGGTCATCTGCTGGGCCTTCAAGTGCACGACGTCGGCGGCGTGATGGGCGACACCGCGGGCCATGAGCGGGAGCGGCCCGCGGGGCACCCCTATCTGCGTCTGACGCGCATGCTCGAGCCCGGGGTCGTCGTTACCGTGGAACCAGGCATTTACTTGATCGACTCGCTGCTGGCCGCGGCGCATGCGGATGCGCGGCGCGCCCATATCGACTGGGCCGTGGTCGAGGAGCTCAAGCCCTTCGGCGGAATTCGCATCGAAGACAATGTAGTGACCACCGCCGGGCGGCCCGAAAACATGACTCGGGACGCGTTTGCGAAGGTGGCGTAGCCTCTTCCCCGCGCCACCTATCACACCCTCTTCGAAGAGTACCTGCATCACTACGTACCGCTGCTGCCGCGCAAGGTGACCGGCGCGCTGGCTGCGCCTCGAACTTCCCGCTCAGCCACCGCCAAAAATCAGCGCCGCCCATGGCGTCGCCGCCAACACTGTCGCCAACACTGTGTAGTGCAGACCTTCGGGGGTGTGCCTCAATCGCATCAATGACTTACCGTCGCCAAACCGCCGAATCCGTTAAGTTCGGCTGGGCCTACAGGCACTCGAGTATGCGCAAACCTGGGCGTCCATCGGGATGGCGCAGCGGCTGTCCGAGCTTTATGCGAGCCTCGGCCGGCAGGCCGCGGCGCAAGCGCCCGAGACGGCTCCGGCGGCCTGCCAGGGCCCCGGGAGGGCCTAGTCAGGCTCTCCTAGGCTGCCGCCTTGGCCTTGCGGCGCTTGGGTGCGGCCGCAGACGCCGCCGCATCCTCGTCTGACGCGCCCTTCTTGGACTTCTTCGGCGCCTGGGCGGCCTTGCCGTCGTCGGACTTTTCGGCAGGCACCGCCGCCGCGTCGACCAGCTCCATCAACGCCATGTCGGCCGAATCACCCGGCCGAGGCTCCATTTTGAGGATACGCGTATAGCCGCCCGCACGCGCCTTGAAGCGCGGTCCCAAGTCCACAAACAGCTTCTCCACCACGCTCACATCGCGCAGCCGGGAGTAGGCCAGACGCCGTTTCGCCAGGGAATCGACCTTGGCGAGGGTGATCAAAGGCTCAACAACCCGGCGCAGTTCCTTGGCCTTCGGCACCGTGGTGCGAATGGTTTCGTGACGCAGCAGGGAGGTCGCCATGTTGCGCAGCAACGCGTGACGGTGTGACGAATTGCGCGAGAGCTGGCGCCCGGTGTTTCTATGCCGCATGTTCTAAACCCTTGTCGAAAGTCTCGTGCGATCAAATGCCGTCGCGCTCATCGTCGCGCTTCAACCCCGGCGGCGGCCAGTTGTCGATGCGCATCCCTAAGGTCAACCCGTGGCTTTCGAGCACTTCCTTGATCTCGGTGAGGGATTTCTTGCCCAGGTTGGGCGTACGCAGCAATTCCACCTCGGTACGCTGCACCAGATCGCCGATATAATGAATGTTCTCCGCCTTCAGGCAGTTGGCGCTGCGGACCGTCAACTCCAGCTCATCGACTGGGCGCAACAGAATGGGATCGAACTGCGTTTCCGTGGCCTTGGTGGTCGACTCATCCTGACCCTGCAGATCGACGAACACCGACAGCTGGTCCTTGAGGATTCCACCGGCGCGGCGGATCGCCTCTTCCGGGTCGATCGTGCCGTTGGTCTCGATGTCGAGAATGAGCTTGTCCAGATCGGTGCGCTGTTCGACGCGCGCGCTCTCAACGTTGTAAGTAACCTTGCGGACCGGGCTGAAAGAGGCGTCCAGCTGCAGACGGCCGATGGCACGCGTCTGTTCTTCGAAGGCCATGCGCTGCGCAGCGGGTCGATAACCCCGCCCGCGCTCGACCTTCAGCGACATCGACAACTCGCCCGCCTTGGTCAGATTGGCGATCACGAGATCCGGATTCAGGATCTCGATGTCGTGGTCGCCGGCAATGTCGCCGGCCGTCACGGGGCCGGGACCTTTCTTGTGCAGTCGCACCTCGGCAACGTCGCGGGTATGCATGCGGATGGCCACCGCTTTGAGATTCAGCAAAATGTCGACGACGTCCTCTTGAACGCCCTCGATGGCGGTGTATTCATGCAGCACCCCTTCGATCTCGATCTCGGTGATGGCGGCGCCCGGCAGCGAGGACAGCAGCACGCGGCGCAAGGCGTTGCCCAACGTGTGGCCGAAACCGCGCTCGAACGGCTCGATCACGATCCGCGCGTGGCGCGGCGACACCGGCTGCACCTTGACGACCCGGGGTTTCAAAAATTCATTGATCGAACCCTGCATGGATACCACCTACGTTAAATAACCGAGGGAACGCCCAGCGCGCCGCGCTGAGCCGATTCGTTACTTCGAATACAATTCGACGACCAGGCTCTCGTTGATGTCCGGCAGAATTTCCTGACGGTCGGGAACCGACTTGAGAATTCCCGAGAACTTCTTGTCGTCCACTTCCACCCAATCCGGAAAGCCCACTTGCGCGGCGATTGTCAGCGCGGCCTGAATCCGAGTCTGCTTCTTCGCCTTCTCGCGCAGGCTGACCACATCGCCGGCCTTGCACTGGTAGGAGGCGATGTTGACCAGCTTCTCATTCACGGCAACGGCCTTGTGGCTCACCAGCTGGCGCGCCTCGGCGCGAGTGGAGGCGAAGCCCATGCGGTAGACCACATTGTCCAGCCGGCATTCCAGAAATTGCAGCAGAGTTTCGCCCGTCGCGCCCGGACGGCCGGCCGCCTTTTGATAGTAGTTGCGGAACTGGCGTTCCAGCACGCCGTACATGCGGCGAAGCTTCTGCTTCTCGCGCAGCTGCAAACCGTACTCCGAGAGGCGCTGCTTACGCTCGCTCTTCACGCCGCCCGGGGGCACCTCGAGCTTGCACTTCGATTCGAGAGGCTTCACTCCGCTTTTCAGAAACAGATCGGTTCCCTCGCGGCGGGAGAGCTTGCATTTCGGACCGGTATATTTTGCCATTAGGAACCTTGAGCCTACGCTTCGACAGACACTAGACGAGACACTAGACGCGACGCTTTTTGGGCGGGCGGCAGCCGTTATGGGGGATCGGAGTCACATCTTCAATATTGGTGATCTTGAGCCCGCAGCCGTTCAGCGCCCGAACGGCGGATTCGCGGCCGGGGCCGGGCCCCATTACCCGCACCTCGACGTTCTTCACGCCATGTTCCTGCGCCGCGGTGCCCGCCCGCTCGGCGGCAACCTGGGCCGCGAACGGAGTCGACTTTCGCGAACCGCGAAAGCCGCAGCCTCCCGAGGTCGCCCAGGACAGCGTATTTCCCTGCCGGTCGGTGATCGTGATGATGGTGTTGTTGAAGGACGCGTGCACGTGCGCAATCGCGTCCAGCACGTTCTTGCGCACCTTCTTCCGGACCGGCTTGCCGCTTTGAGCGCCGCCGCCGGGTTGGTTGCCTTGCTGTTTCTGATCTGCCATAAAACTAAACCTTGCCCGGGGGGGCGTTCATCTTCACGGCCTGCTTGCGCGGACCCTTGCGGGTACGTGCATTGGTGCGGGTGCGCTGGCCGCGCATGGGCAGCCCCTTGCGATGCCGGATACCCCGGTAGCAGCCCAAATCCATCAACCGCTTGATGTTCATCGACACTTCGCGCCGCAGGTCGCCCTCGACTGCGAATTTCGCAACCTGGGAGCGAAGCGAGGCCACTTCGGCGTCCGTCAAATCCTTCACCTTGACGTCGTGCTTCACGCCCGCCGCATCGCAGATGCGCGCTGCGCGGCTGTTGCCAATGCCAAAAATGTGGGTTAAACCGATGACAACGTGCTTGTTCATCGGTATGTTGATGCCGGCGATACGCGCCATCTAGTTCTCCACCATAGCGCACGCGAAAAAGCGTGTGATCATATACTGTTTAGGCGCGTCGCGCCACCCTTCAACGGATCGATGCGACCCGCCCGATAACCTCGCTGCGCGAGCAAAGAATGCTGTTTTCACCTTCACCTTCAGCCCTGACGCTGTTTATGCCGGGCATCCGACGAGCAGATGATGTAGACAATGCCGCGCCGCCGCACGACCTTGCAGTTCTTGCAGATCTTCTTCACCGAAGGACGAACTTTCATTTCTTACTCCCGATGCCCCGCAGGCTGGCCTTCTTCATCAGGCCCTCATATTGGTGCGACATCAAATGCGACTGCGTCTGTGCGACGAAATCCATGACACCGACGACGATGATCAACAAGGAGGTGCCGCCGAACTGGAAAGGAACGCTCGGATTCACCATGCGAATGATTTCAGGCAGCAGGCACACCGCCATGATGTACAGGCCGCCCCACAAGGTCAGGCGGGTCAGCACCTTGTCCAGGTAATCGCCGGTCTGCTGGCCGGGACGAATCCCTGGAATGAACGCGCCGGCCTTCTTCAGGTTGTCCGCGGTATCGCGCGCGTCGTACACCAGGGCCACGTAGAAGAACGCAAACCCGACAATCAGTACCGCGAACAGCATGACGTGCAGCGGCTGGCCGTAACCCAAGACGGCGGCGATCTTTTGCAGGGTTCTCTGGATGGCGTTCGGATTCGGGCTGTTACCGAAGAACTGCGCAATCGTCGCCGGGAACACCAGCAGGCTCGAGGCGAAAATCGGCGGAATGACGCCCGCCATGTTGAGCTTGAACGGCAGGTGCGTGCTCTGCCCCTGCATCATGCGGCGGCCCACCTGGCGCTTGGCATAGTTGACCTGGATCTTGCGCTGCGCCCTCTCGACGAACACGCAGAACAAGGTCACCAATATCACCACGATCAGGATCAACAGCACGATCAGCGGATTCATTTCACCCGAACGCACCATTTCCAACGTGTTGCCGATGGCCCGCGGCAGCCCGGCGATGATGCCGGCGACGATGATCATGGTGATGCCGTTGCCGATGCCGCGTTCCGTGATCTGCTCGCCGAGCCACATCACGAACAGGGTGCCGGTGGTGATCGACACCGTGGCGATGAACAGGAACTGCGGTCCGGGGTTCGGCACCAGATTGCCGCCTGAATTCTGAATCGCCAGGGCCGCGCCAAAACCCTGGAACGCCGCCAGCAGAACGGTGCCATAGCGCGTGTATTGCATCAGCTTGCGCCGGCCGGACTCGCCGTCCTTGCGGATCTGGTTCCACGGTGGATAGACCATCGACGCCATCTGGATGATGATCGATGCGGTGATGTAGGGCATCACATTCAGCGCGAATATGCTGAACCGCTGCAGAGCCCCGCCCGAGAACATGTTGAACATGCCGAGCAGCGTGCCGTTCTGAGTCGAGAAGAACGCGGCAAACCGCGCCGCATCGATGCCCGGCACCGGGATGAACGTGCCCATTCGGTACACCACTAGCGCGCCCAGCAGGAACCACAGACGCTTGCGCATCTCGGCGAAGCGCGTCATGTCCCCCAGAGCGGCGGTCGGATTGGTGGTGGCCACGCGTCTTAAGCCTCGAATCGTCCGCCGGCCGACTCGACCGCGCTCTTGGCGCCCTTGGTCGCCGTGACCGCCTTGTCCTTGACGATGTAGGCCTTGGCCACTCTGCCCGACAAGATGATCTTCACGAGCTTGGTGTTTTCGGGGACGAGATTGGCCTCGATCAGGCCGGCCAGCGTTACCTCGGTGCCCTCGACGCGCATCAAATCGGAGAGCGTGAGCTCGGCGCGCGACGCCTTCATGGCCGAACGAAACCCGATCTTCGGCAAGCGCCGCTGCAAGGGCATTTGACCGCCCTCGAATCCGACCTTGTGATAGCCGCCCTTGCGCGCGCGCTGGCCTTTGACGCCGCGGCCGCAGGTCTTGCCCTGGCCGGCGGACGCGCCGCGGCCGACCCGCAGACGGGTTCGCTTCGCGCCTAAGCCCGGCTTGATGGTGTTTAATCGCATGATCTTGATCTCATTCTCAGGCCTTTCCCGAACCGAGTGCAGTCTCGACTTTGAGCATGTGGCTGGCCGCATTGATCATGCCGCGATTCGATGGGGTATCTGCCACCACGACGCTGTGGCCGATGCGCCGCAACCCCAAGCCCCGGGCGGAGTTGCGGATGCTGGCCAGCTGGCCGTACATGCTCTTGATCAACGTGACTTTGATTGACTTGTCGGACATGGCGCTAACCCACGAGTTCCGCGACGCTCTTGCCGCGCTTGGCCGCGATGTCCTCGGGCGTGCGCAGCTTGCCCAGAGCGTCCATGGTCGCGCGCACCACGTTGATCGGGTTGCGGGAGCCGTAGCTCTTGGCCAGCACATTGCGCACGCCAGCGCACTCGAATACCGCGCGCATGCCGCCGCCGGCGATGACGCCCGTACCGTCCGCGGCCGGCTGCATGTATACCCGCGTGGTCCCATGCCGGCCCTTGACCGCATAGAACAGGGTATCGTTCTTCAATGAGACCGTGACCAGGCTCTTGCGCGCCTGCATCATGGCCTTGGAAATCGCGACCGGCACTTCGCGCGCCTTGCCGTAGCCGAAGCCCACGCGGCCCGCCCCGTCCCCCACGACGGTGAGCGCCGTGAAGCCGAATTGCTTGCCGCCCTTGACCACCTTGGCGACGCGGTTCACCGCGACCAGCTTTTCGAGCAGGTCATCGCCGGACATTGGTTTTTCTACTCTCGCCATAGCCTTAAGGACCCTTTGGTTAGAACTCCAGACCCGCTTCGCGAGCGGCCTCTGCCAGCGCCTTGACGCGCCCGTGATACATGAAGCCGGAACGGTCGAAGGCGACTTTCTTGATGCCCTTCGCCGAAGCGCGCTCCGCGATCGCGCGGCCCACGGCCTTGGCGGCCTCGATGTTGCCGGTGCTCTTCAACTCCCCGCGCACGTCCTTCTGCAGGGTCGACGCGGCGACCAGAACCTTGTCGCCCTCGGCGGCGAAGATCTGCGCATAGATATGCTGGGGAGTGCGGTGCACCGACAGACGCAGCGCCGCGAGCTCCTTGATCTTGACGCGGGCCCGCCGCGCACGGCGCAATCGCGTATCTTGTTTGGTGAGTTTCATTTACTTCTTCTTCGCCTCTTTCAGCGAAATCTTTTCATCGGAGTACTTCACGCCCTTGCCCTTGTAAGGCTCAGGCGGCCGGAATCCGCGGATCTCCGCCGCGGTCTGCCCGACGCGCTGGCGATCGATGCCCTTGACGATGATCTCGGTCTGGCTCGGCGTTTCGATGGTGACGCCGTCCGGAATCGCATAATTGATCAGGTGAGAATAGCCCAGCGTCAGCGTCAGGCTTTTTGCCTGAACCGCGGCGCGGTACCCGACGCCGACCAGCTCGAGCTTCTTCTCGTACCCCTTGGTGACGCCCGTGACCATGTTCGCCAGGTGCGCGCGGGTGGCTCCCGCGATGGCGTTCAAGTCCTCTCCCGTGGTGGTTGCCGCGTTCGCCGTTGCGACCGCATCGGCCTCCACTTCCAGGTGCTTGTCCTGCTGCACGACCTTGATGCCGCTCTTGATCGCAAGCGTCAGCGTGCCCTTGGCGCCCTTCACCGTGACGGCATCCGCGCCGATCGTGGCGCTGACGCCTTGCGGCAGATCCACCGGCATTTTTGCGACTCGTGACATATCTCTTACCTTTAAGCCTTGACCGGCGCTATTGGACTACGAAGAGCACTTCGCCGCCGGTGCCCGCGGCGCGCGCCTGGGCGTCGGACATGATGCCCTTGGGCGTGGAAATGACCGCGACCCCCAGGCCGCCCAGCACCTTGGGCAACTCATCCTTGCCGCGATAGATGCGCAAGCCCGGGCGGCTGATGCGCTCGATGCGGTCGATGACGGGACGGCCGTCGTGATACTTGAGCTCGATGGACAAGGTGCTCTTGGCGCCGGCCACATCGACGCCGTATGCGCCGATGTAGCCCTCATCCTTCAATACCTTGAGTATGGCGAGCTTCAGCTTCGAAGCGCCCACGCCCACCGTGGGCTTGCCCGCGGATTGCGCATTGCGGATACGCGTCAGAAGATCGGCAATCGGATCAGTCATGCTCATTGTGCGCGCCTCACCAGCTCGCCTTCGACAGGCCCGGGATCTCACCGCGATTGGCCGCTTCACGCAGCTTGGTGCGCGCCAACCCGAACTTGCGGTAGACGCCGCGCGACCGCCCGGTGATCGAGCACCGATTGCGCTGCCGGCTCTTGCCTGCATCGCGCGGCTGCTCCTGCAGTTCCACCTGTGCGGCGGCGCGCTCCTCCGGTCCGGTCTTCGGGTCGCGGATCAGCTCCTTGAGTTCGGCGCGCCGTTTGGCGTACTTGCCCGCTATTTTGACGCGGCGCTTCTCGCGCATGAGCATGTTCGTCTTGGCCATGGGCTATTACCCTACTTGCGGAACGGAAAGTTGAAAGCTTCTAGCAGCGCGCGCCCGTGCTTGTCGTCGCGCGCCGACGTGGAGATGGTGATGTCCATGCCACGAATTTGATCGATCTGGTCGTACTGAATCTCGGGGAAAATGATCTGCTCCTTGACGCCGAGGCTGTAATTGCCGCGCCCGTCGAAGGATCGCGTGCTGATGCCGCGAAAATCCCTGATGCGGGGAATCGCGATGCTGACCAGGCGGTCCAGGAACTCGTACATGCGGTCGCCGCGCAGGGTCACCTTGCAGCCGATCGCCTGGCCGTCGCGCACCTTGAACGTCGCCACGGACTTCTTGGCCTTGGTCACCGCGGGCTTCTGGCCGGTGATCTTCGCCAGGTCGGCGGTCGCGGCGTCCATGACCTTCTTGTCGGCCACGGCCTCGCCCACCCCCATGTTGACCGTGATCTTGAGGATGCGCGGTACCTGCATGGTGTTCTTGAGCCCGAGCTTGTCCTTGAGCTCCGGCACGAGCTTGTCCTTGTAAATCTGTTTCAGTCTTGCTGGCATTGGTTTTAGCCTTTTTAAGCGCTGACGCACCCTATCAACGGGGGTGAAAGACACCCCCGTCCGACAGCGCTCGCGGAGCGGGCGGAAGAACGATCGAACGTTGACCACGCGGTGTGCTGGTTCGTCATTTGGCGTCGACCATTTCTTTGTTCGACTTGAAGACGCGGACCTTGCGCCCGTCCTCGAGCGACTTGAACCCGATGCGGTCGCCCTTCTGCGTCGCGGGGTTGAACACCAGCACATTCGACACGTGCAGAGGCGCTTCGCGCTCGATGATGCCGCCCTGCACGCCCATTTGCGGGTTCGGCCGCTGATGCTTCTTGGACATGTTGAGGCCCTCGACGCGCACGCGGTCGTCCGCCAGCACTTCGATGACGGCGCCTTTGCGTCCCTTGTCCCGGCCGGCGATCAGGACCACCATGTCGCCTTTGCGAATTTTTTTCATCTACCGATTCCTGAAAAAAGCCCGGCGCGAATCACAATACTTCAGGCGCCAGCGAAATGATCTTCATGAACTGCACGTTGCGCAGCTCGCGCGTCACCGGCCCGAAGATGCGGGTGCCGATCGGCTCGAGCTTGTTCGTCAGCAGCACCGCCGCGTTGGTGTCGAAGCGGATCAACGATCCGTCCGCGCGGCGTACGCCGCTCTTGGTGCGCACGACCACCGCGTCGTAAACCTCGCCCTTCTTGACCTTGCCGCGCGGGATCGCGTCCTTGACGCTGACCTTGATGACATCGCCCACGGCGGCGTAGCGGCGCTTCGAGCCGCCGAGGACCTTGATGCACATGCAGCGCTTGGCGCCGCTGTTGTCGGCCACGTTCAATATCGTTCTCATCTGGATCATTTGGAATGGCCTCTCATTCGGGCCGGGCGCGTTCGACGACGCGCACCAGCACCCATGATTTGCGGCGCGACATCGGCCGGCAGGGTTTGATGGAAACCGTGTCGCCTTCCTTGCACTCGTTGTTCTCGTCGTGCGCGAGCAGCTTGGTCGTGCGGCGGATGTACTTGCCGTACATCGGATGCTTGACGAGGCGTTCGACGGACACGGCCACGGTCTTGTCCATCTTGTTGCTGACGACCTTGCCGGTGAGCAAGCGCTGCCCGGGCACGGGAGCCGCGCCGCGTTCGGCCGGCACCGCCGGGGCGCCGCCCTCGGTCACGCCCGCCGAGTCGGATGCTGGTAGTTCGCTCGACATCACAATCTCCAGGCGCTTCGCGCCGACTCTACGGGGTCGAGGCGACCCCGACCTACAGGGCCCGCTGCGCGGGCAAAAAGAATCACCGACGCACCTGGGCGAGAACCGTCTTGACGCGCGCAATGTTCTTGCGCACCTTCGCAAATTGATCCGGCTTCGCAGCCTGACCCGTCGCGCGCGCCATGCGCAGATTGAACTGCTCACGGCGCAGCTTGAGGAGCTCATCGCCGAGGTCCTTCGGTTGCCTCTCGCGCAAATCTTTCGCCTTCATGTATGCACCTTCATGTCCGGACCTGGCGCTTGACGAAGGCCGTCGACACGGACAGCTTGGCGGAGGCCAGGCGGAACGCTTCGCGCGCGATTGCCTCGCTCATACCTTCGATTTCGAACAGCACCTTGCCGGGCAGCACCCGCGCCACCCAGTACTCGACGTTGCCCTTGCCCGAGCCCATGCGAACTTCGAGCGGCTTCTGCGTGATCGGCACGTCCGGGAACACCCGGATCCAAATGCGCCCGCCGCGCTTGACGTGGCGTGAAATGGCGCGCCGCGCCGCTTCGATCTCGCGAGCCGTCATACGGCAGCGATCGGTGGCTTTCAGGCCGAATTCGCCGAACGCGACGGAGTTGCCGCGCTGCGCGCTGCCGGAAATCTTGCCCTTGAACTGTTTGCGGAATTTGGTCCGCTTCGGCTGCATCATGTCTCGCTACCCATTCAACCGGCCACCGGCGCCGCGGCCTCGGCGGCTTTCGCGCCGGCCGCGGCGGCGGCCTCCGCGTCGGCCTCGGCCGTCTCGGCTTCGGGCTGGTCGAACACTTCGCCCTTGAATATCCACACCTTGATGCCGATCACGCCGTACGTGGTCTGCGCCTCGGCGGTCCCGTAGTCGATGTCGGCGCGGAACGTGTGCAGGGGAACGCGGCCCTCGCGGTTGGTCTCCGTGCGGGCGATCTCCGAGCCGTTGAGGCGTCCGGAGATGCGCACCTTGATGCCGAGCGCTCCGGAACGCATGGTGTTGGTCACCGCGCGCTTCATGGCGCGGCGGAACATCACGCGCTTTTCCAGCTGCTGCGAAATACCCTCGGCGACCAGCTTGGCGTCGAGCTCGGGCTTGCGGATTTCCGCGATGTTGAGCCTCACGTCGTTCATCGTCATGCCGAGGATCTTGGCCACCGCCGTGCGGAGCTTCTCGATGTCCTCGCCCTTCTTGCCGATCACGATTCCCGGACGCGCCGTGTGGATGGTGATGTTGGCGCGGCGCGCGGCGCGCTCGATGTGAATGCGGCTCACCGAGGCATCGGCGAGTTTCTTGTTCAGATACTTGCGCACCAAGTGATCGGTGTGGATGTTCGAGGCGAACGTCTTGGATCCGGCATACCACTTCGACGTCCAGTCGCGCGTGATGCCGAGACGAATACCAATCGGATTTACTTTCTGACCCATTAGGCCTCTCGCTTACCGTCGGACACTTGAACCAGGATATGACTGTTGCGCTTGGCGATTCGCACGCCGCGCCCCTTGGCGCGCGCATGAAACCGCTTGAGCATCGGCGCCGGATCGACCTCGACCCGGGTCACCTTCAGATCGTCGACATCGGCGTTGAAATTGTTGTAGGCATTGGCGATCGCGGAGTCCAGCACCTTGAGGACGATTTTAGCGCCCTTCTTCGGCATGAACTTCAGCGTGTTCACCGCGAGCGTTGCGGACTTGCCGCGAATCGTATCGACCACCAGGCGGCATTTCTGGGGAGAAATGCGCGCATACCGCAATATTGCCTTGGTCTGCATGTCCTACTCCGCCGCCGACACTTTTTTGTCGCCGGAATGCGCCTTGAACGTGCGCGTGGGCGCGAACTCGCCGAGCTTGTGGCCGACCATGTTCTCGGACACCAGCACGGGCACGTGCAAGCGGCCGTTGTGCACGGCGATGGTCAGTCCGACCATGTCGGGGATGACCATGGAACGGCGCGACCAGGTCTTGATCGGACGGCGGTCATTCTTTTGGCTGGCCGTCTGCACTTTCTTGGCGAGGTGCAGATCCACGAACGGGCCTTTCTTGAGCGAACGAGGCACTGTGATATCTCCAGACTTACAGTCGTTTGTTCTTGCGGCGCTGAACGATCATGCCGTCGGTACGCTTGTTGCGGCGCGTCTTCTTGCCCTTGGTCTGCAGGCCCCACGGGCTCACCGGATGCGGGTTGCCCTGGCCTGACTTGCCTTCGCCGCCGCCGTGCGGGTGATCGACGGGGTTCATCACCACACCGCGCACCGTCGGGCGCACGCCGAGCCAGCGCACAGCCCCGGCCTTGCCGAACACGCGCAGGTTGTGCTCGTCATTGCCCACCTCGCCGATGGTGGCGCGGCAATCGACGTGAATCTTGCGCATTTCGCCGGATTTCAACCGCACGCTGGCGTACACGCCCTCTCGCGCGGCGAATTGCGCCGAGCCGCCGGCGCTGCGCGCCAGCTGGCCGCCCTTGCCCACCTTCAGCTCGATGTTGTGCACGGTGCTGCCCACCGGAATATGCCGCAGCGGCAAGGCATTGCCCGGCTTGATGGGCGCATCCGCGCCGGAGCGGATTTCATCGCCGGCCTTCACGCCCTTCGGCGCGAGGATGTAGCGGCGCTCCCCATCCTTGTAGAGCACCAGGGCCAAATGCGAGGTACGGTTCGGGTCGTATTCCAGACGTTCGACGACGCCGGGGATGCCGTCCTTGTCGCGCTTGAAATCGACCAGGCGATAGCGCTGCTTGTGTCCGCCGCCGATATGCCGCGTGGTCTGCCGGCCGGAATGATTGCGCGCGCCGGTACGGTTCTTCTTCGTGGTCAAGGACTCGAGCGGGCCGCCCTTGTGCAGGTGCGAGCGGTCGATCTTGACGACGAAGCGCGTACCGGGGGAGGTCGGCTTCATTTTGATGAGTGCCATTGCCGTTGGTCCTTACTTCGAAGCGCCGCCGGTGAAGTCGATCGACTGCCCGGTCTCCAAACGAACGTACGCCTTCTTGTAGCCGTTGCGCTTGCCGGCCACATTCTTGAAGCGCCGGGTCTTGCCCGGCTTGTTGAGCAGATTGACGCCCTCGACCTTGACCTCGAACATCAGCTCGACGGCCTGCTTGACCTCGGCTTTCGACGCATCGTCGCGCACGCGAAACACATACTGATTCGCCTTCTCAGTGACGTTGGCGGCCTTCTCCGACACGTGCGGTTGAATCAGCACGGTCATCAAGCGTTCCTTATTCATTCGCGCCTCCGAGACGCTGATCGAGCAATTTCAGGGCGCCGGCCGTGGCGATCACCTTGTCGTGCTTGATCAGGCTCACTGGATCCAGCGCTGCCACCGCGATCACATCCACATAGGGCACGTTGCGGGCGGCCAGAAACAGCTTCTCGTCATGCGCTTCGATCAAGATCAGGGCGCGCGTAAGCCCGAACTCGGCCAATTTGCTGATGAGCAGCTTGGTCCTCGGCGCGCTCAGCTCGAGCGACTCGACGGCGACCAGGCGATCCTCCCGGACCAGCTGCGACACCATGGACTGCATGGCCGCGCGATACATCTTTCGATTGACCTTCTGCGAGAAATCGCGCGGCCGCGCGGCGAACGCCCTGCCGCCGCCCACCCAGATGGGGCTGCGGATAGAACCGGCCCGCGCCTGGCCGGTGCCTTTTTGGCTCCACGGCTTCTTGCCGCCGCCGCGCACTTCCGCGCGGGTCTTCTGCGCCTTGGTGCCCGCCCGGCCCGCCGCCTGATAGGCGGTGACGACCTGGTGAATGAGCGCTTCGTTGTAGGCACGGCCGAATGCCACATCCGACAATTGGATGTCGCTGGCGGGAGATGCGTTCTTGAGCTTAAGCTTCATGAGGGTTTACTTCTTGTCGGCTTTCGCGGGACCCTTGGCCGACGGAGCGCCCTTGGCCGCAGGACCGCCCTTGGCGGCGACGGGAGCCTTGTTCGGCGCCAATTTGTTGCGCCGCGCCTGGCCGGCCGCCTTCACGGAGGGCCTGACAATGATGCGGCCGCCTTCGGCGCCCGGGACCGCACCGCTGATCAGCAGCAGATTGCGGGCAACGTCGACCTCGACGATGCGCAGATTCTCGATGGTGCGATTCTTGACGCCCATGTGGCCCGACATGCGCTTACCCTTGAACACGCGTCCGGGCGTCTGGCGCTGGCCGATCGAACCGGGGGCGCGGTGCGACAACGAGTTGCCGTGAGTTTTCATGCCGCCCGCAAAATTATGGCGCTTCATGGTGCCGGCAAAGCCCTTGCCCACCGTGGTGCCCGTCACATCGACGATCTGACCCGCCTTGAACATGTCGACCTTCAGCTCGCCGCCCGCGGCGAACGTGTCGCCCTCGCCCTTGCTCAAGCGGAATTCCTGGGAAGCGTAGCCAGCGGCAACATTTGCCTTGGCGAAATGGCCGGCCAGCGCCTTCGACACCCGCGAGGGGCGGCGGCCCCCAATGGTGACCTGCACCGCACGATAGCCGTCGGTTTTATCGCTCTTGACTTGCGAGATGCGATTCGGCAACGCCTCGACGACCGTCACGGGCACGGTTACACCGGCGTCGGTGAATACTCGGGTCATGCCGCATTTGCGGCCAACCAGACCAATGGTCATTGTCAATCCTCATACGGCGGGAAAGCCTTTGGGCCCCCGCATGCGTTGCAATCAGCCGGCGGTTTGTGCGCTCGGACCCCATGTACCCGTAGGATATGGCGTCGGCGCCCACGCGCTCCGACCTCTAAAATGGACGGCGGAGTATACCTGGTTAAGGGCTCGGTGCAAGGGTCAACTGCGGCCGCGGTAGGCCTAATCTCACCCCAGGAACGGCACGTTTAGCCCGCACATTGGCGCCTACTGAAGCCCGGGGTATCGAAGAGCGTCATGCGAGCATCCTATCGCGCAATTCGGCTGCGGGTAGCGCCATGAGTGCGGCACTTTTCCAGGTTGCCGCAGGCGATGAGGTTCTCCGCCCTTGGGCAAAACAACGGGTCCTGCGCGCCTTACGGCCAGAGTAAGGCTAATTTAACTTGATCTGAACGTCCACGCCCGCCGGGAGTTCCAGCTTCATCAGGGCGTCCACGGTCTTGTCCGTGGGGTTCAATATGTCCATCAGACGCTTGTGCGTGCGGATTTCGAACTGGTCGCGGGCGTCCTTGTCGCCATGCGGTGCCGTCAGCACCGTGAAACGCTCCATTTTGATGGGCAGCGGCACGGGACCCTTGACGGTGGCACCGGTGCGTTTCGCGGTATCGACGATTTCGCGGGCCGACTTGTCGATCAGGCGATGATCGAAAGCCTTCAGGCGGATCCGTATGTTTTGATTGGCCATAAGTGTCAAATTACCAGGCGCTATGCGCCGAATACAACGGGGCCCCGGGGCCCCGTCCGTTGAAGGGTGCGGGATATTACGCTATTCACACGCCGCTTTCCAGGCGATTGCCATGCGCTACGCGCACCTATCCAGGCGCTTGCGCAACTTTCCAGGCGCTTGCGCAACTTTCCATGCGCTTGCGCACTTTTCATGCGCTTGCGCGCAACTGCTACGGGGTCGCTGCGCGACCCCGACCTTGAACCTTAAGAGAAGAACTTACGCGATCACCTTGGCTACTACCCCGGCCCCTACGGTCTTGCCGCCCTCGCGGATGGCAAAGCGCAGCCCCTGCTCCATCGCGATCGGCGCGATCAGCTCCACCACAATCTTGATGTTGTCCCCCGGCATCACCATCTCGGTGCCCTCCGGCAGCTCCACCGCACCCGTCACATCCGTGGTGCGAAAATAAAACTGCGGCCGATACCCCTTGAAGAACGGCGTGTGCCGCCCTCCCTCCTCCTTCGTCAGCACGTACACCTCGGCTTCAAACTTCGTGTGCGGATTGATGCTCCCAGGCTTGCACAATACCTGCCCTCGCTCCACCTCCTCGCGCTTCGTCCCCCTCAGCAGCACCCCCACGTTGTCTCCCGCCTGCCCCTCATCCAAGAGCTTGCGAAACATCTCCACCCCCGTGCACGTCGTCTTCGAGGTCGGCCGTATCCCCACAATCTCCACCTCATCGTTCACCTTCACCACCCCGCGCTCGATCCGTCCCGTCACCACCGTGCCGCGACCCGCTATCGAAAATACATCCTCCACCGGCATCAAAAACGCCCCCTCCACCGCCCTCTTCGGCACCGGAATGTACTCATCCAGCGCCTTCACCAGCTTGATCACCGAGGGCACCCCAATCTCACTCCCATCCCCCTCCAGCGCCTTCAACGCAGAGCCGGTGATGATCGGCGTCTTCTCCCCGGGAAACTTGTACAACGTCAACAGGTCCCGCACCTCAAGCTCCACCAGCTCCAATAACTCCGCATCGTCCACCATGTCCGCCTTGTTCAAAAACACCACGATGTACGGCACCCCCACCTGGCGCGCCAGCAAGATGTGCTCGCGCGTCTGCGGCATCGGACCATCCGCCGCCGATACCACCAAAATCGCCCCGTCCATCTGCGCCGCTCCGGTAATCATGTTCTTCACGTAGTCCGCATGCCCGGGACAGTCCACGTGCGCGTAGTGGCGCGCCTCGCTCTGATACTCCACGTGCGCCGTCGCTATCGTGATCCCACGCGCACGCTCCTCCGGCGCCTTGTCAATCTGGTCGTAGGCCTTGAATTCCCCTCCAAACTTCTCCGCCATCACCTTCGTCAAGGCCGCCGTCAAAGTCGTCTTGCCATGATCCACATGACCTATCGTCCCCACGTTCACGTGCGGTTTCGTTCGCTCAAACTTCCCCTTCGACACGG
>Ga0181537_10001835_pt1 | contig 19141 bp, 14 predicted proteins | sample PEATcosm2014_Bin_39_FD_119765 | JGI IMG/M metagenome (GOLD analysis project Ga0181537, IMG submission 119765) | Peatland microbial communities from MTU Mesocosm Facility, Houghton, MI, USA - PEATcosm2014_Bin23_10_metaG | ecosystem: Environmental > Terrestrial > Soil > Wetlands > Peat | place... | reverse complement strand
GCCGACATGGTGGGCGACCTGGTCGCCGGCGCGCCGCTCGGGATCGCGGAGGCCGCGCCATGAGGAACATGCCGCTGTCGGTCGGACCGATCCATTTCGTCGGCATCGGCGGAATCGGGATGAGCGGCATCGCCGAAGTGTTGCGCAACCTCGGCTACCGCGTCCAGGGCTCGGACGTGTCCGAGAGCGCCAACGTGAAGCGCCTGCGCGCGCTCGGCATCGCCATCCGCATCGGCCATGCCGCCGAGAATCTGGGCGATGCCCGCGTTGTCGTCGTCTCCTCGGCGATCAAGACCGACAATCCCGAAGTGGCGGCGGCGCGCGCGCACATGATTCCGATCGTGCGTCGCGCCGAGATGCTGGCCGAGCTGATGCGGCTCAAGGCCGCGATCGCCATCGCCGGCACCCATGGCAAGACCACCACCACCTCGATGGTGGCGGCGATGCTCGACGCCGCCGGCCTCGATCCGACCGTCATCAACGGCGGCGTGATCAACGCGTACGGCACCAATGCGCGCCTCGGTGCGGGCGATTGGGTGGTGGTCGAAGCCGACGAATCCGACGGCACCTTCACCAAGCTGCCGGCGACCATCGCGGTGGTCACCAACATCGATCCCGAGCACATGGAATATTGGGGCAGCTTCGACAAGTTGCGCGACGGATTCCGCGAGTTCGTCGGCAACATCCCCTTCTATGGTTTCGCCGCGCTCTGTTCCGACCACCCGGAGGTGCAGGCGCTGATCCCGCGCCTGCCCGACCGCAAGATCGTCACCTATGGCTTGAATCCGCAGGCCGACGTGCGCGCGACGGAGGTGGTGCTGGGACCCGAGGGCGCGCAGTACGACATCGTCATCAGTGATCGCGCCGGCGGCGCCGCGCGCACCATCAACGGTGTCCGACTGCCGATGTTCGGCCCCCACAATGTGCAGAACTCGCTGGCGGCGGTCGCGATCGGCCACGAGCTCGGTTTCGAAGCCGCAACGATGCGCCAGGCCTTGCAGAACTTCAAAGGCGTCAAGCGCCGCTTCACGCGCACCGGCGTCAGCGGCGGCATCACCGTGATCGACGATTACGGCCATCACCCGGTCGAAATCGCCGCGGTCTTGCGCGCGGCGCGTTCGGCCAGTTCCGGCCACGTGATCGCCGTGGTGCAGCCGCATCGCTACACGCGCCTGGCCAATTTGTTCGAGGAATTCTGCTCCTGCTTCAACGATGCCGATGTCGTGATCGTGGCCGACGTCTATGCCGCGGGCGAGCCGCCGATTCCGGGCATCGACCGCGACGCGCTGGTCCGGGGCCTAGTGGCGCGCGGACACCGCAATGTCATCGCGCTGCCCAATCCCGGCGCATTGCCCGGGCTGGTGCGCGAGATCGCGCATGCCGGTGACATGGTGGTGTGCCTCGGCGCCGGCAGCATCACCGGCTGGGCCAATGCGTTGCCCAAGCAGCTCGATGCGCTGGCCGCCGGGCTGCCCTTGCCGGTGGAGGCCGGAGAGTGACCGCGATGGCGCATCCGATCCGCATCATCGACCGTCTGCCCGCCGTACGCGGCACGCTCGAGGAAAACGCGCCGCTGGCGCCGCTCACGCGGTTTCGCGCCGGCGGTCCGGCCGAAATCCTGTTCCGGCCGGAGGATGCGGAAGATCTCGCCGCGTTCCTGGCCCACCGGCCCGCCGACGTGCCGGTGACCGTGATCGGTGTCGGCTCCAATCTTCTGGTGCGCGACGGCGGCGTGCCGGGCGTGGTGGTGCGCCTGGGCCGCGGCTTCGGCGACATCCATGTCGATGGAATGTCGATTCGCGCCGGCGGCAGCGCGCTCGATCCCGCGGTCGCGGACGCGGCGACCCGCGCCGGTATCGCCGGACTCGAATTCCTGATCGGGGTTCCGGGTACCATCGGCGGCGCCGTGCGCATGAATGCCGGGGCCTACGGCACCGAAATCGCCGACGTGCTGGTCGAACTCTGGGCGCTCGATCCCGCCGGCCAGCGGCATCGGCTGACACGGGGCGACATATCCTTCGTCTACCGCGGCGCCTCGATGCCCGAAGGGTGGATCGTGGTCGAGGCGGTACTGGCTGGCCGGCAGGGCGAACCCGCGGCCATCGCCAAGCGGGTCGCCGAGATCAAATCCAGCCGCGAATCGACCCAGCCGACCAGCGCGCGGACGGGCGGTTCGACCTTCGCCAATCCGCCGGGCGGCCGCGCCTGGGAATTGATCGAGCGCGCCGGCTGTCGCGGGTTGCGCCGAGGCGGCGCAAAGGTTTCCGAGATGCATTGCAATTTCCTGGTCAATACGGGGACCGCGACCGCCGCCGACATCGAGGGACTGGGCGAGGAAGTGCGGCGCCAGGTGCAACTTATCTGCGGCGTGACCCTGGAGTGGGAAATCCGCCGCATCGGCGTTCCCGCCGGAGGCGCCGATGGCTAAGCGCGTCACGGTGTTGATGGGCGGCTTCTCGGCGGAACGCGAAGTGTCTCTGCGGTCGGGCGCCGCGGCCGCGGCCGCGCTCGGGAAAGCCGGCTATGCCGTGGCGCCGATCGACGTCCAGCGCGATGCCGGCGGCATGATCGCCGGGATCGAGTCGACCAAGCCGGCGGTGGTGTTCAACGCGCTCCATGGCCGCTTCGGCGAGGATGGGCGCGTCCAAGGCATGCTCGACATCATGGGCATCCCCTACACCCATTCCGGCATGCTCGCGTCGGCGCTGGCGATGGACAAGCCCGTGGCCAAACGGCTGTTCGCCGATGCCGGCATCCCGGTTCCGGAAGGTCGCGTGGTCACCCGCGCCGAGGCCTCGGCCGGCGACGTGTTGCCGCGGCCCTTCGTGCTCAAGCCGGTCAACGAGGGATCGAGTGTCGGCGTGCACATCGTCTATGCCGGCGACAATGCCAATCCGCTGGGCGAGTGGAGTTTCGGCGACCAAGTGCTGGCCGAACGATTCGTTCCGGGACGCGAGATCACGGTGGCGGTGATGGGCGACCGCGCGTTGGGGGTCACGGAAATCACGTCCGATCGCGGCTTCTACGATTATACCGCCAAATACGCCGCCGGCGGATCGCGCCACCTATTGCCGGCACCCCTGCCCAAGAGCGCCTATGACGAGGCCATGCGCCTGTCGCTGCTGGCGCACCGGACCTTGGGCTGCCGCGGCGTGACGCGCGCCGATCTTCGTTACGACGATACGCGGCCGGGCGAGCCGGGCCGCTTCTACCTGCTCGAGATCAACACCCAACCCGGCATGACCGACACCTCGCTGGTGCCGGAATTGGCCGCGCATGCCGGCATCAGCTTTCCCGAACTGGTGACCTGGATGGTGGAGAACGCCAGATGCGACGCCTGACCGACGTCACCATCTCGAGCGATGACCGGCCGTCGCCGCCGCGCACCGCGCCCGCGCGCTCCGGCAGACCGCGGCGGGAAGCAACAGTGGACTCGCCGCGCACCAGGGCCGAGGCGGCCCCGCGTCCCCGTCGCCGGCGCGCGACCTCGACGGCCCGCAGACGCTTGCGCGCGGCTGTGCTGATCGGTTTGTCGGTGGCGGTGTTCGTTGCCGCTCCGCTATGGGCGATGCGATCGGGCGCGCTGGCCAAGGCGCGCGCCACGGCCGCGGCCGACTTGATCGAATTTTCCCAACGCGCCGGGCTTCGCGTCGACCAGATCGTGGTCGACGGCCGCAAGCGGCTCGCGGCGCAGGATTTGGAGACGGCGCTTGGGATCGCGATCGGCGATCCGACTCTCGGCGTCGATCTGGCCGCGGCGCAGACCAGGATCGCGGCACTGCCGGGCGTCAAGTCGGTCACCGTCGAGCGCTGGCTGCCCGGCGAGGTGCATGTGCTGGTGGTGGAGCGCGAGCCGATCGCTATCTGGCAGAACGACGGCCGCTATCAGCTGGTCGATGCCGACGGAATGGGCGCCGGCGACAACATCGACCTCTATCCCGGACTTCCCCTGGTCGTCGGCGAAGGCGCGCCCGGTCACGCCGCCGCCCTGCTCGCCATGATCGCGGCGGAGAAGGATCTGGCGCCGCGCGTCAAAGCGTCGCAATGGGTTTCCGGCCAACGCTGGAACATCGTGATGAGCGGTCCCATGGGCGACATCGAAGTGCGGCTGCCCGAGGACGATCCGGTCTCGGCCTGGCACGAGCTGGCGAAGATCGAGGCCGAACACAAGCTGCTCGAACGCAAGATCACGATGGTGGACATGCGCCTGCCCGACCGGCTGGTGGTGCGCCTGCCCGACGGTCTCGATCAGACCGAGAAGACGATTCCCAATCCAACCGCGCATCGCAAAGCGCCTGGCCGCGACGCCTGATCAAGAGGAGACGATGGCAAAAACCCGCATGCGTCACGGACCGATCGCCACGCTCGATGTCGGCACCACCAAGGTCGCCTGCTTCATCGCGCGCGCCGCCGACGATGGCGCACTGAAAGTGCTGGGCATCGGCCATCACTGGTCGCGCGGCATCAGGAACGGCGCCGTGGTCGATATGGAGGGCGCCGAAGCCTCGATCCGCGCCGCGGTGGAAGCAGCCGAACAGATGGCCGACGAACGCGTCCAAGGCGTGGTCGTCAATCTGTCGGGCGGCCAGCCCGCCTCGACCGCCGTCACCGTCGAGGTCTCGATCCACGGCCACGAAATCGGCGAGTCCGACATCAGGCGCATCCTCGATCTCGCGCGCGATCATACCGCGACCGAGGATCGCGAACTGATCCACGCCATTCCGGTCGGGTACACGGTCGACGGCAATGACGGCGTGCGCGATCCGCGCGGCATGTTCGGCGCGCGCCTGGCCGTGACCGTGCATCAAGTGGCCGCGGCGACCGGTCCGGCGCGCAACCTCGCCACCGTCGTGCAGCGCTGCCATCTCGACATCGAGACCCGCGTGGTCGCCGCCTATGCGTCCGGGCTGGCCTGTCTGGTCGATGACGAGAAGGATCTCGGCGTCACCTGCATCGATATGGGCGGCGGCACGACCACCATCGCCGTGTTCGAAGGCGGCCATCTCGTCCACACCGATTCGATCCCGCTGGGCGGCATGCATGTCACCAACGACATCGCGCGCGGCCTGTCGACCCCGTTGGCCCAGGCCGAGCGCCTCAAGACCCTTTACGGCAGCGCGGTTTCGACGCCATCCGACGACCGCGAAATTCTCAAGGTGCCGCTGGTCGGCGAAGACGAAGACGGCGCCGCCAACCAGGTGCCGCGTTCGACGCTGGTGCACATCGTCCGGCCGCGCCTGGAAGAGACTTTCGAGCTGGTGCGCGGGCAGATCGAGGCGGCGGGATTCGACCGCATGGCCAGCCGCCGGGTCGTGCTGACCGGCGGCGCGTCGCAACTGCAGGGCGTGCGCGAACTCGCCGCCCTGGTGCTCGACAAACAAGTTCGTCTTGGCCGGCCGGCCGGCTTCCACGGATTGCCGGAATCGACGAGTGGGCCCGCGTTCGCCACCTGCGCCGGCCTGCTGCGTTACGCGGTGCAGAACCAGGCGGAGGGCCCTGCGCACGAATCGCGCATGGCCGAGGCGGAGGCGGGCAACACGCTTGGGCGGCTGGGGGGCTGGCTGCGCAAGAATTTCTGAGTTTCGGGGAGATCACGACTTGACGTCAAACGCGAGGAACGGAGGAGTTTAGCAATGATCAATTTTCATCCCAGCAGTAGCGGGGCCGAACCCAGGCCGCGCATCACGGTGATCGGCGTCGGCGGTGCCGGCGGCAATGCCGTCAACAACATGATCGATTCCCGGCTCGAAGGAGTCGAGTTCATCGTCGCCAACACCGATGCTCAGGCCTTGGCCCAGTCGCGCACCGAGCGGCGCATCCAACTTGGCGCCGGCGTCACCCAGGGTCTCGGCGCGGGGGCGCGCCCGGACATCGGCCGTGCCTCCGCCGAGGAAACGCTCGAAGAGGTGATGGGCCAGATCGCCGGCAGCAACATGGTGTTCATCACCGCCGGCATGGGCGGCGGCACGGGAACCGGCGCGGCACCGGTCATCGCGCGGGCGGCGCGCGAGAACGGCATCCTCACCGTCGGCGTCGTCACCAAGCCCTTCCATTTCGAAGGCGCGCACCGGATGAGGCTGGCCGACCAGGGTATCGAGGAGCTGTCGCAGTACGTCGATACGCTCATCATCATCCCCAACCAGAACCTGTTCCGCGTCGCCAACCCGAAGACGACCTTCGCCGAAGCCTTTCAGATGGCCGACGATGTTCTTCATTCCGGTGTGCGCGGCGTGACCGACCTGATGGTCATGCCCGGCCTGATCAACCTCGACTTCGCCGACATCCGTACGGTGATGAGCGAGATGGGCAAGGCCATGATGGGCACCGGCGAGGCCGAGGGCGAGGATCGCGCGATCAAGGCAGCCGAAGCCGCGATCAACAATCCGCTGCTCGACGACGTGACCATGAAGGGCGCCAAGGGTGTGTTGATCAACATCACCGGCGGGCTCGACATCACCCTGTTCGAGGTCGACGAGGCCGCGCAACGGGTCGCCAAGGAAGTCGACGCGGACGCCAACATCATCTTCGGCTCGACCTTCGACGAGGCGATGGAAGGCCGTATGCGGGTTTCGGTGGTCGCGACCGGCATCGAGGCGATCGTGCTCACCCAGCCGCGCGCCCAGGTGATCTCGCTGGTCGAACCCAGCCGTCGGCCGATCCCCAATCTGGCCGGCCGCGCGTCGACGCTTGCCGATCGCGCGGCGGCCGTCGAGCGCATGATGGCTCAGCCGGCGTCGGCCGTCTCTCCGGCCGGCATCGCGCTGGCGCCCATACAGGCGCCAGTCCAACCGGCGGCCCAACCGGCGGTCGAACCGGCGGTCGTTCAAGCGATCGTCGAACTCGAGCAGGCCTTGTCCGAGGACGCCCCGGCCCCGACCATTGGTCCGGCGACTCCCGCCGCCGCCTTAGCTTTGGCCGATCACGGCGCACCGGTCGTCCCGGCCGCTCCCGCTCCGGCGATGCCGGCCGCGGCCGCGGCCATAGCGGAACCAGCGGCGCCGGTCCCGACCGAGCCACGGATCATCCGCACCACGCCGGCACCGCGTCCCGCCCAACCGATGCAACGGTCCCTCGATATCGGCGTCCCGTCGCCGCGTCAGGATCAGCGCATCGAACCCCGTCTGGACAGAACTCCCCAGCCGAAGGTCGAGACGCCGGCTCAGCCCACGATCGCCGAGCATCAGCGCCGGGGTTTCATCAGCCGCCTGGCCGGACATGTCCGGCACGCGACCCAGAACCAGGCGAACGCGGCGGGCGACAATGCCGCACCGGCGCAGCGGACCGACGGCCCGGCTCACCCGGCCGCCGCTGCGCCGGCCCGGATCAGCCCGGCCGAACGGCTGCCGACCTCGCGCGTCGCCGAAGAGGACCTGCTGGACATCCCCGCGTTCCTGCGTCGCCAGGCCAACTGACGGGGAAACAGGGTCTCGAGCGCCCCACCTGCCCCTCTCGCCGCCAGGCGAGGGGGGCGGCGCCGGGGACGGGTTCAATCTCTAAGCTCTTGTACTGATGCACATATTCCTGACTTTCGGGGGTAACAATAAGAAACAATGATTGAATTGAGGGAGCCTGGGGCCGCTGTTAGACATGCTGAGCAGGCGGACGCAAAAGAACGCGCCGGCGAGGGCGAAGGAGCCGAATGGATGTTTGATAACGGAGAACCCAGGGAACGTTCCGGGACCAATAGCTCCGTCCTATCGGGCACCACTATTCGCCAGCATACCCTGAAAGCTTCCATTTCTTGTTCCGGCGTAGGGCTGCATTCGGGCGCGCGCGTAACGATGACGCTTCACCCGGCCGAACCCGACACCGGCATCCGCTTTCGCCGCACCGACATCGCGGGCGACGGCGCCGTCGTGCCGGCGCTGTGGTCCTCGGTCTGCGACACCCGGTTGAACACCTGCCTGGCCGACGAACATGGTCACCAGGTGCGTACGGTCGAGCATCTGATGGCCGCGCTGGCCGGCACCGGCATCGACAACGCTCTGATCGAAATCAGCGGGCCGGAAGTGCCGGCGATGGACGGCAGCGCGGCTCCCTTCCTGTTCCTGGTCGAATGCGCCGGCGTGGTCGAGCAAAGCCAGCCGCGCCGCGCGATCAAGGTGCTGCGGCGCATCGTCGTTCGCGATGGCGAAAAAGTCGCCGAATTATTGCCCGGCACGGGTTTCTCGGTCGAGGTCGGGATCGAATTCGACGCCTCAGCCATCCGACGTCAGCGCGCCACCCTGGTCATGTCGGGCGGCGCCTTCAAGAACGAGATCGGACGTGCCCGCAGCTTCGGTTTCGAACAAGAGGTCTCGGCCCTGCGTGCGGCCGGCCTGGCCTTGGGCGGGTCGCTCGACAACGCGATCGTGATTTCCAGCGATGGCCGGCGCGTGCTCAACGAAGAAGGCCTGCGGTTCGAGGACGAGTTCGTGCGCCACAAGATCCTCGATGCGGTCGGCGACCTGTCGCTCGCCGGGGGGCCGTTGGTGGGTCACTTCCGCGGCACACGATGCGGGCACGCACTCAACAACCAGTTGCTGCGGGCCCTGTTTGCCGATGACAAGGCCTGGATGTCGGTGCCGATGGAACCGGCCGATATGCGTGCGGCGCCGGCTTACGTTCCGCGCCACGCCGCCGCCGCGCCAGCCTGACGCGGACTGTCATTTCGGCCCTCGCGTAACATCGATTGCGCGGGAATAAAACACCGCCCTCCCCGGTATTGCGTTTATATACGTGCGGCGCGTAGACCGATCTTCGGTTTATCCGCCACGTGCGAAGCGGGGGTTCTTCGATGTCCCAGCGGATTTATGCGTGGGCGGCTGCCGCCCTGATCGCGTTTGCGGCGAACGCCGCCATCGCCTCCGAACGCGCCGGCGAGGTCGTCGGCGTCAGCGGTGCCTGCTATGTCGAGATTGCGGGGCAACGCTCCGCGCTCAAGGTGCAGGACCCGGTCAATGTCGGCGATACGGTCATCGTGTCCGACGGCGCCAAGCTTCAGCTCCGCATGCTCGACGGTTCCGTGGTCACGGCGGCGGCCGGCACGCGCCTGACCGTGTCGGCCTATTCATTCGACCAGGCCACGAACAAGCGCGATGCCTCGTTCTCGCTGTGGGGCGGCCTGCTGCACGCGCTGGTATCCAAAGTGAGCCAGCCGTCGCGCTTCGAGGTCGATACGGCGACCGCGGTGGCGGCGGTGCGCTCGACCGATTGGCTGGTCGAAACCTATAGCGGGCGGACCGAGGTCGGGGTGATCACGGGGCACGTATTCGTCACCGGGAACGCCACCGGAAAGGGCGTCGAGATCATCGACGGCCAGGGCACCGTCGTGCAGGCCGGCGGCAGTCCGTCGACGCCGCGGGCCTGGGACGCGAAGGAATTTACGCGCGACCTGGCGAAAACCAAGATGAACTGAGGGCGATCCCGGGACGTTCCTGGTCAACGGCACATTGTATTCGGCCGGTAGCGGAGATCGTTGGTTTGCACGCCGCGCATTGCCGGGATACCGTGGACCGGGGTCCGGGGTGGGACATTGCAAGCAAATGCGTTCGGCGCGACCCCGTTTCGGTCGAGGACGCGATGCCACGCGCAAACTTGTTGGGGTTGGTCCTCTTCCTGGGTGGGAGCGCCGGATACGCCGCAGCCGAAGACGCGTCGCTGCCGATCAGCGCGCTGACCATTCTCGATACCCATTTCCAAACCCAGGAAACGAAGGCCCAAGGAGCGCCTTTGGCGTCGGAACTGTTCAACGATTCCGATCTGTCGACGTCGCTGGCATGGTCCGACTGGCTGCAGCTCAACGGCGACCTCCGGTTGGAGCGCCAGCACAACGACCAACTCGACGATTACTATCCCTCGGGCAATGCTTTCTTGCGCAGCGAGGGTCTCACCGCGCAGCAGCTTTACGCGTCGGTCGAATCGGACGATTGGCGCTTTTACGGCGGCAAGCTGGAAATCGGTTTCGCATCGGGCTATCGCTCGAACTACGGGGCGCAACAGGGAATCTTCTACGGATTCGGGTGGGACTACGACCAGAGCGAGCGGATCGCGCTGGGCATCGAACGGAAACTGCCCCAATGGATGGGCGATGCGCACATCTCAGTGGAGACGTTTTTCCTCGACACCAGTTTCCTCTCGAACTCGCTGTTCTCGCGACCGAGCCTGGCCGACGAATCCGCCGAGCGACCGCGCCAGTTCAGGCTGGATCAATATTTCCCGTCCGATACGGGCAATTTCAATTCCTATACGATCGCGCTGAAGGGCAGCGCCATCCCCGATTTGGACGGATTGAAGTACCAGGTGTCGTACACGCGGGAGGCGACCCACGTGCCGACCTGGAATCCCGAGCGGGGCGAATCAGCCGGCGTGGCTTACGATCCCACCGGAAGCGGGGTTCCGCTCGCCGCCTGGTTGGGCGTAGTTCCGAGGCTCGAATTCACCCACTTCGACAATGAATGGGGCGTTCCGGGCCTGGAGCGCAATTATGCGCTCGCCGGTGCCGCGTTCGTCGACGACCGGTGGTCGGTCGACCTCAATTGCGGACTCCGGCAAACGCACGACCCGGCGAATTCATCCAACTACCCCTTCACCAATGCGATCGCGCTCCAGGAGAACAACGCGTGGGACGTCCAAGAAAATGCGACCCTTGCCTACGAGATGATCGACAACCTCAGACTGGCGGTCGGCTTCAACCATATCCGGATCGACGGCAGGCCGAGCAATTCGGTCGCTCAGTCGCTCGACTACCGGATCCTGTTCTGATGAGACGCGGTGGAAGATCAGGGGCCGTGCACGATCCCGCGGCGGAGACCTGGCTGCTTGTTCGACTCGATCGCTAGGTTCGGGTGAGGCGCTGAATTGTTGAAGCTGCGAGGCGTACGCGAGGGCGGGCTCGCGCTCCTGAGCGCGGGTGCGGTGCTGTTGATCGCCGCGCTCTGGGAAGAAAGGCCGGTGCTGCGCGACCTCGAGACGGCGTCGCTCGACCTGCGCTTCCGATTGCGCGGCCCGATCGCGCCGGGCCCTGAGACGACCCTGATTCTGGTCGACGACAAAAGCCTTGCTGAGTTGGGTCGATGGCCGTTCAGCCGGCGCTTGCTGGCGCGGGCGGTGCGCACCCTCGATCGGTCCGGCGCGCGCACCGTGGTGTTCGATCTGCTGCTGGCCGAGCCGGAGCAACCGATCTCGGAGACGATGCGTAATTTGGCCCGCGATGCCGCCGCGCGGGTCGGGCGGTCGAATCCCGCCGACGAAGCCCTGGCGACGGGGCTCGACAGCATCGCCGACGACGATCCGGACGCCGACCTGGCCGAGGCTTTGTCCGAGTCCGGGCGAGTGCTATTGCCCTACGCTTTGACGTTTCAAGGTCCGTCGTCGGCCATGCCGAAGGACCTGTCCACACTCGCCTATCAGCGGCTTGAGCGCAGCCCCGACGTGCCGATCTTCCCATTGCGTCCGACAGGGGTAGTCGCCCCGTTGCGACGCTTCGCCGCCACGGCCGCCGGTCAAGGCCATGTCTATATCGCGTTCGATCGCGACGGCGCGCCGCGCTACGAATATGTGGCGCTGCCGTACGAGGCCGACTTCTATCCATCGATGGCTATTCGTGCCGCGGCGCATTTTCTCGGCGTCGATTGGCCCGAGGTCGGACTTGCGTTGGGCCGCGGCGTGGACATCGGCCCGATCGCGGTGCCGACCGACCGGGCGATGCGCACATTGGTCAACTATCGCGGTCCGCGCGGCACCTTCCGCACCTTCTCCTTCGCCGACCTGATCGAGGGGCGCATACCCGAGACGGCGCTGCGCGACCGTCTGATTCTGGTGGGCGCCGCCGCCATCGGCATCAACGACACTTTCCGCAGCCCATTCGGTAGCGCGCCGCTTCCCGGCGTCGAGCGCATGGCCAACATCATCGACATGCTGCTGCGGCGAGACTTCATTGAGCGGCCGGACTGGACCGGACCGGGCGAAACGTTGATCGTCCTGATTTTGGCCGCGCTCGTCGGGGTCACATCGGCCGTGCTGCGGACGCGCGGCGCGGCGTTGGTCGGCCTGCTGCCGCTGGCGATCTGGGCGGCGGCCAGCCTAGTGGCATTCCGCCATGGGCTATGGATTTCGCTGGTGGCGCCCGAAGCCGCCCTGACCGTGGCGATGGTCGCCGTGCTCGGGTTTCGCTACTGGATCGTCGAGCGCGACGGCCGCGAGATCAAGACCGCGTTCCGCCACTACCTGGCGCCCGAACTCGTCAATGTGCTCGCCGCCCACCCCGAGAAGCTGCGGCTGGGCGGCGAAACCAGGCCGATGACGATCCTCTTTTGCGACATACGGAACTTCACCCGCATGTCCGAAGGCATGGCGCCCGAGGCGCTGGTGCAGGTGATGAACCGGTTCCTGACCCCGATGACGGAAGCGGTGATGCAGCATCGCGGCACGGTCGACAAATACATCGGCGACTGCGTGATGGCCTTCTGGAACGCGCCGCTCGACGACTCCGATCACGCCAACCATGCCTGCGACGCGGCGCTCGCCATGCTGGCCGAGGTCGATCGTCTGGGCCGGGAACTGGAGGCCAGCGTCGGCATTCCCCGTCTTGCGGTCGGCATCGGCATCAATACGGGCAGTTGCCTGGTGGGCAACCTCGGCTCGGCCCAACGCTTCGACTATTCCGTCATCGGCGACACGGTCAATGTCGCTTCGCGTCTCGAGGCGCTGACGAAGGTATACGGCGTGCCCCTGCTGGCCGGCGACGAGACGCGCGCGCGGTCGCCCGACCGGCCGTGGCTGGCGGTCGACATCGTCGGCGTGCGCGGACGGTCGGCCCCGGTGGGCGTGCACACGCTGTGGCGCGGACCGATGGACCATTATCGCCAACTGGCCGAATACCACGACGGCATCGTCGCGGCGCGCCGCGACCAACGCGCCGACGAGCGATCCCGCCTGATCGAGGCGGCGCGCGAGCTCGCGGGCGGAGAGTTCGGGCAGCTTTATCGCGAGCTCGACCAGCAGCGCGATCGTCGCGCGACGGTCTGACTCAGTCGCCGAGCGGTATCAGCCGCAGACCCTTGCCGTTTTCGGCGAGGGCCAACGCAACCTTGCCGTGCTTGAGGCGCAACGCGTCGTCGCCGAACAGCGAACGGCGCCAACCTTGCATCGCCGGCACTTGCGCCGCATCGTCGGCCGCGATCGCTTCGAGGTCCGACGATGAGGCCACCAGGCGCTGGGCCACATCGTGTTCGTCGCATTTCAGCTTGAGCAGGACCTTGAGGAGGTCGACCACCGGGCCGAGGCCGCGCGGCAGGTCGTTGCGCATCTCGGGCTGCGGCCACTCCGCCTCCGGCACCGTCAATGCTTGGGTCACCGTCCCCAGGATGGCCGCGCCGACGCGACCGTCGGCCAGCCCGCGCGACAGGCCTCGCGTGCGCGCCAGTTCGTCGATCGTGGTCGGGGCGGAATTCGCGATCTCGAGCAGCGCCTCGTCGCGGATGACGCGTTGGCGGGGCAGATCGCGCGTCTGCGCCTCGCGCTCGCGCCAGGCGGCCAACGCTTTCAACAACATCAAGGTGCGGGCGTTCCCGGTCCGCGGCTTCAACCGCCGCCAGGCCTCCTCGGGCTCGAGCCGATAGGTCGCCGGATCGGTCAGGATCGCCATTTCGCCTTGCAGCCATTCGCCGCGACCTTCGCGTTCGAGCTGCCGAACCAGCTTTTCGTAGGCGATCCGCAGATGGGTCACATCCGCCAACGCGTAGGTGAGCTGGCGTTCGGCCAAGGGCCGGTGCGACCAATCGGTGAAGCGCTGGCTTTTGTCGATGCGCGCCTTGGCCAGCTTGGCGGCAAGGGTCTCGTAGGAGACGGCATCGCCGAAGCCGCACACCATCGCCGCGACCTGGGTATCGAAGATCGGGGCCGGAACCTTGCCGGACAGGTGGAAGAAGATTTCGACATCCTGGCGGGCCGCATGGAAGACCTTGAGGATCTGGGGATTGTCCATAATGGCGAACAAGGGCGTCAGATCCATCCCGGGCGCCAGCGGATCGATCGCACAGGCTTCCTCGGCGTCGGCAACCTGCACGAGGCAGAGTTGCGGCCAATAGGTGCGCTCCCGCATGAATTCGGTGTCGATCGTGATGAAGGGAGCTTGGGCGAGACGCCCGCAAAACGCGGTCAATGCCGCAGTATCAGCGATTAGTTCCATCGACCGCACTATACGCGTAGGCAGAAGCCACGCAAGCCAACGCCGCCGACTTCGTCAAACGGCTGTTTATTCAGCGATGTCAGGGGGTTTGGGGGTGTCGTCGCCATCCAGTTGACTTTATCTATCGAACGATATAGTTCATTCGCAGTTGCAAAAAACTTCCGAGCAAGTATCACGGCAACGGGACCCTGTGGCGAGAAATAGGATGAACCTATCGTTTTCTCCCTGTCGAGGTGGTTTAGCGCAGCGCGGCGAGGAAACTCGCCGCCGCATCCTGGATGCCGCGATCGAGGTGTTCGCCAGCGTCGGATACGAGGCCGCCCACACAAGGCTGCTGGCGGAGCGCGCGGGCGTCAAACTGCCCACCCTCGCCTATTACTTCGGCAGCAAAGAAGGTCTTTTCCGCGCCGTCATCGAGCACATCACGGCGCAGTTCGAACGCAACATGGCGCCGGTCGAGGCGCACGTCCGTGCCGCCCTGGACGAAGGAATCGCCTCGCCCCAGGCATTGTTGGACTTGCTGTGCGAGCTGCTCGACACCTTCGTCGCCACGATGCTGTCGACCGACCAGACCGAAAGCTGGCGCATGATCATCTCGCGCGCCGAGAACGAGAATCTGGCGGCGATCGAGCCCTTGCATTCCAGCATCCGGCGGCTCACGGCTGAGCCCTGCAAGACGCTGATCGCCCGTCTGGTCGACAAGTCCGAGGCCGAGGAAATGACCTGGATGCGGGCGATCGCGATGCTGGGCCAGATCCATATCTTCACCAAAGCGCCAGTGTGCCGGGGCCTCGATTGGGCCAGCTTCACCGACGAGCGCGTCAAAGCGGTTCAGCAACTCGTGCGCGAGAATGCCGTGGCGATCTTTGGCGGACCCACGAGGAGGAACCCATGATCTTTCGCGGCAGAATCCGCGCCGCTTTGCTCGCCTCGGCCGCGCTCAGCGCCGTGCTGGCGGGATGCACGCTCGGGCCGGATTTCGCGCGGCCGAAGCCGCCGGCTGTCGACTCGATCACCGGCCAGCCGCTGCCCGCGAAGACGCAGGCGGCCGACGCTCCGGGCGGAGGCGCCCAGGAATTCGTCAAGGCGATGGATATTCCCGGCCAGTGGTGGACATTGTTCCATTCCGAACCGCTCAACCATCTGATCGTCGAAGCGCTCGCGGCCAATCCGAGCCTACAGGCGGCCCATGCTTCGCTGCGCCAGGCGCAGGAGACGCTGGCCGCCCAGGCCGGGAGTCAATATCCGACCGTTGGCGCCAGCATCGGGGCATCGCGCGACAAACTGTCGGATGTGCAGTCGGGCTTTCCCGGCGTCTCGCCCGTCTACAATCTGTACAACGCCTCGGTCAATGTCAGTTACGACTTCGATGTGTTCGGCGGCATCAAGCGGCAGACCGAGTCGCTGGAGGCGCAGGCCGAGTATCAGCGCTTCCAGGTGGAGTCCGCCTATCTCACTTTGACGTCCAACGTCGTCACCGCGGCGATCCAAGAAGCCTCGTTGCGCGGGCAGATCGCCGCCACCGAGGACATTATCGGCGCCGAGAACGAAGAACTCGCGGTGGTGCACAGCCAGTTCGAGGCAGGCGGCATCGCGCGGACCGACGTCCTGCTCCAGGAAGCGAACCTGGCGCAGCAGCGCGCGACTTTGCCGCCGCTTCAGGATCAGTTGACCCAGACCCGCAATCAGCTGATCGCGCTGGCCGGCCGCCTGCCGAGCCAGGATGGCGCCGAGTCGTTCGAATTGACCGCCATGCAGTTGCCGCAACAATTGCCGCTGACGCTGCCGTCGAAGCTGGTCGAACAGCGTCCGGACGTTCGCGCCGCCGAGGCCCAGCTGCACACGGCGAGCGCCCAGATCGGCGTGGCCCGGGCCGCCCAATTTCCCGATTTCACCTTGAGCGGACAGGCCGGCGTCGGCGCGCTTCATCTCGACCAGCTGTTCCTACCGGTCAGCCGCCTCGCCAATCTCGGCGCCAATGCCACGCAGACACTGTTCGACAGCGACGCGCTCTATCACAAGAAGCAGGCGGCCATTGCCGCCTACGATGCCGCCGAAGCCCAGTATCGGAGCACCGTATTGGGGGCGTTCCAGAATGTCGCCAATGCGCTGCGGGCGCTGGAATTCGACGCCGAGGCGCTGAAGGCGCAGCTCGCCGCCGAGCAATCGGCCGCCGACAGCCTCTCGCTCGCGCGACTGCAGTACCAGGCCGGCGCCGTCACCTCCCTGACGGTCCTCAACGCCGAGCAGCAATATCAAACGGCGCGGATCGCCCTGGTGAAGACCCAGGCGGCCCGGTTCGCCGACACCGCCGCCTTGTTCCAGGCATTGGGCGGCGGTTGGTGGAACCGGGCCGACGTGGCGCAAGCCGCGGCGTCGCACTGACCGAAACCAGTTCTATTCGGAGACGATACCAATGTGGCGTGGCATTTGGCGATTCATCAAGAAGGCCTGGCGGGCGACGCTGGTGGTGGTGGTGACCGCGCTGGTGTTGCTCGGCGTGTTCAAGTGGCAGGCCCAGCAGGGGCAGATCGTCAGCGGCTTCGTGGCCCTTGTGAAGAGCCTGAAGCCGGTGGTTTCGACCACCCAGGCGTCATCGCAGGATTGGCAGCCGCATCTCGAAGCGATCGGCACTTTCCGCGCGGTCAACGGCGCCGATTTGGCGCTCGAAGTGGCCGGCATCGCCGATTCGATCAACTTCAAGTCGGGCGACGATGTCGAGGGCGGCACGCTGCTGCTGAAGCTGCGCAGCGACGATGACGAGGCCCGGCTGCAGTCGCTGGAAGCCGTCGCCGATCTGGCCCAGATCACGCTCGACCGCGACGAGCGCCAGTTGAAGTCGCAGGCCGTCAGTCAGGCGACCGTCGACGCCGACGCCGCCAATCTGAAGAACGACAAGGCCCAGGTGCTGGCGCAGCGGCAGTTGATGGACAAGAAACTGCTCCGCGCGCCGTTCGCCGGCAAGTTGGGCATCCGTTCGGTCGACCTCGGCCAGTACCTGCCGGCCGGCCAGACGATCGTGACCCTGCAGGCGCTCGACCCGATTTTCCTCGACTTCTTCCTGCCCGAGCAGTCGCTCGACGCGGTGCGCAACGGCCAGAAGGTCGCGGTCGCGGTCGACACCTACCCCGATCAGACTTTCTCGGGCGAGATCGTCGCGGTCAATCCCAAGGTCGATATCGCCACCCGCAATGTTCAGATTCGCGCGACCCTGCGCAATGCCGACCGGAAGCTGCTCCCGGGCATGTATGCCAAGGTGCAGATCGATACCGGCACGCCGCAGAACTATGTGACGCTGCCGCAGACCGCGATTGCCTTCAATCCATACGGCAGCACGGTCTACCTGGTCGAGAACAAGGGTTCCGACGACAAGTGTCAGGACAAGGAGCGGGACAAGGACCACAAGTGCCCGCCCAATCTGGTCGCCAAGCAAACCTTCGTCACCACCGGTCCGACACGCGGCGACCAGATCGCCGTGATCAAGGGCGTCAGCGACGGCGACACCGTGGTGACGGCCGGCCAGATCAAGCTGCACAACGGTTCGACGATCACCGTGAACAACGATGTCCAGCCGACCGCCGACGCCGCACCCACCGCCACCGACAAGTGACGGGAGCCCAGCATGCGCTTCACCGACCTCTTCATCCGCCGACCGGTGCTGGCCACCGTCATCAGCGCCCTGATCCTGGTGCTGGGGTTGCGCTCGGTCTTCACCCTGCCGATCCTGCAATACCCGCGCACCCAAAACGCGGTCGTGACGATCACCACGGTCTATTACGGCGCCAATGCCGATGTGGTGGCCGGGTTCATCACCACGCCGCTTGAGAACGCGGTCGCCCAAGCCAACGGCATCGACTATTTGACCTCGTCGAGCATCACCAGCGTCAGCACCATCACCGCGGTGCTGCGGCTGAACTACGACGGCGACAAGGCGATGACCGAGATCACCGCCAAGGTGAGCTCGGTGCTCAACCAGTTGCCGCCCGGCTCGCAGCAGCCGGTGATGACGCTGAAGGTCGGCCAGTCGGTCGACGCCATGTATATGGGCTTCTCGAGCACGGTGCTGACGCAGAACCAGATCACCGACTATCTGCTGCGCGCGGTGCAGCCCAAGCTGCAGGTGGTCAATGGCGTGCAGACGGCCGAAATCCTGGGCGCCAAATACTTCACCCTGCGCGCCTGGCTCGACCCAGCCAAGCTGGCCGCGTTCGGGCTGACGGGGACCGATGTCAGCCAGGCCCTGGCCAGCAACGACTACGTCTCGGGCCTGGGCAACACCAAGGGCCAGATGGTGACGGTCAACCTGACCGCCTCGACCGATTTGCACACGGTGGACGAGTTCAAGAACCTCGTTCTCAAGCAATCGGGTGGCGCGGTGGTGCGGCTGTCCGACGTCGCCGACGTGTCGCTGGGCGCCGACGATTACGATACGCAAGTCGGTTTCGACGGCAAGAAGGCGGTCTATATCGGCATCCAGGTGGCGCCCGCCGCCAACCTGCTCGACGTGATCAAGGGGGTGCGCGCGGTCTTCCCGGGCGTCCAAGCGCAATTGCCGGAGGGGCTGGACGGCCAGATCATCTACGACTCGACCTCGTTCGTGGACAGCGCCATCAACGAGGTGATTCGCACCTTGGTCGAAGCGGTCGTGATCGTCACGCTGGTGGTGTTCCTGTTCCTGGGCTCTCTGCGCTCGGTGGCGATTCCGGTGATCGCGATTCCGCTTTCGCTGGTCGGCACCTTCACCATGATGCTGGCCTTCGGCTTCACCATCAATCTGCTCACCTTGCTCGCGCTGGTGCTGGCCATCGGGCTGGTGGTGGACGATGCGATCATCGTGGTCGAGAACGTCAACCGCCACCTCGAGGAAGGCATGAATCCGGTCGACGCCGCGATCAAGGCGGCGCGCGAACTGGGCGGACCGATCATCGCCATGACCATCGTTCTGGTGGCGGTCTATGTGCCGATCGGCTT
>Ga0181537_10001834_pt1 | contig 19144 bp, 13 predicted proteins | sample PEATcosm2014_Bin_39_FD_119765 | JGI IMG/M metagenome (GOLD analysis project Ga0181537, IMG submission 119765) | Peatland microbial communities from MTU Mesocosm Facility, Houghton, MI, USA - PEATcosm2014_Bin23_10_metaG | ecosystem: Environmental > Terrestrial > Soil > Wetlands > Peat | place... | reverse complement strand
TCTGCAGGAAGAAACCGGCGGCTTCACCGCCTTCATCCCCTGGAGCTTTCAGCCGCAACACACCGCGCTCGGCGGCCGCCACTGGGACGAAGCCACCGCCGTCGAATATCTCAAAGTCCTCGCCATCTCGCGCTTGTATCTTTCGAACTTTGTCAACGTGCAATCCAGCTGGGTGACGCAAGGCCTGAAGGTCTGCCAGATGGGCCTGCGCTTCGGCGGCAACGATGTGGGCTCGGTGATGCTCGAAGAAAACGTAGTTCGCGCCGCCGGCGTCACCAATTGCACCACAGAAGAAGAATTGCGCCGCATTATCCGCGACGCCGGCTTCCGCCCTGCCCAGCGCGACACCCTCTACCGGCAATATTTCCTGAACTAAGCCATATCTATTCACGACGTTCGAAAGAGCGGTCCCTTGGCTGTTTAGAAGTCGTCAAGTCGCCGCATGAATGGGCTCGGTAAGGGACGGCTTCCGGAGGTTGCGGAAAAACTCACGAATATGTGCAGCACCCGTCGAACAACGGCGCTTCAGGCCGCGTAAAGCCCCAAAAATCAGCGCGGGCTTTAGCCCCTGAGGCTTCGCTCGTGTCCACTCGACCGAGGATTTATGAGATAGCCCTGGCTCGCCGAAGCCCGGCTTCTTCTAGAGACCGCGGCGGAACAACCGGCGCCGCGCTCGCTGTGCAAATTCTCTTAATCCCTACCCATGAAGGCGAAATGGCGCTATATTTCGCCCACTTCTTGAAATCGAAATAAGACTGCCGCTCGCGGCCTTCGAATTTCGAAGAGCACAGGGAGATGTATGAACTTGACGAAACGCTCGGGCGCCTTCGGCGCCGCTATCGCCCTTGCAGTAATGCCAGGGCCGGCTACGAGCGTCCATGTGGCTACGAGTGACCGTGTGGGGACAGCCGCCCTCGGCTGTCCGGCGGCCCAGGTGTATTGGGCCGCAAGTTTTCCTGTCGTCATCGGGCTGCTGGCACGCTGCCGATATGTCGGCACTTGTTTACGAGCCGCTCCAGATAAGTGTCTTACCCTCGATCATTTTTTTCGCCCTTTTCCACAGACGTTCCTGAGGAACACTTTCGCGATCCGCGTCGGCGCTATGGCTCGGGTTGTGCGATGCCTTTGGTGATGGCTTCGTCGAGGAGTTGCTTCATCTGGCGGATGGCTTGGCGCGCCAATTCGCCTTGCCGTTCGCCGAGTCGGCCTTGTTGTTCGCCGAGCTTGCCTTGCTTTTCTCCTAGCGCGCTCATCTGTTCGCCCAGCTTCGATTGCTGCTCGCCGGCCTGGGACTGAAGCTCGCCGATCTTGCTCTGCAACTCTCCGATCTTCGACTGAATGTTGCCGATCTGGTCCATGGTGGCGCTGGAGCTGAGTTGCTTAAGTTCGGCTTTGAGCTTGTCGAGATCTGCGGTCATGTCCGGCACGTTCACGTGAACCTGTTCCATCTTCGCGCCCAGCTCGTCCTGTTGTTGGCCCAAAACTTCCTGCTGCTTGCCGAGGACTTCCTGTTGCTTGCCGAGTTCCTCTTGAGGTTCCCAGAATTTCCGCGCGCGATCAATCGTGGCCTGGTCGCGAATGATGTAGGACTTTTCGTCGCGCTCGAACCAGATGAAGTCTCCGGGAATGGTTTTTCTAAGTTTCTCGACATGCTCAGCATCTTCCGTAGAACCGGACATGGTGAGGGAATCGCTTTTGCCGGATGCGATGACGAAACGCTGACTGTCGTCGTAACCGTAGGCATAAGAAAAGCCGCGGCCGTGGGACGAGTGTGAAGTTCCCGTTCCAGATGACGACTGGTTCGACCACGCGAAAGCAGGCGATGGAGGCGGCACGGCGGCGACGGGACCTACCGGGGTCAATGCTCCGAGGGAGTGCGGGCTCACCGGAGCGATCGCCGCTACCGGCGCGACTCCAGGTGAAGGCGGCACACTGGAAATTCCTCCTCGGATGGTTCCTGTGATCGTTCCAACGATTCTAGGCGGCACAGGGGCGAGTTCGGGTTGGGTCGACGGTTCGGGAGGAGGAGTCATCTCCGGCGAGGGCGCAGCGGCCGGAGCTGGCGTGGAGCTTGGCTGGGCCGCTGACGCGGGACTCGGCGCGGGTGGCGGCGTCTGGTTTTGCGCGATGTATACGTTCTGCGGGCTCCCGTTGGGATTGACCGGGCGCGCGGAGGCTGCGACATAAACTACTGGGACTGCGAGTGCGACGGCCGCGACCGCAATCGATTTCTTGAAAGCTGATTTCTTGAAGCCCATGGTGACGGTTCCTTTCCAGGAGAGAATTCGTTCTACTCGTTCTTCAGCCTGACCTGCTTTGGCCATCGAAACGCCCTGCCACCACACGCGACCCGGGGCGGCCTGCAAGGCTTCGAAAAATTCCAGCAACGTCGTGGCGTAATGCTTGCGGTCGGCGCCGCACGATAGCGCGGCTTCGTCGCTGGCTTGCTCTGCGAGGTTGGCGAGCTGACGGTCGAGCCACCAGGCGAGCGGGCTGAACCAGAAAATTGCGCGATGCAAGAGTGAAAGGCGCTGGGTGAGGGCATCGCGGCGCGCGATGTGGGAGAGTTCGTGGGCGACGACGGCGTCGATCTTGGCGTCGTCCCACTCGCGCCAGGCGGCGGGCAGCAGAATGGTGGAGCGCAGTGCGCCCATCGTGACCGGTACGGAAATGAATTCGGATTCGGCGGCTGACGGGACCAAGGCCATGCCGGCGGCGCGCGCCTGCGAGGCCAGTCTCGTGGTTAGGCGGGCATCATCGATCATTTGCGATGCGTTCAGCAGGCGGCGGCTGAATGCGACCCCGACGCAGAAGCGCGCGAGAAGAAAGAGTGCGACGACGAGATATGTTCCGGCGGCGACCGCGCTCCAGGGAATTGAAGCTGGAGGCGAAAGGGAAGTCGCGAGGGTGACGGTCGGCGCGTTCGTCGTCGTCGGCTCGGTCGGCAGAGACGATGGAAATGCGTGGGCCTCGGTAGCGGCGGGCGTTGGGGTGAGAGCGAGAGCTGGATTTTCGCCCCGCTGGGGCTTGTCTGTGTTCGGCGCGGTCCCACGGCTTGCGGCGTGGGCTGCATTCCTGCGCCGCTCCGCGGCTTGAAGCGAAGAGCTATTTTTCGCCGAGGCTTGTTCTGCAATGGCGCCGAAGATCCGGTTCTGCGTGACGTTTTGAAACACGGATTGCGCGAATGACGGCGCGGGGACTGGCAGAGACGGCAGCAGCGACCTCAACAGCGGGATGGCGAGGGCGGAGTAGAGCACCGCGGTCCAGGTGACGAGGCGGACGTTGGTGGCCTTCACGCGAAATGCGGCGAGACCCAGTCCGGCTGCGGCCGCGACAGCGAGGGCGCGCGCCGCGGGATTCGCGAGCTGCGTGAGAACAGTTGTGGACGCTGCGACGAATATTGTGGGCGTCATGATTTTGCTTCCCTTTTTTCCGTGATCTTTTTTTCTGCGGTCGTTTTTTCGGAGAACTTGTTTTCAGCGAACTTGTTTTCTGGGATCTGTTTCTCCGCGATTTTACGGGCGAGGCGTTCTAGCTGTTTGCGGTTGAGGACGGCGTTGTCCACCATGCCGAGGACGAGTTGTTCGGCGGAACCTCCGCAGAAGCGGTCGATGATGCTCTTCACGGCGCGGACGGCGACATTCTGGCGCGCGTCCGAGGCCCGGTAGATGAAAGTGCGGCCCTCGGTCTGGTGCGTGAGATAGCCTTTCTCTTCGAGGCGGCGGAGCACGGTGCGGATGGTGGAATCTTTCATGGGGCGTGACGCGGCCAGGGCTTCGCGACAAGCTTCCGAGGACGATGGGCCGTGAGTCCAGAGGTAATCCATTACGAGCTGCTCGACTTCGCCCAGGTTTTTCAGGCGGGTATCTTTTAGACGGGCTGGGGGTGTGTTAGTCATTGTAGCGTTACAATGTGTAACAGATGGACGTGGGGTGGTCAAGAGGGAAAATTTGAGCTCCTTTCAACGCGCTCAACTACGGAAGATCCCCGCTCTCGCAAAAGACGCGAGGGGCACCCGGTCCGAAGGTAGGTCCCGTTCCGAGCGTGGACTAAGGCTGTTACCTAGCGGGTATCTCAATCAGAACGTAACTTCCGGAACGTGCGGCGTTCACCGAACTCACAATTCGCGGGAGTACGGGCCGGATGAGGCTCCATCGGTTCCTGCCAAGAGCCACGATCGCAAATTTTCGATTGCTCAGGTTCTGCCGATAGGTGAGATTCTTGTCGGCTGTCAGCAGTACGTCGAACCCGGCTTCTTCGGCCACGCGCAGCAATTCCCCGTTCAGGAGCGTGCTTACCGTTGCTGATGTGCAGTTTTGACGATATGGCCCTGGAGGGAGTCTCGCATCCCGACGGGCGTGCCCTGGCCGAATAGGATGAGCAACACCGTCGAACATTTGCACGATCTGGCCAATCGTGAGACCGTCCCCAGGTTTTCAAAGACGGCAACCACTGGCATGCGCGTGCCGCGGAACACGCACGCGCCGGTGACCTTTCCAGGCACGCTCTCAACCGTCGCGCATCGTGACCAATCCAGCGCCCTAGCGAATCCTCTCAATTAACCCTAGTAGGCGCCCGCTCGGTCCTACAGGTGTGAGTTTCCAAAGCACGTTCGCCCTCACGAGGCGAAATCGACCTACTGTTTCGCAATCCAGGTGGCCATTTTTTCCAAGGCTAAGGGCGACATGGTTTCCTCTATCTGTGCGTATTCGGTGGGGGAGCCGGTGTTTGCGGTTTGGAATAAATGATTGAGGCCGGGGAGTTCGTCGACTTCGAAATGCTTGTTGTTGGCTTGTTCCAGGGCTTGGCGGATCGGAGCAAGATTTTGTTGCGGCAGAACTTGCTTGTCTTTTTCGCCGTTGAGGACCAGCACGGGACAGGTTACTCTGCGCAGTGCGACGGCGGGATCGTAAGTCAGAAAATAGCGGAACCAGGGCGAGGTAAGCTGTCTGATCTGAAGGCTAATCTGCGCTTCGGGAACATCGCCCGCCATCTTTTCTCTTAATTGTTTTTCGAGCGCGGCGTCGTCTTTTTCGGACGGGACTGTTTCGGCTTCGATCAGCGTGAGCATTTCTTTTTCTTTGGCGGCATGTTTGGCGGCTTCTTCGGGCGTCGTGCCGCTGGTGACAGCAATGGCTTCGCCTTGCGCGACCAGAACCTGATCTCCGGGGACGCCGGTGCCGGCCATCATCACGATGAAAGCGACGTCCGGGTTGCGGGCGGCGATCATGGGGGCGATCACGGCGCCTTCGCTGTGGCCGATCAGTCCAATTTTGTGGGGATCGACTTCGGGACGCGTCTTGAGATAGGCGATGCCGGCTTCGGTGTCGGTGGCGAAGTCGGCGGTGGTGGCGGTCTTGAAATCTCCAGTAGATTTGGCGGTGCCGCGATCGTCGGCGCGAAGCACGGCGATGCCGTGACGGGTCAGATAGTCGGAGAGGACCAGGAATGGTTTGTGGCCGAGCAAGGTCTCGTCGCGATCCTGCGGGCCGGAGCCGGTGATGAGCACGACTGCGGGAAACGGTCCCTTGCCTTGCGGAATGGTGAGAGTCGCGGCCAGCGTGACGTTTTGAATTTTGTTTTCGAAAGTGACGTCTTCGTCGCGATAGGGATAGGGCTTCATCGGATTCTGCGGACGTTTGGGCTCGAGCGCGGCTTCATCTTTTACCGGTTTCAATATCAGTGCCAGCGTGTTGCCCGCCTGGGTCCACTTGCCGTCGATGGAAGATTTGTCGGAGGCGATAGTGCCTTCGTAGAAGCCGTTGAGCTTGTCGGCGTCGAGGCGGAGTGAGGCACCTTCGCGCTTCACCGCAGAGGCGAGCAGGCCTTTCATGCCCTGGTCGGGACTGTCCATGGTAGCGGTGAGGCCGTTTGCGGAGTTGAGGATGTGGAACACCACATGCAGCCTGATAGTGCCGGTGTCGAGCACGCCCATCCAGGTGCCGTCAATATCGGAAGGCTTGGCGGGCGAGCCGCGTTTGAAATCGAGTGGGAAGGACTGGCCTTGCGTCCAGATGCCGGAAATTGCATTTCCGTCGCTTGAGACTTTGCCTTCGTAAGCGCCGTGAATGCTATCGAGGCTGAGGCTCAGTTTGGGATCTTTGAAGGTGATGGAATTCACCGGGATGTTGGCTCCCTGGTCCACACTGTCGAGATTGGCTTTGAGACTGTCGTCTGCGACTTTGGTGACGTGCAGGACGAGGCGGAGTTCGGCGCCGCCTGCAGAGAGAGTGCCTTGCCAATCTCCGGTGATGTCTTTGGATTGGGCCTGCGCCAATCCGGCTGCAGCGATGAGAGTGGTGAGAATGAAAATCCGGTTCATGTTTTTCGGCCCTCCGAGGGCGAGTGCTTTTTCTATTTTCTTTAGTTCTGGTAACGGGGACACAGTGACGTCCCTACGGGACTCTCTCGGTGGTCGTAACTCTGCCCGGCACTCACGTGCCGGGCTGTCGAATGCCACCCCCTTCGACTACGCTCAGAGTTTTTGACTTTTTCGAAGTTCCCAAAAATCGATGCTGCAAACAAAACAGTTACGATGACAAAATCGTCGAAAATTCAAAAAAGTCACAAACTTTCAGGGCAGACTCTTCGGGGTTGCCTCACTCTGGTGCGGGGCGTTTGCGGACTCTTCCTGCCGACTGCTTAGGGGAACCCTCCTTCGTGTGCTAAAGATTGCCTTGGTGTTCCAATTGCTTGTAGAAGACCAGCGAATAAATCACCGGAGAGAGCGCTGCGATGAGTACGGCGGCCATCGGCACCCAGAACGGGGCGCGGAGAAGGACCGCCAGCAGGCCTACGATTCCACCGGCGAAGAAAGTCTTGGCGGCGAAGCGGTGCGTGGCGTTCCACACTTGTTCGTTGGCGATGGTCCAAGGAGTGCGAACTCCGATGAAAAAATTGCGGCGCACTTTGCCAAGCACGTTGCCCATGAGCGCGATCAGCAAGCACGCGCCGCCCACAACATCTCGGGTCATATCGAGAGCCACGCCGAGGTCTGCACCGAGCACGAGCAAATGGATGTAGGCCAGCAATGCGGCCAGGGTCATCATGATGTAGAGATAGGTGGCGCGGAATGAATCCACTTCGAACTTCTTCGGCGAAAGCCACGGCAGCGCGGAGAATGTCAGGACGATCAGGGCGATCGATCCAGGACCCGTGAGGAACAGCCACCACTTCGGGCCCCAGCCGTTGACCTGGCCGTGCGCGTCCCAGTGCATGGGGACGATGGCGGGAAGCTGCGGGTACACAATTAAAGTGCCGGCAAGAACCGCCAGCATCAGTGTGCCCGCGCCCAGATAGTAGCGTTGTGAAGTGGTCTGCGAGGTCATCATTTTGCGTCACCTTCGGGCGGAGTGGTTTCTTTGGGGTGGTCTTGTGGTTGCTGCTTCTCGTTGCCACGAATCAGGTCCATGGCCCAGGCCATCAAGTCCTGAACGACGGTGGTGTTCAGGCCGTACCAGATCTGCTGGCCGTCGCGACGGCTGGTGATCAGATCCGCGTCTTTCAGTACGGAGAAATGATGGGACATGGAGGGTTTGGTCATGTCGAAGCGCTCCGCGAGGTCGCCGGCCGTCATCTCGCCGCAGCGCAGGAGTCCGAGAATATCCCGGCGGGTGGGGTCCCCTAGAGCCTTAAACGCTTTGTTATCAGTCGGCACATTAGTTAGTTAATCATATAATTAGATAGTTGTCTAATTATGTGAACGTTTCGCCCCCTCACTCGGAAGGCAAATAAGCATCTGTATTTCCAGCCGTTACTTCGGGTTCGAGATTTGCCGCGGGCAGCCTGAACCAGGAGATAAAGTCGGCAGTCTCGGCCCGGTCTGGGAAACTTCAATGGGGTCAGCAGGTTCACAAGCGATCTCGACGCCGCTTTCACCATTTGATTCCGCGGCGCGGCTTATGGTGTGTTCCCTGGACCGTCTGACGGCTGTCTACAACCGATCGTGCTTTGGGGGTTGGGAGACGGGCAAACCTAAGGTAAAATCAGGCAAGTAGGTGTTCTGCGACCGATCCCTCCGGTTGGCAAAGTGGCTCCGGTTTCCGAGATTCTTCTTCCGATGCAGCCCATGAAGCGGTCCCAGGTCCTATCACTGTTCTTATTATTGTTCCCGTTTGCGCTCGGGGGCGGGGGTCTGTGCGCGCAGGGTTATTCGGGAGATGCGCGGCCGGCCGCGGCCGCGAATCGGACCACGGCGACGGTGCAGGGGCGCGTGGCGAAGGATCCGGGCGGCGAGCCGGTGAAGAAGGCGCTGATCGAACTGATTGCGGAGAATCAGAATGAGGGCGGAGATTACACCGCGGTTACGGGCGGGGATGGCGTCTTCCGCGTGGAGGGCGTGGTACCCGGGCGCTATCATTTATTTGTGGAACGAACGGGATATCTCGAAGTGGAGAAACATCACACACGCTCCGACGGGCGGGTGCTGGCGCTAGCGGCGGGGCAGGAAGTGACCGATCTGCTGGTGCGTCTGCAGGCGGCGGCGGTGGTGGAAGGGCGTGTGACTGATGAGGATGGAGATCCTCTGGCCGACGCCCAAGTGGCGGTGCTGCGGCAGACGTTTGTAGCCGGGCGCACGCACTGGCAGCAGGCCGGAGCGGAACGCACTAACGATCTGGGCGAATACCGCATCGCGGGGCTGGCCGCGGGAAATTATTACGTGTCGCTGAGTCCGCCGCCTGACTTCAAGAGTCTGATCGCGGCGGCAAGCAATGTGTCTGCTGTGGATGCTCATCCGAACGATGCTAACGCGAATGACGCGCGTGCCAATGATTCGAGTGCGAGATCCGCGACCGCATACGCGACCACTTATTATCCCGGCACCCAGGACCTGCGGCAGGCCACTGCCGTGCAGCTGCATGCGGGGGATGATTTTCCGGTGAACTTTTCGCTGGCGCCGAGCCCGAGCGTTGTGGTGCGTGGGTCGATTGCGAATCTGGGTGCGGGGGCTTCGGCGCTGGTGCTGCTGCAGTCGAAGGACTTCAACCTCACGCTGAACGGGGCGGAAATCCGCAAGGATGGAAGTTTCGAGATTCGGGACGTGGCTCCGGGAACGTATACGGTGGTGGCAACCGTGAGCGGGGCGACTCCGCTGATGGCGCGGCAGGCGCTCGAGGTCGGCGCGGAGAATGTGTCGAGCCTGCAACTGGTGCCGCAAGCCGGAGGATGGGTTCACGGGCGGCTAAGGGCGGAAAGCAAAGCTGCCGCGAGGGTCGAGCCCGGCCAGTTCTTTCTTGCGTTAAGATCGGCGGAAGGTGACGACGACGTGCTGGGCGCGCTCTCGCTGGGCGAAGGTTTCGATACCGTGGCGCACGTGAACGGCGATGGCAGCTTCGAGTGGAAGAATGTGCCGCCGGGTCGTTACTACGTTGAACTGGCGGGCGATCCTGGAGCGAGCGCGGACTGGTTCGTCAAGTCGATGAGTGCGGGCGGACGCGAGGCTACCGACAGCGGTTTCAGCGTGGGTGGGGGCGTGACTGCGGTGGAATTAGTGGCGAACGCGAATGGAGCAGTAGTCGACGGAGTGGCGGCCGACGCCAAAGGCGAGCCGCTGGCCAACGTCACCGTGGTTGCTGTTCCTGAGGCGAGATTGCGCGCGCGCACCGACCGTTACCGCAAAACAGTCAGCGACCAGAGCGGACACTTCACGCTGCACGGGCTGCCGCCAGGCGAGTACACAGTTCTTGCGTGGGAGAGCGTGGACGGCGAAGCTTATTACAATCCTGAATTCCTCAAGAGCTATGAAGGACAGGGAACGGTGCTGAGGGCGAGTGAAGGCGAGCGGAAGAGCCTGCAAGTGACGGTGATTCCGGCGCCGGAGGATCAGCAGTAGAAGTCCTCCCGCGGACTGTTCGACTCTGTTAGCGGTGATGGCCCAAGCACTTGCGAAGTGATGTAGGCAGCGGCCCGCTTCTAAGGATGCGAGGAATGGGGCACCCAACCCCATGTCAGCCGGCAGCGGTCCACTTTCTCGCAAAGGACGCGAAAACGAGGCATTCTCAGCCGTGTCCCACTCTGCCTCTTGGCGGCGAGATGGAGTATGCTTTCGGAATTATGAAAGCTTTATTCTCTAGCCTCGTTCTGCTCGTTGGCATGTTTTGCGCCAGCGTTGTTCATGCCGCGGACACACCGGCGAATGCGTTGTTGGTCCTGGCCAAACGCGACCGCATGCTCTTGATTGTTGATCCTTCCAGCTTGCGAGTGATCGCGCGCGTGCCGGTGGGCGATGATCCCCACGAAGTCATTGCTTCCTCGGATGGCAAGACGGCTTACGCGTCTAACTACGGGGGCGGAGCTTACCACACGCTTGCGGTGGTGGATCTGGTCGGGCAAAAAGCGATGCCTGCTGTGGACCTTGGGCCGTTGCGCGGTCCGCATGGATTGGTTTTTGTGGGCGGAAAGGCCTGGTTCACCGCCGAGGCCGCCAAGGCCATCGGCCGCTACGATCCTGCGACCAAGAGTGTGGATTGGATTCTGGGCACCGGCCAGAACAGGACCCACATGATCTGGGTTTCTCCGGACATGAAGTCAATTGTGACCACCAACGTCAATTCCGGAACGGTGAGCATCATCGATAAGGAGGTCGGAGGCGGACCCGGCACCGGTGGACCTGGCTCGGGCGGATCTCCGTCCGGCATGCCAGACGGGACTGGCGGAGCGGGTACACCGCCACCGGGACGGCCACGTGGTGTGGGCGTGCCAATCGGACCTCCGAGAGAGGATTGGAACGAGACGGTAATCCGCGTGGGCAATGGTTCCGAAGGGTTTGATGTTTCTCCGGACGGCAAAGAAATCTGGGTGGCGAATGCTGCGGACGGGACGGTATCGATCATTCAAGTGGCGAGCAAGCAGGTGACGCAAACGCTTGCGGCTGATGTGCGCGGCGCGAACCGGCTGAAATTCACCCCTGACGGAAAGTTGGCATTCATCTCCAGCCTGCGCGGATCGGACGTCACCGTGATCGACAGCGCGACTCGCAAGACCATCAAGAAAATCGCGGTCGGACATGGTGCAGCGGGAATCTTGATGCAGCCAGACGGCGCACGTGCGTTCGTGGCATGTTCTCCTGATGGTTATGTCGCAGTTATTGATATGCATTCGATGGAGGTGGTTGGCCGCATCGAGGCAGGACAAGACCCCGATGGACTGGCCTGGACGGCTCGGCAGTAGAAATCCTTTCCCGGCAGTGTCTCGGTTTTGGGGGTGCTGATTCAGGGGACGGCTGATCTACCGCTGCGTTTTGAAGGCAGGACTCTCTCTGTCACCACCGCATCGCCGAGGCATGGGGGCGAACCGTTTCGCGCAGCGAGGCTATGGGGCGGCCCATGGGCGCGATGGACGCCGTTCCTATCGGCAACCGCGGAGACCCATCGCCTGATGTTGGTGACAAGCAATGTTTCTGGTTTTTCCGTGCTGAAAGCGGTTCTGAATCCCTGGAGTTAGTTCGTGAGGCTGCCAATACAATGGGCCAAGAGCAGGGTGCAATCAGGCAGTTTTCTTACTGCCTTCAGGCCGGACCTTTTGCGCGGGTGTGATTCCGCTCCTCATCCATGTGGGTTTCAAATCGCATCGGCAAAAGAGGCACCGGGTTGCGGCGGTGTAGACTACGCGACCGTAAGACCGGCAGTTGCTATTGGCGCACAACTTCATGAGCAGAAGGTAGCATGGACGCAGGGCAAATCCGCTTCGCATTTTTGGCGAGCACGGATTGGTTTTTCTTCTGACCGCGACGATCGATTGAAAAGATCAACGCGGCGGGAAAGTTCAGGGAAACGGTTTCGCCGTAACTCCAACAACAGTCCAAGTGTCGACTATGAACTTCGACTCGCTCGGATGCGATCCGGTAGAATGGGGAGTTTCACCGGGTATCTTTGCTGAATCCTGATCTCATCTTGTGTGCAACGCTGGCTCTTCGGACTGCTCCGAAGGGCATCGGGCCCTACATTCGCCAGCATTTTCTGGATACTACTTTTCGCGGACTTTACCATGCCAACGCGTTCGACGTGGCGCTGTTGGTTCCTTATTTCATCGTGCTGATCTTGCTCGCAGGCTATGGCGCGCACCGCTACGTTCTGGTCTATCTGTACTATAAGCATCGCGACAAGCGGACTACAGAGCCCCCGGGGTGGTTCGAGGAACCGCCGCGGGTCACGGTCCAGTTGCCGATTTTCAACGAGCAATATGTGGTGGAGCGGCTGCTGGAGGCGATCTGCAAGCTAGAGTATCCGCGGGAGAAGCTCGACATCCAGTTGCTTGACGATTCCACGGACGAAACCGTTGAGGTTGCGCGGGGCTTGGTGGAGCGTTACGCCGCGCTGGGCAATCCGATCACTTATCACCATCGCACCAACCGCGAGGGATACAAAGCCGGAGCGCTGGCCGAAGGCATGAAGACGGCGAAGGGCGAGTTCATCGCGATTTTCGACGCAGACTTCACGCCGCCTGAAGATTTTCTTCTGCGCACGATTCATCACTTCACCGATCCGAGGACCGGGATGGTGCAAACGCGCTGGACGCACATCAATCGCAATTATTCGTTTCTTACGCAAGTGGAGGCGATTCTGCTCGACGGGCACTTTGTTCTCGAACATTCGGGACGCGCGCGCACCGGACTTTTTTTTAATTTTAACGGCACGGCGGGAGTGTGGCGGCGGAAGGCGATTGAGGAAGCCGGAGGCTGGCAGCACGACACGCTCACCGAAGATACAGATCTTTCTTACCGCGCGCAGCTCAAGGGATGGAAGTTTATCTACCTCCAGGATGTGGAATGTCCGGCGGAACTGCCGGTGGAGATGACGGCGTTCAAGACGCAGCAGGCGCGCTGGGCCAAGGGACTGATGCAGACCGGGATGAAGATTCTGCCGCGGTTGATGCGCAGCGAAGCGCCGCTGCACACCAAGATTGAAGCCTGGTACCACCTGACGGCGAACATCAGTTATCCGCTGATGGTCGTGCTGTCGGTGCTGCTGTTGCCGGCGATGATCATCCGTTTTTATCAGGGATGGTTCCAGATGCTCTACATTGATCTGCCGCTGTTCATGGCGTCGACGTTTTCGATATCGAGTTTTTATCTGGTTTCGCAGCGTGAACTTTTTCCGCGGAGCTGGCCGCGCGCGCTTTTGTATCTGCCGTTTCTGATGGCGCTCGGGATCGGGCTGACCATCACCAACACGAAAGCCGTGCTGGAAGCGCTGGTCGGCAAGCAGAGCGCCTTTGCGCGCACGCCCAAGTATCGCGTGGTCTCCAGGCAGGACAGGGTGGGCTCGAAGTACCGCAAGCGGCTGGGATGGGTGCCGTGGGTCGAACTGCTGGTGGGAAGTTATTTTGCGATGACCGTCTACTACGCGGTGGACAACGAAAACTACATCACGGTGCCGTTTCTGCTGCTTTTCGTGGTGGGCTATTGGTACACGGGATTGATGTCGCTGTTGCAGGGAAGATTCGCAGGCGTGTCGTCGAGTCCGGCGCACACCAAGCCGTTTCCGGTGGGAGTCTAGAGGTGCGAGAGTTTGGACAGAGTACAAAGTTCACTTCTTGAGCTCATCCCACAAATCTCGGTCGAGGCGCGGAAACCTGGAACGGGGTTTTGTGTTTACGACCCTTTGAGCAATCGCCAATTACGCGGCTTTCATGGACTTCCGGACGTGCGCCGAGCTACGTGGCCGTGGTAGGCGAGGTTCTGGCAGCCGCCGGCAAAAAGTCTGAAGCCCACGATATCATCGACGAGCTCTTACGATCGTCAAAGACTCACCACGACTCGCCCTATCATATCGCGGCAGTCTACAGTGCGCTGGGAGAGCCTGATCAAGCATTCGCAATGCTGGAGAATGCCTGGCAATCGCGAGACGATGAGCTCAATTGGATCGTCGTCGATCCGGCCTTTGATGGCATTCGCTCCGACCCACGCTATTCGGACGTAGTGCGGCGGATCGGGCTGCCGCAGTGACAGGGCTGTTCCTTCAAGATTTGCATGGAACAAGTTTGCATTGAAACAAGGGATTGGCCAACCTGGGGCCATGCTTTCCTTCACGTGATCTCTCATTTACAATCCTGTCGCTGAAAATTTCGGCGAGTGGTTCGCGTTGTTTTGCTGGCTTCTTGTTCGAAGGCGGGTGTAATGCTCCTATCGCGCAGATTGTTCCAGACTCCTCTGGCGGCGATCTTTTTTTCGGCGATTCTGTTTTCCTCGTCTCTTAGCTGCGGTTCGGCGCACAGTGGAGACGAGTACTACGTTTTCGTGTCGGCCAATCTGCAGGTACCTTACTGGCAAACGGCGGGGGCGGGTTTTACCAAGGCCGCCCAGGAATTGAAAGTACGCGCTGGTTTTTTGGGACCGCAGAATTACGATCCCGCCGCGGAGCGGGCGACGCTCGACCAGGCTGTGCAGAAGCAGGCGTCCGGGATTCTGCTGGGCGTAACCGACGCTGCTTTGTTGCAGGAAAGTATTGACAAGGCGATTGCAGCAGGCATTCCGGTTATCACCGTGGATTCCGATGCTCCTGCCAGTAAGCGATTGTTTTTCATTGGTACCAACAACTACCAGGCGGGCTTTACGGGCGGACAGCGGCTGCTGAAAGAGCTCAACGGCAAGGGCAACGTGGTGGTGTTCACCATGCCCGAGCAGCCGAATTTGCAAGACCGCCTGCGCGGTTACCGGGATGCGCTCGAGCGCGCTCCTAATATCAAGATTACGCGGGTGGTGGACATTCAAGGCGATCCGCGCATCGCCTTCGACACCACCACTCAGATTATCGGCAAAGAAAGAGACAAAGTGGATGCGTTTGTCTGTCTGGAAGCGCAATCGGGCAAAGAAGTCGCAAACGTCCTGAGTACTTACAATGTCAGCGGCAAAGTAGTGATGGCGATGGATACGGACCAGGAAACGCTGCAGTGGATCCAGAAGGGTGGCATTGCGGCGACCATCGCGCAGAAGCCCTATACCATGGCCTTTGTCGGTTTGCAGATGGCAGACAATCTCTACCACCACAAGCCAGCTTCGCTCGACACCGATTGGTCGAAGAACAGCTTTGCACCTATCCCCAGCTTTGTGGATACTGGTTCTGCTTTAATCGACAAGAGCAATGTGGATTCGTTCCTGCAGGCGAAGAAAGATCTTACGAGCGGGGCGAAGTAAAGGTTGGGCGAAGTAAGCTCGGAGCGGTCGGCGAACCCAAAAATTTCGAGCCAACCATTTCCAAACAAAACAATTTCTTTAGACAGGACCAACTGAATGCGCAAGGTAGCTTCTCTTTTGTTTTTCAGCTTCTTCGTCACACTAATGATTCCGGTTTTAGCCGCTCCCGGCGGCGCGCTTGATCGGCAGCCGAGCGCTGACTATCATGCCCGCCGCGAGGCTCTGGCTAAGAAGGCTGGCGTGGTCGTTCTGTTTGCACCCATTGAGGGTCCGGACGAGATCTACGAATTTCGCCAGGAGAATAACTTTTACTATCTGTCGGGCCAGACAGAGCCCGGAACAGCGCTGCTGATTGCTGCCGCCGCCGATGCTCGTGGCGATTCTCCGGCCCGCGCGTACACCGAGATTTTCTTCCTGCCTCCGCACAATGTGCGCCGGGAGAAATACACGGGCCCCAAGCTCGGCGCGGAGAATCCTGACGCTCCCAAGATCACCGGCTTCGACCGCGTGGAAGAGATGAGTAAGCTTCCCGAGGAAGTCGAAAAGGCAATTGCCGGCGCGCGCCCGGTCGTCTACGGCGACGTCTCGTCCGACGGAGAGCCCTCCGCCAATGCCGCGCCCCTGACCTTTCTGAAGCGCTCGAACGCGGTCGTCACTTTTCTGGACGTGAAGCCCTTCCTGAACTCGCTGCGCACATACAAAGATGCTGGCGAAGTGGCCCTCATCCGCAAAGCCGTGGACGCATCTGTGGCGGCGCACTTGGCTGCGTTCAAAGCCGTGAAGCCGAATGTGAACGAGCGTGACATTTCCGCGCTGATGCAATATGAATGGACCAAGCTCGGGTGCGAGCGTCCGTCTTACGCGCCTATCGTTGGGTCAGGGCTCAACTCCACGGTGCTGCATTACGCGGAAGACGACAACCTGATGAACGCTGGCGATGTCGTGGTGATCGACGCGGCCGCCGAATATTCCATGTATGCGGCCGACATTACGCGCACGCTTCCGGTGAACGGCCATTTCACCGCGCGCCAGCGGGAAATTTACGATATTGTTCTGGGCGCGCAGGAGGCCGCGATGGCGGCATTTCAATCGGGCAAGTCGATGCTGGTGGGAAGTTCTGACAGTTCGATCGCAAAAGTCGCCATGGACTATATCAATAACCACGGCAAGGACCTGCACGGCGAGCCGCTGGGTAAATATTTTATTCACGGCCTGGGCCACTACATCGGACTTAAAGTGCACGACGACGGCGATTACAAATTGCCCCTGGGGCCGGGGATGGCCTTCACCATCGAACCTGGAATTTATATTCCCGAAGAAAAAATCGGTGTGCGTATCGAAGATGATTATTGGGTCGATCCCGATGGCAAGCTGATCAAGCTGAGCGCCACATTGCCATCGAAGGCGGACGAAGTGGAAAAGGCGATGAAAGGGAAATAGCAGGAGCGCGGCGCCTTTGGGCGCGATACATTTCGCTACACCCGGTTCCTGGAGTTGGACTGCTAAGAAATATATTCCCGGATGTACTCGTCTTTCGTGTGGGCTATTTGGCGCACATCGCCGTCGAAGATGACCTTGCCTTCGCGCAGCACCAGAAAACTCATGGGAACGTCGCAATAATGGCCGCGCGGCAGCGAGCGCATCTGGTTGGTCTGCGGGTCGAACTGGTGGGTAGCCATGGTGAAGGCATCCTGCAACCTGTGCGTTACCAGCAGAGAGCTAGTCTTAGAGACGTCCCGCTGTTTCATGATCAGCTCGACGATCGTGTTGGAAGTAACCGGGTCGAGTCCTCCGGTCGGCGAGTCGTAGAGGAGCAACTCCGGCTGGGTAATGATGGCGCGGGCAATGGCTACGCGGCGACGCATGCCGCCGGAGAGTTCGGAGGGAAATTTATCGATGGTGTGTTCCAACTCGACGAAGCGTAGCGCTTCGCGCACGCGGCGATCGATTTCGGCGTCATAAATGCCACGCTCTTCCATTAATTGATAGGCCACATTTTCGCACACTGTGAGCGAGTCGAAAAGAGCGCTCTCCTGAAACACCATGCCGATCTTGGCGCGCAGCGCGAACAGGTCTTGCTCTGGTGTCTGCGTTACGTCCTTGCCTAACACTAAGATCCGCCCGGCGTCAGGTTTGAGCAGGCCCAGCGCAAGTTTCAGGATGGTGCTTTTGCCGGATCCAGCCACGCCGAACAAGGCTTTGGTCTCGCCGAACGGCAGGCGAAACGAAACTCCGCGCAGCACCTTGTTTTCTTCGAACGCAAGTTCCACGTTTTCGAACTCGATGGCGAACGCAGACGATTGCCGGGTTGCGGAGGCAGCGGAATCGAGCGGCAGAGTTGGCGCGGACATGCGGCTACTTGAACGTCAACACGTTCATCAGGAATTGAGTGACAAACAAATCCAGCACGACGATTAAAACCGACGCTGCTACTACGGCTTGCGTGGTGGCGCGGCCCACCCCCTGCGTGCCTCCGCGGGCGGTCATCCCATAGAAGCAGCCCACTGTCGCAATGATGAAGCCGAACAGAACCGGCTTAACCAGCCCCATGAAGACATCTTGAAACACCAGCGATTCCCAGGCGTTGCTCCAGTACTGGCGCGCGTCGAGGTTCAACAGAATCTTCGAGACGAACAATCCGCCGGTCAGGCCCACGAAGTCGGAAATCACGGTCAGAAAAAATAACATGACTACGGTCGAGACCACGCGCGGTGCAACCAGCTTCTTCATGGGGTCGGTGCCCAGGGCGCGCATGGCGTCGATCTGCTCGGTGACTACCATGGAGCCGAGTTCGCTGGCCATCCCGGAGGCGTTTCTCCCCGCCACCATCAGCCCGGTAAGCACCGGGCCCAATTCGCGCACCATCGAGAGTGACACCAGCTGTCCGATCAGAGTGATCGAGCCGAAGCGCTGCAAAGTGTTGGCACTCTGCACGGCCAGCACCGCACCGGTGAAAAAACCAGAGAGCATCACGATGGGCAATGAGCCCACGCCGATCAGGTCGGCCTGCTGCACAATATCGGCGAAATAACGAGGCTTGCGAAAAACGTTGGCGATGGACTGAACCGACAGCAGAGTGTAGTCCTGCACCGCCTGGACTTTTTGCTTGGCAACTTCAGTGGGCGAGGTCAGGTCCATGCGATTGAGAAGCCGGGCACAGCGCGCGCGCTGCGATGGCTTGCTCGAACTATAACAGAGAAGGCTGTCGGCTATCAGTCGTCAGCCGTCAACTGGGGTAGTGCTCGGCGAGCGCGCCTGTCTGCCAGTGAAATCACGCTAACCTCAATTTGCGGCGGCCGTGGACCGAGCCAACTCCGATACCGGATCGTCCGCCGGGTTTCGCCGCCGTTTGACGAAATCAGGGTGCCCGCGATATGGTGTCCCGCCATGGAACAAAGGCGAACCACCTCGATGGTGAATGGCAGATTCTGGGGCTCGGCCGCCGCCGACTGGGCGGCGATCCAGGAGCCAACCTGTGGCCCTGTCTACCTGGAAACATTTGACCGCGTGAACCTGAAGGTCGGAACCAACTATCTGGACGTGGGATGTGGTGCCGGACTGGCCGCCCAGTTCGCCGCCCAAAGAGGTGCACGAGTCTCCGGCTTGGATGCAGCCGAGAACTTGTTGGCCATTGCTCGTGATCGTTTGCCTGATGGCGATTTTCATCTTGGCGAATTGGAGAGCCTCCCTTTCTCAGACGGTTCTTTCGATCTGGTAACGGGCTTTAACGCTTTCCAGTACGCTGCAAGCCCCGTTGCCGCCCTTGCGGAAGCGAAGCGAGTCGCCAAGCGCGGGTCCCACGTGGTAGCGGTGACTTGGGGGAAACCCGAAGGGATGGAAGCCGCGTCGCTCGTCGCGGCCTTGAGGCCGCTGCTGCCGGCTCCACCGCCCGGTGCTCCAGGACCATTTGCCCTATCGGAGGAGACGGCGCTGCGTGCATTCGCATCCCTTGCGAATCTCGATCCCCTGGAAGTATTTGACGTCGATTTGCCCTGGCAATACGCCAACCTG
>Ga0181537_10001833_pt1 | contig 19160 bp, 19 predicted proteins | sample PEATcosm2014_Bin_39_FD_119765 | JGI IMG/M metagenome (GOLD analysis project Ga0181537, IMG submission 119765) | Peatland microbial communities from MTU Mesocosm Facility, Houghton, MI, USA - PEATcosm2014_Bin23_10_metaG | ecosystem: Environmental > Terrestrial > Soil > Wetlands > Peat | place... | reverse complement strand
GGTAGAACATGGCTTGCTCGGCGAGCACCCAGCCGACGATGCCAGTTGGCGGTGGTTGGCGCATCGCGGCGAGCGGACTGACCTGCGCGAAGGCGCCGGTGACGGCGCCCGCCGCCAGCACCAGCACGACCACGCCCACGCCAAGCATGACGCGTCGCGTCACGGGCAGGTCACCGAGATTTTGTTGGCGAAGCTTGCTCCCATGCCAGCATTGGCCTCGGAGGTTTGGAATGCCTGATCGAGCCGCAGCGACGAGGGAAAATTGCCGTCATTCGGTTTTGCGATTGACGCTGTGCATTGCGCCGGCGCGCTGACCAGACGAACCGGGTCCTTCTCGGCAAAGCCGAAGTCGATGAAGAATTCCGGATCATAAACCTCGACCTCGAGCGCTTTGGCCTTGACCGGCGTCTTGAATGGCAGCGTGAAGTGGAGCGTGAGCACCGTCTCTTTCGGATCGTAATCGAGATAATAATCGACCGGCTCGGCGAACACGTCCTTGTGCCGCTTGCCATCAATCCGGGCGTAGGTGAAATAGGCGTAGTCCTTGAGCGACTCGATGTTGACCTTGGCGAGCGGCCCGAGCTCGTCGCGCGTGAATTCGCCTTTTCTCTTTTGCGCGATCCCTTCGGTGGCGAAGGCCGAGAACATGTCGTCGAAGGTCCAGGCGTGGCGCACGCCGGTAACGGAGCCGTCCGGCGCGTAAAGCAGCTCCTCGGTCATCGTCACCCAGACATGCGGATGCGCGTCGGCGCGCTTCGTCGCGACGAGCGCGCAAGCTGTTCCGAGAATGAGAAGGACGAAACGATATAACATTGGCCCCGCGCCTATCGTTCCCGACATCGCAGAGCACACTCTAAGGCTGAGTGGGGCGGAAGGAAGGCTTATTATCTCGACTTGTCGTCACACGCCGGCTGCGCCGCCATCGGCGCGCGGATCGTGCGCGCCTTCGCAGGTGCCGTCGGCATGCAGGATCGCAGCGCCTGCGTGACCCACAATATCGGAGTAGGGGTCGGGCAGGACTTCAATATCATGACCCGCCGACGCGAGCTGGTCGATCAAGTTGCCGTCGAAACGCGATTCGAGGCGGAGCTTTGTTTGCTGATCGCCCCAGGTTCGCCCGAGTACCCAGCGCGGCCGGTCGAGCGCAGCCGCGAGCGGCTCGCCGAAAACGACGTGGTGCGTGAATAGCGCGCCTTGGGTCTGCGGCTGGCCATCGCCGCCCATAGTGCCGTAAGCCATGATGCGTCCGTCCTTAAGGACGGCGAGCGCGGGATTGAGCGTGTGCGGCGGCAACCGGCCGGGTACGAGAAAATTCAGCGCGCCGCGTTGTAGCGAAAAGCTGGCGCCGCGATTTTGCATCACCACGCCGGTTGCCGGCAGCACGCAACCGGAGCCGAACTCCCAATAGACCGACTGGATGTAGGATACGACGAGGCCGCTCGTGTCGGCGGCGCCCATCCAAATCGTGTCGCCGTCGCCGGAGGGTAGCGGCCAGCGCGCCGCTTTGCGGCGATCGATCTTCATCGCCTCCCCGGCAATGAAGCGCGGTTCAAGGCAGCGTTCGAGGGCATGGGCGAGGTGGTTCGGGTCGGTGACGACGCGGTCGCGCATACGCAACGCGCGCTTGGTGGCTTCGACCAAACCGTGGATGTGGTCGAAGCCTTCGGCCGCGGTCACGCCGAGGCGGGCAAATAACGCGAGAATCATCAGCGAGGCGACGCCCTGGGTCGGCGCGTCGGTGTTGTAGACGGTGCCCGCCGGCAATTCGACGTGCAGCGGCTCGCCGAGCGTGGCGGCATAGCGCGTCAGATCTTCGCGGCCGAGCGGGCTGCCGATGCGCGTCAGGTCGGCCGCGAGCTCACGCCCGACATCGCCGCGGTAAAAATCGTCAAGACCGGCCTCGGCCAGATGGTCGAGCGTTGCGGCGAACGCCTCCTGCTTCAACGTCGCGCCCGCTGGCGGCGGCTCGCGATCCACGAGAAAAACCGATGCGAAGCCGGGCGCCTCTTGCAGCCCGGCGAGATGCTCCAGCGTAAGCCGGGCCTGGCTGCGCGATACCACATAGCCGTTGCGGGCCTGGCCAACGGCGGCGGTGAGCAGAACGTTCAGCGGCAAAGTCCCGCCGCTTGCCTTCGCCGCTTCCAGCGCCAGCATCCAGCCGCCGACGGCGCCGGGTACGGTCAGCGCTGCAAGCGGGCCGCGCGGCGGGATCGCCTCGTAGTCGTGATAAAGCTCAGGCTTGGCGTCGAGGCCGGCGGGACCCGCCGCCATGATCGCGCGCACCCGACCCGACGGCCAGCGGATCAGCCAAAATCCATCGCCGCCGAGATGGTTCATGTGCGGGTAGACGGCTGCGATAGACGCGGCCATAGCCACCATCGCTTCCAGCGCATTGCCGCCTTCGGCGAGGATTTGCCGCCCGGCCTCGACCGCGCCGGCATGCGGCGCGCAGACGACGCCGCGGCGATGACCAGCGCTGTGCAGGTCGATGCTCATCCGACCGGTTCGGCCAATCCGCGCTTGCGCAACAACGCGTCCGGGCTTGGCAGCCGGCCGCGAAAGGCCTTATAGGCCTCGGCCGGGTCGCGCGCGCCGCCGGCGGCATAGATCGTCTCCCGCAGCCGCCGCGCAGTTGCCGGATCGAAAATGTCGCCGGTTTCCTCGAAAGCCTCGAATGCGTCGGCGTCGAGCACTTCCGACCACATGTAGCTGTAATAGGCCGCAGCATATCCGCCGCCCGAAAACACATGGCCGAAGTGGGGCGGGCGATGCCGCATGACGATCTCGTCTGGCATGCCCAGCTCCTTGAGCGTCTCATTCTCGAAGGCGATGGAATCGATCGCGCCGGGCGCACCGACCGAATGGAAGCCGAGATCGACATACGCCGACGCCAGATACTCGACCGTGCCGAAACCGGCATTGAAGTTGCGCGCGGCCAAGAGGCGTTGCAGCAGGTCCTCTGGAATCGGCTCGCCGGTCCGATAGTGGCGCGCGAAACGCCGCAACACGTCCGGCTGTTCGAGCCAATGCTCGTAGAGCTGCGACGGCAGCTCGACGAAGTCGGTGGCCACATTGGTGCCGGAAATTTTCGGGTAGGTGACCGCGGACAGGAGGCCGTGCAGCGCGTGGCCGAATTCGTGGAACAGGGTACGCGCCTCCTCGAAGCCGAGCAAAGTCGGCTCGCCGTCGGCGGTCTTAGCGAAGTTGCAGACGTTGACGATCAGCGGGCGGATGTTGCCGGCAAGCTTTTCCTGCTCGCGCAGCGAGGTCATCCAGGCGCCGCTTTGCTTCGACGGCCGGGCAAAATAATCGCCGAAGAAGAGGCCGACCTCGCGGCCGTCCTCCCCGCGCACCTCCCAAACCCGTACGTCCGGGTGCCAGACCGGCACGTCCGGGCGCGGTAGGAGGTGAAGTCCGAACAGGCGCTGCGCTGTGTAAAAAGCCGCTTCGATCATCGCTTCGAGGTCGAGATACGGCTTGATCGCGGCCTCGTCGACGTCGCACTGCCGCTTGCGCAGCTTCCCCGCGTAATAGCGCCAGTCCCAGGGCGCGAGCGCGAAGTTGCCGCCTTCCTCCTGCACCAGCGCTTGCAGTGCGTCGCGGTCGGCGAGCGCCTTCCGCCGGGCGCGAGCCCAGACCGTGCCGAGCAGCGAGCGCACAGCGGCCGGCGTCTTCGCCATGGCGTCGTCGAGCCGGTAATGGGCGAAGTCGGCATAGCCGAGAAGCCGCGCCCGCTCGGCGCGAAGCGCGACCATCTCGCCGATGATCGCCTTGTTGTCGGTCGCGCCATTGTTGTCACCGCGGGCGACAAAGGCGCGAAACACCTTTTCGCGAAGGTCGCGGCGGCGGGCGAATTGCAGAAAAGGCTCCACACTCGACCGCGATAGCGTGACCACATGGCCGTCGCGGCCGCGCTCACGGGCATCGGATTTCATGGCCTCGCGCATGAATTCGGGCAGTCCGGCAAGCTCGTCTTCGCCGTGAAGTGGGAGCGCGAAGGCCTGCTCGTCGGCTAAGACGTTCTGGCTGAACGCGGTGCCCAGCGCCGCCAGCCGCTCGATGATCTCGGCGAGGCGCTTCTTCTTGGCCGCATCGAGGGCGGCCCCAGCCCGGCGGTGGCTCGTGTGGTAGCGCTCGAGCACGCGCCACTGCTGGGCATCCAGCCCGAGCGTGTCGGCTTGGCGCATCAGCACATCAATACGGCCGAACAGGGCTGCGTCAGCGCGGATCCGGTTCCAGTGACCAGCGATTTGCGGCGAAATTTCTCGCTCGATCTCGAGCAGCGCATCGTTGCTGTCGGCGCCGACGAGGAGATGAAAGACGTGCTCAATCCGCTCAAGCGCGCGGCCGCTGAGCTCCAGCGCCGCGATGGTATTGCCGAAGTCCGGAGGGTCGGTGCGGCCGGCGATAGCCGCGATCTCGGCGTCATGCGCGGCGAAGGCCTGAGCGTAGGCCGGGCGGAAATGCTCGGGCCTGATCTCTGCGAACGGCGGAATCCGGTCGCGGGTCGTCCAGGGCGCCAAAAGCGGATTGTCGGAGGAAGTTGAACTGGTCATCGCGCGGTACATGCCGTTCGAGGTGTCACATCCATATAGGTCATGGCCCGGGCCGTCGGCAAAGGGCATCGACCCGCCTTGATCCGGCCGCTCATTTCGGAGAAAGTGCCGCCGCCATGGATAAAGCCACATCACCGCGGCCCCGCCGCATCGTCTGGCAGAACGTGCTGACCGTGGTCAGCGCGGCGATCCTCATCAGCGCCGAAGTGTTTGGCGCCGCCTTCGCCGGCAGCTGGGCGATCGCCAATTTGCTGGCGATCGGCACGCTTGGCGCGCGCATTCTCGACGGATTGTTTGTGCTCTGCGGCATCGTCATCATGGTGCAATTTATTCGCGCTGCGCGCCGCGTCGAGCCGTTCACCGCGACCGACTAAAAAAGCTCTCGCGGCGTCCTCGTCTGAGACGCGCGCCGGGGGAAAACTCGTCTCTAACCTTTTGTTAAGACCAAAACGCTTGACAGCGTGGCTGAATAGCTTATTTCGGAATTCGCCCAATTTCGCACGTGCCTGTGGCCGTGTGTCGGTCGGTGGGCATCCGGACAAGAGGCCGGACAGCCGCCTAAGGAAGAGATCACCGCTTCCTTGCTACGTGACCGACAGCCGGAGGCGAAACCGGCATAGCCCGCTCTCAACGGGCGACGCGGCTTAAAGCAACGACGGAAGGGCTTTTTTGGTACTGCCGGCGCAAATGCCGGGGACGCCGAAAGGGCTTGTCCATCTTTGCCAGCAGTGCGGAACGGGATTTCCCTCATCCGGACCAAGGCAGCAATCACGGCGACGCAATACGGCTCCGCCGCGTGCGGTCCGTGCGTCGCAGGAGGTTCACCTCGGCGGCTACGCCGCCATTCGGATTAGGGAGTGGGTGGCAATGACTGCACGTATTCGTGAGTTTTTGAAGCAGCGTACCGATGCTGGACCCTGCGTCGTACTTGACCTCGACGTCGTTCGTGAGAACTACCAAGGCTTCGCCAAAGTGCTGCCGGACACCAAGGTGTTCTACGCGGTCAAGGCGAATCCGGCGCCGGAAATTCTCAAGCTGCTGGCCGGTCTGGGCTGCTGCTTCGACGTCGCCTCGGTGCCTGAGACACACATGGTGCTCGCCGCCGGCGTCTCCCCCGATCGCATCTCCTACGGCAATACGATCAAGAAAGAGACCGAGATCGCCGCGGCTTTCGCGCTCGGCGTGACCCTCTTTGCCATCGACTGCGAGGCCGAGGCGGAGAAGGTGGCGCGGGCCGCGCCCGGCAGCCGGGTCATCTGCCGTATCGTCTGCGACGGATCTGGCGCCGAATGGCCTCTGTCGCGCAAGTTCGGCTGCGAGCCGGTTTATGCCGCCGACATTCTCGAATTTGCCCATAAGCAGGGGCTTGTCCCCCACGGGGTGTCCTTCCACGTCGGCTCGCAACAGCACAATGTCGAAGCCTGGGACCGCGCGCTCGCCAATACGGCGGCGGTGTTCCGCGCCTGCGCGGAGCGCGGGATCGCGCTTTCGATCGTCAATCTCGGCGGCGGCTTCCCAGCTCGCTATGTCCGCAAAACGCCGAAGCTCGAATCCTACGGTAAGGCGATCTTCCGCTCGCTGCGCAAGCATTTCGGCAACAACCTGCCGAACACCATTGTCGAGCCGGGCCGCGGGCTCGTCGGCAATGCCGGCATGATCGAGGCCGAGGTGGTGCTGATCGCCAAGCGTTCGCCCGAGGATGAGGTCCGCTGGGTCTATCTCGATATCGGCAAGTTTCACGGCCTCGCCGAGACCATCGGCGAATCGATCCGCTATCCGATCCGCACTACCAAGGATCGCGACGAGACGGCACCTTGCATCATCGCCGGGCCGACCTGCGACTCGGTCGACGTGCTCTACGAAAAGACGCCGTATCCGCTCCCAGTCTCTCTTGCCATCGGCGACAAGGTGCTGATCGAGGCGGCCGGCGCTTATACGACGACCTATTCGTCAGTTGGCTTCAACGGCTATCCGCCGCTGCGGCAATACGTGATCTGATCGACTATTTTGGCTCGACCTTCGGATCGCCGCCGGGGCTTCCCGGCGGCGGGATGACCGGCGTGTTGCCGCTCTTCGGCGTCGGCGCTTTCATCGCGGGATCGACGTCAGGCGGGCAAATCACACCTGCTGTTTGACTCAGATCCTGACTAGCCTGTTGCCGCTCCTGCGGCGTGCAGCCGGTCGTGTCGGCGGCTAGCGCCGTAACGACGGTTGCGGAAGCTCCCATCGTGACCGTCACGGCCAACGCGGCCAAGAGGCCTTTGGTAGTTGCACGCACGGCTGATCTCCCGGTCTACGGCTCAATCTGGATAACACCCCACGAGACGCGGTGTTCCGGCCTTCATCAGGCGAGGTCGAGCACGCCAGCTTCGCCGTCTTCCGTCGCGAAGGCGAACAGGCGGCCGTCCGCGCTCCAGGCGAGCGCGCTGACCGGCGTCGTGCCGGGCTTCTTGGCCAGAATCTCGGCTCCGTCTTCGAGACGTACGAACAGCACCATGCCGTCGCCATAGCCAATCGCGACGATCTCCTGCCGCGGATGGCAAACAACGACCGTGACCCGCTGCTCCGACGGCGCCAACAGGCGCGGCTGTTTGCCCATCGGTCCGTCCTTCGTTTGGAACGGCCAGAGGATGAGCTGCGTCGACCCTGACGTGGCGAGGAACCGGCCGCCGGTGGTCCAACCGAGCGAGGTCACCCGCGTGGCGTAACCCGACATGCGCATGTGCTTGCCATCGGCGAGCCGCCACCCATGCAGCATCGGCTCTTGCATCGTCGTGACCAGGAAGCGGCCGTCGGGACTGACGGTGATGCCGAGGTGCGAACCCTTCCATTCGAGCTTTTCCGGCGCGGCCTGCGGCGCGTTGGGAAACCAGAGGCTCGCGCCGTTGTAATGCGCGACGGCGAGCCGCAGGCCCTTGGGCAGGAAAGCGAGCCCGCCGACGGTCGAAGGGGCCTCGAATTCGCGCAGCTCCTTGGCTTGCACGAAGGCCGACTTGCCGGCCGACCAGGCGACTACGCCATCAGGTCCGAGCGCGACATGATCGATCCAGCGATGTTTGGCGTCGGCTGCGAGCGTGGACACTTCACCTTCGGTGTTGATCGCCGCCACCTTGCCGTCGTCGCCGCCGCTCACGATGAGCTCGTCGTTAGCGGCCGTGGCCAAGATGGCGCCGCCATGGATGGCAATGCGCCGCGGCTCGGCTTCCGGTTCGACGAAGACCAGCGCCTCCTCGCCGAGGACGAAGACGGCGGCGCGGCCGAGAAAGTGAGCACCGATGACAGGTGCACCTGCGGCCACGGCGCGGGTGCGGTCAACGACGGAAACACTTTGGCTGCGGGTGTCGGTCATCGATCTTCCCTTCCCGCGCGCGGGGAGAGGAAATTTACGAGATCAAGCCGTGCAACTGGCAAAGCCCTGTCGGATTTTCTCCTCCGGCAGGTTGCGGCCGATGAAGACGATACGGCTGTTGCGTTTTTCGTCCTTGTTCCAGGGCCGCTGATGGTTGCCGTCGAGGATCATGTGCACGCCCTGGAAGACGAACCGGTCGTCGTCGTTCTTGAACGACAGGATGCCCTTGCAGCGTAGGATGTTGGGGCCTTCCTTTTGCACCAACTCCTGCACCCAGGGAAAGAACTTATCGGGATCGAGCGGTGCGTCGCTTCTGAGCGAAACAGATTGCATGTCCTCGTCGTGGTAATGCTTGAGCCCGCCGTGCCGGTTTCCATCGGCGTGGCTGTGACCATGATCGTGATGGTGGTCGTGGCCGTGCGAATGGCCGTGATCCTCCTCGTTTACCAGGAATTCCGGCTCGATATCGAGAATGCGGTCGAGGTCGAAGGCGTGACGGCCCAGAACTTCATCGAGCGGGATTTGTGCCCGCTCGGTGCGGTGAATCTTGGCGTAAGGATTGATGGCGCGGATGCGCGCCTCGACTTCGTTCAGTTCCTCGCGCGAGACGAGATCGGTTTTGTTGATCAGGATCACGTCGGCGAACGCGATCTGATTCTTCGCCTCGGGCGCGTCCTTGAGCCGGTCCTTCAGCCACTTGGCGTCGGCGACGGCGACCACCGCATCGAGCCGGGTCCTCCGGCCGATATTCTCGTCGATGAAGAAAGTCTGCGCCACCGGCGCGGGGTCGGCGAGCCCCGTCGTCTCGACGATTACCGCGTCGAATTTGCCCTTGCGCCGCATCAAGCCGTCGAGGATGCGTACCAGGTCGCCGCGCACGGTGCAGCAGATGCAGCCGTTGTTCATCTCGAAGACTTCCTCATCGGCGCCGACGACGAGGTCGTTATCGATGCCGATCTCGCCGAATTCGTTGACGATGACGGCGTATTTCTTGCCGTGCGGCTCGGAAAGGATGCGGTTGAGCAACGTCGTCTTGCCGGCGCCAAGGTAGCCGGTCAGCACCGTGACCGGCACTTTTTCGGCCGAAACCTGTTCGGACATGAAGGGCCCTCCTGGGCCGCTATATAAGCGGTCCAGCGCCAGCGCCAAAACCGGCGGACAATTCGGGAATGGATCGCTTCTGCTCCAGCGCAGCGATTTGCGAGCGCGCAGCAATGCCTTGCGATCGATATGTTATAATGTTACATATCAGTCATTGATTTTACATGTGAAATGGACCTCCCATGCCCCCGATCATCAGGTTCGCCGCGACGCTGCTCATTATGATGCACGCCGCGACGGCGAGCGCCCGCGCCGCCGACGAAAAGATCGCGGTGGTCGCTGCGGAGAATTTCTACGGTGATGCTGCCCGGCAGATCGGCGGCGACAGGGTTGCGGTCACCAGCATCCTGAGCAAGCCCGACCAAGACCCGCATCTCTTCGAGGTGTCTCCCGCCATCGTCCGCGGCGTCGCCGCGGCGAAAATCGTCATCTCCAACGGCGCCGACTACGATCCGTGGATGGAAAAGCTTCTTGCGGTAACGCCCGAGCCGGCACGAATCGCTATCGTTGCCGCCGCGCTCGTGAACAGGAAAGCCGGCGACAATCCGCACCTCTGGTACGATCCGGCGACGATGCCGGCGGTAGCCCGCGCGCTCGCGGCCGCGCTGGCGGCGGCCGACCCCGGCCACAAGGACGATTACGCGAGCCGCCTTGCGACCTTCCTCGCCTCGCTTGAGCCGCTGAACGAAAAAATCACCGCTATTCGCGGCAAGTATGCTGGATCGCCGGTCGCGGCAACCGAGCCGGTTTTCGGCTATATGGCATCGGCGCTGAAGCTGAACATGCACAGCGAGCGCTTTCAGCTTGCGATCATGAACGATACCGAGCCGAGCGCCCGTGACGTTGCCGCCTTCGAGCGCGACCTTAAGACCCACAAAGTGCGGATGCTGTTTTACAACAAGCAGGCGTCCAGCGAGCTCGTCCAGCATCTCGTCGAACTCGCCCGCGCCTCCAACGTTCCGGTCGTCGGCGTGACCGAAACCTGCCCGCCCGGGCTGTCGTATCAGCAGTGGATGCAAGGCGAGCTCGACGCCACCGACCGCGCGCTGGCCGGGCGATCTTCATGAACGTCATCGAGTTCGACCGGGCGACCATCGGGATCGGCGGGCGCGACATCCTTGTCGACACGAGCCTCGCCATCAAGCAGGGAGAATTCGTCGGCGTGCTCGGGCCCAACGGCGCCGGCAAGACGACGCTGATGCGCGCCATCCTCGGCTTGCTGCCGCCGCGCGCCGGCACGATAACCATTTTCGGGCAACCGCCGCACCGCGGCAACCCCGATATCGGTTATCTACCGCAAGTCCGCACCGTGCTGCCCGACTTGCGCGTACGCGGGCTCGATTTCATCGCAAGCTCGGTTCATGGCGAGCGCTGGGGTGTGCCGTCGCTCGATCGCGCCGCCTACGACATGATCGACAAAACACTTGCGGCCGCAGGCGCGGCGGATCTCGGCACGCGGCCGCTGTCCGAAATGTCGGGCGGCGAGCGTCAGCGTTTGCTGCTGGCGCAAGCGCTGCTGGGCGAACCGGGCCTCCTCCTGCTCGATGAGCCGTTGATCAGCTTGGATTATCGCTATCAGGAATCGGTCATCGCGCTGGTGCGCAATTTCGCTCGCGAGCGCAATATCACCGTGCTGTTCAGCGCCCATGAGCTCAATCAGCTGATCGGCGCGCTCGATCGCGTCCTTTATCTCGGCAACGGCCGCGCCGCCCTCGGTACGGTGGATGAGGTGGTGACCGCGCCGGTACTATCGCAGCTTTACGGTTCGGACATCGACGTGGTGCGCGCCGACGGGCACATCTTCGTGCTGTCGCGCGGCCGCAGCGTCGAGCAAGCCGACCATATGCACGACGACGGCCACGCGCACGGCCATCATCACGATCACGGCGCCCATGCTTGAATACGATTTCATGCGCAACGCTTTCGCGGCCGCCGGCGTGGCGGCGGTGGTTTCCGGACTGGTCGGTTATTTCCTGGTGCTGCGCGGACAGACCTTCGCCGGCCACGCGCTCGGGCATATCGGTTTTGCCGGCGCGACCGGCGCCGCCTTGATCGGCGTCGCGTCGATCTGGGGGCTGGTCGGATTTACTGTCGTCGCCGGCATCGGCATGGGGCTTCTCGGCGAGCGCATCAGCGGACGCGATGTCGCGGTCGGCGTGGTGTTGGCGCTGGCGCTGGGCTTTGGGCTTCTGTTTTTGCACTATTACACCGCGTTCGCCACTCAGGTGACGGCACTTTTGTTCGGCAACGTGCTCGCCGTCGATCACGCGACCATCGCAGTCCTCATCGGGCTTGCCATCGTGACACTTGGTGGGTTGGCCGCGATCATGCGGCCGCTGATTTTTGCCAGCCTCCAGCCGGAGCTCGCCGAAGCCAAAGGCGTACCGTTGCGTTTCGTCTCCGTCGCCTTTCTCGCCATCGTTGCGCTCGCGGTGGCCGAGAGCGCGCAGATCGTCGGCATTCTTCTCGTCTTTGCGCTGATGGTCGGTCCGCCGGCGACGGCGCAAAAGCTGGTGACCGGGCTGTGGAGCGGCATCGCGCTCTCGGCGGCTATTGCGCTGGCCGAAGCCTGGCTCGGCATCGCCATCGCCTATCAGACCGACTGGCCAGTCAGCTTCTGCATCGCCATGTTGAGCGCCCTGGGTTACTTTCTCACCCGCGGCAGCTTTTTGCCGCGGCGGAAAGCGACCCAATGACCGAGCAAAAGCCTCGCGCCGTCTGCGTGGGGGAAGTCCTGATCGAACTGGCGCGCGGCACCGACGGCAGGTTCGCCTTGTCCTGCGGTGGCGATACGTTCAATACCGCCGTCTATCTCGCCCGTGCCGGCATCAACGTGGCCTTCGCCACGGCGCTTGGCGACGATCCTTATTCCGACAGCATCATGGCGCTTGCCGCCGCCGAAGGCGTTTCCGGGAATATCATCTTGCGTGTACCGGGACGGCTGCCGGGGGTGCGGCTCATTGAGAACGATCCGACCGGCGAGCGTAACATCCGCTCCTGGCGCGAGGGCGCGCCCGCAAACGAGCTGTTCGAGCTTGCCGACTGGATGGCGGTGGCCGAAGCCTTGATGTCGGCGCAACTCATTTACTTCTCCGGAATCACGTTGTCGCTTTATTCCAACAACGGCCTCGGCCGTTTTCTTGCGCTGCTCGAAGCGGCGCGCAAGCAGGGCGCCAGGGTCGCCTTCGACGGCAACTTCCGCCCGCGCGGCTGGAAAGGGGACTTGGCGCGCACGCGCACTGTCTTCATCGAGGCACTCAAGCGCGTGGACATCGCGCTGCCGGCTTTCGATGACGAGGCCGTGCTCTGGGGCGACCCTAGTCCGGAGTCGACGGTTGCGCGGCTGCAGGCATTCGGGATCGGCGAGATCGTGGTCAAGAACGGTCCCAACAGCGCCCTGGTCGCTGCTTCCGGCGGTCAGGAATTCGTCCCGGTGCCGGAGGTCATGGTGCCGATCGACCAAACGGCCGCCGGCGACGGCTTCAATGCCGGTTATCTCGCCGCTCGCCTCGCTGGCGAAAGTCCGTCGGCGGCGGCAGGCGCCGCGCACCGGCTCGCCGGCGACGTCATCCGCCATCCCGGCGCCTTCGTGCCGCGCGCCAATGCCGCGATGCATTGAGCGCGCGGCGGGTGACAGATGACCACGGACGGACGATAATCGGCGCAAGATACAAGACAGGGATCGAAGCAGCCCGCGCCCATCAGCGTTCCGTCATCCGTTCTCTGTCATCCGATCGGGAGGAAATCCATGAAGCGCCTTGGCATCGCGCTCGCCGCCACTCTCGCGCTTGGCCTTGCGGCCGGGCGCTCCGCGCTCGCCGACGGTCCGATCGTCATCAAATTCAGCCACGTGGTCTCGACCGAGGCGCCCAAGGGTAAGGCCGCGCTTCTGTTCAAGGAGCTTGCCGAGAAATACACCGACGGCCGGGTGAAAGTCGAAGTCTATCCGAACTCATCGCTCTATAAAGACAAGGAAGAGCTGGAGGCCTTGCAGCTGGGCTCGGTGCAGATGCTTGCGCCGTCGATCTCGAAATTCGGGCCGCTCGGGGTCAGGGAGTTCGACGTGTTCGATCTGCCGTTTCTGATGAACGACGATGCGCATGCGCGGCAGATGATGGCGAGCCCGATGATGGGAGATCTCAACAAGAAGCTGGAGGCTAAGGGTATTTTACCGCTCGCCTATTGGGACAACGGCGCGCATGTCTACACCTGTAACCGGCCGCTGATTTTGCCGGACGATTTCCGCGGGCTGAAAATGCGCATCCAGGGCAGCAAGGCGCAGGAAGCCGTCACGCGCGAACTCGGCGCCATTCCGCAGACCATTGCTTTTGGCGAACTCTATCAGGCGCTGCAAACTGGCGTCGTCGACGGGGAGGATAATGTTCCGTCCAACGTCTGGACTCAAAAATTCTACGATGTGCAGAAGCACCTTACCGTTTCCAATCACGGCCGGCTCACCTATGCGATGGTGACCAACAAGACATTCTGGAATGCGCTGCCCGACGATGTGCGCACCGCGCTCGATCGCGCCGTAAAAGAGTCCACGGACTTCTTCAATGAAACGGCTGCCAAGGACAACGCCGACGCGCTGGCGAAGATCAAGGCTGCCGGCAAGACCGAGCTCCATCTCCTGACTGAAGCCGAGAAGAAGGCCTGGATCGCCAAACTGATGCCGGTTCACGCCGAGATGCAGGCCCGCTTCGGCAAGGACTTCATCGAGCGGATCTATAAGGCTTCGGGTTTCACGCCGCCGCAGTCGTAGGAACCTCGGTGTTGCCGTATCGAGTGAGGGATTGAGCTTGCGAGTAGGGCGCCTGCTCAACCTAATTCTCGACCGGCTTGAGGAATGGCTCATCGCCACGCTGATCGGGGCGGCAACGATCATCACGTTCATCGCGGTTGTGCACCGCTATGGCGCGAGCAATTCGGCTGAGGTCGGCCGCTGGGCGGGCGCGCACGGCTATACCTTTCTGCGGCACGCGGCGGATGGAGTTTACGTCTCACTTGCCGCGATCAATCTCTCCTGGGCCCAGGAACTTGCCACCTACATGTTCGTGTGGATGGCGAAATTCGGCGCCGCGCTCGGCGTGCGTACCGGAATCCATGTCGGCGTCGACGTCCTCGTCAAGCGATTGAACCCTTCGGCGCGCACGCCGGTGGTCGTGTTCGCGCTTCTTTGCGGCGCGCTCTTCACCGGCGTCATCGGCACGCTCGGCGCAATCTACGTCCACGAGCTCGACGCGGACCAGGTGTCGCCGGACCTCGAATGGCCGAGCTGGATCATCTATCTGTGCATTCCACTCGGCTCTTATCTGATGTGCTTTCGCTTCCTGCAGGTGATGTGGCGCTTCCTCAAGAGCGGTGAGCTGCCGCGCCAGGCTTACGGCATCGAATACGAGGCGCCGCATGCGAATGCTGCGCCAGTGGGCGAGGGTGCGCGATGATCGCTTTCTCGCGTGTCTCTGAGCCGTCAGCGCCGCGCCCGTTCAGCGGTTCGGTTACAGCGGCACTGATCGTCGTCACCCCGCTGGCGCTGGCGCTCATTTGCTTCGGGGCCCGGCTGCATATCGTTGAATTGTCGCACACGGTGCGCGCGGAGCTTCTATTCGCGCTTCTCCTCGCCTTGATGACGACTGGGATGCCGATCTCGATCGCGCTCGGCCTCTCCGTGCTGACGTATCTGTTCATCCTCTCCGACGTCGATCCGAAGATGGTCGGCCTGAAGCTGTTCACCAGCATCGATCGCTTCGAGATCATGGCGATTCCGTTCTTTATTCTCGCCGGCAACTTTCTCACCACCGGCGGTGTCGCCCGCCGCATGATCGCCTTTGCGGCCTCCCTGATCGGCCATTGGTACGGCGGGCTCGGTTTGGCCGGCGTCGTCGCCTGCGCGCTGTTTGCCGCGATCTCCGGCTCCTCGGTGGCGACTGTCGTCGGCATCGGCTCGATCATCCTGCCGGAGCTGCTGCGAAAGGGTTATCCGCCCCGCTTCGGCGCCGGCGTCATCACGACCTCCGGCGCGCTCGGCATCCTGTTTCCGCCCTCGATCAATCTCGTCATCTATGCGGTCGCAACGAGCGGCATGCAGCCGCGGGGGCCCGGAGGCGCCGTCGTCGACTCCGCTTCGGTTGGCCAGCTGTTCATGGCAGGTGTCGTGCCGGGGCTCATTCTCGCCACCATGCTCGGTGCCATGACCTGGTACCGCGCCTGGCGCAATGATTACCCGCGTATGGTGCGGGCAAGCTGGGGCGAATGCTGGCACGCTTTTCGTGAAAGCGTCTGGGGCCTGTTGCTGATCCTGCTTGTGCTCGGCGGCATCTATTCGGGTCTGTTCACGCCGACGGAAGCCGCCGCCGTTGCGGCCGTCTATGCCTTCATCGTTGCGGTGTTCGTCTACCGGGGACTGAAATTCACCGAAGTGCCCGCCGTGCTTCTCAAGGCGGCAGCGATGAGCGCGATGATCCTCTACATCATCACCAATGCGGCCGTGTTCTCCTGGCTTTTGACCTCGGAGCAAATTCCCCAATCCATGGCCGAATGGATGAGCACGCAAGGCCTCGGTACCGTCGGCTTTCTTCTCGTGACCAACATCGTGCTGCTCGCCGCCGGCAACTTCATGGATCCTGCGGCGATCGTGCTGATCATGGCGCCGATCCTGTTCCCGATGGCTGCCGCGCTCGGCATAAATGCGGTTCACCTCGGCATCCTGATGGTGGTGAATATGGAAGTCGGGCTTTGCCACCCGCCGGTCGGCTTGAACCTCTACGTCGCCTCCGGCATCACCGGCATGGGCATTTCGGAGCTCACGGTGGCGGTGTTGCCGTGGCTCGCCACCATGCTGATCTTCTTGGTGATGGTGACCTACATCCCCGTGCTGTCGCTGTGGCTGCCGCATCTCTTGGGGATGCTATGATTCCGCTTGCATGACTACGCTGATCGAGCGCCTCGCCGACCGCATCGACCGCATGAACATGGCGGCTGGACGGATGGCGTCATGGTGCTGCCTGTTCGTCGTGGCCGCCGAGTTCGCCGTGGTGGTTTTGCGCTATGTGCTCGGCGTCGGCTCGATCGCGCTTCAGGAATCGGTGCTCTACGGCCTCGCGGCGCTGGTTATGCTGGCCGCCGCCTGGACGTTGCAGATCGGCGGTCACGTCCGCGTGGATGTTTTCTACGGACCGGCGCAGCCGCGGACGCGAGCGGTCATCGATCTCATCGGCGCTCTGGTGTTCCTCGTGCCTTTTGCGGTGGCGCTCGCGCTCTTGTCAATTCCTTACGCCGCGCGCTCGTGGGCGACTTTTGAACAATCGCGCGAGGCGAGCGGCCTTCACTTCACTTTTCTACTCAAGACGCTCATTCCCTTATTCGCCGTTCTCGTCGGCCTGCAAGGCATCGCGCAGGTGATCCGCGCCGCTTTGGTCCTGACTGGGCTGCCGGCGCGGCCGACCCGCTGACAATGGGCGACGTGCTCGCCGTCGCAATGGTGATCGCCGTCTGTGCGGCTTTGTTCGCCGGCTATCCGGTGGCGCTGACGCTTGCCGGCGTTTCGCTTGTCTTTGCGACGATCGGCGCCGCCGCGGGAATCATGGACATCGGGCTCCTCGGCGCCCTGCCGCCGCGCATCTTCGGTATCTTAGGCAACGACGTCCTGCTCGCCGTTCCGCTCTTCGTCTTCATGGGCGTGATGCTGGAGCGTTCGCGCATCGCTGAAGATCTGCTGGACACGGCGGGCGGTCTGTTTGGCGCACTGCCCGGCGGACTTGGGCTTGCGGTCATTCTCGTCGGCGTTCTGCTGGCGGCGGCAAAGGGTATTGTCGGCGCCACCACGGTGACGTTGGGCCTGATCGTGCTGCCTACGATGTTGCGTCACGGCTACGACAGGGCATTGGCGGCCGGTACCGTCGCCGCGACCGCGACCTTGGCGCAGATTTTTCCGCCCGCGACCGTGCTGATTCTTCTAGGCGACCAACTTGGCAATTCCTATCAGGCCGCGCAATTAGCACAGGGGAATTTCGCGCCACGGACCGTCGCGGTGTCGGACCTATTCGGCGGCGCTATCATTCCCGGCTTGGTTCTCGTTTTGCTCTACATGCTCTATCTGGTCGGTGTTGCTGTCTTCTTCCCGAAAAAATCGCCGCCGATTGCTGCCGATGCGGCAGCGCCACGCGGCTTCGCCCTCGTGCGGCGGCTTACGGCGGCGCTGATCGCACCACTGCTCCTGATTCTTGTCGTGCTCGGCTCCATCCTCGGTGGCGTGGCGACGCCAACCGAAGCCGCGTCGGTCGGGGCCGTCGGCGCGTTCCTCTTGGCGGCAAGCAAGGCTGGAGTGGCGGGGTTGCTGATGCCCGTTTTGCTACGCACCACCGAGATCACCAGCATGATCTTTCTCATCTTGATCGGCGCGACATTGTTCAGCCTGATTTTTCGTGGCCTCGGAGGCGATGTGCTAGTGGAGCGTGCGCTCCTCGATTTGCCGGGCGGTGTCGCCGGCGCGACATTGGCAGTGATGGTCGCACTGTTCGTGCTCGGCTTCGTGATGGATGCCTTCGAAATTATCTTCGTGGTGGTGCCGATTGTCGCGCCGATATTGCTGAAGATGCCGGGCGTCGATCCCGTCTGGCTTGGCATCATGATGGCGGTAAATCTGCAAACCTCCTACATGCATCCGCCGCTCGGCCCGACGTTGTTCTATCTGCGCGGCGTGGCGCCGCCGGAGGTCACGACGCGCGACATTTATCTTGGCATCATTCCGTTCGTGCTCATCCAGCTCGCCATGTTGGTCGCGCTTTGGTTCTTGCCGGAGCTGGCGACCTGGCTGCCGCATAGGCTCTATGGTTCGTAAAGGCCGCGGAACCCGCGGGCGATGCGAAACGTTAGAAATACTCATGTCGCGCAATGCCTTGATCGATCTACCGCCGACCAAGCTGGATGTCGCCGTCGCTGATGTGTGCGCCGGGATCGCCAGGCCTTCATTCGTGCGCGGCATTCAGGTCCTGACGTATTTGGCCGACGAAAAGCCCTTGCTTGCGGCCGCGGCGCTGGCCTGGGTTTTTGTCCGATCGACCAGCGACGACCCGCGGCTCGAGCGCGGTGCCGACCAGATGCTGCGCTCCGTCGCTATTGCCGGCGTGTTGCCCCAGTGGCTGGTCGCCCGCGAGCGGCCCGATCGCGTGCGCGTGCACGGTCGACGCCACTGCATACCCAAATCCGGAAACGCCTGGGATTCGTTTCCCTCCGGCCACGCGGTTCACGTCGGCGCACTGGCGCACGCTGTCACGCGGATGGCCCCGCGGCACGCGCGTCGGTGGGTGTGGCCGATCGCGGCTGCGCTATCGGGAACGCGAATCGTATTGTTGGCCCATTACTTGTCCGACGTTCTTGCCGGATTGGCATTCGGCGATGTCATCGACAAGGTCGTCGGCCGCCAGTTCGACCGGGCGCAGAACCACAAACGACAAGCGAGCAAAACCCGTCGCGCGGGTCTTGCTCGCGTTTAAAGCCGAGGGCGAATCGCTCAGCGGCCGATTTCGACCCCGACGCCGGGCACGTGCACGTCGACGTCCGGACGGGGGCGATCACGATCGATGATTACGCGATCCTCGTGTTCGACGCATTTCTGCACGCAGGTGCCGCCATCGCAGACCTCGCGGCATACGCGCTCGGCGCTGGCCGTTTGCGTCAGCACAAGCATCCCAACGCCGGCGGCGATGCCAATCACTGTCAAGTTCCGCATCTTCTGCCTCCTATGAACTATCGGGGCATAATGCGTATGCGGTAGCTTGGTTCCGGGAATGAAGGCGCGGATTATTTTGCGGTTTCTAAACTCGCCGCGGCGGGGTAGGTCACGCCATAGCCGGCCGATAAAGTCTGAATAGCCGGTGCGCTGTCGTGAAAGACAAAAACGCCGAACAGGCCGATGGCCGCGTAGAGCGCCACGCCTAACCACAACGCAAAGGGATTTTCCACGGATGGACCGCTTTTGTTCACAACAGCTGAGAGTGAACCCGCCGCCTCCTTGAAAGTTCCGGACGGCAGGTTCGGCGTTTGTCGCCGACGCGGCCGTCGTTGGCGGTTGCGGGCACCGCAGCTTTCCCGGCTTGCCGAAGTGAGTCGGAATGGACACAAAGGATAGCGTTACCGTAAAGGAATTCCGTCAT
>Ga0181537_10001832_pt1 | contig 19166 bp, 17 predicted proteins | sample PEATcosm2014_Bin_39_FD_119765 | JGI IMG/M metagenome (GOLD analysis project Ga0181537, IMG submission 119765) | Peatland microbial communities from MTU Mesocosm Facility, Houghton, MI, USA - PEATcosm2014_Bin23_10_metaG | ecosystem: Environmental > Terrestrial > Soil > Wetlands > Peat | place... | reverse complement strand
GGGTCCTAGTCTTGGGATCCTGCAGCCGCGCGAGTGCTCGACTTTTCATCGAGAGATCGGCTTCGACATAGTGGTGGGTAGTGGCTGGATTTTCATGCCCTAACCACAGTGCGATCACGCTGGGGTGCTCGCCGGCCTGCAGCAGCCGCATTGCCGTGGAATGTCGAATGGTGTGCGGGGAGATATGCCGCGTGGCCAGGTCGGGGTGTTGCTTGGCCGCTGCGCGCACCGCCAGGTCTAACCGTTGCGTCACGTTCGATCGGGTCATTGACTCTCCGTCGCGATTGGGCAGCAGCGCGCATTGGGCGGTGAGCCGCGGGTAGTGCTTGAGCCAGGCTCGAGTCTCTTTGGCGCGCAGTAGCAACTGGCACGCGGCTCACCGATGACTGCGTCCGAGCAACGAAAATTCCAACTTTCTCAAGAACGAGCACTGTCGCGGGTGCGCCATAGAAGAATTAATTCCTTCCGCCCTTGGCTCACCATCACTTCGATATGCCGCAAATGCCCGATGATCTGTTCGGCCGTATACCGTTTTCCGCCCCGTTCCCCCTCTGCTTTGAACAAAGCCCGAAATCGATCCAGAATAACTCGGGGTCAGGACTCGTTTATAGGGTGCGGTTCCTTCTCGCTATCCAAGTGCGCCATTATCGCCTCGGGGTATCGAGCTCCTGCCACCTGATCTTCCGGCATTGCCTCGGCGAGCGCGCTCAATTGGCTCGCAGAGAGCCGCAGCTCACTCGTGGCCAGACTCTCGATCAGACGATTACGACTGCGTGCGCCCACTAAGGGCACGATGTCCTTGCCCTGAGCTGCAACCCAGGCAATGGCCAGCTGCGCGGGACTGGCTCCTATCTCTTGCGCCAAGGCGCGCAGACGCTCCACCATTTTCAAGTTGTTGGCGAGATTCTCACCCTGAAAGCGCGGCGAGGATGCACGGTAGTCCTTGGCTCCCGCTGGCGTAGTGAAGTGACCACTGATCAGGCCTCTCGATAGGATGCCGTAAGCCGTGATGCCGATGCCGAGTTCGCGACAGGCCGGCAGTATCTCGGCCTCGATGCCGCGCGAGATCAGTGAATACTCGATTTGCAGATCGGTGATGGGCAACACCTTGCGCGCCCGCCGGATGGTGTTCGCGCCCACTTCTGACAGACCCGCGTACCGCACGTAGCCCGCCTCGATCAGATCGGCGATGGCGCCCATGGTGTCCTCGATCGGCACGTTCGGGTCGAGGCGTGCGGGCCGATAAATGTCGATGTACTCGACGCCCAAGCGCTTTAAGGAATAACTCAGGAAATTCCTGACTGCGGCGGGGCGACCGTCGACGCCCAAGAAGCGGCCAGAGGGATCACGCAGCGGGCCGAACTTGACGCTGAGCAGATAGGAGTCCCGATGGCGGTCTGCGAGGGCTTCGCGAAGCAGCAACTCATTGTGGCCCATGCCATAGAAATCCCCCGTGTCGAGCAGGTTCATGCCGGCATCGAGGGCGGCATGCACCGTGGCGATGCTTTCGGCGCGGTCCGAGGGACCGTAAATATCGGACATGGCCATGCAGCCGAGGCCTAGGGCAGAGACGCGCGGGCCTTCGGAACCTAGGCGAACTTGCGGCATTGAGCTCATAAAGGTCTCCTCAAGAACAGATTTGCACAGCTTAAGCTTGAAATAACGGGCATCGACCGCGGTCGTCCGGCTGCACGTCGTTAGAGGTTCGCGGACGATGCGCGTCCGGCGCAGAGACCGCCCTCTTTGCGCAGGTGCCAGACCCGCGGGTGAATCGGCGACTCCGTAGAGTGTTTGCGGCCGCGTCGCCATTTCGTATGCGTAGTAGACGCCTTGGGCAAATAAGTGCTTCAGCGCCTTTGTCTGTATAAAACTCGTCAGGTCGTTTGCGCGCTCAGCCGCATGCCGAACGCGCCGACAATCTTCGTCACAGTCTCGAAGCTCGGATTGCCGTCCGGAGAGAGCGCCTTGTAAAGGCCGGCCCGGGTGATGCCGGTTTCCTTCGAAAGCTTCATCATGCCGCGCGCTCGAGCGACAACACCGAGCGTGTGAATCAGCATCTGCCGATCCATGGGCTCTTCGAATACCGCCCCAAGGTAGTTTTTGATGTCCTCTTCGGTCTTCAGGTAATCTGCCGAATCGTAAGGCGCCACCTTTATCTTTCCGCGTTTGCTCTTAGCTGCCATAGTCACTCCTTCTTGGCCGGCCTTTTGGCCAGTGGGTTCAATGTTTTCCACATCGCATGCGCGTTCTTGATGTCCGCGTCCTGACTGCCCTTGTCGCCGCCGCATAGCAACAGGCAAAGCGCCCTGCCGGCTCGCGCGTAGTACACGCGATAGCCGGGGCCGAAATCGATGCGAAGCTCGCTCAACCCCTCGCCGATCGGCGCGACATCGCCCGCGTTGCCATTGGCCAGCCGGTCGATACGCGCCTGGGATCTTCGTGCGGCCCTTCGAATCCTTCAGTCCTTTGAGCCACCCATCAAATGCATCGGTGCGCTTCACTTCGAACATTGATGCACTGTATACCATAGGAGACAGAATGTAAATTACAGGATACAGGCGGCGTCGTAGAACGAGGGCGCAGCTGTTAGGATTAGCTACATTGTTCGGGCGCGCAGCCCGTCAAGATAATCGGCCCACGTCTGCATCAACTTGAGGCGTTCGGGAAGCCGCTGTGCCTTGTCGTACGCCGCACGTACTTTTATTGCGCTCGGGATGCGCCAGCTGCAGCTCGATCACGTCCGGCGGGAAGTGCTGCTCATTAAGCAGTGTACTTGCCATGCTGCGAAAGCCGTGCCCTGTCTGCTCCTCACTGCTGTAGCCCAGGCGCCGCAGGGCGGCGTTAATCGTGTTCTCCGACATTGGACGGTCGCGCGTTCTGAGCGAAGAAAAGAGTAAGCGCCCTCCCCTGGCCAGCGGTTCCAGCTCGCGCAGAATCGCGATCGCCTGGCGCGCGAGCGGCACGATGTGCTGCTCCTTCATTTTCATGCGGGCGGCGGGAATACGCCATTCCGCATTCGGCAGGTCAAATTCCGACCATTCCGCCGCGCGTAGTTCGCCGGGGCGAACAAAGACCAGCGGCGCGAGCTTTAGGGCCAGCGCTGTCACCGGATATCCGCTGTAGCCATCGATCGCCCGCATCAACTCGCCGACTCGTGCCGGATCGGTGACCGAGGCGAAGTTGCGGGACTTCACAGGCGCCAGCGCATCCTTGAGATCCGCGGCCACATCGTGCTGCGCACGGCCCGTGGCTACGGCATAGCGCAGTACCCGCCCCGCCAGGGCCCGAATTCGGTGCGCGGTTTCGTGCCGGCCGCGCGCCTCGATGCGCCGTAGTGCGACCAGCAGCTCCTGCGCCGTGATCGACGCCACCGGTCGGCTGCCGAGGTAGGGGTACAGCGCGCTGTTCAATCGCGCACCGAGGATCGATATAGTTTCCGGGGAGAGCGACTTGCTCTGCAGCGCAAGCCATTCCTTGGCGACTCCCTCGAAGGTATCCAGCAGCGCCGCGCGCTGCGCCTTGCGCTGAGCGCTCGGATCGATGTCATCGGCGATCAGCCTGCGCGCCTCATCGTGCTTCTCTCGTGCGCGCTTCAGAGTGACATCCGGATAGGCGCCGAGGGATATCAGCTTTTCAAGCGCACCCATCCGATAGCGCAGGCGCCACAGGCGCCCGCCGGTGGGAGTCACCAGCAGGAACAGGCCGCGTTTATCGAAAAGCTTGTACGGCCTCTCCTTCAAACTTGCGGCGCGGATTTTGGTCTCGCTGAGTGTAGCCACAGAGCACTCATGTACCCCCCCCAGTCGCCCCTAAGATACCCCAGTCCAAGTCACGACGCCCCCAGGCGCCTCCAGACAGCCTGGAACAGAGTTACCGTTAAATTTCAATCACTTATGTTTTATTTGGGACAAGGCCAGACGCGGGAGGACAGCGCTGGACAGGATCCTGGAGGCTAGGGTCGGAATCGAACCGGCGTAGACGGCTTTGCAGGCCGCTGCATGACCATTCTGCCACCTAGCCGCGCGACAAGTAGAACCCCTGGGTCATGAGCATGCCCGGGTCGGTGTGGCTGTCGGGTGCAATTCTATATCAGAACGCCTGCACCCTGCCGCGCGGCACGAAGCGCCCCATGCCTTCCCGACCCAGCCACTGCGGCCCGTCGACGATGAGATTGCCGCGCAGGAAAACGTTCTGCACCCGGCCGCTCAGCTTTCGGCCCTCGAGCAGCGTGTAATCGCAATTGCTGTGCAGCGACTCGGCGCGGATCACCTGGCTGGCCAGGGGGTCGAACAGCACCAGGTGGGCATCGCTGCCCACCGCGATAGTGCCCTTCCTGGGAAACAGGCCGAATAGCCGGGCCGGCGTCGTGGCCGTGAGCTGCACGAATCGATTCAGCGACAGCTTGCGCTGCATGACGCCGATATCGGACAGGCTCACCAGTGGCGTCTCGATGCCCGGGGTGCCGTTGGGAATCAGCGAGAAATCATCCTTGCCGCGCTGCTTCCAGCGCCTCCTGGTTCAGAAATTCGATCACGGTGCCGTTCTCGGCGTGCCAGGCCACCGTACCGCCGTCCGCACCTACCTCGCGCAGCGTGCGGAAGATGGCCGCATCGCCGGCCATCATCACCTCGGGACAGGCCAGATAGAAAAGGCAAATCTGCTATTGACCGTAAACCGTACAGTCTGTACAGTGAAGCATGTCGAAAATATCGCATCGAGGTTCTGAAGACGCCCGTAATGAACTACCGAGCCTGATCGAGGCAGCTGAAGGCGGTCACGCCACCATCATTACTCGCCGCGGGCGGCCGGTGGCAGCCTTGGTACCGGTCGATGCCTACCGCCGAAGTCATCGCCAGCAATCACTTTTGTCCCTCGAAGGCTCAGGCGAAAAGCAGTGGGGCAGGAACAGCACCGGCACAATCAGGAAATTGCGCGATGAATGGGGCCGATGAACATCGCTGCGCTCGCCGACGGTGCCCTGTTGCTCATGGATTCTGCACCGATCATCTACTTCCTTGAAGGGCACCCGAAGTTCAGCGCGATTTTCAAACCGTTCTTTGTCGCCCACGACTCCGGACGCGTTCAGTTCGCGGTGACGACGATCACTATGGCCGAAGTGCTTACCGGACCATTGCAGGCGGGCGACGAAGCGCTGGCCGAGCGCTATCGAGCGATCCTGGAAAGTTGGCAAGTCGTCGAACTAAATGCGGACATCGCCGCCAATGCAGCGCGGCTGCGTGCTTCCCTGCGTCTCAAGCTTGCCGATGCCGTGCAAGCGGCGAGCGCGATCTCAATCAATGCTGATGCGCTGGTCACGCACGATCGGGATTTCTCCCGGGTGCGCACGCTCAGAGTGCTGCCTTGACGCGTGGAATGTCAGGCTTTCCCGTGCGACACGATTGCCGCCCGAGCGCGCCTAACTCTTTGTACTACCAGTGAAATTTGGAGCGGGAAACGAGGCTCGAACTCGCGACCTCAACCTTGGCAAGGTTGCGCTCTACCAACTGAGCTATTCCCGCATCGTGGCAACGGCGAATCTTAAGTCCGTCGCCCGGCAAGTCAAGGCACGGTCGGGTATCGCCGCAATTCGCGCCGCCCTCGCCAGACGTGCGAGCATGGCCCATCAGGAGGGAGCCCACATGACGACAACCCGGCCGTGAGCAATCGCGGCAGATCCACATTGCATGCGATTGTGCTGGCTGCGGGCGCATCGCGCCGCTTCGGTTCACCCAAGCAGCTGGTGCGCTTCGAGCGCCAGCCGCTCGTGCAGCGCGTGATTGCGGGCGCCACCGAACTGGCCGGCAGCGCGGTCAGCGTGGTGCTGGGGGCCTATGCGGCCGAGATTGCCTCGACGCTGCCACCGGGCAGCGCCAGTATCATCATCAACCGCGACTGGCAGGAAGGCATCGCCAGTTCGATCCGCGCCGCGGTGACGCGACTGCCGGGAGCCTGTGATGGCGCGTTGCTGCTGCTGGCCGACCAGCCGCTGGTCGGCAGCCATAGCCTGAATCGCCTGGCCGCCGCCTGGCGCCGCCAGCCGCGCAGCATCATTGCCTCGCGCTACGGCGCCGTGACCGGCGTGCCGGCGATCTTTCCGCGCTGGTGCTTCAGTGACCTGGCAGCGCTGCGCGGCGACCAGGGTGCGCGCATCCTGCTGCGTCGCTACGCCGATCACGTGGTGCGGCTGGCGAACCCGGAAGCCGAGGTCGATATCGACTATCCGGAAGACCTGCTGAATCTGAGCAGCGAGCTGCCGCCGGCCCAGGACGTCAAGCCGTAATCGGCCGCGGCCGCATCGTCACTGGACCACGCCGTCGATTACCGCGGGCGGCGCAGTGACGGTCGGCTCGACACCCAGGTATTCGCTGTCGGCGCTGCTGCTCGGATCATGGGTACCGCCCGAGGGTGGCGTCACCGGGGTAAGCGGCATCGACGAACAGGCGGTGGAAGCGCTCGGCCGCAGGTCCAGCAGGCGCAGCTCGGCGTTCAGCGCCTTGACGATCATCGGCGTGGACGGCACCGGCAGCTGCATCATAGTGCCGTCGGGAATCGAGAACATCGGCACCTGCGAGGCGTTCGGCGTGCTGCAATCCACGCCCGCGTTGGTGACCGGATCGACACAGTAGTTGGGAATGCCGTTGAGGTTACCGAAGCCGTCGAACTGCAGCAGGATCGGCAGCCCGGCGTAACTGCCGTACGCGGCGCCCGAGGGCACGGTGTAGCTGATGTTCTGCGGCGCATCGAACGGCACGATGCCGGTGCCGCCGGTCAACCACAGCGACTGGTCCCACTGCTGCGGGCCGGTCTGCCAGGTGTAGTAACGCGTCGGGTTTGCAGGCTGGCACACCGTTCCCGCCGGCGTACCGGACGGACAGTTGGCGAGCGTCAGGGGCGTATCAAACAGCCATCCGCTCATGATGCCGTTCTGAGCGTAGATCGAGCCGGCTGGAAACTGGCTGGCCTGCTCCAGCACCACCGGCACCGGCGTGGCGCCGCTGACATCCTCCAGACCGCCGGCGTCGAACGCGTAGCTGACCGTGTTGGCGCTGGCGGCACTGAACCACTGCTGGTCGGTGCCGTTGCCGAATGGCGATGTCTGGCTATTGCCCGCTGCGAAGGCGGCCAGCGACGCGGCGGTCGGACACTGGCTCAGGCACTGCAGGCTCAACGCGGCCGAGCCAGGAATGACGACGGACTGCAGGAAGTAATACACGGCATCGCCCGGCACGGGCGGCGCGCCAGTCTGCGGGATGTTGATGTTGCCGCCGTACGAACTGGCGTAGCCGGACATCGGCATGTTGTCGAACGCATCGGTATTCACCGTCGCGACCGGACTGAGCGAGCTGACCTGGCAGCCGTTGTTGTTGCAGTTCTGAATACCGGTGACGCTAAACACTCCGCTGGCCGAACTCCACTGCAGCTGCCAGGCCTGGAACCCGGTCACCGCCGCGTTGCCGCTGCTCAGCCCGGTCAGGTCGGCGTTGATGATGATCGCTATGCCGCTGAGCGAATCCAGCGTGGTGGAATGCTGTGTCCACTCGGTCAGCTTTCCGCCCACCTTGGACAGCGAGTAGCTGGTGGTGTTGTTCGGGCGCTGATCGCTGATCGCCATGTTCGGGATCGGGTGTGCGTCGGGGATGGAATTGAGGTCCAGGCCCTGGAAATTGATGCCCCAGTAATTGGCGTAGCCGTAGTAGGAGCTGCCGGCGTAGCTGGCGAGAATCGGAAATCCGGGATGGGCCAGGTCGACGCGCGAGCCGTCGGTGGCATTGTAGGTGCCGTACTGCCACACCGAACGTGCGGCATCGGCACTGGAGCGGTCGAAGCACAGATCGTTGGTGCCGTCGCTGCGCCGAAAGTAACTTGAGTTGTACGCAAAATTAAAGGTGCTGCCGCCGACCGTGGCTATCGTCCCCGATCCTGCCGAGGTCGAGCTCGCCAGCAGCGACATCGCCGTATTGCTGGATTTCGGGCCGGTCTCGTACTGACTGATCGATGCAGGCTGGGCGAGCACGAAGCCGTTGAATCCCATCTGGCCTGCGCTCTTGCCAATATAGTCCATGCGAAACACGCCGTACGGAGCGGCACTCGAGGGCGACTGCGTGGCGCTCAGATAGGCATACACTTCCTCGTTGGCGCCGCCGTCGCTGACCGCCAGCCAGATCCTGCCGATCATCGGATCGGCGTTCGAGGCGCGCGTCACGTTCACCACGCCGGTGGCGTAGTTGGTGGCGCCGGCGGAGCTGCTGCTGCCACCGCCTTTGTTGTTGCACTTGTTCAAGTCCACGAGCGCGATATACGGGCCGGCGTTGACCATGTCGCCGGGGCTGGTGGAACCGATTATGCACAGCACCATATTCAGGTTGGCGATACCCTGAGAGGTATCGTCCTGCACGTAGATGTTCTGCGGATCGGTAACGTAGGGGGAATTGGCGGGAATCTGCGACTGCGCCTGCACGCCGGCGGCTGCGAACAGCACTGCGGTAGCCGCTGTAGTCCGAACGACGCTGCGATGCATGGCGCTGGCCCTCTAGTCGGCGGTGACGACGGATACCGACTTTGGCGTTGACAGTCCGGTGATCTTCGCCGGCGGTGGCGACGGATTATCAACCGCGGTCGCCGGTGTGCTGCTGCCGCAGCCGCCCAGCGTGCTGGTGGCGATCATGGCGATGACCAGAAGTGCAACGTTCTTCATTCAGCATGCTCCTGCAATGGCCGACTCATCGATGGCGACCCGGCGTTGCCGCGGCGGCTCGATTGACGGACTCGATTGACGGGCGCACTGCGCCGTTGGCTGACCGGTACAGAAGGCGTTTATTTGAATTGTGTGACGACCCGTCGGCGGCCGTTGCCCGAATGTGACGCGCGCATCGCGATCGCAAAATCGCGAGCGCACAGGTCGATCGGCAGGTCGATCGCCCGGGTGCGGCTTATGTCATGCGACGGGACGCGCCGGCGCGCCGCCGCCGACCCACCACGGCGATGCCGACCATCGATGCCAGCAGCAGCAACTCGGGCCAGTGCATCACCCCGCCGCCGCCACCGCTGTTGCTGCTGCCGGTAGCGCCGCTGCTGCTGCTAGTGCCGCTGCTTGCCGCAGTGATCGTCAGCTGTGCGCTGCCCGAGCGCCTGGGGTCCGCCGCCGATACCGCGCTCACCTTCACCGTCGCCGGCGTCGGTACTGTTGTCGGCGCGGTATACACACCGCTGCTCGAGATCGTGCCGACGGTCGAATTGCCGCCGCTGATCCCGTTGACCTGCCAGCTCACCGCGGTATTCGGCGTATTGAGCACCGAGGCAGCGAACGCTTTGGTGGCGCCGGTGGCGACGCTCGCGACGCTCGGGACAACGCTGACAGTGATGTTCGCCACCGTCACTGTCGCCGAGCCGGCGCGCGTCGGATCGGCCAGCGCGACGGCGGCCACAGTGACGGTAGCCGGGGTCGGTATCGTGGCGGGTGCGGTGTACAGGCCGCTGCTGGAGATCGTGCCGACGGTCGAATTGCCTCCGGCGACGCTGTTGACCTGCCAGGTGACGCCGGTGTTGGCACCGGCGTTGGCAACGTTCGCCTGAAACGCCTGGGTACCGCCGCCGGCCAGTACGGTGGCACTGCCAGGCGTCACCGTGACCGCCACCGGTGGTGAGATGGTCACGCCGGCAAAGCCGGTCGCCGTCGTATCCTGCATCGACACGGCCAGCACCGACACGTTCGAGGGTGTCGGCAGATTCGCCGGTGGCGTGTACAGGCCGGCGCTCGACACCGTGCCGACCGTGCTGTTGCCGCCGGGGATGCCATTGACCTGCCAGCTCACCGCCTGGTTGGACGTGCTGGTGAGCGCGGCGGCGAAGGACTGGCTGCCGAGCCCGGCCTGCACCGTCGCGCTGCTGGGCGACACCGCGACCGTGATGGGCAGCGTCGGTGAAATCGCCGCCAGGCAGGCGTGGGTACCGGCGTTGGCCGGCGCCGAGGTGGTGGCCGCGCTGGCGCTGACGACCACCTGCGCACTGTCGCTCTTGCCGGCGAAGTCGGTAACCGTCACCTGCACGGTGAAGCTGCCCGACGTGGGCGCCGTCACCGTCGCGGTGGAGTGGGTGGTGGCACCGGAGAACGTGCCGCTGCCGGCGATCACCGACCAGTTATAGGTGTGTATGCTGTGGCCACAGGCGGCGGCGCTGTGCGATGCATCCATCAGCACGCTCTGCCCCGCCACAGCGTCGCCGACAGCGAGCGCGGCGATCGGGCGCAGCGCCGCGTTCACCGCGCCATTGGCATTCGCCATGCCGGCGCCGCACACCGCGGTGGTGCAATTGCATTCGCTGGTCTGCAGGTCGCTCGAGCTGGCCGGCACATGACACATCGGCACCGTGGTATCGCTGGACACGGGGAACGGCGTCTGCGCACCTTCCTGCAGGCGCGCCAGGATTTGCGCGGGCGAAAGGTTGCCGTTGACCGACAGCATCAGTCCCGCGGTCCCGGCGACCAGGGGTGTCGCGAAGCTGGTGCCGATGTTGTAGTTGGTCTGGTTGGTATAGGTGTTGGAGGCTGCGGTCGGTCCGGGCGTCGTGACACCGCTGTTGGTGGTGGTGTCGATCGAGTACTCGCACGCGCCGGGGGTATTGACGCAGTTGCCGCCCGGCGCGCTCAGCGCGATCTGCGGACCAAGGCTGCTGAAGCCGACCTTGGTGCCATCCTGGCGCAAGCCGGCGACCGCAATCACGCCGGCGCAGTTGCCCGGCGCGTCAACCGGGCCGCCTTCATTGCCGGCCGCGGCGACCACCACCACGCCAGCGAGCTGCTGCATCACCTCCAGGTAGCTGGACGGACAGCTGCCCGACGCACCCAGGCTCAGATTGATGATCTGCGCCGGATGCGGATTTTGCGGTATCGCGTTACCGAGGTCGTCGTACACCTGCATCCCGGCGGCCCACAGCATCGCAGTCTCGATGTCCGAATCCGCGCCGCCGCACTTGCCCAGCGCGCGCACCGGCAGGATCCAGCCGTTCCAGGTCAGGCCGGCGATGCCGACATTGTTATTGGTGATCGCCCCCAGGATGCCGACCACGCGAGTGCCGTGCCAGCTGCTGTTGCCCTGCATGCATTCGCTGAATTCGGGAATCTGCGTATCGGCGGCGCTGATCCAGTCACCCGGATCCGAGGCGTCCGCGTCCCAGATGGCGCTCGATCCGGTCGCAACGCCGTCCGCCAGCGCACCGTCGTTGGCCGCCAGTACGTTGCTGATGAACGTGTAGCCGGGCAGCAGGCGACCGCCGGCTGCGGCGCGCAGCAGGTCGGGATGATCGTAGCGCACGCCGGTATCGATATCGGCGATCACCAGCCCCGCGCTGCCGGTCGTCGTGGTCCAGGCATCGGTCGCATCCAACGCGCTGGGGGTGGCGACCGCGTCCTGCAGGTACCACTGGCCGGTGGCCCCGGGGGACTGGAAGTACAACGGATCATTGGGGATCGTCGCCAGCACGTGGCGCTGCTCGTCGGGTTCGGCGTACAGCACCGCCGGGTCGGCGCGCAGGCGCGCCAGCGTCGCCTGCAGCGACTGGCCCGTGGCGCGCGGCGCGACCTCCACGGCGTGCAGTCCGGGCAGGATGCGCCGTGCGCGACGCAGCGTGAACTCGTTGCGCGCCGCCAGCTCAGCAATCGCCTGCGCCTCCGCGGCCATCTGACGCTGCTCGCGGGCCGACGACGCGGACGACTCCGCGGACAGCGCGTCCGAGCGCAATCTGACAATGATGCGATAGTGCGGGGCCGCAGCCGTCGCGGCGCGTACCGTTGGCAGATCCGATGGCGCGGCCAGGGCGGCAAACGCCAGGCACAGCGACGCCGACCACCCCCACCCCCCGCTGCGTACGCGCATCTACACCCCTGGTCGATTAGTCATCATCATAAGCTTTCGGCGTCAGCGCAGCACTGCGCCGCAATCATCGCCGCAGGGCGCGGCCTCGATCTGCACGGTGGCGTGCACGATATTAAGCTGCGCGCGCAGCACCCCCTGAACGTCCGCCAGGCACAGCATGGGATCGGCGCCCTCGCGCAGCACCACGTGCAGCGTCATCATCGGCCGCTCGTCGGTCAGCGACCAGGCATGCACATGGTGCACGGCGGTCACCGTCGGCACCGCCGCGAGGATGTGCTGTTCGAGCGCGGCGGCATCGAATGCCGCCGGCGTGCCTTCCAGCAGGATATGGGCCGATTCGCGCGTCAGGCGGTAGCCGCCGCGCACGATCAGGATCGCCGTGAGCATCGACAGGATCGGATCGATCGGCGTATAGCGGGTCAGCAGGATCAGCAGCCCGGCCAGCAGCGCGCCGATATTGCCGAGTACGTCAGCAGCCACATGCAGCAAAGCGCTGCGCACATTGAGTGTGCGCTCGCCGCGCGACAGCACCATGAAACTCACCAGATTGGCGATCACGCCCAGCCCCGCGACCGCCATCATGGTCCCGGGCTCGATCGCCGTGGGGGCCATCAGCCGATGCGTCGCCTCGATCACGATCCATGCCGACAGCACCAGCAGCGCCAGGCCGTTGACGAACGCCGCCAGCACCTGCCAGCGATGGTGGCCATAGCTCATCAGTTCGCTCGCCGGGCGGCGCGCGGCCCGCACCGCGGCGTAGCTCATCGCCAGCGCGCCGGCATCGGCGAGCATGTGCGCGGCATCGGCGATCAGCGCCAGCGAGCCTGCCAGCCAGCCGCCGACCGCTTCCGCGAGCATGAAGCCGGCCGTGATCCACAGCGCCCACAGCAGCGCGCGCTCGCTGGCAGACTTGCCGTGGGCGTGGCCATGGCCATGGCCGTGGTCGTGGACGTGACCAGCGCCATGAGCGTGATCATGCCCGCGATGTGCGTCATGGACCTGCGCATCCGCGTGGCCATGAGTGTGCACGCGCAGCGGACTGGACAATGACATCAGGCGCCTCGGTGAACTGCGGATTGCGGATTAATAACCCTATAGCTACTATAGAGTCAAACCCCGGTCAGCGGTAGCGAGCCATGAGTCACAGCATCAGCATCGGCGACCTTGCCAGGCGCACCCAGTGCCAGGCCGAGACCATCCGCTACTACGAGCGCGAAGGCCTGCTGCCTCCGCCGGCGCGCTCGCAGGGCAATTACCGCCAGTACCAGGCGATGCACGTGGAGCGGCTATCGTTCATTCGCCACTGCCGCTCGCTCGACATGACGCTCGATGAGATCCGCGCGCTGCTGGATTTTCGCGACGCTCCGACGGGTGATTGCGCGGCCGTCAGCGCGCTGCTCGATGAGCACGTGCGCCACGTCGCCGAGCGCATTGCGCAGTTGCGGCGATTGCAGCGCCAGCTGCAGCAGCTGCGCGGATTGTGCGCCCGCCCGGGACAGGCCGAGCGCTGCGGCATTCTCAACGAGATGTCGCGTGCTGCCAAAGATGGCAACGCCGCCGCCCTCACCGGCAACGCCACGACAGCCACCGGACATGTGCACGGCGTGCATGGCCGGCGGCAGCGTCCGCGGGCCTCGGGGTCGGCGTCTGGCGGAACTTTTTAGTCCTGTAAACATAGGTTTATAGGACATTCCTCGAATCTTTCGCACCGCAGATCGGCAACTACGACAGCGCCGCTGCTCGCACGGCGCGCCTGTCGCGTCGCCGCTGATCGGCGCTGCACTGATCACCGCGCTGACGCTGGCCTGGCCGGCCGTCTCGGCAGGCGACACGCTACCGGAGCGCTGGAAACAGCAGGCTCGCGCCGTGACGATCGTGCGCGATGACTGGGGCATCGCCCACATCCGCGCGGCCACCGATGCGCAGGTGGTATTCGGGATGATCTACGCGCAGGCCGAGGACGACTTCAAGCGCATCGAGAGCAACTACCTGAACTCGCTGGGCCGCATGGCCGAGGCGCAGGGCGAGAGCGCAATCTACAGCGACCTGCGCCAGCGGCTGTTCATCGATCCGGCGGATCTGCGGGCGCGCTATGCCCACGCGCCGATCGTGCTGAAGAAGCTGATGCAGGCCTGGGCGGATGGCCTGAACTATTTCCTGGCCGTGCACCCGGGGGTCAGGCCGCGTGTGATCCGGCATTTCGAGCCGTGGATGGCGCTCAGCTTCAGCGAAGGCAGCATTGGCGGTGACATTCAAAGCGTAGCGCTGGGTCCGCTGCAGGCATTCTATGGCAAGCACCAGGGCGCGGCGGCCAGCACCGGTGGTGCGGCGATCACCGAGGAGGCGGCAGGCGACCCCGGATCCAATGGCATCGCGATTGCGCCATCCAACACCGCCGGCCATCACGCGCTACTGCTGATCAACCCGCACACCTCCTTCTACTTCCGCTCCGAGCTGCAGGTCACCAGCGCCCAGGGGTTGAACGCCTACGGGGCGGTGACCTGGGGCCAGTTCTTCATCTACCAGGGCTTCAACGAACACGCCGGCTGGATGCACACCACCACCGGGGCGGATAACGTCGATGAATTCGCCGAAACGATCGTCAGCCACGATGGCCATCTGTTCTATCGCTACGGCAAGGCGGAACGGACGGTAAAGGTGTCGAGCATCAGCATCGCCTACCGAGGCGCCGATGGCAGCCTTGGCCATCGCGTATTCACCGTCTATCGCACCCACCACGGTCCGATCGTGCGCGAGGCCGACGGCAAATGGATCAGCGTCGCGCTGATGTACAAGCCGGTGGAAGCGCTCAGCCAGTCGTTCCTGCGCACCAAGGCGCACGACTATCGATCGTTCCTCAAAGTGGCCCAGCTCAAGGCCAACTCATCGAACAACACCATCTTTGCCGACGCCGACGGCGACATCGCCTATATGCACCCGCAGTTCATTCCGCGCCGCGACGACCGCTTCGACTACACCCGGCCGGTGGACGGCGCCGATCCGGCCACTGACTGGAAGGGTGTTCTGCCGCTGGACGAGGCCCCGCACCTGCTCAATCCGGCCAACGGCTGGATCGCCAATACCAACAACTGGCCCTACTCCGCCGCCGGCGCCTATAGCCCCAGGGCGCGCGACTATCCGCGCTACATGGACACCAAGGGCGAGATTCCGCGCGGCGAGCATGCCAGCGTGCTGCTGAAGGACCGCACCGACTTCACGCTGTCCTCGCTGATCGCGGCGGCCTACGACCCGTTGCTGCCGGCCTTCCAGCGCCTGATTCCGAGCCTGATCGCCGCTTATGATCAGGTGCCGGAGTCCGATGCGCTCAAGGCGCAGCTGGCCGGGCAGATCGAGCTGCTGCGCGGCTGGGACGAGCGCTGGGCGCTGGAGTCAGGGGCGACCTCGCTGGCCGTGTTCTGGGGCGAGCTGCTGTGGACCGAGCTCGAGCCGGCCGCCACGGCTGCCGGTACGTCGAACCGTGAGTACATGGTGGATCACGCCACCGCCGAACAGAAGCTGCAGGCGCTGGCGGCGGCCTCCGATCGGCTGCAGAAGGACTTCGGTTCCTGGAACACCCCGTGGGACGAGATCAACCGCTTCCAGCGCCTCACCGGCAACATCGTCGAGACCTACGATGACGCGAAGCCCAGCACACCGGTGCCCTTCACTTCCTCGGTCTGGGGTTCGCTCGCCGCCTTTGGCGCGCATCGCTACCCGGGCACGCGGCGCTACTACGGCGATGACGGCAACAGCTTCGTCGCGGTGGTTGAATTTGGCGACCAGGTCCATGCGCGCGCGCTGACCGCCGGCGGGGAGAGCGGCGATCCGAGGTCGGCGCACTTCAACGACCAGGTCGCGCGCTATCCGGGCGGCGATCTGCGCGAGGTCTACTTCTACCCGTCGCAGCTGCAGGGCCACACCGAGAAGACCTATCACCCCGGCGACTGACGGGAATCGCCAAGGCCCGCTCTAGGGCTTGGACATCGTGTCCGGTTTCATCGTGTCCAGGTCCACCGGCACCGAATTGTGTTCCTCGACGATCAGCCACTTGCCGTTGATCTTGCGGTAGATGTCGGTGGTGCGTGCGACGATCTTGACGGTGCTGCCGTCCTTGGCGGTGAATTCCCCGCTCTGGATGTTGTGACCGTAGGCGAGGCTACCGACCACGTGAATGGTCTGCTCGGAGATCACGTTCTTGATCGGTCCGGGAAACGTCGCGAACAGTTCCTCGTAGTCCTTCTTGTAGGCTTCCGATCCCCGGTATTCGCGCGGGGGCACGACGTCGAAGACAAACAGCTGCTTGCCAGGGAGGTACACCGACATCACCTTGTCGAGATCCTTGGTGTTGAAGCCCTCGTTGTACGTGTCCTCCAGCGCCTGAATCGCCGCCTTGTCGGCATCGGCGGCGGACCGGTCCGCCGCCACGGCGGTGGTCGACACAAGAATCGCAATACCCAGTACGGTCAGGATACGCATGCTCCCCTCCCTTCATTGTCCATGCTTTATTGTTCGAGCCGCCGGCGCATCGATTCGGCCTGGCCGGCACTGCAAATTTTATCGCCGCTGGAACAACTCGTCCACGGCTTCGGTGAACAGCCGATCATGCAGCGCCACATCGGCGGGCGTCGATGCGGGCGAGATCAGCACCATGTTGTGGAACGGAGTGATCAGCACGCCACGGTTGAGCAGGTACAGGTGCAGATAGGATTCCAGCGGCCGGTCGGCGCCCAGGTGCGCCGCGGTGCCATTGGCCGCCGGCTGCGGCAGGAAAGCGTACTCGACCCGACACCCGAGCTGCGTCACGTTCCACGGCAGCTGTCGCGACGCGATCAGGTGCTCGATCGACTGCCGCAACTGGCCTGCGAGCGCGATCATGCGCTCGAACGCTGCCGGCGTCAGTACCCGCTCGAGCGTGGCGCGGATCGCGGCCGCCGACAGCGCATTGCCGGCGAGCGTGCCGCCGACGCCGCCGGTGTCCTCGAAGTCGGCGTCATGTTGCGCGGCGATCCGGGCGACGACCGCCTCGCTCAGCCCCAGCGCACCGGACGGGATGCCGCCGCCGATGCACTTGCCGATCGTCACGATATCCGGTGCCAGATCCCACAGCTGCGTGCAGCCACCCGGGCCGGCAGAAAAGGTGTGGGTCTCATCGATGATCAGCAGCGTGCCGTAGCGGCGGGTCAGCGCCCTGAGCGCTGCATGGTAGCCGGGCGCCGGCAGCACAATGCCCATGTTGGTCATCGCGGGTTCGGCCAGCACGCAGGCGATGCTGCCATCCGCCAGCGCCTGCTCGAGCTGTACGACATCGTTGAATTCAACGGCGCGCGTCGTCTGCGCCGGATCGACCGCAGGTCCGACATTGCCGGCGCGCGTAACGGTCGCCCCGCCCTGCCCGCGCACCGCCAGCGCCTCGTCGACGGTGCCGTGATAGCAGTAGCTGTACACCAGGATCCTGGTGCGGCCGGTGATCTGGCGCGCGATGCGCAGTGCGCAGCGGTTGGCGTCGGTTGCCGAGAGCGTGAACTGCCAGTGCGCCAGCCGGAAGCGGCGCGCGAACTCCTCCGCCGCCCAGATGCCATCCTCGCTCGGCAGCATCATCGTGATGCCGCGCGCGACCTGCGCCTGCACGGCCTGTACGACGGCCGGCGGGCTGTGGCCGCCCATCGCGCCGGTATCACCCAGGCACAGGTCCACATACGCCTGATCGTCCACGTCGATCAGCGTCGATCCGCTCGCGCTGCTCACGTATAGCGGAAATCCGCCCGGCCAGCGCGCCATCCACGGCATCGGCACGCCACCGACCATCGACGCCAGCGCCCGCTGGTGCAGCGCGCGCGATGCGGGATGACGTTCGGCAAACCGCGTGAGCTCGCGCCCCATCAGCCGCCGCAGACGCTCGCGATCCAGCCGCGGCACGCTACGCTCGCTCCCTTGCGCATTCATCGCCGCGCTACTTGAGTTCCATCATGACCGCACTCTGGCGATCGGTGGTGAGCTCCTCGTAGTGCGAACGGTTCGCCTTGTTGAAGCGGATGTCGCCGGACTTGTAGGGATTGATGACGGTGGTGCCACCGGGCGCCACAGACTCGAGTGTCCCGTCGTAGCGGTAGGCGACGACGACATCTTTGTCGTGAAAGTGCATCGGCGTCGGTGCACCTCGGGTCCAGCTGTAATGCCAGACAACGACGCGATCATTGTCCAGCACCTTCACCGAACCCGGGCGCGGAAAGGCGGGGGGCAGGCCAGTGGTGTTGGCGACGGCGGGAACATGGAAATCCTTCAGCGCAATCATGACCTCATGCGCGCTGCCATCCGAGAGAAGTGTCTGGCTGGCATCGGTGCCCCTGGGGACGAACAGCGCGTCGCCGAATCCTCGCATCGCGATGCTGGCGTTGCCCCCGGCGGCGACCGTCCGAATGCGGCCGCCCTCAAGGAACATGATGACGCTATCCAGATCGTGCGGAGTCGCCCGGGCTGAGGCTCCTTTCTCCAGCCTGATGTCCCATACCGTGACCTCCTCGTTGTCGATCACGGGCGCCGGGTCGATCACTGGCGCCGACTCGGCCGACTGCGCAATCGGCGCGATCAACGCAAGGCTGGCGCCAAGCAATACCAGTGCGGGCCACTGAACCATTGAATGCATCGCCTCCTCCAGCATCAGCAGATGCTACCTTTCTGGCTATCAAAATACGATCCTGACACTGTCATCCACCATGGCGCGATCGATATAGCCGATTGCGGCCGGATTGTCCCTGATGCGCTTCTTCATCTCCACATCGCTCGACACGGTCGGTGGCGGTTGTCCCCTGCCGGTGAAGATGATCTTCGACCAGTAGGCCTTGATCTGTGTGGACGACTGGCCTGCGACCTTGGTGTAGAACTCATCGCGCAGTGTCGATCCCTCCGCCTGGTCGAGCGGCAATGCCGGCGTGCCGTCGGGATAACGGTTCGCGCGGCCGAGGAAGATATCCAGCAGCTGATTCCTGCTCAGCGTCGTCACCGAGCTCTTGGCAGAAACGACTGCCACCACGTCAGCCATCGCCGCCCGGGCCGTGAGGCTGCAGGCGAGAGCGATGAGTAGTAATCCGACGCGTTTCATGACACGTGTGGGCGTTCGATCAGTACACGAAGTCGATGGCGGCGCTGAACAGGTTCACCGTGCCGCCGTAGTGAAATCCGGGTTTGACATTGACCAGGTCGCCTGGTGAACCAGGACCCAGACGTGTGTGATCGATCTGCAGCTTCAGGTCCAGGTTCCTGGCAAAATCCCAGCGCGCGCCTGCCGCCACGGTCCTT